>Ga0209824_10001175_pt1 | contig 15213 bp, 12 predicted proteins | sample VDWuncwatermetaG_FD_184124 | JGI IMG/M metagenome (GOLD analysis project Ga0209824, IMG submission 184124) | Wastewater microbial communities from Netherlands to study Microbial Dark Matter (Phase II) - VDW unchlorinated drinking water (SPAdes)... ... | reverse complement strand
GCCTAACAGCAGTAGGATATTCCTTGCAGATGGGGATGCACTTAACTTATCAACTGAAAGAATGCTCCAGATTCTAAACTATCTACGTGAGAAATTTCCAAACTTTGAGCGTATCTCGTGTTATGCCATGCCACAAAATATTCTAAAAAAATCTCCTGAAGATCTCAAAAAACTGTACGATGCTGGACTTACAATGTTCTACATAGGAATAGAAAGTGGTTCAGACATAATTCTCAAAAAAGTTACCAAGGGAGCTACAGGTCAGACAATCATAAAGGCTTGTCAAAAGGCAAAAGATGCTTCATATACAATATCATGTATGGTCATCCTCGGTCTTGGTGGAAAGACTTACTCAAAACAGCACATAGAAGAAACTGCCAAAGTTTTGAGCGCCTCTGCTCCTCACTATGTCGGAGCTCTTACCCTCCATTTAGAAGATGAGATACACGATGAATTTCTGACAAAATTTAAGGAGCCATTTTTACCAATTGATGATTCAGAAGCTCTAGATGAGTTAGAACTCTTGATATCAAAAATGGAACCCAGTACTCAAGTTGTCTTTCGTGCAAACCATGGATCGAATGCTTATCCAATAGGCGGAACTTTTCCACAGGATAAACAATCTATGCTCCAGAAAATTTCTCATCTTAGAGATCATCCAGAGTTATGCAGGCCGGCAGGCCTTAGAGGATTTTAAGTGGGTCCACAGGGAAATTGTTGTCTTCAATAATATTTTGAAGACTTTTGTTTGTAATCATATGAACCATGTCTCCATATCACAACGTTCTGAGATTTAACTTTGTCTTACAATAAATTTATCTGAAAATTTTTCCCTTGAGGGGTTTAAACTATTTACACAAGACAAAAGTTGCAAAGTATGACTTTTTTCATTTTCAGATGATCCGAGTCCACAGGGGTCCACTAACTGCAGCGTCTGAAACCTCTGAATTTTTCTCATTTTTCATGGCTTCATGATTCATGTTAGTTATGATACTGGACCATATTGTTAAATTTTTGGTTCCATTTCATTCAACATTACTATGAAACAATTACAAACCAGTCAAAATATGGTTGTAATTTTTGAATCATAGTTCTATGGTCTTAAAATTATCACATTATGACCTTCACGTATGCATTGAGCATGATTGTTAGCAATAATTTGATTTAATTGATCATCAGAAAAATATTTTTCATTATACCTACCTAGTTTTTTCTTACAGTCTGAACAGTAAATCTCCTTACTTCCCATTTGTAATCATCCTATCAACAGCTAGCAATAATCCTTGGATCAACACTTCTGGTCTAGGGGGACATCCAGGAATATACACATCAACAGGAATAACCTTGTCAATTCCCCCTGTTGTTGCATATGTATCGCCAAATATGCCCCCGCTACATGCACAGGCACCCACAGCAATTACAATTTTAGGACCAGGTGTAGATTCATAGGTTTGTAGTAGAGCAGATTCCATATTTTTTGAAGCAGGTCCTGTTACCAACAAGACATCTGCATGCCTAGGAGATGCAACAAAATGAATTCCGAATCTTTCAATATCGTATATTGGATTATTCAGAGCAGTAATTTCTATTTCGCAGCCATTACATGATCCTGCATCAACCTCACGTATGGCAAGTGAACGTCCAAACATTTTTTTTATTTTTTCTCTGAGTTCATTTCCAACTTCTTCAAATGATTTTTCAGACTGGGTCAGGGAATTGGAGTATTCTGATAACTGTTTTTTTAATTTAACTGGGGATGCAGGTTTGCTTTGAATTGTAATAAATTCTGGTGCTGCCTGGCTACAATACCCACACATTATGCATTTACCGTGGTCTACTGCAAATGTTGCTTGTTTGTCATCGTTGGATGTGGATAACGCTCTTGTGGGGCATGAATCTAGAATCGAGTTTTTATTTCCATTGAAAGACTCTACATTAAATGCAATACTGCCCCTGTAATTTGGTGAAATAGACCGATTATCTACACTCCTGACTGTTTCAATATCATTTCCCAGTATCGCCTTATCAGATTTTTTCTTCATAGGTCATTCCCCGAATAAGACAAGTCTAGGCTTTTGTTGACCAATGGAAAATCTGGGACAATATCGTTTAGAACGGCCTGCTCAATTATAGGCCAGTTGAAAAATGATGCTGTTCTCACCTTGTATCTAAAAATGGAATTATTTTCCCCCGTCATTACCCAGTGAACTGTTTGTCCCCTGTGTGATTCTGCATATCCCAGAGCGGATTTGAATGGTTCTAGATTATGCGGTATAGAGGTGTACAAACCATCATTTTCTAAACTAAGAGATGTTCTTATGATATCAAATGACTCTCGTACCTCTTGCACTCTAACTTCAAATCTTGTCAAAACATCTCCTTTTCTTTTTTGCATGGAGATCTCACGTTGCATTACCTCTTGTGGGGTTTCTTTCTTATGCAGTAAATATGTAGAGTATGGATGATCACGTCTTGTATCAACATCTATTCCAATACATCTTGCAGCAACTCCTACTACTCCAAGATCGTGTGCAAATTGCTTTGATATCATTCCAGTATCTTTTAGTCTATCAATAAAGGATGATTTTGATTTGAGAAGCGTTACAATATTTTCAAAGTCGGGCAAAATGGATTCCATGGTTTCCGTGAGTATTTTTCTACTTTCATCTACAATATCGCATCTTACTCCACCAATTCTGTTAACTCCAAAAAGAATTCTACTTCCACTGAGCGATTCATTTAGCTTCATCAATCTCTCTTTGAGTATGTTGAGTCTTGCTGAACCAAATGGAAAACCAGCATCCATTGAAATCCCTGCCAATGAACCCATGTGATTGTAAAGCCTTTCCAATTCTCCAAAGATTGTTCTTATCTGCTGAGCTCTCTTTGGTATTGTAACACTGGTAATCTTTTCTATTGATTGGCAGAAAGCAGTAGAATTTGCAATTGATTCATCTCCTGCAATACGCTCAGATAAAAGTAGGACATCGTCAATTTTCATGGATTCTGCAAGCTTTTCAGTTCCTTTGTGAGCGTAAAATAGGCGTGTTTCAAGATTGATTATGTTTTCACCCATTACACTAAACCGAAAATGACCAGGCTCTATGATTCCCGCATGAACTGGTCCTACAGATATCTCACAGATTCTCTCTCCTTGCACCTTGAGAAATGGGTATTCTCTTTCTTGTCTTGGGATCTTTGTGTTTAGGCCAAAGTCCTTTCTCAGAGGAAATGTGTCCTTGTCCCAATGATCATGTAAAACAAGTGGTCTAGTATCAGGATTATCAATTGGTATAATTCCAAACATATCATGTATCTCACGTTCATGAAGAATTGCAGCAGGAATTGTTAGGGCAATACTTGGATATGATTCATCTATTTTTGAAGTTACAAAAATAAATACATCTTCTCCATTTTCTTTTCCGAAAACATGACGAATCACAAAACCATTTCCTAATTTTCGTTCATCGGTACATATCATTGTGGTAAGCCGTGTCACCAAATCGCTATAAACATAATTACAAATTTTAGGTATGTCTTGTTCACTCTTCAAAAAAAGATGCAGTTCGTTATAGTTTTCCCATGTCTTGTCTATCTTATTTTCAAATCTTCCTAGAATATCTTTCTTGTATTTTTCTATCCAAATTTTATTCATGGAGTTTCTCCTTGATTAATTATGGCAGATGCATTGTGTACAAGTGTCTGTAACTGTTCTGGGATGTATACTCCAAGTATGAGTACAAGTGAGCCAAGAATTACAACTGGAATTATAGCAAGCTTTCCCATGGAACCATTTTTTATTTCAGGAGATGGATTTCCAAAAACCATTCTGATTACATGTCTAAGAAATACAGCAAATGTGATAACAAGGAAAATGATGACAAGTGATGTGGCAAGAAATTGTCCTGATTTTAGGCCAGCACCCAGTATCAAAAACTCACTCAAGAAAATATTGAATGGTGGCATTCCTACCAAGGCAAGCCCTCCTATCAAAAACAAAATACCTGTAGCTGGCATCACCTTGATAACTCCAGTTATTTTTGAAATTGCCTTTGTCTCATATTTCTGGGTGATTGTTCCGCTTGCAAAAAACATCATTGGCTTGACTATTGCATGATTGATTATCTGAAGCAGGGCACCATAGATACCAAGTAGGCCTCCAAATCCAAATCCTAGTGATATCAAGCCCATGTGCTCTACGCTTGAAAAGGCAAGCATTCGCTTCATGTCCTTTTGAAAGTAGATGGATGCCGCTGCTATTCCTACAGAGATTACGGCAAGTATTATCAAAAGTTGACTTGAAAATGCAGGACCTATGGTACTACTGCTGATTATATGAAAACGCACTATACCGTAAAAGGCACAGTTTAGGAGAACTCCAGACAATAATGCACTAACTGGTGTTGGTGCTTCACTATGTGCATCAGGAAGCCATGTGTGCATTGGGGCAAGACCTGCCTTTGTGCCAAAACCAATCAGTATGAAAACAAATGCAATCTTTACCAAATTAGGATCAAAGAGTTTTGAATTATGCATCATGTCAGTCCAGTTCATTGCATCTGCTGAATTTTCCACATTGATATTTGCATAATAAAAAAATGTTATACCTATCAAGGCAAAAGATAATCCGACCGTTGCAATTATCAGGTACTTCCATGCTGACTCGATGGCATTTTGTTTGAAATACAACATTATCAAAAGAACAGAAACAAGGGTAGTAGCTTCAACTGTAACCCACATAATTCCCATGTTGTTTGCAATTGGAACAATAAGCATAGTCAACAAAAAGACATTCAAGCCTTGATAGTATCTTGTGATATGTTTCATGTCTATCATCCCATTGTCATACTGTCTTCCCATGTAATTTACAGAATACATTGCAGAGACAAAACCGACAATAGATATTGGTAAAAGTATTATGGCTCCAAATGAATCGATGTAAAATGTATTGTCAAATGCTGTGATTGTTTTTTCGCTAATGATTTTGGATACAATAAAAAATACCTGTATCAAAATTAAAAATGCAGAGGACACTGTTACAATCTCAGATATTCTTTTTTGTTTTACTATAGTAACAAGAATTGCTCCTATTGCTGGAGTCAAGAGTAGTGCAAGTATAGTTCCATTTGATCCACTGAAAATATCTGTCAACTCCATCTAGTCATCCCTCAAGTTTTGCATTTTTCCCACATCTAGGCTATCAAATGTCCGACTAATCCTGAGCAGTAATATGGATGAGATTACGATTCCAACCAATATGTCTGCAAAAATGCCCATCTCAATGATGAGTGATACGCCATGTGTCAATGTCAGGGTGAAAAGAAAAAGACCATTTTCTATTATCAAAAGACCGACTACTTGATTGAGTGCAGATCTCCTGTTTACAATTACAAAAAGACCTATGAGAAATAATGCGATAGATATTGGCAAGTAAGTGCTTACTATTGGATCTGACTTGAATGGTATTTGTTGTGTTAGAAAATATGACAAGGCAACAAGAAATGCGGAAATTATTACTGATGCCCTAAGACTTACGTACGGATTTGTTTCTACCTTGAATTCTATCTCAAGATTTCTTGTTACGTAAAGTAAGACCTTGGGAATGATTATTGATTTTATTACAAGGGTAAGACCTGCAGCAACGTAGATCTCCCAAATTCCTGTGACATATGCAATTAGGGCAGTTATTGCAGCAAGGGCAATTGATTGATATCTATATGCACCAAGCCAATCAGCAAATCCACGCCTTGTGACAATACCAAATGTAGCAATGAGAAGAATTGCACCAGAAAATATCATGATTTGATTTGTTTCCATAATTATCAACTAGAGATAGAAAAAGACAACTCCAATCATGGAACTAGCAATTGCCATTGCAATCAAATCAGGCAATCTAAAAAGACGCCATCTGGCAACTCTTGATTCTAGAAATGCAATAGATACAGCAAGTAATGAAACTTTTACAAAAAACAATAACAGTCCTGTTGTAAGTAATGGAAGTGATACAGACGAAGAGATTCCCCAAGGGACAAAGATGTTGACAATTAATGATAACAGTATGAGTTGCTTTATTGCCGATGACCATTCTATGAGGGCTAGACTCTTACCTGAGTATTCTAAAACCATTGCTTCATGAATCATGGTAAGTTCAAGATGTGTTGATGAATTACCAAATGGCAATCTACCAGTTTCACCCAATGTAATTACAAACATTGCAATCATTGCAAAGATTAGTTGTGGATGTAAAATCAATGAAGAATCCGCAGATGCAGTTACTATGCCGCTGATGTTTGATCCTCCATATGTGAGAGATACAACAAAGATTGTAAGAAACAATGCAGGTTCTAAAAGCATAGACATCATCATTTCTCTACTACTTCCAAATCCGCCAAAGGAACTAGACACATCAAGGCCTGCCAACATTGTAAAAAATCTAGCAAGTGTAAATAGGCCAATGACTAGCAGTATGTCCCCCACCAATCCAAATGGCGAATATGAAAGAAATATTGGAATAAAAAATGCCGCAGTGCCTATAGCTACAAAGTTAATCCATGGCGATGATCTGAAGATCCACGAACTCTGTTCTGATACCACCGAATCTTTGCGTACAAGTTTCATGAGGTCATAATATGGCTGAAATATACTTGAGCCGATTCTTTTTTGCGTTCTTGCCTTGGTTTTGTTCATAATTCCAACCATCAGAGGTGAAAATGCTATGATGAAAAGAGCTTGGACTATGCCAATCACAATCTCTACAAGGCTAGGCATTAATGGCTCAACCTCACAAACAAGAGAAGTAAGACTGCGGTTATCATTATGTAAAGCAAGTAAGAGTTTATCTTTCCTGTCTGGATTCTTCGGATTTTATCCAGGACTCTAAGAGTGGAAGATATTATTGGTTGATACAGGTTTTCCTCAAAGATATTTTTTGTTATAGAATTGAATTTGATGGATTTAATCAAGTATTGATTTGTTGATACAAAAAATTCCTTGCTTGTAACATTGTGTGGTTTGAAAAAAACCTTGAAGACAGCACGTATTGGTTGAGATAATGATGTTGCAGTATATTCCATTTTTTCATTTAGATTTCCAAACCCACAATTCCATGTTCCATAGGTGGTCTTGCTGGTTTTTCCACCAATTGTTCGAATAAAACCAAAAGCACTAACTGCTATAGCTGAGAACAATATCAACACAAATGGCATGGAGAGATGTACTGCATTCTTTGCATTATTTTGTAACGTTATGCTATCCAAGGGACTGGAAGGTTGTGAGGATAGATGGAATGCAGAACTTACCAAAGAAATTCCTAAAGACGCAAGTATTCCAAGTAAGATGCAGGCAGCTGCTAACACTGCCATTCCTACAATCATGCTGCGTGGAACTTCTTTGATATTAAGAGCATGTTTACTTCTTGCCCTTGAAAGAAATGTTATTCCAAATAATCTAACAAATGTGGCAGATGCAATTCCCATTGTGAGTGCAAATGGCAAGCTTGCAAATGCAATAGATATTTGCAATATTGTAGATGGTATCTGATAACTTGAAAGAAAAGATTGTAGCGTTAACCATTCGCTAACAAAACCATTGAAGGGAGGCAATCCAACTATTGAAACAGCTCCAATTAGGAATAACAATGAGGTCCATGGCATCTGCTTGATGATTCCACCAAGATCTTCGATGTTTCTAGTATGGGTAGCATATACAACAGAGCCTGCACCCATGAAAAGCAATCCCTTGAAGACTGCATGGTTTATGGTATGATACATGCTTGCAACAAAGGCCAAGATTGAGAGTGCTACGAGGTGATATGCTGCAAAGACGACTGAGAGCCCTAATCCGATTAGAATTATCCCTATGTTTTCTATGCTGGAATAGGCAAGGGCTCGTTTTATGTCACGCTCAATTACTGCATACAGCACGCCGCTAACTGTAGATATGGAACCTACAGCAACCATGAGAACTCCCCACCATGCAAAATCAGGGGTTGCACCAAAGCCAGAAAAATCAAAAACTGTCCTAACTATACCATAAATTCCCATTTTTATCATAACTGCTGACATTAATGCAGAAACATTGCTTGGAGCAGATGGATGTGCATGAGGCAGCCAAGTATGTAACGGAACAATTCCTGCTTTTACTCCAAATCCAATAAATGCAAAAGCAAATACCAGATTTTTTACCAACAATGGAAATGAAGAAGACGATTCACGTAATGAATCAAAACTAAAACTGCCTGTCTGAGTATATCCAAGTAAGAATGACACGAAAATAAGAGCAGTTCCAAAGTGCGTCATCACAAGATATGTGATTCCCGACTTTAGATTTTCTTCCTTGTCATGATCATAGATTACCAGGAAAAATGAAACGAGTGACATTAATTCCCAAAATATCAAAAAGAAAAATGTGTTGTTTGATGATACAACAAGAATCATTGATAAAATAAAAACATTAAAAAGAAATCCAAAGCCAGATAATCTTTTTTTAGTTTCATATTCCTTTGAATATCCGATTGAGTATAACGAAACAGCAAATGATACTATTCCAATTATTAACATGAAAAAGGCAGATACTCCGTCAACAAAGATTTCAAGATTAAAGAAAGGAAGTATGTTTGGTACCGCCAACTTTAATGATGTACCAGTTATGATGTCGATTGAAAATATAATGGTAAAAATTGAACCAATCATGGCAGGGATAAATATCATTTGTCGTGCAAGTCTACTATTTCGTGATAATAGACCAGATAGTGCCCCTACTACGAACAGCAGAATTGGAATTTGAAATAAAACAAGATTACTAATCATTATTGTCAGCCAGTGTGGATCCCATGATATTGTTGAAATTATTTTTCATAGTATGGATCTTTGAGGCTAAATTTATGCAATATGCATTTAATTGTTTATGAAAAAGGTATATGTGTATGTATATGTATGCATATGTATCAATGCAGGATTTCAACAACACAGTACAATTACTCTCTCAGAAACCCGAATATCTCAAGACACTTCAACTAGCCGTACAAAAAGAGGAGGAGAATCTATCTAACAAGCAATACCAAGGTTGGCAATGGTTTGATGTGGAAACTCATCCCGCAAAACTTGTCAGGTTAGTTACAAGCAGCATAGTAAAAGTGAACTTCAAATCCAGTAGCTCTTCATTTTATCTTCTGAAGAATAGGGAGTCTGTCAAACGAGCCATCAAGCGATCATAGATACAAGAGGTTACACATATGATCGGAATGGAATTGTCCCTTTAGTGAATGAAAAAAATACTAATCTTTTCATATTATGATTCTAATTTTATAGAAGAAGATTTTGTCATGATTACATCAAAAAAACCGTAGTAACTTGTACAAATTTCTAATATAAAATTAGAATAACTTGGACTGTTCAAATGACAAATTCAGAGACTGTACCACATGTTATTTTTGACAATGGAATTAACCTCGAGGAATTTTCGTCAAGATTTCAAAACATAGTTCAAGAAAAACCATTTCCGATTAAAATAGACGATATTTTCCTTGACAAGAAAAAAAAGCGAGCGCTAATTCCTGTGACGTCTGACAATGACAATAAAAAATTCATGATTGAGATAATTAGGATCACTTTTTTCAAGAGATGCGCGTTCCCTTAGTTTTCTTACATATGCCAAGACAATGCTTGTTGCCCTGTCCTGGTCTTCTTTGGATAGATCGACAAACTCTTGTACTCTGCTTGAAATCCCCTGAAAATATTTCTGTACATGCAATTACAAGAAACCTCTTGAGGTTTCCCTCCATGGAACGTCTTGTCTGCTCTGACTTGATTCTAGAATAGAACAACTCCAATGCGTTTTCGTTTTTTGATTTAATGTCCTCAAGTGAGAGGGTAAAGTCAGATTTCATGGCTTTTCTACCCCTCCAGCATTATAGAGTAGCGCGATATCGCATTTAGCTACCTTGGGAGTCCCACAAATGTACCCGAAAAAGGATGGGTCCACAGGGATTTGAACCCTGGATCTTCGCCGTGTAAGGGCGACGTCATAACCGACCTGGACTATGGACCCAAGCAAGGTCCAATTTAAAATGCATTTAAACTTTGAGAATTATTCAAAATAAAAATGAAGAAATTGTACGTTGACTGAATTGCAGACATGTTAGACCTAGTTTTTTTCTCGAGCCCCATAGGATTAGGACATGCTACAAGAGATGTGGCAATATCTCAGAATCTGGATGGCATATCAAAACGGTTTGTAAGTGGAGGCACTGCCCCTAAACTTATCTCACAGAATGGTTTTGATGTAGATGATCTATACAAGCCTCCTCCTTTTCAAATTGAGAATGGCAATCTCAAACGGCCTCTAAAGTGGCTCTTCAAGTATTATTCTTATTACAAAGAATGTAAAGCAATCTCATCTCAAATACTTGCAACCTATTCTCCAAGACTTGTCATAAGTGATGAAGATTTTGCATCACTAGTAGTGGCTCAAGAGAAAGGAATCAAAACTGTTTTGGTAACGGATATACTTGAGACAAATTTTGCAAAGGGAATTGGTTCTATAGTTGAAAATCAAATGAACAAGTCAATGAAAAAAGTAATTAAAAGATGTGATCTTGTAATTCTGCCCGAGAATGGAAAGGATGAGGGTACCCTAGTAAGAGTTGGGCCAATAGTCCGTAAAACATCACAGTCACGCGAACAACTAAGAGAAAAGTTTGCATTTCACAAAAAAACAATTGTTGTAAGTATTGGTGGAACTGATTTTGGTAGGTTTTTGATAGAAAAAACTCTTGAAGTATACCCGAAAATTGATCTTGATGCAGAACTTGTTATCGTATCTGGTCCCTCGTTTAAGCTAGATCTTCCAAATATTAGGAATCTGGGATTTGTAAATGATTTACATGAAGTTGTATTTGCAGCAGATTTGATCATTTCACTTGCTGGAAAATCTACCATAGATGAATCAAGACATTATGGAACACCAGGAATATTCATTCCAATAAAGGGTCATTTTGAACAAGAGGAAAATGCAAAGGAGTTAGGGTACAAATATGATGATGTTTTTCATCTAGACAAATTAATCAAGGAAAAGATTAACGAGAGAAGAAATCCACAGCCTTTTGACGGAGCAAAAAAGGCGTCAGATCTTATAAGAGATTTCTTGACCTAGTTATTTTGTTGAAAATCAATGCAACCTGTAATTTCTTTACAGAGAGATTCATTGTGAACAAGACCCACTTCTGGAACAAATTGAAGAATGTGGTTTGTATTCTTGTCTCTGAAAAGCTCACCTTGAATAATGAAATTATCAGATTTTGCTGACATGAATGTAATTACTGATTTTTGAATTTAAGTAATGCGTAGGATAAATACAAATTGGAACTTTCTCAAGGTGAGCCTGAAAATATCCAATACTTTATAGAAGGATTTGGGGGGAGATAACCAAGTTTTGGAAAACCTAGTTATTTCAAAATTTGGTGGAAGCGCAGTTGGTGTAGATGGTATACTAATTCCAACAATTATCAAAAGGATAAATGAATTAAAAAAAGATTGTAAAGTAATTACGGTATTTTCTGCCCCCCTTACAACATACAATGGAAAACAAAGGTCACTTACCGATATTGCACTTGAGATGGGACACATGGCAGAAAAAGGAGAGAATCTTGGTACAGACATTCTAAGAAAACCATACCAAAAAATTGTTGAATTAATAGATAAGGCGCTTCAAAACGATTGCAATAGAATCATCGATTTGTTTCTAGGAAAAGCTGGAGCTGTTTTAACAGAAACGCTGCAAAAAAAAGAATTTGCCAATGAAACTAGGGCGAGATTACTTGCATATTCAGGCGAGGTTTTAATGTCACATGTGATGAATTATGTCTTAAAAAGTTCGGGTATAAAGTCAGAAGTTATTACATTTGATATTTGGCCCATAATTACTGATAATAATTTAGAATCTGCAAATTTTCTTGCCACCGAGTCCTCAGAGAGAATGAATGATGTAGAAAAATTGTTAGAAAAAAATGACGTCTTGTCAATAGGCGGATTTATTGGAAAGACGACAGAGGGAGTAGAGACAACATATGAAAGAGGAGGTTCTGATAGAACAGCAGCCGACCTTGGCATTTTGTTTAGCAAGAAATACAATACTAGAATTGATTTTGAGAAGGATAGCGCTGTATTATCTGCAGATCCGCGAGTTGTCAAAGAAGAACTAGAAAGTATTACTCATCTCTCATATAATGAGGCCAGAATTGCAGGAATGTTTGGAATGAAGATCCTTGATCCAATTGCAATAAAGGAGATTGTGGAAAATGGTGTAGAAATGCCTATTATAATTACTGACATGGGTAATCCTGAAAATATAACAACAATTGAAAGAAAGCTTAGTGAAAAAAATGGTCATCCACTTAAAATAGTTACAGGGAAAAAAAATTGCGCTATTGTTAGAATTGAAAAAGAGTCTTCTGAGAGACTATTCCATTCACTTGACAAAGATAAAAGATATAGTGAATTTGTAGTCTTGTCGCCGTTTACTAAAGATGACATCGAGTTTACAAGAATATTATTCCTAGACGGCGATTATGTCAAGCGCAACGAAAGATACATCTTAGGATTTGATCCATTAGCATCTATAACTTACAACAGAGGTGTAATCACCTTAATTGGAGATGAGATGTGGCGTGTTCAGCAAGTTGCATCAAAAGCAAGTTCTAGAATAGGTGAGGCGGGTTTAAACATACTCAACATGGATGCCCAGGAAGAAACATCTAGAATTATAATAGTAATTGAGGATAGCGGGGACAATATAGAGAAAGCAATTCGTGCAGTTCATGCTGAAAGATCTAAAATAAAATTTGTTTAACTAAAAATAATATCATCGGAATAATTTTTATGTTATAAAATTAAAACGACGGTTTTACTTTTTTCTTTTTCTGCGTGCAGCTCTTTGGTCTGCTTTTCTCTTGTGTTTTCCAGTCTTTCTCAAAACCATATCTGAAAATCAGGATAATTTACTAGAATTTCTATCTTTGGTATAACGAAATTTGTATAACATTTGACCCCTACAAGCCTATACCTGTAGGATGTCAAAGTGGGTTTGTTCTTGAGCCTCCATATCTAGAATCAGCTCGGCGTTACCCAAAACACGCGCTAATATATAGTACGATCAGGAAATATTTAGAGTTGATCTATATAGATCACGTATAGGTTCTGTTGATTGCCCAAAGTACAAGAGCAATCCCAATCAATGCATACCACTTGAGATTTCGCTTGTCAAGAAATGTATTCTTTGAGGAAAGTTGCCCTTCAGTTGTAGACAGGCGAATCTTTCTCATCTCAAATCCGTTTCCCACAATACCAATAACAAACAAGGCAACAGAGATTAATGACAATACAGGTTGTGGCGCCATAGGAAAAATCACGGTGTTCCTTGATTTAAAGACAGTCTCATCTTCCCAGTGTTGATAATTCAGTTAGATTTGATTAATTCTTTAAATTACCAAACTCTATCTAATTTTGTATGAAAGAGCAAGGTAAGATTTGGATGAATGGCAAACTTGTGCCATACAAAAATGCAAAGGTCCACGTCCTTACTCACGCATTACATTATTCAACTGCCATATTTGAGGGGATTAGATGCTACAATACTCCAAGAGGTCCAATGATTTTCAGATTACCAGAACATGTAGATAGATTATTCAAGTCTGCAAAAATGTATTCAATGAAAATGCCTTATTCAAAAAAAGAAATTTCAGATGCTATAATCAAGACAGTCAAAGTAAGTAAATTGAAAGAATGTTACATTAGACCCATTGCATATTATGGTCACGGAGTAATGGGTCTTACACCAACTCCAAACAAGGTAGAAGTTGCAATAGCTTGTTGGGAATGGAATCTTGGTGAGTCTAGTGCAGGAAAAGTACGTGGAGCTAGGTGTAAAGTATCAAGTTGGCTTAGGATAGATTCAAGATCCCAACCCATGCAAGCAAAGGCTGCATCAAATTATGCTAATGCTGCACTTGCAAGAGTTGAAGCTCTAAGAGATGGCTATGATGAGGCAATCATGCTAAACTATCAGGGTAAAGTATCAGAAGGAAGTGCCGAAAATATTTTCATCGTAAACAAAGGAGAGATCTCAACACCTCCACTTAATTCTGGAATCTTGGATGGGATAACAAGAGACAGTGTTATCAAAATAGCACGGTCAGAGGGACTTGTAGTAATTGAAAGAGATATTGACAGAGAAGACCTGTATGTAGCAGATGAAGTCTTTATGACAGGTACAGCGGCTGAGGTAAAATCAGTAACTGAAATTGATAACGTGATAATCGGAGACGGTAAACTAGGAGAAGTAACTCGTAAGTTACAAGACGCTTTCTTTGAAGCTTCAAGGGGTAAGGATGAACGCTTCTTAGAGTGGTTTACTCCGATCTAGAACTAAAACCTGAAAGATTCAAGTATGCCAAATCAGATACAGGAATTGATGGTACTATCAATGGTTGATCAACACAAACCAAAGTGCTATCTGTGTAGTAATGTTTATGAGAATTTGGAAGAATTAAGAAAACATCAAGAGAATACACATAGAGAATTTGTGGAATTCCACAAGGATGTAAGCGATCATTCTCCTACGCCTGGAGATGTAACCATCTTTTAGATGAAATGACATGGAATGCAATGAGACTGCCAATCCAATTTGTTGGTTTTGTAGAAAGGGTCGTCACGAGGATTGTATGAAGAAGATTCCTACCTACGGAAAGTCGGAAGGTCCTCACGACTGTACATTTGATACAAAACTTGTAGATTGTCAGTGTGTTCACTAAATTTAATAAGAAAATAGAGAAACGATCAGATTTTTTCTTGTATGAGATTATGTTAGGATTTTTATTCAGTTTTTGGTGCGACTCTGTTTTCTATATCTTCTTCAAGTTCTTTAACTAAACCTTTCCACCATTGTTCAAATTCTTTCATGTCTTTACAAAACTTCCAAAACCCTCTTTATAGATCTGTCTATATCAACGTCAAAATGGCAGAAATTGAGAAATTGATAATTTTCATACTTTAGAAGTTAGGATTCTCATACTAAAATTACATCATCTGTTTTCAGTTATTAGATTTTAGATTCGGTTCTGGCAATATTTACAAACCTGTTATCATAGACTTTGTCAGATAATGACTTTTGTTTTACATCTTTAATGTTTATCCACAATATTCAGATCCGTAATACCCG
>Ga0209824_10001173_pt1 | contig 15221 bp, 17 predicted proteins | sample VDWuncwatermetaG_FD_184124 | JGI IMG/M metagenome (GOLD analysis project Ga0209824, IMG submission 184124) | Wastewater microbial communities from Netherlands to study Microbial Dark Matter (Phase II) - VDW unchlorinated drinking water (SPAdes)... ... | reverse complement strand
GATCCATACTATAAGGCACTCACTCAAGTGCTGAACGCAATGGTTTCTATGCGCGGCCGTCCAGCTTCTGTGCCGGCACCAAAGAAACGAGCCACCAGAACAATGGCATTGCTGGAGTTTCCTCTGGTCGTCTGCAGCTCCTTTCAACAAACGTATGGCGTCGACTTTTACGCCGACTCAACCCCTGAAAAGATTGCAAACAATTTTCAACTTGAAATCCAGTACGCCTACCTTGACAGAAACGGGACGCAGAGAGATGAGCACCTCTTGCTTGACTTCGTAGAGTTTAGCCAACTCAACGCATTCGTTGAATCCATCGGCAATGACGCGGAGATTGCCGCCTACTTAGCTGGAACAAATTGAGAGAAGTAGACCCACGGGAAAAGCGCCCGCTAGTATTCAGATGTTGTTTGGGACTCAATACACAACTTCGGAGGTGACCATGATAAACCGACCCTATCCCAAACACGTTGTGGCAGCGTTCACACTTCTGCTAGTTCCCAGCTTAACCTACGCAATGTCAGGCATGGAGGTGCCACAAAGCGGCCATACGAATACGAGTTCTTCACTATCGAAGAGTATGGGTGAACCCATTAACTCATCGGAATCAGAGATTGAGATGACGTACAGCGCCGATGGGAAAACCGTCATCTTCGTTTCCGGTCGCCAAGGGAGCATCCCCTCACCAGGAGTCCCCTACAACTTCGATATCTGGATGTCCCACAGCGTGAACGGTGCGTGGCAAGCCCCGATTCATTTGGGCCCGGGCATCGATCCGACTGTGGGGCCGAACATCAACACATCGGCGTGGGAATTGGAACCAAGCCTCTCGGATGACGGCAATGTCATTTATTTCACAAGGTACGAGCCGGGCAATCTCTCCACCGGCGACCTCTATGTGACACAGAAAATCAACGGTGTCTGGCAAATAGCCAGAAATTGGAACGATGTCCCGGAACTTCCCCACATCAACACACCGACCGGCGAGGAACACTGCCCAATCATTGCCTCCGACAGCCTGATCTACTTCAGCTACCAGCAGCCAGGAATCACCCAGGATAGCGATATCTGGAAGGTCGAGAAGAAGGATGGCGTGTGGCAGAAACCTGAGAGCCTTGGACCACGCATTAATTCGCCATATCGCGACCATATGCACTGGACCGGCCTATCAAAAGATGGAAAGAGCCTCATTATAACCAGTACGCGTCCGGACATGGGCTCGCGGGGCGGACATGACGAGTGGATTTCCTACCAAAACCCAAAAGGCGAATGGCAAGAGCCGTTGAACCTCGGTGATACCATCAATACAAGCGGCGAAGATATGTGCTGGACCTTTACGCCGGACGGCAAGACCTTCACAGGTAGTTCGGGTCCTCGTGACTCGTATAGTCACGATATGATGTGGGTCCGCAAAGACGATGTCCCATTACTCAAGAATTTTGAACCGATCGGGCCGCCACCCAATCTGCTCGCCAACAACAAGAAGAGGTCTGGCGAGACGGAGTGACGGTATGATTTTGGCTGAGCGAACCGGAGTACGTATCGCCGCTACTGATAATGCTGGGCTTGTGTGAGAAAGAGGTTAGTGTATAGGCCTTGCTGCGCCATCAATTCGTCGTGCGTCCCTTGTTCCACAATTTGCCCCTGATCCACCACGAAGATGCGGTCCGCCATTTTGACCGTAGACAGCCGGTGGCTGATGAGAATCGCCGTGCGCCCATGCGCCAACTCATGAAACCGCTCGAACAATTCCGCTTCTGCCTTGGCATCCATCGCACTGGTGGGCTCATCGAGAATCAGAATTTGTGAGTTTCGCAGGATGGCCCTGGCAAGCGCCACTTTCTGCCACTCACCAATGCTCAATTCATGCCCACCATCAAACAGCTTACCGAGCAACGACTCATACCCGTTCGGCAAATGCTCAATAGTCTCATGGATGCCAGCCTGTTTCGCCGCTTGAACGATGGCAAACGGGTCGGCGCCGGAGGTTCTCACCCCCAGGGCAATATTGTCTTTTGCCGATAGCTGAAACTTCACAAAATCCTGAAAGATCCCGCTCACAGCACCGCGGATCTCAGCAATGGGATAGTCCCGAAGATCGGTTTGGTCAATCATGATGCGCCCATTGGACGGATCGTAAAGACGACACAGGAGCTTCACCAGTGTCGTCTTCCCAGCACCGTTCGCCCCGACGAAGGCGACATGCTCACCTGCTCTGATCGAAAAGGTGAAGTCTCGAATCGCGACACGTTCTTCGTGTGGATATTGAAACGACACATGGTCAAAGACAATTCCCTCAGTCATCGGGCAGGGAAATGTCTTGGGGCTCACAGATATCGGCAAACGGGACTGGACCCCCAGAAACTCGTTCAAGGTGGTGAGGAACAGATTGTTTTCATAGAGGTTCGCCACGCTCTGCCCAACACTCTCCAAGAACCCGGAAGCGCGCTGCACCGCCTGAAAACAAATGACAAGGTCTCCCACCGTGAACTGCCCCTGAAGCGTTCGTATCGCCACAAAACTGTAGACCCCAAATATGCCCACCACGCCGATCAGCTGAGCGACGGACGTTGAGAGTGCCCAACGCCGCTCCAGCGCGATTCGCTCTCGACACAACACCGATCGCGCATCCAGAAACCATTGTCGGAGTCGAGCACCAAGGTCGAACAACCGGACTTCCTTCGCAGCACCGGCTTGTGTGAGCAGCATATGGACGTACCACGCCTTCCGTTCCAGCGGCGTCCGATCACGTTCCCACACAAATAATCGGTTGGATTGTTTCAGACGGGCGATGAAATACGGGACTGCCGCCAGGATCAGGATCGGGATCACGCCCCAATGCAGCCACCAGAGGACCGCGCCCATTGCGATCAATGAAATGGAATTTTGGCCTAACTGAAGCACGGCATTGAGAATGGCCGTCGGGCGATAGGGAGCTTCTTGCTGTGCGCGGTGCAGCGTGTCCTGATACTGCGCATTCTCATAATACTCAAGGTCGACTTCAACCGATTTGGCTTGAAGAAGCGCATACATGTGATCGGTGACGATTTGGGCCTGAATCCTGGAAATCAGACCACCTAAGGCGGTCAACATGGCGGTGATCGCCGCAACACCGGCTATGCCTCCAAGAATGCTGAGTATGCGGGTGAACGAAGGGTCGTCGACTGGTGTCTTGAGCGCTTCGGTTACGGTATCGATCAGCAGCTTCGTCAGATAGAGCACCATCAGCGGAAGGAGCCCCTGGACGACACGCACGACAATACTGGCGACAGCAAGACTCGGACTACTCTCCCACACGAGTGAAAGTGCCCAGCGAACCGTCATAAGAAAAGAACCGAGGCTTTTCTTGCTGACTTTCATAAGTAGTGGAGCCACAGAGTCTTCAACATCACATGACGGAGATTTGGCGCACATCCCTTGCCGAATTAGAAGGATACGAAAACGTCACAGTGAAGCGTTGCCAATGAGGACCTGGCTCATAAAATGCTTCGGAACCTAACGTCAGCCAGGCGTGACCATCTAGACCCCATGCTTCCTTTCGTATCCCACAATGAAACACGACCGGATACCCCAGTTGCCGAGCAAACCTATAGAGCACCAATGACCGTGGAAAACAGTTCCCCCTTTTATTGTAAGGAAACAACTTGAGCCAGCGATCTACATAGCCAACTAATGTCTTGATCCTCCTATCGTCACAGTCTTTCGTCACCGATCCAGGGTTCAATCGCTCGATCAGAGCTGGCAGACCATCGAGACGCAGCAAGAGTCGAACTCTGAGCACCACAAGTCCCACGCAGAGCACCATCCAATATTTTCCAATAACGGCTAGCATGATACACTCTGCATTTTTGTCTCAATGATGTTGTCGATAGCTCAGTATTCGAGACATCACTCACGCTGTTTCAATAGTTCGCACAGCACTTTCAATACAGGGAAGTGAGTTCTTCCTATGTCTTGCTGCAGTACTTACCCGCTTGGAACCCAACGATTGAGAGTCCCACGAATTGTAGGTGAAAGGAGGCGTTTTATTACTCGATGAAGTGGAACAATGAGACGAGCAAGGCACTTGAGGGATGTTCGCCAGCGAAACCACAAGGGGGGATCTGTGGCAGCAGGACTATGAGCCCGACAAAGCAGTAGGCCAAACCACCAACGCTCGCACCAAGAGTCTTTCAGAGAGAAATACAGTGCTCCGGCCTGCTCTTCATTGATTCCTTCTTGGTAATTCTTCAATAAGCCCGCAGGCATCCTGAGTGAAAGTGTCTGTGTGCCCACATCACTCTTAAGCCGTCCCAATACCATCTCGGGAAGAGGAGCATCCAGTAACTGATGAGCAAGCGACAATCCAAGACAGAGCATACCTCGACAGCGCCAGTTCGATGCGTACAAAAAGATCTGATTCCAGTCTAGCGCTGGATGTGCTCGGAGCAACTCTGCCACGTCACATACCCATTTCAGTTGCTCCCATGCATGCTTCGACCCATGAACACAGAGAACGATCAACAGAATTTCTGGTGCTAATCCTGGAACCGTTTTCCCCTCTAACGTCACCGGAATCTGAGACCGCCAGAACTCGGGGCGATCCAATCGGAAGGTGAAGTGCTGATGTGCCATGACCCATTGAAGGTCGACCCGAGAAATCGGACGTTTCTTAATCAGTACATGATACGGCCCCTCTTTATCTTCAAGTTGATGCCCCTCAACACTATTGGCTTTCCTCTCATAGCCTAGTAAGAGAATCACCCTCTGTGCTTCCGCAATAGATCCTTCAGGGATAAGCAGGTCCAAATCAGTGAACTCGCGAAGAGCCAGATCACCGTACGCTAACACTGCGAGAGTTGCTCCTTTGATAGGAATGACGGAGAGTCCATTCGAAGCCAACGCATCACAGAGAAGAACAAGCTCCTGAGCCAATGAGCGATTAAGCAAGGCGTCGGCTTGAACCTTTTGGCGTAGTTGCGTGAGTGGTTTGGCAGGCACGAGGTCAGAACACAGTGCGGCCAGATTTCTATATAACAACGGGCACATGCCATGATACCTAGCCATACCCAAAACGATGGACCAGTCCAGCGACTCTTGCACGCGGCGCCGAATCGATCTCTTGAGCTCATCAGACACGACCGTACGTGCACACCAGACGAGCAGTTCTGCTTCCGGCAGCAACGGGAGCTGTTTCGTACTAGATCGTGCCGGCATCACGTGACCTCCTCAAGAAGCGGTGTAATGAGCTTTGGGAGATCGAGGATGTCGCGGCCAAAGTGTAAGCGGTAGCAATCCACCTGCTGGACGACTTTCGCCAATACCTGAAATTCTCGCCTGGCGACATCGGCGTCGTAGACCAATAACGCCTGCGGGAGAAGCAGTTCTAAAGCCCTGGGTTTGGAAAGGGGTTCGAGACGGCTATGGGGAGCGTCGATGACATGTGGGAACAATACAAGAGCAGGGCGACAACAGTCACCTATCGAGGTCGGATAGAGTTTCTCTGCATAAAACGCTCGTTTAGGGAAACCGGGGTGAAGCAGATGATCCGGCGCCTCTCGGAGTTCCGGGAAAAACGCGACCGTATCTTCGGTTACGTTGATCTTGATGGGAAAAGGAAGCAGATCCACATGGGTTCCGGCATCCCGTAGTAATGGATGATCATCCGAGAGATACCGATAGCCAGCGCGAAGTAGTGAGATAAATGAAGTCGTTTTACCGCGACCACTGTTCCCTGGAATGAGGACCCCACGGCCATTCTTTTCCAATGCAGTGGCATGAATCGTATATAGCCCCCGGCGTCGCATGAGTTCGATCAGGGCTAGATGAAATAAATATTCGATCAGACTTTCATGCATCGTCCGAGGCTTGATCAGATAGCCATCTGCTCTGCCTTGTGTGCTGTCTATCACCAAGATGCCGACATCGCAAAAATCTGCGATCAAACGCCCCCCGTCCTCAAACACCTGATACGGCAAATTAGTCTCCCGTCGATCACCGATCGCCGCTCCTGTTCCGGAAGCAAGCCGACGCGCCGATAGTGACAGAGTCCATGGAATATCGGCTCGCGTCTGGACAGCATGAAAGCACAAGACAAGTGGAGTCGATTCATCGAGCGAGTCTCGTCGAAAATGCCTCAGCAGTTCATCCACTGGTGCCGCCAGGAAAGGAGACGTTGTGACATACCGTACCGGCATACCGTACAGGGAAAAGAGCGACTCGGTCATAGGCTGGTCACCCACACACATCGTCATGCTTGCCCTCAAATCGATAGTTCTCGCCCACTTACCCGACTGGGTTAAAAACTGGCTGGCCGTAGGATTGGCCAGCCAGTACTGCCGATTTGGTTACCGGTTGGTGTCCGAGAAACCAGAATTTCCAGGCACGCCATCAAAAGGGCCGTTACCAAAACCGTTATTGGCATGTCCCGAACGGCCTGCGGTGATATCCCGTAGGAGTTCGTGCTTCGCCAAAACTGGCTGCACATATGACTCTTTCTTCATGTTGCTTCACCTCCTTTCTTGTTGAAGTAGCCCTTCCTGGGTCAGCTGAGTGACCAAGGTGACGAGATCGTCAAGGGCCCGCTCTGGAGCGACATCAAAGCGGTCACAGAGGATCGCATGGATGTCGCTGATTGTGTGATGGCCGGTACAATGTTCCCAGATGACACTGCCTACCCGGTTGAGCGTGTAGTACCGACCGGTGCTCAGGTCCAACAGAACTGTCTCTCCATCCATAGTCGTGCCTTGCACATCGCGGTTTTGGCGGAGAATAGTTTGCTGTGGCATCAAACGATCGACGAGTTCAGATACCGTGCTTTGAGGTGAAAGAGCGTGGTGGGTGTCAGACATACACATTCCCTCCATAAGCGATGACTCAAACTGTCTGAGATAAGTACCAATGGGTGTTGTCAAGATATAGCATGATGGGGCAGCCCTGATAACTAGACTTTCGAGGGAGGAGATTGGAGAAAAGTAGGGTCAGAATGCTTCGGGCTATGGATTTCCACGCCTTTGCAGATAGACCCACTTGCCTAAAATTAAACGATTGACGTCCAGATTCCGGAGAAGGCGTGTATGGCGCTAGAGGAAGCCGAAAATGTCGGCCATCTCATCCAAGACGATATTCCAGATGTGCAGAGGATGCACTTGAAGCGGTCAGGCTAGTTCCCTATGATCTTAGGAGAGGTGTCAAAAGCTGATGTTTTCACAACACAACCGAGCGCAATCTCATAGCTCATCGGACGAGAGACTTCCCAATAAAACCTGAGTTTCTGTGCGAAAGGGAAGAGCTGGATTAACGGTGTAGAGAACGATGGCATGAAGGCACGACTCTGGTCGCACCATCACGCCACGTATTTATGAACAGATTACCGCTCCGGATTACGTGCCGCTGTGACTGCCGAAGCAAACTTGAGTAGACTCGCCCTTTCCTCATCGTCCAAGGCCAAGAGTAGATGCACTTCCTCACCGTGCATCAAGCGCAGGCTTAAGAAGGGCTCTTCACGGCGTTTTTCCTTGTTGTCCCACATCGCGTCAATCAGCTGCACCTTATCCAATTGGCCGACCGACACGACATCGTACCGGAAATAGGAATCGCCGATGACGATGTCAAACACAACATTCCCCGCCGTCAGCAGTACCAGATTGAACCGACCTTGATCTTCGTACCCTTCCGGCAAAAATCTATTCACGTGGTAGAGCGAAACCTTTCGGTCACCCAATGCCCTGCGAAATTTCTCCTTCAGCGCGTCATAATCGATTTGCAGAGCCTTTTCATCTGGCCCGGTCGCCGCTACGGCCGCCGCTTCCGCTTTCAAAAAAATATCATCGGCGGACATCAATCCTGACATACGTATGCTCCCTCTCTATCGTTGATAGTGGATCTGATTACTGACATCGAGAACCGTACGGTACCCGGCCATCTGCAATAATTGCAAGGGGCTTGCACAGTGAAAGGGTCCTACGGTCTCGCCGACACGACGTGAGAAACTCGCTTATTGCCCACCTCGTCCACGACCTTCACCTCGAACAAGTCCTTAGTGACACGAACAAGACCGAAATTATGATACCCAACCTCATAGAACAGTTGCGTCGGGTGCAGTTCCTGACGAGTTGGTGCGAACCTTCCTGGAGGGGCAGAGAGCGGTCCGGCGATATACTCGTGAAAATCGATGACTCCATCCTGATTAGGATCATAGGCATTGCCCTGCACCCAATGCACATCGCCCCCGATGAACACGACGTTCTTGATCGTGTCATGGAGAATGACATTCACAATTACTTGTCGCTCATATTCAAACCCCGTACCGTCCGGCCCTCCCGCCCAGCCATCGTTACCGGGCACAGTGGCGTCGCCACCCTTTGGAATCGAGAGCGGAACGGAGGTCACGATCACTTTCCATGTCGCGGTTGAAGCGCGCAGCCCATCGAGCAACCAGGCCAATTGCACCGCTCCAAGCATGGTCTTGACAGGACCATCTGGATCAGCATTGCGACTCCGATATTGCCTGGTATCTAAAATGAAGAGTTCAAGGTCGGCACCATAGCGCACACGTCGATAGAGTCGATGCGGATCGTCTGCGGGAGACGCGATGGGCCAGTACTCCCGCAACACCTGCCGGCCGGCCGGCATCTGTTCTTCAAACGGGCCGGAAAAATTATTCTTGACCTCATGGTCGTCCCAAATCACATAGACCGGCACTGTCTTCAGAAATTGCTGGAGCGCCTCGGCACCACGCTGATAGCGATGGCGCACCCGATAGGTCTGCAGTGTGGTGGCCTTGAAATCAGCACCCGGCTCATTCGGTGGCGAAGTACACACATGGTCGCCATAAATCGTATCGCCGAGAAATAAGAAGAAGTCGGGATTGTGTCGCTGGATCACATCGAAGATGGGATAGCCACTCACTCCCTGGCGGCATCGTCCTTGACCGCCGAGGTCCCCGCTCCAGGCAAACGTCACAGCTGCGGAGGTCTTCTCATCTGGCAGAGTGGTGAATTCGCCCCTGGCCACAAGACTTGCAGGGGCCTGCCTTGTGGTTTGGTTGGCAGAGCCGACCAGAACATGATAGCGATAACGCGTGGCAGGGCTCAGACCTTCGAGTGGAACAGTCAGGGTATAATCCGTTTCCGCAGTCGTTGCGATGGACGCCGTTCTCGACACCGGAGCCACGACCATCGCAAGCTTCGAGGCTCGCTCCCATCCCGAGACCGTAGCCCACTCAATCTGAACTGAAGCCGGACCGTTGGTCCGCAGCCAAAGCAATGCACTCTGTGAACTGACATCGCCGACCGCAACACCGTGGGACAAGAGATCTGAGCCCATGAAAGACGTTCCCTCGGACGAGCTGGTGGATCGAACACGCTCAGGTGAAAAAGCAGGACAGCCGACGAGAGAGGAGACCAGGAATAGAATACCGGCCAGTAGAAAAGACGCGTGCATCGGGCAGTCCTACCCTATGCCGCTCTTGAGGTCAAGCAGCAGAGCGAGACGGCAGGCTTGATAATCGTCATAGCCGACCGGCATACTGAAGGGGTTCTATAGGAGCCCACGATGTTGGATACCAGTTGCTGCGTGCCCAATTGCCTAGAGAGACCCTATGCTCCGGCCGGTACGCGTTCTGTCTGCAAAGACCATTTCCTCAGTTTTCTCACCTGGCGCCGTCGCCGTGGCACTCAGATGTTCCACACCTACGCCGGCATGTCGATGGAGGAGCGCAATACCATTGCCGCCGAATGGGTGAAAACCATCAGGACGGATGACGTGCCTGCTGCCGCACAGAAGCTTTAACTCCCATCACTCTGCTACAGCGACAAACCGTACTGATAGAATTCATCCCGCTGCCACCCCAACGACTCATAGAGCCTTTGTGCTGAAACATTGGTGATCGCGGTCGCTAATTCTAAACGTACGGCACCAGCCATACGAGCGCTCTCGGCAGCAGATCTGAGCAATCCAGTTCCAACACCTCGTCGCCTGCCCTCTGGCACGACAAACAGATCACTGAGCAGATACATCGGCGCAGCAAGAATGGAAGAAAGGATGGGATACAGTTGTACAAACCCGATCACCGCTCCACCGCCATTTTCAGCGACCAACACAACCGACTCATTCCTAGCAAGACGATCGTTCAAGAACTGCCGCGCAAGGCTCAAATCAGAAGGCTGCCCGTAGAACTGACGGTAGGCATCAAAGGGCGGGACGAGTTGATCGAGATCTTGCAACGTGGCTCGACGGATGGTGTCGGTCATGAGCCAAATGATAGCCATTCGTCTTGTTGAATCGATAGTTCCTGAAACCTTAGTCCGTCCCCAAATCCTAATCGACCCTAATTGTGAATGGTTGCCGACAGCGGTTGGAGTTCTCCCGCTTGAAGGGCAAGCTGTTGACGCACTTGCTGCGTGACGACAGGCAGCGAGTCCACGGGTTCGAGCGCAAAGACGAATTTATCCGGTCGGATTACGGCAACCCAACCTGGCCGCGCGCCGGACTGCTTGAACCATCGCAACAAGACTCCAGATTCGTCTTCAATCTCGGCTAGCCCTGGAGCAGTTTGGCGGGCAACACCCCGGTAACCTTGAGGCCGCTCACCGAGCGCGAACACCGTCACGTAGCGGATGCCGAGTGATTTCCAGACGGCAAGATCATCCGGTGTGAGCCGGTCACGAGGATCGACGCTGTGACCGATCAGTGCGAAGCCCTCACCCAACACATCGTCGAGCCGCAAGCGCCGGCCGACGAAACTTCGCACCACCGGCTGCGGGATGGGCTTGCCCTCCGCACTGCTGCGCCGTCGTCGCGGCAGGCCAAGATAGCTGCCCAGCGCATAGGTTGGCGGCGGCCTGAAGCGTAATTCACGGATATAGTTCCGAAGCCTCGGCGTGGCCAGCATCGCCTTGACGATGGCGTTGCGCAGGAAAGCCTTGGTCGGATTGGCCTGCGAGACAAAATCCTTCATCTGCACAGAGGCGTCGATCATCTCCTGGACGTGTGGCTTGCGCTCGCGCTCGTAGCTGTCCAGCAAGACATCCCCGCACGTGCCGCGCAAGACAGCGGCAAGCTTCCACGCCAAGTTGTAAACATCACGCACACCGGAGCTCATGCCTTGGCCCATGAATTGGGGCATCATGTGCGCCGCATCACCGGCCAGCAGCACCCGATCCTTCCGCCAGCGTTCAGCCATCAGTGCGTTGAAGGTATAGACCAAGCTGCGCAGCACCTCGACTTTATCGATGTCGACATGCTGCGACAGGAACCGGCGAATGGTGGCCGGATCTTCCATGTATTCCTTCGTCTGCCCCGGCATCAACATGAATTCAAAGCGATGGTGACCGTAGGGTTGCGGGCAGCTGACCGTCGGGCACGCGGGGTCACAGTAGAAGTTGAAGTACGGGAGATGACGCAGGGCTTCCTCGCCGTCTTTCACCTTGATGTCCACCACCAGCCACGGATTCGGAAAGTTCCGGCCGATCATGCCGATACTCAGTTGCGTGCGGACCACGCTGCGGCCCCCGTCACACGCCACCAGGTAGCGTGCCCGGCAAGTCTGATTGGTGCCGTCCAGGCGAGTGGCGTCTGTCTCGACCCTGCCGTGGCTGCTGCCCTGAGAAGCCATATGGGTCACAATCACGTGATGCTGGGTCTGTTCGAATCGAGCCAACTCGCGCCCCCGCGCCACAGTCACGTTCGGGTAGCGTGAAAGCAAAGTCTCTAACGTAGTCTCTAGCTTAGGCTGGTAAAAGAAGTTGGTGCTCCCCCACCCGTTCAGCTCCTCAGTCCGTACGAACTGGGCCAGCACTGAACCGTCAGCGAATACCCACTGCGCCGGACTGTTCAGCACCATATCGGCTGCCAGTTCGTCGACCACGCCGATAGCCTGGAAGATACGCAAACATTCGTCGTCGGTGTGAACAGCTCGTGCGTTGGCATAGAACGTTGGTTCACGTTCAAGAGCGATGACGCGCAAGCCTCGGCGCCCAAGCAGGTGGGCCAACGTCAGGCCAGTAGGCCCAAGACCCACAATGACGACATCGAATTCATCTGCTTCGACTCTGTATCCGGCGCTCATGCTTCTCCCTCGCGGTGGGTTCGTACTTCCCATCTATCTTGCCCATGTCCCTCAAACGGACATCCTGGTGGTCTCCTCACTGCACGCATCCAACGAGGGCCTTCTGAGGCCGCGCGTTGAGGATTCACTCCTATCGTTTCCTTCTCCAAGGTGGGGTGTTGTGTGGTTTTCTCCAGCGCGCGTTCACCGAGCATCGCCATTCCTCTTTTACTTCCTTTCTCAAGCAGGCCGCCTGGTTGTCTCCTGATTGCGCGCATGCACCGAGGGCCTTCTGGGGCCGCGCGGTGCGCGAGCAGAGGAGATAACCAGGCGGCCTGCCTCCCCCTCACCCCATTACCGGCGACCCATGGTGATGGATCATCAGCCACTCATCGCCGATAAGTTCGAACAGGTTCGTTGCCAGGACCTTGGCCTGTTGCGGTTCGTCGGATTGTTGAGTGATGAGATTTTCCACACAGATGACCCAAGCCATATCCCCGGCCACCTGAACCATCACGTCGGTGAGTTCGAACTTCATCGAGAAAGTGTTGTTGAAGATCAGCACCCAGGAATCGCGAACGGCAGGCCACCCAGAACGAATCGTCCAGCCCGGGTGAATACAGGTGATGTATTCTTGATGGGCCCAGAGCTCGTCCATTTTGGCGATGTCGAGACTCTCAAAAGCCTCATAGAATGTCTGGTTGGCTATCGTGACAGCTTCGATGCGCTGTTTTATCACGCGGCGCCCCTCAGTCAGCGGAGCCGCATCATACCGCAAGTGAGCCGGACACGGCGAGAACATTTCTCAGGGGCGCTCTCGGGACAAACCTAGTGCTAACGAGACTCGTATCCTACTGCCTTGCCAAATCGGGAGTCGTAGATCGTCAATAGGTTCGTTCGAGATCAGAGCAATCACAAACCGCTTGGTCTCAGGAAACCGCCAGTCCCTGAAAACATCTACCGCTTACCAGAAGAAATGCCATGGCTATGCTCAAGCAGCTCCGGAAGACTCCTAAAGAAGTCATGCAGTGTAGCTAGAACTCCACCAGTGATTTTTCGAAGCTCCGGTTCCGTATACTGCAGCGGAACCAGACGTCGCCTCTGCCAGCCTCGGAGAGAGAAGGTTCCACCCAACTGCCTATAGGGAGGCTCATACACCAGCACGAATTCCCTCCCGTGGTTGTCTTCAATAATAAACCCCTTCACATTCATACCGCCTCATCTCCTTCTCAGAGGTAATGTTCCCGGCATATATTTTCTATACCCTGCAGCATATTGGAAGGAATGGCATAGGCCCATCAGAAACAGCCTGAATCCAGGGACAGACATCATTGATGAGATTACAGGAACTTCTCGGAAAGTTGAGAAAAGTGGCCACGACTACGAGTACTAACCACTAACCCCTGGCTCCTCTTTACGTGAGGAGACGGAATCCCCAGGGAGGCCTAGGGACTCCGCTGAAAAATGGGAGTGGGCAAACTCCCGCCTCAATACGGACATAAATATGTGTCAGGTGTCATCGTTCGTTATCTCTCTAACGCCTCTCCCATTCAGTCTTTCTCCGGTAACCTACCCAATAACCAAACTCCCTGCGCACGATCGACTATTCTCAAGAAGCCAATTCAAGACCATGCCGTCCGAGTCAGTACTGCAGCTGCAACGCGATGTGGAACGAATCGACCTTGTTGCCGGTCGCATTCGGTCCAAAATTGCCGGCGAACCCCTTAGTTTCGATATCGCCGTACCGGCCATACGCGGAGATGCGGGCATTGTGGCCGGAGATGATGTAGTTCAGACCATATTCAAACTCCTGCCTCAGGGCGCTATACCTGGGATCGATACTGACGAACCGGACATAGGGTTGGAACCGTCCGATGCCGACCTCATTGGGAATGAGATACAACCCGTACACGGTCCAGGAATCGCCATTGAAGATACAGAAACAATCGCCACCGGCAAAGGCGCCTGCCCCATAGTTGGCCCAGTACCGCTTGAATTCCGCGTTGAACGTAAACACGCCCATGTTGTTCGGCATCAGCTTTTCCACCAAGAGATCGACGGTCGCCCCGGTGAAATCACTGCGTCCCAACGTGGGGGACCCCGCGCCATCTTTTTGATGGATCACGTTCCCCGAAATCGCCACGATATCGCCCGCCGTCCCATAATAGGTCCCGGAGGTGTAGTAGCCGGGGTTGTCTTCATCGTTCAACAAGTTCCATTGCAGACGACCAGCGTACAAGAGGCTACCGGTGTTATTTGATCCCCCACGCTGGCCCGTGAACACTGAGGCGACGTACAACAAGTGGGTCCCAAATGGATGGACCTTGCCGAAGAAGACCGCGCCGTTGTCACGACCATAGAGCCCGGCCTGCCCGCCGGCCGCGCCATTGGGACCGCTGGGGAAATTGCCGCTAAAATCGGCCGAGTTAAACGGCGTCCGGAATCCATCGAAGGTCGCATGGTAGAACGGCCCGTTCAACTCACCACGCTCACTCGGCACCAAGGTGCGACCCACCCAGAGGTTGACCGTCTCGCTGATCTCGAACTTTCCGATCGCATCGAGCAACCCGATGTTGGAGTTCCCCCCAAACTGCGTCCCCCCTGCACCGACCCCGCAGTTAAAACATTCGGTGTTGAAGGTGAACTTCACATACTTGTGGATCTGCCCATTGATGTAGATACGCGCATTGTTGATGTTGAAATCGTTGCTGTAATGGCCCCCGGCCGCCCCCTCTTGGCTGTTGAAGCTGGACCGGATGCCCATCCCGACGGAAATCCACTTGTCATCGTCGGCTTTGATTGTGCCACCAGCATAAGCACTCGGCAGCGTGGATCCCATTCCAGCCACCAGTGCCGCCATGGCCCCAGCCATTACCACCTTCTTCCATAACCTTGTCAGATCTATCTTCATTGAGTTACCCCTCCTTCTGATTCTGACCTTAGGCCCTAACTCCACGTCCAACACAGAGCCACCCGTCTCGGCCAGATGATGGAATCCCGTCCCTGTTCGCCGACAATCTCCGATGTCGGTACCGCTCCCTGTAAAGAGGAAACGGTACCGTTACATCCGTTATGTCACTTCTTCTGATAGGTCCCTTGATGATTAATCCAGTCGCACCCCTTCTCGGGATTGGTGTACTCACTCCACGGCTCAGGCTTCACCAGGCCTTTGGAGCGATGCACGACCTTGAAT
>Ga0209824_10001172_pt1 | contig 15226 bp, 13 predicted proteins | sample VDWuncwatermetaG_FD_184124 | JGI IMG/M metagenome (GOLD analysis project Ga0209824, IMG submission 184124) | Wastewater microbial communities from Netherlands to study Microbial Dark Matter (Phase II) - VDW unchlorinated drinking water (SPAdes)... ... | reverse complement strand
CAGCCCCCAGCCCTGAGCGCTCTTGATGATGAGACGCGTCGCGGTTCTCGGCTCGACCGGCTCCATCGGCCGCAATACCCTTGAGGTCATCGCGAGCCACCCCGATCGGTTGCAGCTGGTGGGGGTCGCCGCGCGCTCCCGCGTTGAGGAGCTCGCGCAACAAATTGACCGGTTTCATCCCTCACTCGTCTCGGTATGGGACGAGGAGAAGGCCCGGGCGCTGGCGCGCGTGACCACCCGCCGGGAGATCCTCACGGGTCCGGAGGGGCTCACCGCGCTCGCCACCCATCCGGACGTGGATATCGTTGTCGTGGCCACCGTGGGGCACGAAGCGCTCCTGCCGCTCGTGCGCGCGATCCAAGCGGGGAAGCGGATCGCGCTGGCGTCCAAAGAGCTCCTCGTCATGGCGGGGGAGCTCCTCATGCGTCTGGTGCAGGAACATGGGACCAGCCTCATTCCGATTGACAGCGAGCACGCCGCGCTCTTCCAGTGCCTCCAGGGGGTTGTGACGTCTCAGGTGGCCCGGCTGACCGTGACGGGAAGCGGCGGGCCGCTGTGGGGGAAATCTGCGGCCGAAATGGAGGCGGCGACGCGTGAGGAGGTGCTCGCGCATCCCAAGTGGCGGATGGGACCAAAGATCACGGTGGACTCCGCGACCTTGATGAACAAGGGGCTCGAAGTCATTGAAGCGCGGTGGCTCTTCCAGCTCCCGCTCGAGCGGTTCCGCGTGGTCATCCATCCGGAGGCGGTGGTGCATGCGCTCGTCGAGCTGGTCGACGGCACGTGCCTCGCGCAGATGAGCCCCTGCGACATGCGCCTCCCCATCCAGTACGCCCTGAGCTTTCCCGAGCGCTGGGAGAGCGCGCGGCCGCGCCTTGAGATCACGCAGTTGGGCGCCCTGCGCTTCTATGACCCGGACCTCGAACGGTTTCCGTGTCTGCGCCTTGCGCTGGAGGCCGCGCGGATGGGCGGGAGTGCGTGTATCGTCCTGAACGGGGCGAACGACACGGCGGTCCGCGCGTATCTCGACGGGCAGATCCCTCTGCGCGACATCCCGCGCGTGATCGCTGAGACGCTCGAGCAGCATGCGGTGGTACCACACCCCTCGCTCGATGAGATTCTCCAGGTTGACGCGTGGTCACGACACACAGCTCAGGAGCTGATGCATCAATGGTCACCTCGTTAATCTCCATCCTGCTCCTCGGCATGCTCGTCCTGGTCCACGAGGTTGGCCATCTCGTCGTCGCCCGGTGGTCCGGGGTGCGGATCCTGCGCTTCTCCATCGGGTTCGGGCCAAAGATCGCCGGCTGGCGGCGGGGCGAGACCGAGTACTGGCTCTCGTGGATTCCACTTGGCGGGTACGTGAAGATGGCGGGGGAACAGCGCGGGGAAGAATCCAACCAGCCCTGGGAATATCTCTCGAAATCCATCGGGACGCGCGCCCGAATCGTCGCGGCGGGTCCGCTGGTGAACTACCTGGTGGCCCTCGCGAGCCTCTGGACCGTGTTCGTCATCGGCTACCCCGAGCTCTTGCCCGTCGTGGGCACGGTCGTCAACAAGATGCCGGCACAGACCGCCGGACTGCGCGTCGGCGATCGCATCCGGACGATCGACGGCCGGGACGTCCGCAGCTGGAACGACGTGACCGAGGTCATCCACCGCGCACCGGATCACCCCCTCCGGATGCTCGTCGAGCGGGACGGGGCCGCGCAGGAGCTCACAGTGACCCCGCAGCGCAAGGAGATCACCGATCCCTTCGGCCAGGCGAAGACGGTGGGGCTCATCGGGATCGCCCCGAGCGGCGCCTTCGAGTCGGTCCGCGTCGGGCCCCTCGCCGCGGTCGGCCGGACGATGCACCAACAGAGCGAGTGGTTCACGCAGACGCTGTACGCCCTATGGTCCATCGCGACGGGCCGACTCTCGATGCGCGAGTCCGTGACCGGCCCCATCGGGATCCTCTATCTGACCGCCGAGGCGGCGGCGATGGGGGCGGGGCCGCTGCTCTACCTCATCAGCCTGTTCAGTTTCAGCCTGGCGCTCTTTAACGTGTTTCCTATCCCTATCCTCGACGGGGGGCACCTCTTCTTCCTTTTGATTGAAAAGCTGCGGGGTGTGCCGGTCAGCGTGAACGTCCAGGAGCGGGCGGCCCAGGTCAGCCTGGTGCTCATCATGACCTTCGTCCTCATCGTCTGCGTCAACGATGTCAATCGCTTCGGCTTGGTGGAGAAGGTGCTCCAGTGGGTCGGACGGTAAAATGGGGACGTTTCTGCCCTGTCGAAAACCACCCCAAGCGCCTGTCATTCGGTAGCGGGTGACGCGGAGCCGGGGCCCCCAAGCCGCCCGGAGCCGACGACCCCACCACCTGTCTGTCGGCCCGAAGGGCCGAGATTCGCCTTCGGCGAACAGACAGGTGGTTGGGGCGGCGAGGACGGCTGGGGTGGCGCAGCGGCAGGCCCCGCTGCCGAGAGGTCTTAGACAGAGCAGGACGTTTCTATTTTTCTACTGGAGCGCAGTCATGGGACATCCGCCAACGATCTCTGGCGGACGTCCCGTACGGTCATGATCAAGAGACGAAACACACGACAAGTTAGGGTGAAAGACGTCCTCATCGGCGGGGAGGCTCCCATCTCGATCCAGTCGATGACGAAGACCGACACCACCGACGTCGAGGCCACGGTGCGCCAGATCCGGGCGTTGGCGACCGCCGGGTGCGAGATCGTGCGGGTGGCGGTCCCGACGATTGAAGCCGCGAAGGCGCTGGCCGACATCCGGCGAGAGGCCAACAACGTGCCCCTCGTCGCCGACATCCACTTCCATCCGCAGTTTGCCGTCGCCGCGATTGAGGCGGGCTTCGACAAGATCCGCTGGAACCCGGGGAATATCCGCAACCCGGCACGCGTCCGCGAGGTCGTGGACCGAGCCAAGGAGCGGGGCATCCCCATCCGCATCGGTGTCAACGTGGGCTCGCTCGACCCGGAGTGTGAGGCCGCGCACAAGGACGATCTGGTCGAGGCGATCGTGCAGAGCGCGCTGAAATCCGTGCGGCTCTTCGAGAGCTTCGGCTTCACCGACACCGTCATTTCGCTGAAGTCCTCCGACGTCCTGCAGATGCTGGCCGCGTACCGGCGCATGGCGCAACTGTGCGACTATCCCTTCCACCTCGGCGTGACCGAAGCCGGTCTGCTGGAGGTTTCCACCGTGAAGTCCTCGATTGGGATTGGCGCGCTTTTGGCGGAAGGGATCGGCGACACCATCCGGGTCTCAATCACCGGTGACCCGATTGACGAAGTCCAGGTGGCCCAGCGCATCCTGTCGTCGCTTGAGCTGCGCCGGTTTGAGACCAACGTCATCGCCTGTCCCTCCTGCGGCCGGTGCGAGATCGACGTCATCGGCATCGCGAAACAGGTCCAGGCGCGGCTCGTGGCGCTCGCGCAGACGGAGCCGCGGGCGCTGGAGTTGACCGTTGCGGTGATGGGCTGTGTGGTGAACGGGCCGGGGGAATCGGAGCACGCCGACGTCGGCCTGGCCGGCGGAGGCGGCGTCGGGGTGATCTACCGCAAGGGCCGCCAGATCCGCCGCGTGCCGGAAGCCGAAATGGTGGACGCGCTGATTGATGAGGTACGGCGGCTGCTCGCGGAGACCGGGGAGCCAGTGACGGCCGGCTAAGATATGCAGATGCATGCGTGGGTTGATTCGCCCGGCGGCATCGTCTGACGCCCTCGCAGTAATGCGCTGGATCGGGCTGATTTTCGCCGGGGTGAACCTGCTGGATGCAGGTGCAGGTGCGCTTATTCGCATCCGGATGGCGACTGTCCCGGATGTCGTGACGCCCGGCTTGATGCTCAATGCCCAGATTTTCTTGAGCCTCCTGAACACCGCAACCTACTGTCTTGCCGTGTTTGCGCAGCGTTCCTCCACACGGATCCTGACCATCTTCCTGTACTCCATGATGTACCTGGGAGCAGGCGCCATGCAGCTACGCGCCATCTGGTCAAGCGGCGAACCATCCAACCACCTCTTCCCATCGCTGTCGGCTATCTTGGCGATCGGTATCGGGCTGGGGATCATGACGTTTAACGCGTCGGCTCGGGCGATCGCGCTCGCGTTCGCCTTGATCCAAATGGCGTTGATGCTCATCGCCATCCTCTTTCTCGGGACGAACCCGGCTCAAGTGAGCATTGCGATTCTGATCAACCCGTTCGCGGTGATCTGGTTCTTGTCGTTACCATGGGTGCGTGAACAGTTCGGCGCCGCGACGGCATGACCCGCTGGTCCCACTACTTCCTCCCCACCCTCCGTGAGGATCCCAAAGACGCCGAAGCCGTGAGCCACAAGCTCATGCTGCGCGCAGGGCTCATCCGCCGCCTCGGGTCCGGCGCCTACTCGTACCTGCCCTTCGGATTGCGCGCGCTCCACAACGCCGCGGCGATCGTCCGGGAGGAGATGACCCGCGCCGGCGCGCAAGAGCTTCTGCTGCCTGTCCTCCAACCGGTGGAGCTCTGGAAGACGACCGGCCGCTACGAACTCCTCGGCGACGTCTTAATCCGCTTCAAGGACCGCACCGGCAAGGAGACAGCACTCGGACCCACCCATGAGGAGGTCGTGACCGACCTCATGAAAGAACTGAAGTCGCACAAGCAGCTCCCCGTCACGGTCTACCAGATTCAGACGAAGTTCCGCGACGAGCCTCGCCCGCGCTTTGGCGTCATCCGCTCCAAGGAGTTCCTCATGAAGGACGCCTACAGTTTTGACGCCGACACCGAGGGGCTCAACCGCAGCTACCAGACGATGTACGAGGCCTACCGGCGGATCTTCGCACGCTGCGGGCTCACCGTGATCGCCTGTGAAGCGGACCCCGGCATCATGGGTGGTGATGTCTCCCATGAGTTCATGGCGCCGGCGGAGAGCGGAGAAGACCATGTGGTGCGCTGTCCCGGCTGCGGCTATGCCGCGAATCTGGAGGCCGCCCGCTGCGAGTCCACAGTCCATAGTCCACAGTCCATAGAAAAACCCAAACCATTAGAAGCCGTAAAAACACCGGGAAAGCATACGGTGGAGCAAGTGAGTCAATTCCTGAAGGTCCCAGCCTCCAAGCTCATCAAGACGCTACTCCACGATGTGGGAGACGACGATCACGTGGCGGTGCTGGTGCGGGGCGACCATGAGGTGAACGAGGCCAAGCTCGCCCGGTTCGTCGGCTCGCCGCACCTGAGGCTCTCGAGCGCCCAAACGATTGAGCGGATCACCGGAGCGCCGCTCGGGTTTACCGGTCCTGTAAAGCTGGGTGGGGTCCGTCTGCTGGCGGATCATGCCGTCATGGCCGTGGTGAACGGGGTCACGGGCGCCAACGCGGCCGACGCCCACCTCATCAATGTCAACCCGGGACGGGATTTCCAACCAAGCGAGGTGGCCGACCTTCGGGTCGTGACGAAGGACGACCCCTGCCCGATGTGCGGGAAGCCGCTTGAACTCATCACCGCCATTGAGGTCGGGCATGTGTTCAAGCTGGGCACGAAATACAGCCAGGTGTTGGGCGCCGTGTTTCAGGACGGGTCCGGCGCCCTCAAACCGATGATCATGGGCTGTTACGGGATCGGCATCAACCGCATCCTGGCCGCAGCGGTGGAGCAGCGCCATGATGCCCAGGGCATCCTCTGGCCGCCAACCCTCGCCCCATTTCACGTCCTCGTGACGGTCATGGAGGCCGACGACCCCGGTCTCCTCAAGGTCGGTGAGGAGCTCGAGGAGGCGCTCGCCTCTGCCGGGATCACCGTGCTCCTCGATGACCGGCTGCAGTCTCCCGGCAGCAAGCTCAAAGACGGGGACCTGGTGGGCATCCCGGTGCGGGTGATCGTTGGAAAAAGCTGGCAGAGCGGACGCGAGCTCGAGATCAGTCGTCGCGGGACCCCGGAGGCCAGCCGGGTGACGCGGGAGATGCTCGTCGAGACCATCCACAAACTGCTTACCCCCACACCAATTGCCTGACCGCTGGGGTCTCGCGGCGTCGCTGGTGACCAGCACCCGCAGGCATCGTGCTGAACCGCGACGGGGTGGGCAATTGGTGTGGGGGCTTGACAAAGGTCCGTCGATGTAGTACCTTGACGGACAGCGTGATAGGTACACCAAAAGTGGGCGTCCCCCACTTTTTTTATTCTCTACGCACAGAGTTCACAGAATGGTGGGGGAAGAGGGCCTGACACCACAGAGGCACAGATGTTGGTGACAGGTTCCTTCTGTGGCTCTGTGGTGTTACCTGACGGGCCGCTTCATGTTTTCGTGGAGTGGCCAAACACTCTGTGATTCAGTGGTAACCATGGAGCGCGTGCGAATCGAGGCGATTCAGGTGTTGGTCGAGCCCATCCTTTCCGACCGTGAGGTTGAGCTGGTGGAGTTGACCTGCCGCCCCAATGGGCGGCAGACCCATATTCGCCTCCTGGTGGACAAGGTGGGCGGGATCACAATTCAGGAGTGCGCAACGATCAATCGGCTGGTGAGCCAGGCGGTGGAAGCGGCCAACCTCATGGAGGACAGCTACACGGTCGAAGTCTCGTCTCCGGGACTGGACCGCCCGCTGGTGAACCGGAGGGATTTTGAGCGCACCCTCGGGGAAGAGGTGTGGGTGGACGTGCGCACGGCGGACGGGCGGACCCAGGTGCTCGACGGGGTCCTCTTGGCCGTGCAGCCCGAGGCGGTAGTCCTGAAGACCATATCGGGGAACGTGACGATCCCGTTGTCGCAGGTCCTCGCGGCGAAGAAAGCGCTGCGGTGGTAGGAGCGTCCACGGTCCACAGACCACAGTCCACGGAGGACAACACGGTGGACTGCGGACTGTCGACTGTGGACTAGGACAATGAACGGAGAATTACTTTCAATCATAGAGGCGATTGAGCGGGACAAGGGCATCGACCGCGAAATCCTCATCCAGGCGGTCGAGGCCGCCCTGGCCACCGCCGCCAAGAAGAGCGCCAGCGCCAGCGAGGAGCAAGAGGTGGCCGTGAACATCGACCGCAAGACCGGCCGCGTCTCGGTGGTGTCGGACAACCGCGAGGTCTCCTCGGTCGATTTCAGCCGCATCGCCGCGCAGACTGCCAAGCAGGTCATCATCCAGAAAATCCGTGAGGCCGAGCGCGACGTCGTCTTCGCCGAGTTCCAGGGCCGCGTGGGCGACATCGTGACCGGCGCCGTCCACCGTTTTGAGCGGGGCGACATCATCGTCGAGCTGGGACGGGCGGAAGCGATCGTCCCGAAGTCCGAGCGGATCCCCCACGAGGAGTACCACCAGGGCGACCGGGTCCAGGGGTATGTCCTCGAGGTCCTCAAGACGGCGAAGGGGCCCTCCATCGTGCTCTCCCGGACCCACGAGGGGTTCATCCGGGGGCTGTTCGCCCTCGAGGTGCCGGAGATTGCCGAGGGGATCGTGGAGATCAAGGGCATCGCCCGTGAGGCGGGGGACCGGACCAAGATCGCCGTCGCCTCCACGGATGCCAAAGTCGATTGCGTCGGGGCCTGTGTCGGCATGCGCGGGACCCGCGTGAAGAACATTGTCCGCGAGCTCCACGGGGAGAAGATTGACATCATCCGATGGCACAAGGAGATCAAGGAGTTCATCGCGGCCGCGCTCTCGCCGGCGAAGATCAGCGAGATCCAGGAGAGCGCCCAGAACAAGCAGGCGCTGGTCCTCGTCGAGGACGACCAACTCTCGCTCGCCATTGGGAAGCGGGGACAGAACGTCCGGCTGGCGTCCAAGCTGAGCGGCTGGCAGCTGGAGATCAAGAGCAAGTCCCAGCTCACCGCAGGCGAGGTCTCGGTGGAAGGGCTCTCTGGGGTCGGCCCGACGCTGCAGGCGCGCCTCAAAGAAGCCGGGATCACCACCGTCCAGCAGCTTGGTGCGATGACGTTGGAACAACTGTGCGGTATCAAGGGCGTCGGGGAGAAGACCGCCCAGAAGATCCTGGAAGCAGCCCAGAGCGCCCTTGAGGCGAAGACCGCTCCGGCGCCGTCCGCACCGCTGGATGACGAGGCGGCACCGGTCGCTCCAAGCGCTCTAGAAGAAGAGAAGCCACCGGCCGAGCCCACGCCGAGCGACGCGCCAACGATTCACGACGACACTCCTGACACGCCGCCCGAGGCGGGGGACCCTGAACAACCGAAGGAACCCGAGGGGTCAGAGGGACCGACGGACGCGTCAGCGGGCCAATAGGCCGGCGGGCGTCCGCGCGATTCCGACGCTGAGCATCCATGTACGTCAGTGAGCTTGCAAAAGAACTCAAGTTGACCTCGACGGAGCTCTTGGCGAAGCTCAAAGAGCTCAAGATCAACGCCAAGTCCTCGAGGAGCACGCTCGATGCCGATGCGGTGAACCGCTTGCGCAAGGGGCTCGCGGGCCGCGCGCAAGTCAAAAAACCCTCAGCGGCTAAGGCTTCGACTGGGACGAAACCGTCGCTGGCGGCGAGATCCCAGGCAGCGGTCAAGAAACCAGCCCGTCCTTCCGCGCGACCACCCGCTACTGCGCCTCCCGCACCGGTCACCCGTCCTCGAGCGGCCATTCAGCCCTCCGCGACACCTGCAGCGCCTCACTCGGTTCCGACGGCCGCGCCGCGCGCGGCGCAGGCGGGAGCGACAAGCGTTGCGCCGGCACGCAGCGGAGCCGTCGCCGCCCCGACCCCGCGCGCCCCAGCCGTGGCACCACGGGCCGCGGCACCGGTTGCACCGCCGGTCGCTGCGCCGAAACCGAAGCCTCTTTCCCTCGCGGCAAAGCCGGCGGCGAAGCCCAAAGCGGCCCCGCCGCCCGTGGCGGAGCCCGCAGCTGCGCCACTACCCGTGCCCGAGGGCCCACCACGACAGCTCGACGTCCGGTTCCCCATGACGGTCAAGGACCTTGCGGCCAAGATGGAGGTCCCCTCGAGCGATGTGATCAAGTACCTGATGCAGCAGGGGATCTTCGCCTCGCTCGTCCAGCCGCTCGATGAGCCGACGGCGGTCAAGGCGGCGCAGGCGTTCCACTGCGAGATCCTGCCCCAGCCGACGCTCGAAGAAGAACTGCTCAAGACGCTGCAGCCGGATCCCGCGAAGCTCACAGCCCGCGCGCCGGTCGTGACCTTCATGGGCCACGTGGACCACGGCAAGACGAGCCTGCTCGATGCGATCCGGCAATCCAAAGTGGCGGAGAAAGAGGCGGGCGGCATCACGCAGCACATCGGCGCCTACGAGGTCCAGCTCGAGAAGGGCCACGTGACCTTCCTCGACACCCCGGGCCACGAGGCGTTCTCGGCCCTCCGGGCCCGCGGGGCAAATGTCACCGACATCGTCGTGCTCGTCGTGGCGGCGGATGACGGCGTCATGCCCCAGACCATTGAAGCGATTGACCACGCCAAGGCGGCCAACGTCCCCATCGTCGTCGCCATCAACAAGATGGACAAGCCGGAAGCCAACCCGCAGAAGGTCAAGCAGCAGCTCACCGAGCACGGCCTCATCGGCGAGGACTGGGGCGGCAAGACGATCATGGTCCCGGTCTCCGCGAAGACGCGCGAGGGGATCGACTCGCTCCTCGAGATGCTGCTGCTGGAGGCGGAGCTCTTGGAGCTCAAGGCCGACCCGACGATGCCGGCGCAGGGCACGGTCATCGAGGCCAAGCAGACGAAGGACCGCGGGCCGGTGGCGACCCTCCTCATCCAGCAGGGGACCCTGCGCGTGGGCGAGACGGTGGTCATCGGCCATCTCGTGGGCCGGGTGCGGGCCATGATCGACGACCGCGGCCGCCGCATCAAGGAGGCCGGGCCCGCGAAGCCCATCGAGATCCTGGGGCTGCCCGAAGTGCCGCAGGCCGGTGACCGCGTCCTCGTGGTCCACGATGAGAAAATGGCCAAGCAGATCGCCGAGCAGCGCCAGGAATGGCGCACCCAGCGTGCGGTCGTGCACCCCAAGCGGATCACGTTGGAGGAGCTCCACCAGCGCATCACCGAGGGCAAACTGAAGGACCTGCGGCTCATCCTCAAGGCGGACGTGCAGGGCTCCCTCGAAGCCATCACGCAGAGCCTGCAGAAGCTCGACACCGAGAAAGAGGAGGTCCAGTTCAGGATTCTCCACGTGGGCGTCGGGGACATCAACGAATCGGACGTCATCCTCGCCGCCGCGTCGGATGCAATCATCGTCGGCTTCCACGTCGGCATTGAGCCGAAAGTGCAAATCCTCGCCGCCGCCGAGGGGGTGGACGTCCATATCTTCAAAATCATCTACGAACTGGTCAGCACGGTCAAGGGGGCGATTGAGGGGCTCCTCGAACCGATGATTGAGGAGACGTTCTTGGGCCGCGCGGAGGTCCGCAAGCTCTTCCAGGTCTCGAAGTCCGGGATGGTCGCCGGGTGCCTCGTGACGAAGGGGACCATCCGCCGTGATGCGACCATCCGCGTCATTCGCGGCCGGGAGCGCGTCTTTGAGGGGAAGGTCGCCAATCTCAAACGGGTCAAGGATGATGCGCGCGAGGTCCAGGAAGGGGTGGAGTGCGGGGTCTCCGTCGAGGGGAACGCCGATTGGCAGGTCGGCGACCTCATCGAAGCGTGGGAGTTGAAGAAGGTCGCCCGGAAACTGGCGTGACATTTGAACACATATGAAGCAACGGGTCTTAAGCGGGATGCGTCCGACCGGCCAGCTCCACCTCGGCCACCTCGTCGGGGCGCTCGCGAACTGGAAGAAGCTGCAGGACGAATACGAGTGCTTCTTCATGGTGGCCGACTACCACGCGCTCATGAGCGAGTACGAGCACCCCGGCGAGATCCGCGCGTGGTCCTACGAGAACGTGAGCGACTGGTTGGCCTTCGGGATCGACCCCTCACGGAGCGTCATCTTCCGGCAGTCGGATGTCCCTGAGCACGCCGAGCTCTTCGCAATCCTCTCCATTGTGACGCCGCTGGGATGGGTCGAGCGCGTGCCGACGTACAAGGAACAACTGCGCGAAATCAAGGGCCGGGATCTCACCACGTACGGCTTCCTGGGCTACCCCGTGCTGCAGGCGGCCGACATCCTGCTCTACAAGGCGCACGCGGTCCCGGTCGGGGAAGACCAGCTGCCCCACCTGGAGCTCACGCGCGAGATCGTGCGCCGGCTCCATTTCTTGTTGAAGGTGGAGATCTTCCCGGAGCCGAAGGCGCTCCTGACGGAGGCCCCGAAGCTCCTCGGGACCGACGGGCGCAAGATGTCGAAGAGTTACGGCAACACGATCGACCTCGCCGCGCCGGCGGAGGCGATGCGCGCCACCGTCCAGCAGATGTTCACAGATCCGACGCGCATCAAGATGACCGATCCCGGCCATCCGGAGACGTGCAACGTGTGCAACTACTGGCGTATGTTCGCGCCCGACCGTGCCGCGCGCGTGTGGGAGGAGTGCCGAACCTCCGCGCGCGGATGCGCCCAGAACAAACGGGAGCTCGGCGAGGTCATGGTGCAGTTGACAGAACCCTTCCGGGCGGCGCGGGGCGCAGCCTCACAAAAGAAGATCGAGCGGCTCCTGCAAGAGGGCGCTGCGCGGGCGCGCGCCGTCGCCAGGGAAACGATGGGTGAAGTGAAGCGGGCCTTCGGGCTCGGGACGTGAGTCCCAGCGCCATGCGCTACGACGTGAACGCGGACGTCTACGAGGGGCCGTTACCCTTGCTCGTGGAGCTCGCCAAGCTCAACCTCATTGACCTCTTCATCATCAAGCTGGTGGATCTCACGAAGCAGTATCTCCTTCAAGTGAAAGCGTCCGGTGTGGACTTGAACGAACTCGCCGAGCCGCGACCGAGGCCGGGTACCCCCGCGGCTTCGTTTGGCGAAGCCAAACGTGCGGGGGTGGCCGAAGGGAGTGCCGACAACCGAGAGGGTGTCGGCCTGCCGCACCACACGTTTGTAGATTTGAACCAATTGGCTGAACCATTACCTTTGTTGGGAAGCCTCTTGGCGCTGAAAGCACGGGGCTTGTTGCCCGAACCGCCCAAGAGCGAGGAGGACGAGGAGGTGCCGATCAGCTTGGACGAACTGGAGCGGCGGCTCAAGGAGTACGAACAGTTTAAGACCGTGGCCCAACTGCTCGCGGAGCTCCACGCGCTCCAGCATCAGCACTTCACCCGCGCGCGGCCGGACGAGGTGCCGGAGACCGAGGGCGAAGACCTGAGCGACGTGCCCTTTGAGGTGGGGATCACGGACCTCATGAGCGCCTTCGCGAAGGTCCTCGAGAAGGCGACCGCCCCGGTCTACGAGGTCGCGGCGGAGCCATGGACCGTCGAGATGAAAGTGCAGGAGCTGCGCGTCCTCCTCACCGTGAAGCGCCAGATTCGGTTCCTTGATCTCTTCACGCCGGAACAGAGCAAGCTCGAGCTCGTCGTCACCTATCTGGCGCTGCTGGAACTCATGCGCCAGCGGGCGGCGCGCGCCGTGCAGGAACGTCTCTTCAGCGAGATTGTCATCACCGTGTATGAGCGGCGGACCCGGCCCCGTGAGTCGGCCGTGCAAAGAAATAAGGCATGAGGGTGTACCGGTTAACAGGTGTACGGGTGTACCGGGAATGACAAGACGATCAAGCGAGCAGCGGTGTGCCCAGTAAACCAGTCCACCGGTAAACCCGTTCACCAGTAGGTTCTTGCTGGGGGAAGAGGAGACCCATGGAGTCGGTCCAGGCGAAACGCATCATTGAGGCCTTGTTATTTGTCTTCGGCCAGCCCCTCCCTTTGAAGCGCATCACGGAGGTCCTGCCCGACCTTGACGCCGCGCACACCCGGGAGCTCATCCAGGCGCTCAATACGGAGTACGCGTCGTCTCAGCGGGCGTTTCACATCCAGGAGGTGGCCGGCGGCTACCAGCTCGTCACCGACCAGCAGCTCGCCCCATGGGTGAAGCGCGCCCTCCAGAGCCCGAGGCCGGATGCCGTGAGCGTCGCGTCGCTCGAGACCCTGGCGATCATCGCCTACCGCCAGCCGATCACGAAGGCGGAAATCGAGGCGATCCGCGGCGTGGACGTTACGGCTTCACTGGACACGCTCGTGGAGCGCCGCTTCGTGCGCATGGCCGGCCGCAAGGAGAGCCCTGGCCGGCCGTTTCTCTACGCGACGACCAGTGAGTTCCTGCGCCATTTCGGGTTGAAGTCGCTGGAGGCGCTGCCCAGCATCAACCTGCCAATGGTCAATGAGCCGGTGAGCGAAGAGCCCCAGCCCGTCCCCACGGCGCCAGTCGCCGCGTCGGATGGGAGCTAAGTCCCGTCGCTCCGCGCGGCTGAGCGCCGTCCGCGCGCGCATCGACCGCCTGGACGAGCAGTTGCTGCGTCTTATTAACCAGCGCGCGCAGCTCGCGCTCGTGATCGGCCGCATCAAGAAACGGCGCAAGTGGCCGGTGTTCGACGCCAGGCGCGAGGCGATCGTGCTGCGCCACGTGATGGCGGCCAATCCCGGGCCGTTGACCGCACGTGCCGTCCGCCATGTGTTCCAGGCGATCCTGTCCGAGTGTCGCCGTCGTGAGAGCCGCCGACCGAGCCGGGGGCCCCGCGCTCCGCGCGGGGTGGCGACAGGAGTGCCGAAGCCAGCCGTTGGCTTCGGCTGGCGGGAGCGCCGCCAGAAACGCACGCGATAAGCTGCCATGCCTACGATTGCTTACCTCGGTCCTGAGAATACCAACACACACCTGGCGGCTCGGAAACGGTTCGGCTCACGGGCCCGGTATGTCCACGCGCCGACGGTGGATGAGGTCTTCCATCTGGTCGAGCGCCGTCGCGCCGATTACGGCGTCGTGCCGATCGAGAATTCACTGGAAGGCGCGGTCACGCACACATTGGACCGGTTCATTGATTTTCAAGATACGCCCGTGGCAATCCACGGAGAGCTTGAGGAGCCGATCAAGCATTACTTGATCCTTGCTCGGGGTGTGCAGTGGTCTGACCTGAAGCTCGTCTTCTCACACCCGCAAGCGTTGGCTCAGTGCCATCGTTGGTTGAGCACGCATTTGGGTCACGTGAGCCTTCGGGAGACCAATTCCACGGCTGACGCGGTGCTCCACGTCCTGCAGAACCGGAGTGTCCGGGCTGCGATCGGCCGCAGGGAGCTGGCTCGGCAACACCGGCTACGCGCCGTCCCAGTCCCTGAAGAGCGAGAAAATAAGACGCGGTTCCTCATCCTCGGGCTGGGGGAACCGAAGCGCGGGAAGCGCAACAAGACCTCGATCTTATTCGCATTGAAGGATAAGTCCGGAGCCTTGCACGACGCGCTGGTGCCGTTCAAGAACAACCGCATCAACCTGACGAAGATCGAGTCGAGGCCCTCGAAGCGCAAGGCGTGGGAGTACCTCTTCTTCATCGATCTAGAGGGCCATGAGACGGAGCCGCGGGTGACGCGGGCGTTGCGAGTCCTTCAACGCCATACGACGCTCCTGCGGGTGCTCGGCTCCTACCCCATGTCCACACGATGACAGCGATTGACGTACGAGCGCGCGCCGCGGTGCGCGACCTGAAACTCTACCAGCCCGGCCAACCGATCGAGGAAGTGAAGCGCAAGCTCAAGCTCTCCTCGGTCATTAAGCTGGCGTCCAACGAGAACGCCCTCGGTCCGTCGCCGAAGGCGCTCGCCGCGCTGGCGAAGGCGACGGGGTCGTTGCACCGCTACCCGGAGTCCGCCTGTCCCGTGCTGCGGGCGAAGGTGGCCAAGAAGCTGCGCGTCGATCCCGACTCGCTCGTCTTCGGCAACGGATCGGATGAGCTCATCGTGCTCGCCCTGCGGGCGTTCGTGGACCCGGGCGATGCGGTCGTCGTGGCCCAGCCGACGTTCTTGATCTACGAGCTGCAGGCGAAGGCGTGCGGGGCCTTGATCTCGGTGGTGCCGCTCAAGCACTATCGATACGATCTCGTCGCGATGAAAGCGGCGGTGACGCCGCACACGAAGCTCGTCTTCATCGCGAACCCGGACAACCCGACGGGAACCTATGTGACGAAGCGGGAGCTCGACGCGTTCCTCCGCGACCTTCCCACGGAGACGATCGTCTTCCTCGATGAGGCCTACTATGAGTTCGTGGAGGCCGCCGATTATCCCCAGACGCTGCCGTATGTGAAGGACCGGCCCATCATCGTCACGCGCAGCTTCTCCAAGGCCTACGGGCTGGCGGGGCTGCGCGTAGGCTACGGCGTCGCCCAGCCCTCGCTCATTGCGGCGATGGACGCGGTGCGCGAGCCCTTCAACGTCAACAGCCTCGCGCAGGCCGCCGCCGCGGCGGCCTG
>Ga0209824_10001170_pt1 | contig 15251 bp, 17 predicted proteins | sample VDWuncwatermetaG_FD_184124 | JGI IMG/M metagenome (GOLD analysis project Ga0209824, IMG submission 184124) | Wastewater microbial communities from Netherlands to study Microbial Dark Matter (Phase II) - VDW unchlorinated drinking water (SPAdes)... ... | reverse complement strand
GCTGTCCTTTCATGCTCTTTCCCCTTTATAATTGCGCCCCTCCCATTAACGCGCAGCCATTCCTTCTGGATGACATAAGCATCAATTATTTGTTGCTTAAAATTTAGGCAATTAATAGAGGTGCCCTATAGTGTTTACTCCCTATTTACTCTCTTTTACCCTCAATTTTTAACGTGGCACCCTTGAGCGCGGAAACGAGGCGTTTAAATTCTCTTTTGGCCATGGCATCAACACCGTCCGCATCATATCCACCATTCCCAACTTGACGAAGAATGACGTTGGCTGTGAGGTGGAAAATCAAATTGTCTTTGATATAGATCGAATTCATTGCGACATGGGAAGGTGATTTGTCGCTATTCATAAAGGTATGGAAGTACTCAATCGCGGGAACGGAGGGTAGCCCCGCCTCTACTATTGTTTTTTTTCGGATTATCGGATCGGACTCTAGTGATCGCGATATTGATTCAACCGTGTGGTTGAGCTTGGTGTTATCTGTGACGATCACTTCATACATCGTCGGTATCTCAGGTCGCAAAGCATCAACAAAAACCTTGAGCCGATGTGTCCCCGGGGCGGGTTCGTCAACTACGAGGCGAGGATACGGCGTACCAAAACCTGCGAGGTGCGCCACACTCAACACGTAACAATTGTTCGGGCCGACATAGATTGCCGTTGGCTCAACGCGCTTTTCCGCGTGAATGGCGCAGGTAAAGGTTAGCAAAACACAATACAGCAACAATCTTGGAAAGCTTAGCAACATTGGCGTTCCATCTAACAAAGCTGTGGAAAAAATATCTTCCTAACCACATCACGCGATCAGGAAAAAAGGGGAAAGGGATCAAGGTGATCTGCCCCCCTTTTTCTCTAGCGCCACCCCTCAGGCACCGCCACCTTCTTCGATTTCATCTTGTATTTGAGATCATCGAGCGCGGCATCCCAATCCTGATATTTCGGTTCGAGTTTTCTCGCCTGTTCGAGTGCCGCGTAAGCTTTATCGAACTCTTCAAGCGACGTGTAGCCGACGACAATCAGCGCGTAAGTCTCCGGCCACACTTTTTCGCCTTTCGCGGCAACCAACTTAAGTCTTTGCGCCAAAGCCGCTCGATCTTTCTCCGCGTCGCTCATCCCGGGCTGCAGCTTGACCCGATTAGTCTCATTGAGCATCCACACATAAGTCGCATCTGGGTCCAGTTCACCCGCTTTCAGGCTTAACTCAAGATTACGCGGATCGTTATCGTCACCGGTTTGGGCATAGCCGATCACCCCGCCGCCGCCGCCGATGCGGATAGTGGGCCACCATTGCATCCGCATATACATGCGCGCGGCAGCGGGTTTGTCGCCCGCCCGCTCTGCTTCTTGTGCTGCGGCATCGAGCTCTTTCCGCAAGGCGAGCAAGCGGCGCGCATTCTCCATCGTCATTTCCGCGTTTTTGAGGTAATCGGACATCTCGTAACGGATGCGCTCGAAAGTCTCAATATAAGGCTGGGTCTCGATGGGTTGTGCCGGGTCCTTTTTAAGCACTACGGTGGCCCGCACCCGGCTTTCATTTATGGACAGGGTGAATTCCACTTTTGCGGGCAGATAGCCGCGCTTCATGAAGCTGTAGCCAAAGTTCAGATTGTCCGGTCGGGGATATTTATTGCCGGGTCCGGTGCGATCTTGATAGTCTATTTGTGTGCGAAAACGCCCTTCTATGTCCCCCATTTTTGGAACGTCCAGATTAGGAACGGGTGTATTAAAGTGATGTGCAAACTCGAAACTGTCCTGATAGCGCGTGGTCACGCGCCACAGGTCATCCATGAATAGTTGTCCCCGTTTCTTGGATTTTTCGATATCGGTGAAATCAACCACGTAGCCCCACACCGTCACATAGGGGATGGGCTTACCCGCTTCGTCCTGAATGAGGACTTGCACATCAACCTTATCGGACATGAACCACCCCCCCATTGCCGCTTGGCTTTGCAAGCCGAGCATGGCGATAGCCACGACTAGCCACTTTTTTAGAATATCCATTTTCAATCTTAACGTGCGCGCGTGTCTACAAAAGGCCGCGTCAATCTTTGTGGCAACATAGACAAAGCCTGCTGCACCTCGGCTCTTTGTAGGTAGAGGTACAAACTATGGTTATTGCCGACATCACCTTGATTGTCCGCCGCGAAATTGGTCCACATTGATTTATACGTATCCGGATTATCTCTCATTACTTGGCTGTTGTTGATAAATAGCCCCCCCGCAAAACGCGCGGCGTAAAACCGGGGTCAATGCGAGGTTTCATCCGACACTCATCCGTCTTCGTGTGCTGCATTTTTATGGCGGGTTGCAAATCGGTGTTTGCCCGGTTTATGACTTGGTTTTATCGCGTCATTTGTGACGAATGTATAGACGCTTTTGGGGGTTGTCAAGCAGCTTTTGCAGTCCTGTTTCAGTCGCGTCTTTCGTTAAGCTTGCGTTGCTCCAAAGCGGTCAGAATGCCGCGCAGGATGTTGACTTCGTCTTTTTCCAATCTTGCCCGCGCGAACAGGCGGCGGATGCGTTGCATCAATTTTCTGGGCTCTTGCGGGTTCAGAAAGCCGCTCGTTATCAACACTTTTTCAAAATGCTCGTAAAAGAATTCAATTTCTTCAAAGCTGGCGAGCGGCTGTCGGTGCATCGAGCGCAAATCGGGCGACAGCGGCGACAACGGCGAAATGGCGACCTGATCTGCGGGCAACGCCATGCGTAATTCATAAGCGACGACCTGCACCGCGCTCGCCAAATTAAGCGAAGAAAAATCCGGGTTGGTCGGGATCGAAATTATAATCTGGCACAAGCTCACTTCCGCCGCCGACAAGCCGGACATCTCAGTACCGAAAACGACCGCAACCGGCTGAGATTGCGAATGTTCCGAGGGCTGCGGCAACTCACTTATCTGTTCCGCAACTAATTGTTGCGCCCCCTGCCGCGCGTCGAATGCCGGGTGCGACAAATCTCGTCCGCGCGCCGTTACTGCCGCCGCCAACACCGTGCCTTGCAAGGCCTCCTGCACGCTCGCGCAAATGACGGCATTCTGCAAAACATCCGTCGCCCCCGCCGCCATCGCGTCCGCCTGCTTGTCGGGAAACAGCTTGGGGTTCACCAGATAAAGTTTGGACAAACCCATGGTTTTCATCGCGCGCGCCACCGCGCCGATATTGCCCGGATGGCTGGGGTGGCTCAGGACGATGCGGACATTATCAAGCGGGGTCGTTGCTTTCATATTAAAATCGCAAATTGTTGATGCTGAGAGTTCTCTGCGTGGCTAAGCAAAAAACTGTTTACACAGAGGTAACAGAGGAAGCAGAGGAAGCAGAGGAAGCAGAGGATTCAACATCTTAAAATCACACCAGAATTCTTACTTTTTTTGTTTTGGTTTTCCTCTGATACCTCTGCTCCCTCTGTGTCCAAGGCTTTATTTTTTAATCTCATAACGACAACATTCCCCATGCACCCACTCCTCAACACCGCAATCAAAGCCGCGCGTCGCGCTGGCGGCATTATCACCCGCGCCGCACAGAACATCGACTCGCTGCAAATCTCGCGCAAAGCGCACAATGATTTTGTCTCGGAGGTGGATACCGCCGCCGAACAAGCCATCATTGACGTGCTGCTCACGGCCTACCCCAAGCATTCGATTCTAGCAGAAGAGAGCGGCGACCAAAGGGGCGCGGCGGTTTCAGAATACCAGTGGATCATCGACCCGCTCGACGGCACCACCAATTTTTTGCACGGGATGCCGCAGTTTGCGGTGTCTATCGCGCTGCTGCACAAAGGCGTGCTCGATCAAGCCGTGGTTTACAACCCGATTGCAAACGAACTTTATACTGCCAGCAGAGGCCGAGGCGCGTTTCTCAACGACCGCCGCCTGCGCGTTTCCAAACGCATCAAACTCGAAGATTGTTTGATCGGCACCGGCTTCCCCTTCCGCGAGTTCTCGCACGTCGATGCGTATCTGGGCATGTTCAAAGACCTCATCCCCAAAACCGCCGGCATCCGCCGCCCCGGCTCGGCTTCGCTGGATTTGGCCTTTGTTGCCGCAGGCCGCTACGACGGTTTTTGGGAACTGGGTTTGTCACCCTGGGACATCGCCGCCGGTTGCTTGCTGATTACCGAAGCCGGCGGTTTGGTCGGCGATTTGGAAGGCAACGACGGCTATTTGCAAAGCGGCAACCTGGTCGCAGGCAACCCGAAAGTTTTCGGGCAATTGCTGCAAGTGATCGCGCCGCATATTACCCCAGCACTAAAGTCCTAAAAACCCTTTGAACCACCAAGCCACCAAGTTCACCAAGGCGCACCAAGGTTTTAGAGCACACGCGCTCATCACCTGATGGATGGGCACAAAAAATTCTACGCTTCCTTTGTGCTTCTTGGTGTTCTTGGTGACTTGGTGGTTAAACTGCTTTTTTTAAGGTCATTGTAAAAATGCGTGTCGCCGCCCTCTACCGCTATCCCGTCAAAGGCTTCAGTTGCGAGCAGTGCGCGTCGTTGACCGTGCTTGAAACGGGTCGCATCGCGGGCGACCGCGTGCTCGGTTTCCGCTTTGCCAACGCCGCCGCAGTTGGCGATGTCTGGGGAATCAAACACGAGTTCGTCGCCCTCGTGAACACCCCCGGCATTGCCCCGCTCGAAGTCACATTCGATCATCAGCGTTTGCGGCTGCGCGTCAGCTTTCAAGGGAGCGAGTTGGTTGATGAAGCATTGGACGACGTAGGCCGCAAACGCATCGCCGCCACCCTCGAAGCCTTCGTGCTCAATCTGGACGAAAACCCGCTGTCCGCGCACCCCGAACGCTTGCCGATACGCATGGTGGGCGACGGGCGCACCCCGCTCTATCAGGACAATGTAAACGGCTATATCACCCTGCACAGCCGCGAAAGCCTTGCCGCCGTCGCCGCTGCGGCAAACACGCCCGATCTCGACGAACTGAGATTCCGCTCCAACATCGCCATCGAAGGCGTGGACGCTTGGGAAGAACAAACTTGGCTGGGTCGAAAAATACGCATCGGCGAAGTCGAATTCAAATTCGCCGCCGCCAAAGGCAGATGCCTCGCTACCCACGCCAACCCGGCCACCGGCAAGCGCGACCTGCCCGTGATGCAGACCTTGCAGCGCGCCTACCCAAAAGTAAAACCCACGTTTGCCATTGCCATGCTACCAGACGGGCATGGCGGAACGATTCACGTTGGCGACAAAATCGAAGTGGTTGGGTGATGTAAGAAACGGCAGTTTGATATGGGTTCCATAAGCTGTTAAATTTGTTGGGGTCTAAATTACGTTCGTCTTAGTGAGGTAACCATGATCCTTGAGCTTATAGTCCTGGGCGTTGTCGGAGCGTGCGTAGCAATCTGGTATTTCCGTCATAACAACACCGTGGAGCAGTCGTTTGTGCAGCCCCCACCGGAACTGTTACAGCCGACAACAGCAGACATCAAGCCGCCGGTTTCGTCCGAACCATTCTTCGATGAAATTGCTGAGGCCAAACGCCAGTCTGAGAAAGATATTGAGGCATCAACGCGAGACTATGCGCATAATTTAGAGACACGGTTCTCCGATGACGTGAGACTGAAGGAACGCTTATCACATTTCGCAAGGGAGCAGGAGTTAGACAAAGCTCTCATAGCACTATGGAAAGCAGTTGAGCATTGTCCGGCACAATGGGAAGGCTTCAGCGCGTGGAACAGGATCGAGCGTGAGGGAGAAGATCGTTATGACCGAGGAACGGAGACCATATCCTTCTCCCATGAAGGATGCCAATATATGCTTTTAAAAAAGAAAAGTTGGAATGAGCTGACGGGTAGCAGCGCATACTTCTCATTAAGCGAAAACGGAGAAGAAGTGTTCGCAATTGACTGCACTGAAAACTACGATGAGTATGTAAACAGCTATTCACGTCTCTCAGTCGATGCTTTCAAAATGCGAGGTAAGTGGGCCAAACTTTTGCTTCAGCTATATAGCCACATTCAGATCGAACGCAACAAGTCTTCGTCTGACTCAAAGTATTTTCGCGCGGATAAAATAAAGACTCGTTTCGAAGAGTAGTAGCTGTGATCTATTGCCTCGACACGAGTGCCATTAATCGCTTGCTGGACGACCCGGAAAGGGAGCCCATAACCAAAGCACTCATCAGCATTGGATCATTCAGAATAACGGCTTACAACGTCATTGAGGCAGCGAAGACTGAATGCAAGGATCGGCGGTGCCGTCTCATTGACATGATGAAACGACTTGCCGATAGAAAGCGACCTTTGGATAGACCAAACACTATTCTTCTTTCTTACGCGAAGGCACACGCGGATGGTATCGCTGCTGCACTGGTCAATGCGGACAAGCAGTTAGAAGGTCTTTGGAATGCCTTGAATCAACCCGACCTCGTTGATGAAAATGTGCGGCAGGAGCTGATTAGCTGGGCTACCGATTTGGAAGATGACTTCTCCAAGGTGGTTGCGGGCGACCGTGACCAGTTCCAAACCCTCTTCCAAAAGGTACCGAACGAGCGACCAAAAACAATCGCTGCTACTTTACGCGCCTACCTTAACGCGAGGGACGAATGCAGATCTCTCATTAACGATGTATACCAAAATCAGACTCAAAAGCCGCTTACCGATTCAGCATATCAAGTCTTAGTGCGAGAACCAGCATGGCCACTTTACTTTGTGGGCTACGCCTACGCAGTTCACAAACGCGCAATACAGAAACACAAGTTTCAGGAAAGGCTGAACGCTGGTGCCATCGACCTTGGACAAGCTGTGTACCTTACAATGTGTGACCGCTTTATAACCAATGATCGGGCGCAATATCGAGCCCTACGCCTCTTGAACGTATTGAACACGAAGCGCAACACGCAGGTAATGCAATATGACCACTTTCGTCGCCGTCTGTTGGTGTTCGCGTAGCTATGCCTCTAAATTTGTGGGCGTTTTTATTTCAGAACCAATAACCCAACCCCGAAACCCCGCAAAAAACTTGACGTATCACCCATATTTAATCATTATCAATCACTCCAACATGGGATGATTTTAATTGATTTGGAGGTTGCCAATGGATACCAAAGTACTGACCGCGCATGTGCCGCTCGCGCTCGCTGAAAAAGTCGATCAAATGGCCGTGCGCTTGGAGCGTTCTCGCGGTTGGATCGTGAAACAGGCGCTATCGGCGTGGATAGATCAAGAGGAAGAACGCGACCGTCTCACGCTTGAGGCGATGTCAGACGTGGCGGCTGGGCGAACCGTCGATCACCGAGCCGTACAAACTTGGGCTGACAGCCTGACGACAGACCAGCCCGCACCTGCACCGCGTTGATGAAACTCAAATGGACGAATTTGGCGTTATCTGATTTGACGCGGCTGTATGAGTTCCTGGCTCCCGTAAACCCGCAGGCCGCTGCTCGCGCGGTCCAACTTCTCACCGCAGCACCCTCAAAATTGCCGATGAACCCCCGCATAGGCGAAAGGCTAGAACAATTCGACCCGCGCGAAGTGCGCCGAATTTTTGTGGGACGATACGAGATGCGCTACGAAATTCAGGCATCTACTCTCTACGTTTTGCGCGTGTGGCATACGCGAGAAGACAGATAAAAACGCCTCACTCCGCCCGAAAACAAATGAGCCGCAACGTTCTAATTCTCGCCTTTTGCCAAGCGATGATGTTCAGCGGCATCGGCGTGGTGCTGTCGTCTTCGGCGTTGATCGGCAGGCATCTCGCGCCCTCGCCGGCGTGGTCCACCGTGCCGCTGGCGTTGCAGTTCATGACGACCATGTTGGTGATCTTTTTTGTTTCGCACTTGATGCGCGTCCGGGGTCGCCGTTTCGTTTTTGTGCGCGGCGCGCTCACGGGCGCATTCGGCCTCGCTTTGGCTTCCTTGGGGATTTGGTCAGAAAATTTCTGGCTATTTGCCGCGTCGAGTTTGCTCATCGGCACCCATACCGCCATCGGCCAGTTTTACCGCTTCGCGGCGGCGGAAGCAGTTACCTCCGAATTCAAAGCTAGAGCGATTGCACTGACCTTAGCAGGCGGGGTATTGGCGGCATTCATCGGCCCCAACCTAGCGACTTACACAAAAAACACGCTGGAATTTGTGTTTTTGGCGAGCTATCTGATCTTGGTGTCGATGACCCTGTTGGCGGCGTTGGTCGCGTCAAAACTCAATCTGCCGACGATAGCCGAAGAAGCGCTCGCGAGCCGCGCTTTGAAAACCATCGCCTTGCAACCCAGCTATTTACTGGCGATGATTGCAGCGATGATCGGTTACGGCGTAATGAATTTTTTGATGACGGCAACACCGCTGGCGATGCAAGCGCACGACCACTCCTTCCCCGACACGGCGACGGTGATCCAATGGCATCTGGTCGCCATGTTCGCGCCGTCGTTTTTTACCGGCGATTTGATCCGCAAATGGGGCGTGGTGCAGGTCATGATCGTCGGCTGCGTGTTTGTGGTGGCGTGCGCGCTGATCAATCTCACCGGCACGTCTTTTTTGCACTTTGAAACCGCGCTGGTCGCGCTGGGGCTGGGCTGGAATTTTCTCTATATCGGCGCGACCACGCTGCTCACCGAGACCTACACGTCGAACGAAAGATCCAAGGCGCAAGGGCTGAACGACACCTTCGTGTTCGCCACCCTCACCCTGACTTCGCTGGCATCGGGCGCGTTGGTCGAGCTATTTGGCTGGCAGGCGATCAACCTGTATTCCATCCCGCCCACGTTGTTGGTAGGATTTGGATTGATGTGGCTATTTATCAAACGCTTAAAACAGGCGCGGGCGGCGGCACACTAAGGCAAAACTGGCGGGTGATCTGTCCTTGCTGACACCCAATTTCAGTGCTAGCATTTCGCTAGTGTTTTGTTATTCCTGCCAAGAGAAAATAAATATGACCGCATTATTGATTAAAGATCTGCCACCAGAACTACACCGCAGACTCAAACAAGAAGCCTCGCGCTATCATCGCTCTATGACGCGGCAAGCACTGGTATTGCTGGAACACGCCCTGACCGCACCGACAAAAAATGCTGCCACCTTGCTGCTGGAGCCTGTTAAGCCCGCCACGCCCTTAAAATCGGCTTCCGTAGTCAGCCTGATTCGGCGCGGACGCGAGCGTAAAAATTCACCCGCGCTCGGCAAAACCCGCGCCACCAAATAAAACAAGCAACCCGGCCTATTTCTCGTGATTGTCGTTGACACCAACATTCTTATTTATTCGTTAATCTTATGCGAGAAAACCGCGTTGGCGCAAAACCTCCGCGCGCATGATGCCGATTGGCGTGTGCCTGATTTGTGTCAGCATGAAACCCTTAACGTGCTGGTTAACTATCAACGCAGCGGCCTGTTGACGCTTGACCAATGTCAGGAATTATTGCGCCGTGCCCGTGCATTTATGCAAGTTGCTCAATCAGAATTGGATCTGTCTCAAGCGCTGCACGTGGCAGCACAACTCAGGCTTACCGGTTACGATGCACAATACCTCGTCTTGGCGCAGACACTGGATGTACCGCTGATAACCGAAGACCGCAAATTACGCAACGCTGCGCCAGGCTTGGCTTTATCCATGAACGAATTTCTCGCGCGCTAAAATCCGTTCGCTCCCCCTCCCCACACATGTCCCTTCCTATCGTTTCACACACCCCGATGATGCAGCAATATCTACGCATCAAGGCGCAACACACCGACAAGCTGCTGTTCTACCGCATGGGCGATTTTTACGAACTGTTTTTTGACGACGCTACGATCGCCGCCAAGCTGCTGGGCATCACGCTGACCCGTCGCGGCACCTCCAACGGCGAGCCGATCAAAATGGCGGGGGTGCCTTACCACGCGGCGGAGTCCTATCTCGCCAAGCTGGTGAAGCTGGGCGAATCGGTGGCGATCTGCGAGCAGATCGGCGACCCCGCTACCAGCAAGGGTCCGGTCGAGCGGCAGGTGATGCGTATCGTCACGCCCGGCACTTTGACCGATGCCGCGTTGCTCGACGAAAAACGCGATTGTGTTTTGTTGGCTTTAAGTGTCCGCCAAGGCAAGCTGGGTCTGGCTTGGCTGAACTTGGCGGCGGGGCAAATGCGTCTGATGGAAACCGTTGCCGCCAACCTCGAGAACGAGCTGGAGCGTTTGCAGCCCGCCGAAATTCTGGTCGCCGATGATGGCGATTTCATCGAAGGCAATTTTGGCACAGCCGCGCTAAAACCCCTGCCGCGTTTGCAGTTCGATGCGGAAATCGCGCGCCGCGAGTTGGCCAAACAATTCTCTACCCGCGATTTATCTGGCTTTGGCGTGGACGGTTTGCATCCCGCCATCGAGGCGGCGGGCGCGTTGCTGGGCTACGCCCGCCTCACCCAGGGCGCGAGCTTGGCGCATCTTCACGCCCTGCACGTCGAACACGGCGACGCGCTGGTGCGGTTGGATGCCAGCACGCGCCGCAACTTGGAAATCTCTGAAACGCTGCGCGGCGAGGCCGCACCCACCCTGCTCTCCTTGCTCGACACCTGCGCCACCCACATGGGGAGCCGCCTGTTGCGGCACTGGCTGCACCATCCGCTGCGCGATCGCGCGGTGCTCGCCCACCGCCTCGACAGCGTCACAACGTTCATCGGCGAAAACGGCAACGGCAATGGCGTTCAATCTCGCGCGTTGCGCGCGCACCTCAAACACATCGCCGACATCGAGCGCATCACCGCCCGCATCGCCTTGCGCAGCGCGCGTCCGCGCGATTTATCGGGTCTGCGCGACAGCCTGAAACGCTTGCCCGATGCGGCTGCCACGCTATCGGCCTGCGGCAGCGAACACCTGCAACGCTTGGCGAACAAACTGACACCCGATAGCCATCTGGTCGGTATGTTAGAAAAAACCTTGTTAGCAGAACCCGCCACCGTGCTGCGCGAAGGCGGCGTGATCGCCGACGGCGCGGACGCGGAACTGGACGAATTGCGGGCGATCCAAAACAACTGCGGAGAATTTCTGCTGGCACTGGAAGCACGCGAAAAAACGCGCACTGGAATTGCCACGCTCAAGGTCGAATACAACCGCGTCCACGGGTTTTACATCGAAGTCACGCACGCCCACACCGACAAAATCCCCGACGATTACCGGCGGCGGCAAACGCTCAAAAACGCCGAGCGCTACATCACTCCGGAACTAAAAACCTTCGAGGACAAAGCGCTGTCCGCACAAGACCGCGCTTTGGCGCGCGAGAAATTTTTATACGAACAATTGCTCGACAGCCTCGCGCCGCATATCGCACACTTGCAGCACATCGCCGCGAGCGTCGCCGAGGCCGACGTGCTGGCGACGTTCGCGGAACGCGCGCTGGCGCTCGATTACGTCGCGCCCGCGTTTGTCGATGATGCGCTCATCGAAATCGAGGCGGGGCGACACGCGGTGGTGGAAAAACAAATCAACAATTTCATCAGCAACAGCACGCAACTCGACCATGCCCGCAAAATGCTGGTCATCACCGGCCCCAACATGGGCGGCAAATCCACTTACATGCGCCAGGTGGCGTTGATCGCGCTGCTCGCGCATTGCGGCAGTTTCGTCCCGGCGAAAGCCGCGCGCATCGGGCCGCTCGATCAGATTTTCACGCGCATCGGCGCGTCCGACGATCTCGCCGGAGGCCGCTCGACCTTCATGGTGGAAATGACTGAGGCCGCGAATATCCTGCACCACGCCAGCGCGCACAGCCTAGTGCTGATGGACGAAATCGGGCGCGGCACCTCCACTTTCGACGGCCTCGCGCTGGCCTTCGCCATCGCCCGTCATTTGCTGGAAAAAAATCAGAGCTACGTCCTCTTCGCCACGCATTATTTTGAACTGACGCGCCTCGCCGACGAATTTCCGCAGGCCGCCAACGTGCATTTGGATGCGGTCGAACACCAGCACCACATCGTCTTCCTCCACGCCGTGCAAGACGGCCCTGCCAGCCAAAGCTACGGCCTGCAAGTCGCCGCGCTCGCGGGCGTTCCGCAAAGCGTGATCAAAACCGCGAAAAAATATTTGGTGAAATTGGAGCAGGAAAGCGTGCGAAATAGCGGCAACAACGCACCGAACACGCAGCCCGACCTGTTTGCCGAAGCTGGCAAACAGGTCGATGCGGCCTCAACTCAAACCTCTCGGGAACAAGACGTGCTCGCGCTGCTGCGCGAGATTGAGCCAGACGATTTCAGCCCGAAAGACGCGCTGGAAAAACTCTACGCGTTCAAAAAACTCCTCACGCGCTAAGCAAGATTGTGCTTGCAGTTTGGAGTATCTTGCTTTTAAACTAAACGCGGTCGCGCCGGCTTTGACGCACTGGCGCACACTGGCGGCTACTCGCTCGCTTACTTTTACCATTGGAGGAAACATGATGAACACACAACATCAAGGTTGGTCTCGCACCGTTCGCGCTGGCGCGCTTTTCACCGCCATACTGTTCGCGGGTTGCGCGACGACGCAATCGGGCAAAGAAGTGAAAGTGATGCTCAGCGGCGCAAACGAAACGCCGCCGGTGACCTCCGGCGCGTCGGGTTCGGGGAGTTTCAAAGTCGGCGAAGATAAATCGGTAAGCGGCAGCGTCACCACCAGTGGGGTCGTGGTCACAGCGGCGCATATTCACGTCGGAGCGGCTGGCAAAAATGGCCCGGTGGCAATCGGCTTGGTCAAAACCGCAGACAACGTTTGGTCGGTGCCCGCCGATGCCAAGTTTACCGACGACCAATACAAAGCCTACCTGGCCGGCGAGACCTATGTGAACGTCCACAGCGCGGCAAACAAAGGGGGAGAAATTCGCGGCCAGCTTCAACCCTCTGGCGCGAGTAAAGGGATGGGTTATTAGCCGTTGCTGCAAAACCTAGTTAGTGATGGTGCCCGTGCGCGCCATGCACGTGGCCGTGCTCCAGCTCGTCCGCGGTCGCCTCGCGCACGCCAGTAACGGTGCAGTCGAAGGTCAAGGTCAATCCCGCCAGCGGATGGTTGCCATCCACGACCACGGTGTCGTCGGTAATGTCGGTCACGGTGAAAATCATCACATCGTCGGAACCTTCTTCGCCCGCCTCGAACTGCATCCCCACGGCGATGTCCGCCGGGAACATGTCGCGCGGTTCGGTGCGCAGCAGTTCCGCGTCGTATTCGCCGAAGGTGTTTTCCGGCTCCATGAACACAGAGCAGGTATCGCCGGTTCTCTTGCCGTGCAGGGCCTCTTCCACCAGCGGAAAAATACCGCTGTAACCCCCGTGCAAATAACTGATGGGGTCGGCCGATTGTTCTAGAATTTTGCCGGTCGCGTCGGTCAACTGATAGCTGAGCGAGACCACTGAGTTTTTAACGATCACCATAATAAATTACATTCCTCGAATAAGTTTAAGAATTTCCGCAGCGTGACCGCGGGGGTTAACGCCTTGAAACACATGCCGTAACACGCCTTGCTTGTCGATGATGAAGGTGGAGCGCACCAACGACATTTTTTGTCTGCCATCGACTTCTTTTTCCTGCAACACACCATACAAGTTGCAGGCTTCGCTTTCGGTATCAGCGAGGAGTTGCACTGTGATGCCGTGCTTGTCGCGAAACGTGCCGTGGCTCAAACAATCATCGCGGCTGATGCCCAAAATCACCGTGTCCAATTTCGCGAACTCTTCCTCCAGATCGCCGAATTCCAACGCCTGCACGGTACAGCCAGGGGTATCGTCCTTGGGATAAAAATACAGCACCACGACGTTTTTGCCCTTGAAGCCGGACAGTGACACCATCTCCATATCCGCGTTGGGCAAAGAAAAATCCGGCGAAATTTGACCAGCTTGCAGCATCTTTTTCCTTGAAAATAGGGTTCACGCGGTCGGCGCACGGCGGCGATTTTAACTCATTTCTTTTGCCTTTGCTTTTTGTGCGCACTTATAATCCTGCCATGAAAACTGCACGCGCTCTATTGGGGGGGCTGACTCCAAACATTTTTCTACGCGATTACTGGCAAAAAAAACCGCTGCTGATACGCGCCGCCGTGCCGGGTTTTAATGGCCTGCTCGATGCCGGGGCGCTTATGGCACTGGCCTGCGACGACGCGGCGCAAGCGCGCCTAGTAGTTCGGCATCCCAAAAAATGGCGGGTGACACACGGCCCTTTTGCGGCGCAGGATTTCGCCCGGCTGCCCAAAAAAAATTGGACGCTGCTGCTGCAAGAGGCCAACCACTTTTTGCCCGCTGCCCGAGATTTGTTGCGGCTCTTCGATTTTATTCCCCACGCCCGCCTGGACGATTTGATGGTGAGTTACGCCGTGCCCGGTGGCGGCGTGGGGGCGCATTTTGATTCTTACGATGTATTTTTGCTACAAGGTGCGGGCGAGCGGCGCTGGCAGATTTCCGCGCAACAAGATCAAAATTTTGTCGCGGGTGCCCCGCTTAAAATTCTGCGCGATTTCCGGCCCGAACAGGAATGGGTGTTGGGCGCGGGCGACATGCTTTATCTGCCCCCCGGCTACGCCCATCACGGCGTGGCGGAAAATGCTTGCATGACTTATTCCATCGGATTTCGCGCTCCCGGCCACGCCGAGCTGGCGCGCGAATTTCTGGTACACCTGCAAGACCGCATCGACGAGAACCTATTCCCCGGCCTTTACCAAGACCCGGGTTTGCGGCTGCAACCTCACCCCGCCGACTTGAGCGACGACATGGTGCAGCAAGTCGATACGCTGTTGCACAAAATAAAATGGGATCGCGCCGAGGTCGCCCGCTTCCTCGGTTGCTATCTCACCGAACCCAAACCTCACGTCTTTTTTTCGCCGCCCGCGCGCGGCATGTCCTTTGCCAGATTCCAAACAGCTCTGAACAAATATGGCGCGACGCTGGATTTGAAAAGCCGCATGTTGTGTACTCGCAAAACTATTTTTCTAAACGGCGACGCATACCGCGTCGGCGGTGGCGCTTTTCGGTTGTTGCGGACGCTCGCCGACCAGGGCACCCTGCCCGCGGGCGCGGCCGTCGACCCCGAAGCCGCCGCACTGCTTTACGAATGGCGCGGCTACGGCTATATTGAACCTAAAAAACGCAGTTGAAGGCACTGTGGGTGCGAATTTTCCACAGGATACCGGGCTTTGCCCATAATTCGCACGATCAACGTGTTCTGTGCGAATAAATTCGCACCCACAACCCCAACTTAGTTCTATGAAAATAATAAACTTTTGCCTTCAACTGCGTTTTTTAGGTTGAAGCAGGCGCTTAACGAAAAACCGCATTGGAGACCCCGCCATGAGCGATGCCGAACCGAACGCCCCCTCCCGACC
>Ga0209824_10001167_pt1 | contig 15275 bp, 13 predicted proteins | sample VDWuncwatermetaG_FD_184124 | JGI IMG/M metagenome (GOLD analysis project Ga0209824, IMG submission 184124) | Wastewater microbial communities from Netherlands to study Microbial Dark Matter (Phase II) - VDW unchlorinated drinking water (SPAdes)... ... | reverse complement strand
TGTCTCAAAGAAACTGGCTGGACATTTCAAAATTTAATAATCTGGAAGAAAAAAACTTCAGCAGTTCCTTGTTCAAACAAGTTTGGTAAACATTACCAGATTATTGCTTTTGCAACCAAAGGCGAATCTCAGAGGGTTTTTAATAGGCTTAGAATTAATCCTCCATTGCCGTCAAATTATAAATTTGACAGGGAAAATGGAGTTTATCTAACAGATGTATGGGATGATATACGTGAACTTACAGCCGGTTATTTTGCGGGAGATGAGGCATTAAGAAAGTCTAATGGAGATAAATTCCATAAGCAACAATCGCCACTCGCCTTGCTTTTGCGGATTATACTGTCATCAACAAAAATAGGCGATACGGTTTTGGATCCTTTTGCAGGCACAGGAACTACCTTAGTAGTTGCTGAACAAGTTGGTAGAAAATCCATCGGCATTGAAATTGATCCAAATAATGTTCAATGTATCGAAAGCAGGTTAGAGGTAATTAGAGAGTCAGATAATATTCAGAAATTTCAAAAAGATTATATTTATACAGAAAATCTAAACGGAATATGGGATGTCGGGCTAGACAATTCAGCTAAAAGACATAAAAACAAAACATTAAGTTTGTTTAAAAATTGATGTATTCTATTTATCATTTTTTTTAATTCCCTTGTTTCTAAAAAAGCCTCCTTTGGTCAAGTAAAAAAACTTGTAAAATTTCCCTTTGATAATAATCTGTTATCCTGTAGAAACGATGGACAATTCCCCGACATGGCAATTAGAGTTAATAAAAAGAAAGAAATATTTACAGGTGGTGAACTTATTGAATTAAAAGACAGCGATTCCTATATTGTTTCTTCCTTTAATTCAACGATACCCACAAGGAAAAAAGACATATCAAAAGTAATAACAAGCGATAGTAGTATTATCAAACAACAAATGGAAAAGGCTGGGAATGATATTTATTCTTTGCCGTTTAGGGATGTATTTTATTTAGTGAGGGGTAGAAAAAAAGGTCATACAAAAGTTTGTTTGGTTAACGGAAGTTTTTTTGAAACAATCAGCGTTGATAATCTTATTAACAAGTCTTTCTCACAAGTTTTAGATGAACGATTAAAAGAGAGCGGCGCAGAAATTTCAGGTAGCGTAAAGGATATCTTGTCCTCTATTTTTTCTGAACAAGAAAATTTTAGTAAGGTTAGAAATGTCGAAAAGGCATCTGTCAAATTGAGGTTTAGAATTATGACAGAAGTTAAAGCTGAAGGAAATATTTTAAATTCAAAGAAATATCCGGAAATAGGCGATGATACCTTAAATTTTGTTTTACCATGTGATACAGAAGAAGATGAAAAAAATATTATTAGCAAAGCAAAACTTGTGTTTGGCGAAAACACTTTCAATGAATTTAAGATTTTTAAAATCAAACATCACTTTAATGGTTATTTTCTTGTATTTCAGTTACCCCTTTTTGATTAGATAGATATTCTGAGTTACATTTTTATTTTGATAGATGCTATATGCTGATTAGTTGCACAAAAACGTAATGGGCAAGATTGTAATCATTTCAGGGCCGTCTGGATCAGGCAAAACAACGGTTTGTAAGCTTCTCGAAAATGATGCTCGTGTAAAAAAATCAGTTTCTGTTACTACGCGCCCGCCCAGACAAAACGAAAATAATGGAGAATCCTATCATTTTGTCTCCACTGCTGAATTTGAGGATATGATCCGGAAGGGCGAGTTGGCGGAGTATGCAACTTATTGCGGTAATTACTACGGAACGCCGCTAAATGCGCTGAAAGAAGCGTTAAACAAAGATGTTATCTACTTGCTTGAAATAGAAGTGCAGGGTGCGTTGCAAATTATAGAAAAATTTCCGGAAGCCATATCCGTATTTTTGCTACCGCCAGACAAAAAAACGCTGAGCCATCGGCTAGTTAAAAGAAATACAAATAAAGAGCAGGATATGGCAGTTCGATTGAAAACGGCTGATAAAGAATTAGAATATAAAGACAGATATGATCATTGTGTTGTTAACGACGATTTGGAAGAAACGATAAATACTATCCGTAAAATACTAAAACTGGTGTAACTATGTCTAATAACATTATTCTCGGGATTACCGGAAGTATTGCTGTGTACAAAGCTGTGGAGGTTGTGGCAAGTCTGGTTAAGCAGGGGAATAGTGTTACAGTGATTATGACATCATGTGCCCAGCGATTTGTAACTCCGGTGACTTTTCAGACAATCTCAAAGAGCAAGGTTATCACCGATCTTTTTGTTGATAGTGAAAATTACGACCCTGAGCATGTAGCTCTTGCCGAGCAAGCGGATTTGATAGTGATTGCACCGGCTACGGCAAATTTCATTGGCAAGGTTGTATCGGGCATAGCCGATGATGCTTTAACATGCACCGTCATGGCAACGCGTACTCCTGTAATTATAGCGCCTGCAATGAATGATAGCATGTATTTGAATCCCATTGTGCAGGAGAATATAAAGAAATTGAAAAAACTTGGATACATAATTATCGAACCGGAAGAGGGTAGGTTGTGTACGGGGCGTATTGGAGTGGGGAGATTGGCATCAGTAGAGAAGATCGTCAGTGTAATCAAAGGGGAGCTTGACAAGAAGCGGGGTAATAAGTGAACAAGATAAAAATGAAGGTGATGAGAAAGCAGGGATGCGAGGATTTGCCTTTACCCCAGTACATGAGCGAGGCAGCTAGCGGTATGGATTTATATGCAGCAGTGGAAAATGCTGTTCAGCTTGAACGTGGGGAAATAAAACTGATTCCTACGGGCATCCATATCGAGTTACCGTTTGGTTATGAAGCGCAAGTCAGACCTAGAAGCGGTTTGGCTTTAAAGTATGGATTGACAATCGTGAATACACCCGGCACCATTGACAGTGACTATCGTGGAGAAATTGGGATTATCTTATGCAATCTCGGGAAAGAACGCTTTACGGTAGAACGGGGGATGCGGATTGCGCAATTGGTGGTTCATCCTGTAATCAGGGCTGAACTGATCGAGGTTGAACGTCTGGAAGAATCTCGTCGTAGCATAGGCGGTTTTGGTCATACGGGACACTAATACAGCTTGCCTTAGTTGGAATTCTTTTAAATCTTCAGAAGGAATAATATGGGGATGAAACGTTTTGTACATTACATTACTGCAGTTATCCTTATAGCCTTCGCATTATTTTTCTTCTTAAGTTTTCTCAGTTATTCTTCTCATGACCCTCCTTTTGCAGATTATCCCATCAATAACCCTGTTAAGAATTTTTGTGGAATAGCGGGGGCACAAGTTGCAGGATATGCAATAGCTGGTTTAGGTAAAACCTCATACCTGATAGTCGTCTTGACGGGATTGTTAGGCGCAATATATCTTTATAAGGAAAGTATAGAATATCTCTGGGTAAAATTTATTGGGGCAGTTTTATTGCTGTTTTCATCTGCATCTCTGCTGACCTTGGGTTGCTATGTCTTTAAAAAATCACTTTTGTCTGCCAATTTCGGAGGAGTTTTTGGAGTTGTGATTGTTTCTCGATTATATGGGTACTTTAATATAACAGGCACTGTCATTATTTTGGCGTCTGGGTTTTTAATATCAATTATACTTATACTCAATACCTCTCCGATGTCCCCATTTATTAAAGCGCCAAAATTAAGAGAAGTTAAGCCTACATTGACAAATGAAGCCAAAGCAGAAGGTGTCGATAGTTCAGGTGTTCCGATTGATAATCATGTAATAGGCGCGTATCCTGCGATTGAAACTATTGAAACCGAGAACGGATTGCTCAATTCCTTGGGGAAGACAAGAGGAACTCAAGAGTCATCCGAAAGTAAACAATACTCAGAAGAGGAAGAACCTGTTGCTTATAACGCTGATGTCCTCAGGGAAAAAGAATATAAATACGACCTGCCACCAATAGAATTATTGGAAAAACCGCTTTTTAAGGATCATGCAGACGATTGGGATCAAATTACACAGCGTGCGAATGTCTTAAAAAATACCCTCACCCAGTTTAATGTGCAATCAGAAGTCGTGGAAATTGAACGGGGGCCAGTCATCACCATGTATGAATTGGAATTGGCGCCGGGGACGAAGGTTGGTAAGGTTGTGGGTCTTTCAGACGACCTTTCCATCGCGTTGAAAGCGCCTAGTGTAAGGGTTGTAGCGCCTTTGCCAGGTAAGTCTACCATAGGTGTAGAAGTACCAAATATCCAGAGAAAAATGGTGATACTGAGAGAATTGCTGGAGGTGTCTGATGAAGCACGAAAGAAGATGGCTATTCCGCTCCTCATCGGTAAGGATGTGGCGGGAAATCCAGTCATATCCGATTTGGCGTCTATGCCGCACCTGCTCATCGCTGGGACGACTGGTTCAGGAAAATCGGTTTGCCTGAATTCAATTATATTGAGTATTCTATTCTTGCGGCATCCCAATGAAGTTCAGCTTTTGCTGGTGGATCCTAAAATGGTCGAATTTTCATTATTTAGAGAAATCCCTCATCTGATAAGCCCTGTTGTAACAGATATGAAAAAAGCCGCTGCGGTGCTGGAATGGGCGGTAAACAAGATGGAAGAGCGGTATGCGTTACTGGCCAGCGTCGGTGTAAAACACATCAATGGTTACAATAGACTGGGAATATCAGAGATCAAAAAACGCTTAAACCCGGAAGGAGACGCTAACCTTGAGGATGTGCCGTTCTATTTGCCACATATTGTTATCATTGTTGATGAGCTAGCCGACTTAATGATGGTGGCATCTAAAGAAGTTGAAGCCTCAGTAACCCGTCTTTCACAAAAATCGCGTGCCGTGGGTATTCATCTCATTCTGGCAACACAGCGACCGTCGGTCGATGTGATTACCGGGTTAATTAAATCTAATTTACCTTCTCGAATCTCATTTTATGTTCCTTCAAAGGTTGATTCGAGGACAATCCTGGATCAAAATGGGGCAGAGAAATTATTGGGAAGTGGCGACATGTTATTCTTGCCGCCGGGAACTTCGAAACTGGTGCGTGTTCAAGGGGCTTATGTGAGTGATGAAGAAGTAAAGGATGTGGTTGAATATCTCAAAAAACATGCCGCGCCACAGTTCAATCCTGAACTGAAGTGTTGGAAGGGTACTTCGGATAAACAGAATAGTGACAAGGATAACCTCTATAATGAGGCTGTGAGAATTATACTGGAGACGCAAAGGGGGTCTGTTTCTCTCTTACAAAGAAGGTTGGAGATCGGATATTCACGTGCCGCCAAACTGATTGAGTTAATGGCCGAGGATGGGATTGTGGGAGAATATAAAGGCAGTCAGGCCAGAGAGGTGTTCCTAACTCTGGAAGAATGGGATGCTCAAATGGCCCGTATGAATCAAGAAGAACAAGGTATAGCATGAAATCTAAGAAAGTTGCTTTAATCAATTTGGGATGTCCAAAGAATCTGGTGGACGCGGAGGAGATACTCGGCAGGGTAGCCAATAGCGGAAGCACGATTTGTCAATATCCTGAGGATGCGGAGGTGCTGATCGTAAATACCTGCGGTTTTATTGAAGATTCTAAAAAGGAGTCAATTGATACGATCTTAAAGGCCGCAAAGCTTAAGGAAGATGCACAGTGCAAAAAGCTCATTGTAACGGGTTGTCTAGCCCAGCGGTATCCCAAAGAGTTGCAAAAGGAAATCGCTGAAATTGACCATGTGGTTGGGTTAAAGGACTTTGACAGACTAATCGATTTGTCTGGTTCGGATCACAAAAGGGGAAAAAACCATTCCATTCAACGCTGCGATGATTGGCGAAATCGCATTAGGTTAACCCCGCGGCATTACGCTTATCTTCGAATATCCGATGGCTGTGATAATTGTTGTAGTTATTGTGCCATTCCAGGTATAAGAGGCAAGTTTTACAGCAGAACGATGGAAAATATTCTGGAAGAGGCGCGCCAAATGGCATGCGAAGGTGTAAAGGAAATTAATATTATTTCGCAGGATACAACTTCTTACGGAGTTGACTTGTATGGGAAACAGCAGTTGCATATCTTACTAGAGAAGCTTTCTGAGATAAGGGGGATTGAGTGGATACGTTTGCTGTACACCCACCCTCGACATTTTTATCCTGAGCTTATTCAGGTGATAAGTCGACAGGACAAAATCTGTAAATATATCGATCTGCCTATTCAACATATTAATGATACAATTCTGGAAAAGATGGGACGGGGTGTTACCCATGCGCATATTGAGAGTCTGATTGATGATTTGCGAAGGCATATCCCCCGCCTATTTCTGAGAACGTCTGTTATTGTTGGGTTTCCTGGAGAGACAGAAGAACATTCTGCTGAGCTTTTAGAATTTGTAAAAGCTACGCAATTTGAAAGATTGGGAGCATTTACTTACTCGAAAGAGGATGGCACACCCGCAGCGTCTTTCAAAAAGCAAATACCCAAAAAGGTAAAGGAGCGGCGATTAAAGGAAATTATGCTGACACAACAAGGAATTATTTTGGAAAAACACAAAAACCTGATAGGGAATTTAGTCCCGGTTATTGTGGATGAGAAGGATGAAGAAAATGGGGGATGGCTCGGCAGGATGTACGGGGATGCGCCCGATGTTGACAGTAAGGTAATTATTCAAGAAAATCATTTGAAAGTTGGCGACATTAAAAATATGATAATTGCTGAAACCATTGGATATGATCTGGTAGGAACGTGTATTAAAAGTTGAAAAGAGGACTTCCATGAGTTCGTTCGATTTCTCAAAATGTGTGGCATTCAATTTACCCAATCGTTTAACCCTCATGAGGCTTTTGCTTGCCATTGTATTCTTTGTGGTCTTATCGTACCGTTATTATACCATTTCCCTTCTTGCATTTCTGTTAGCATGGTTAACTGATTGGCTGGATGGTTATTTGGCGCGCAAAAAAGGTCTTCTTACAGATTTTGGGCGTATTGCAGACCCATTTGTAGACAAGATCATTATCTGCGGCGGATTCATATTACTCATACAACATGCAAATAATATCATACCGTCATGGATGGTTGTCGTGATTGTGGCGAGAGAATTTTTGGTTAACAGTCTGAGAAGTTATTCAGAATCGAAGGGGATTGAATTTGGAGCAACGATATGGGGAAAGGCAAAAATGTTTATCCAGTCGCTTACCATTAGTGTAATTTTATTGTTCTTTGCTCACCTCCAGCATATTATAGCAATCAAGCAGGGGATTATAATAATGCTATGGCTTACCACAATCATTACGCTAGTTTCGGGAATAAAATATATGGTTAAAGCAGGTCCAGCGATTTTGGCGAAGTAGCAATATTAACCTGTATTCACTACGCACATCTTTATTGCAATATTTAGTTCCCTCAATAGATCCTCAAGGTTGATAGGGTTAATCTGTACCGCCTGTCCTAGGCTGATCGTCCTTGCCAGGGTGTTTCTCAGGATGGGATTCTTTAGTTGTTTAAACCCGAACCCTATCAGAATATCCAGGGTTTGTGGGTACTGCTTGATGATCTGGTAAACATTTGTGTTGGCAGTTGCGACTGTAATTTGCTCGGTCGACTCTTCTTCTACGTCAAGCCGCATCGTATTCCACGCATTTATACCAAAGCAGAACATGGCGGCATATTCAATGAAGCCGCTGATTCCCATGAGGGCATAGAGTTGCGGGTAAACGTGCGCGGAAAGCGGTTGTGCCACTACCCTGAACATACAGCCAACGTTGATAAGCACGAAGGTGGTGTTGAGCAGCTTTGCGCTGCATAATTTTACTCCTTTACTCAGGGGAATCATCTTGGAGGCGCATCCAACGATCATCATACTAATAAAACCGACAAAAATGGCGTGCCGGTACGCCCCGAACAAGGCGTGGGAAATCCGTTCGCCTGAGATGGTTTCATAAACCGTAAAAGTGAGTAGTGCGCCTTCTGAAATAAACAGCCAGACAAGCGCTGCTCTGATAAATTTTCTAAATCCTGTGGGTAAATTAACCGTGTTCTTAACCGTCTTTTTGCTGTCGAACAAGTTCAAATTGTAGATAAATAAAAGCACTCCAACGGCTTCCAAAATTCCTGCTATACAGAAGACTGCATTAAAGAAGCCATAAAGGCTACTGGTATATTCCCGGTAAAACTCGGATATCGTCCTTAGGGCAATTGAGATATTCAGGATATAGAGGACATAGGTATTGACTTTTTTGTTGGGCTCCTGAATGCCTAGGAATATCGGCAGGGTTTTTGTGAATATACCGATAATGACCATGCAGGCAAACCCAACAATCTGGATATGCCGAATGGGGTTTTTAAAGACTTCTGGTATGATTGTGTTTCCAACAACGGTAAAATGGAAGTATAAAGCAACAAAAACGATAGCCTGAAAGATGAACCAGAGATAACTCGAGAAGAGAAACCCTTCGTAAACTTCAAATTTTTCTTTTTCTGAAGCTAAATAAGTTCTGCAAATGACATAAATGAAAATGGCTATCGAAGCGACTTGAAACATACATCCGATCAAGGCAGGAATCTTGAGAAAAAATAAACCCGAGTAATACGAGAGCGTCTTAAAAACAAAGGAGAGAAAAATGCCAGCTACCATCAAAAAAAATGATTTATAAGCCAACGGCGAGCTATAGAGCATGGCATTCCAGAATTTGGGCAGAGCAAAATATGAGATGCCCATGATAAAAAGGCCAACCCATCCGTATACCTGCGTATCGCCGTGAGTTTCTGTGAGTATCCAGGATACCGAAGCAGGGGAGTTGTTAAATGCCATATAAGCCAGTAACGAAGCACCATAGAGACATCCCGTTGACAGCACAATGATGATGGCCGTTTTAACAAAGATTTCATAGACGTGCTCTGTTTGTGGTTTTGTAATTGTGACTTCGCCGGTTGAACCAATCTCACCATTGATAAGTTTTTGAAGGTCTTCAATCAATGTGGCGGGACTGATATTATGCATCTTGGCAAAAAAGGAAAGAGGCTTATCAGGGAGGATATTACCGCCGCACATAATGCCGTAGGTTTCAAAGATGCGGCGTGTTATGGGGAACTTCTCAATGATTTCTTTTACTGTGTTCTCTTGCCGTATCCTTTCCATCAAATGAGGTTCCTTACGTTTCTCATAAGAGTATGTGGCGTGTTTGGTAAAATAATACTTCCAAAAAACGTCTTGTAATTTACCAAAATATAGAGTAATAAGTATGAACTAGCCGATAATATATCAGACATGTAAAGGGGTGTCAATGACTTTCTCTTGTTCATGAATGCGGGAATGTGCCTGAGAACCATTGAGAAATAAAGGCTATTAGGTATACTTTCTGGATGAGTTTCCCGGAAAACAAAGAGGGATCGAGGCTTATAGGAGAGAGGGTTTGGGGTAGAGCGATATTATGAAGGATTGGTTAATTTCTGCCAGACAAATGGAAAAAGCTGGGAATAATTCTAACACATGCGCAGTATTGCAATAACAAATCAAAAGGGCGGCGTAGCCAAAACAACCACCACCGTAAACCTTGGCGCCTGCCTTGCCCAAAAGGGGAAAAGGGTACTTCTCGTTGATCTAGATCCCCAGGGGAATATGAGCTCGTGGTTTGGTTTGGACATCCATAATCTCACGCGGTCAATGTACAATGTTTTTTTAGAAGAAGTTTATTTTGAAGAAGTTCTTGTGAAGACATGTGTGGAAAATTTGACGCTGGCGCCTTCGAACATTGCGTTAGCTGGCATTGAAAGAATTTTTGCTCACGAAAAAGGGCGCGACCTCATACTGCGCAAACGCCTGCATCCTGCTGTAGACAAATACGATTATGTTCTGCTGGATTGTCCTCCCTCCTTGGGACTTATTACTGTCAATGCATTAACTTTTGTTAAAGAGGTTTTTATCCCTTTAGAAACTAAGGTGTTGGCTTTGAATGGTCTTGTGACTTTAATAAATACGGTACAAGTGGTAAAAGAAAGATTGAATCACAGCCTGGAAGTTGCTGGTATCATTGCCTGCCGATTCGATAGCAGGACAAACCTTAGTAATGAGGTGTATAATCAGATTAAGGAGCGTTTCAAGGAAAAGGTCTTTAATTCTATTATCAGAGAAAATACACGCTTGGCGGAATGTCCTATCTCTGGAAAGCCGATTACTCTGTATGCGCCAGACAGTCCCGGCGCCGTTGATTATACGAATTTGGCAGAAGAAGTGGTGGAAAGAGAAAATTTGCTGAAAGAAAGCAGAAAATAAATTTAGTGGTTATTGAGTTCCCTCCGAAAATGCCATTAAGCCTCTAATTTAACGTTAAGGAATTTCAAAGTTATAGTTTTTCAGGCACACTTCGACTCCGCTCAGTGTGACGTCATTCCGAGCGGAGTCGAGGAATTTAATCTAACCTTTTGTTGACCTATCTATGTTGGAAATTGTCATTGACATTAATTTTGTAAACTTGTACAATGCCGTCAGTATAGTGGCAGATACTTGAAATATAAGCAGTTACAACTATTCTGAGTATGCAATAAAAAAGGTATGTATGTTGGCATTGACATTATAGAGATAAAACGCATTGAAAGGTTGTTTTCTGCCAATGAGGGTTTTTTAAGAAAGATTTATACGGAAAAAGAGGTTGCGTACTGCAAACCAAAGAAAAATAAATATCAACATTTCGCAGCCCGTTTTGCTACGAAAGAGGCTATGTTTAAGGCTCTGGGAACGGGTTGGGTGGGTAAAATGAAATGGACAGATATTGAGTTGTTAAATGATGAAATGGGTAGACCCTATGTGAATTTGTATGGGAGTGTGAAAGAATTGGCAGACCAGAAACACATTAAAAATATTTCTGTATCATTGTCACATTGTCAAGATTATGCCATTGCCCAAGTATTGTTGATGCCCAAAAAAGAGGAATGCTCATGAAAAAACTTGTACTGATTAACCCCCATCCGATTGGAAATGTCGGTGAGGAAAATGTTTCTGTATTAAATCAAATGCCCGTGAATCTCGGCTATTTAAAGGTATTAACGCCAAAACACTGGCAAGTTGACATTATAGATGAAACACAGGAGCTTGCGATTGACGAAAAAATGGGGGACATTACCTTTGGTGGGGCAGACTTAGTTGGTATTACATCTGTAAGTTATCAGGCTAAACGGGCATATCAAATAGCTGCTGCCTGTAAAAAGCAGGGCATACCTGTGATTATGGGAGGTATTCACGCTACTAGTTATCCAGAAGAAGCGGTAAAATATGTGGATTGTGTTGTGACCAGAGAGGCAGTAACTACATGGGAAAAGATTATTAGTGATTTTGAAAAAGGTTGTTTACAAAAGAGATATGATGGTGTGCTGACGCCCATGGAGCTTTATCAGGGATTACGTCCTGATAGAAAATATTTAAAGGATAAATATAAATATAGATATTCAGGTATTATAACCACTGCTGGCTGTCCGTTTAGCTGCGAGTTTTGCTCTGTGCCTCAGTTTCAGGGTAGAAAATATCGCGAAAGACCTATCGAAGATGTTCTGGATGAATTTGAGTCCATTAAAGGTCAATATCGTGGTTTGATATTGACTGATGAGAACTTTTATGGACACAGCAAAAAGTCAAATGAACGTGTTCGAGACCTTTTCAAAGGAATGGTAGAAAGGGGTATTTACCAAAACTGGTTTGGTTTTACCTCACTCAATATTTATAAGGATGATGAAACCCTTGAGTATATGATGAAGAGTGGATGTGTGGGGGTATTAATCGGTATTGAATCCATCAACGAAGAAGCCCTGAAAACGATGAATAAGAATGTAAACTTGCGCATCTCCATCGAGAGTTATTTTGAGGCTATTGCAAATATTCGTAAACATGGACTGGCGGTGTGGGGAACAATGGTTTTTGGAAATGATGCCGATACCCCGGAAACATTTAAACAGGTTGCTGACTTTGTTCTTGATTCGCATGTTGACATTATGACCTGTGGCATTTTGTGTCCATTTATCAACACGCCGCTTTATCACAGACTGAACGCCGATGGCAGACTTTTCAGGACAAACTTCCCAGAGGATTGGAAGTATTACACATCTCACCACCTTATGTATATCCTCAAGAATATGTCTCTTCAGGAACTTATTGATGGATTCCAATATCTTTACGATAAGATTTACGCCACAGAAGTACTGCGACAGAGATTTCAGAATGCAAAAGAGGTGCTCAAAGACAATATGAACGCCGCCATGTTTGCATTCAGGGTCAACCTGGATTGGCAGAGTGTTTACCAGCACTTGATCCAGAATTTAAAGGAATTGCAAGCATCGGGGTTTTATGATGAGGCATTGAAGCGATATAACCAATCGGAAAAACGGGGGAAAAAACCAGAATTAACACCAATTGAGGTTTCATCGTAATATAGACAAACCTGAATCAGGATGGAAACGATATAAATAATTGAAAAAATCCTCTGTCTCCGCATTTAATAAGGGAGACGGAGGAGGATTAATTCGTTTACAACAGGTCAACTTATTCGCAGGGTACATGTGAATAGTTGACCTCTCTTATTTAAAGAGTAAAAATATGTCAAAGGTTGTAATTACAGGATTAGGATTAGTTACGCCGGTGGGCACCGGTGTTAAGAAGAGTTGGGAATCGTTCATCCAAGGTAAGAACGGGGCCAACGAGATGAAGTCCTTCGACACCTCCAAATACAAAGTTCATCGCTCTTGCGAGGTAAAGGATTTTCATCTGGACGTTGAACTGGAGAATCAGATTAAGGAAAATACCATCCACAAGTATGTTTACCATGCAGCCAGAGAGGCATTGCAGGAAAGTGGTTTGTTAAATGATAAAAAATTTAACAGAGAACGATTTGGCATTGCCATAGGGACATTGGCAGCCGAATTGACGCCATTTGAAAGGCTTTTGAGGCTGGACACTTCTAAAAAAGATAACGGTTTTGATAAAATTGTCGCAGCGGTTTATCCACCTAATTCTATTACAAACATTCTGGCACAATATTTTGATTTTGAAGGCCCAACGATGATTTTCCTTAACGCCTGTTCATCAGGCAATCACGCCATAGCATGGGCTTATGATCTTCTCGTGGACAATAAAGTTGATGTGGTAATGGTTGGAGGTGGTGATATGATCCCTCAAACGGAATTCACTCACTTTCATAACCTCAAAGCCCTGGCTCCTGAACGTTGCCAGCCTTTTGATAAAAACCGCCAGGGTCTCATGATTGGAGAAGGAGCGGGGATACTAATCATGGAAAGTTATGAGTTTGCCAAAAAGCGTGGGGCAACAATTATAGCCGAGATGGCGGGTTATGGGCTAAGTTGTGATGGATTCCACATGACAGCGCCGCATCCAGAAGGAGATGGTGCCGTAAAATGTATGAGCGATGCGTTAAAAATGGCAAGCCTTTCTCAAACAGATATTGGTTACGTTAATGCACATGGTACAGGGACACCCCATAACGACAAAACGGAAACGATAGCTATAAAACGTGTGTTCAAAGAAAATGCTTGTAAAATTCCGTGTAGTTCAACGAAATCTATGATTGGTCATCTTATGGGCGCGGCAAGCGCGGTAGAGTCGGTTATTTGCTGCCTGATACTGAGGCATGGGATATTGCCCCCGACGATTAATTACGAAACACCCGACCCGGAATGTGATCTCGATTACGTACCCAATGCGGCACGCGAGCTAAAAGTGAAGCACGTTTTGAATAATTCCTTTGCCTTCGGCGGTAACAATGCTACGACAATTTTTAGTAGGATGGATTAAGAAGCGAACCCAACAGAATCACTACATGCTTCGCATACTTTGCGTCTTTGCGGTAAGCTATAAGTTTTATATCTGTGTCCATCCGTGTTAATCCGTGGTTAGAAGATTATGTATTCCTTTGTGTCTTTGAGCTTTTGTGGTTAAAAACGTATGGAAAAAAGAGTTGTTATCACGGGCATAGGGATTGTATCCCCTCTTGGGTGTGGCAAAGAGACATTTTGGAACAACCTCATTGAGGGAAAGTCTGGTATTTCACCCATGTCCTCTCTTGACCTCTCTCCCTATAAATGCAAGCTCGGCGGTGAAGTTAGAGACCTTAAACCTGAAACATACCTTGGCATTAAAGGTTTAAAATATTTAAATAAAGGCACACGGTTTTTAGGGTCAGCCTCCAGGATGGCGTTGGATGATGCAAAACTAACACAGGGTGATTCCTTGTCGAATCAGATGGGAATTGTTATTGGCTCATCTTTAGGGAATTTTTCGGAGACAACAGATTATTTCTATGAAATTATTAGGAATAATCCATCCGAATTGCCACCCATGCTCAGCTATGATGTTGCATTGAATTCTTCCATTAACTACGTATCGGTTATCTTTAAAATAAAGGGTCTTGCGCGTACCATATCATCCGGATTTACCTCAAGTACGGATGCCATTGGAGATGCGTTTAAGATGATCCGGCGTGGTATGGCAAAGGTAATTATTGCGGGCGGTGTTGAGCAAATTTCTATAGATTTGTATCTGATATTCTATTTACGTGGCTTGCTGTCCGGCCTTGACGGTAGAAAAGAGTCGAGTACGCCATTTGATAAAGAAAGAAATGGTTTTGTCATGGCGGAAGGCAGTTATATTGTCATCCTCGAAGAACTCCAACACGCCCTGGACAGAGGAGCCAACATCTATGCAGAAATAAACGGATTTGGCAGTACCTTCGTGGGTGGTAAAAACCATTCGGATGATATAAGAATTCTTCGCGCCGAAAGAGCCATGTACGATGCTTTAGAAGGTGCAGGAGTAAAGAAAGAAGACATTGATTTGATCAGTGCAAATGCAAATGGATGCAAGATGCAGGACGCTATCGAGGCAAAGGCAATCCAATCTTTATTTGGTATAAATGGTAATCACATTCCCATTTCCGCAATAAAATCGAATGTGGGAGAGGTTTACGGTACGTCAGGCTCTGCTCAGCTTATTTCCACGACAATGTCCATTAATACAGGTATCATACCTCACATCACCAATCACAAAGAAAAAGATCCAGAAATTAATCTGAATCTTATCCTTGAAAAACCCTTTAGAAAAGAGATCCAGAACGCAATAATAAATACCATGGATTATGACGGGAATAATTCATGTTTGGTAATAAGCAAGTTTGGCAAATAGTATAATGATTATTGAGTGTTTTATTTTGATAAGAGGGAGATGGATAAAGGATTCTATGAAGGTGTAACTATGACCAAAGAAGATATAATAACAAAATCAAACAATTATCATGATTCCGTATAATAGTATAATTTTTAGCATTACATAGAAA
>Ga0209824_10001166_pt1 | contig 15281 bp, 12 predicted proteins | sample VDWuncwatermetaG_FD_184124 | JGI IMG/M metagenome (GOLD analysis project Ga0209824, IMG submission 184124) | Wastewater microbial communities from Netherlands to study Microbial Dark Matter (Phase II) - VDW unchlorinated drinking water (SPAdes)... ... | reverse complement strand
CCAAAGGACTTGCCAACAAGATTACAGTGACCAAATTTTTTGAGTGTCGAGATGATCTTTTCGAGCGGGAAATTTCTGACGACGATATCCAGATCCTTGATGCTACGGTGCATAAGTTCGTCACGCACAGCGCCGCCAACGACAAAAACTTCCGCGTCAGTCGCAAGGAGATCTTTAATGAAGGGCCGTAACTTGAGGGTGTTAATGGGCACGAACTTGCCTATACCAGTCAGCTTGCAAAGGTCAAAGGCGGGATGATTTAGTATAACACGATTTTGGCTTGCTCGCGGAGATCTTGAAGCAAAGCGTCCTGAACTTGTGCGGTGGCCTGGTTTTTATAAGCGGCTATGAGTTCATCTTTGGTTTGTGGCTCGTCTTTTGCATCGGGTTGCTTGAAAGACTTTAAGCGTACCAAATAATAAAAATTAGGTGTTTCCAGGTAGGTTTCGGGAAACGGTTTGGCCATGGTTAAATTGGCCAGCACTTTGAGTTTGTCTGAATCATCGATGCCATCCAGAACAGATTTTAAGGCACCATAGGTTTTGAGGCCAGAATCTTTGATTACCAAGCCACGTTCTTTGAGGGGAACTTCAAGTGAGTGCCCTTGTTTCCAGAGAGAATTGATGAGTTCAGCTGTGGCCTTTGGGTCCTTGTCGGGCTGTTTTTCGTCGATTTTGGTGTCAGTTTTTGGTTTTTTGTCGATTTTAATGACAGAAAACTCAAATTTTGTATTTTTGGCTATTTTGAGCCACTGGAGTTCTTCATCCGCGGGTTTTGAAATGTCGACGAGAGTGTCCATGAGCTTGTCAAGTGTGAGCTGATTGGTGATTTCGGTGGTGTAGGGGACGCCGTTGCGTTGTTGGAAAGCGACTCTGTAACCTTCTGGATCGTTATAAAGTTCCTGGCTGAAAATACCATTTTCTTGAAATTGGGGCTGTTCACGCACAAAGTTCGCCACGTCATTTGGGGTGGCACTCAGCCCCATACGCAAGCTTTCTTGGGAGAGTAATTCACGATTTATCAGGCTGTTGATAACATTTTGACGAATGCCATTGGCAAACTGTTCGGGCACACCATCTTTAAAGAACTGCTGATACGACTCCATTTCTTGAGACACAATGGCATTGACTCTTTGTCCGGAAAGATTGGTTCCATTGACTTTGGCGGGTGTATGCTGGTTCAGGCCAGAGCCACCCTCACCCGAACGAATGGTATCGCTGCCGAAGAAGATGATCATCATGATGGCAACGGCACCGATAATGACTTTGACTACCCAAGTGTTATGACGCAAAGTTTGAAGCATGGGGTAATTTACGATTCTGCTTGCCGTTGATGCAACAAATTTCTTGATGACAGAGGGTTGCAGTATTAGCATGAGCGTTCAGACGCACATTCAAAAAGGGCTCTCATGTTTTTTAGTAAGTTTTTAGGTATGTTTTCCAATGATTTGGCTATCGACCTTGGCACAGCCAACACGTTGATCTACGCAAAAGGGAAAGGAATTATTTCTTCTGAGCCTTCTGTGGTGGCTATTCGGCGTGAGGCGCGTGGACAGAAGAAGGTTTTGGCTGTCGGCAAGGAAGCCAAAGACATGTTGGGACGGACGCCTGGAAGTATCGAAGCCATTCGTCCCATGAAGGACGGGGTCATTGCCGATTTTGAAATTACCGAAGCCATGCTGCGCTATTTTATTCGTAAAGCTCATAATCGGGCCACGCTCATTCGTCCCAGAATTATCGTCGGGGTTCCATTTGGAATCACCGAGGTCGAAAAACGGGCAGTGAGAGAATCGGCTGAGTCGGCGGGGGCGCGTGAAGTGTATCTGATCGAAGAACCCATGGCGGCTGCGATTGGCGCAGGACTCCCTATCACTGAGCCCACCGGCAACATGATTGTCGATATTGGGGGTGGTACCACGGAAGTTGCGGTTATCTCGCTGGCTGGGATCGTGTATTCCCAGTCTGTGCGTGTCGCCGGTGACAAGATGGACGAAGCCATCGTGCAGTTCATCAAACGGAATTATAATTTGCTCATTGGTGAGCGGACGGCAGAGCTGATTAAAATTTGTCTCGGAAATGCTTTTCCTGAAAATGAAACCAAAACCATGGAAATCAAAGGGCGCGATCTAGTGGGGGGCATTCCCCGCACGCTTGAAATCAATTCTGATGAAATCCGTGAAGCGATTGCCGAACCTGTGCATGCTATTATCGAAGCTATCAAAACGACGCTTGAGCGAACCCCGCCTGAGCTCGCCGGGGATATTGTCGATAAGGGCATTATGCTGGCGGGTGGCGGAGCCCTTTTGCGTGGGCTCAATAAACTCATCCATGAAGAAACGGGTCTGCCAGTCATGATTGCTGATGATCCTTTGTCCTGTGTGGCTTTGGGGGCTGGCAAGGCGCTGGATGAGTTGGCGGTGTTGCGGGAAGTTTCGCTTTTCTAGAGGGCTCTCTAAAAACTCTCCGGATTGCATTGAACAAGGGATTTTTTAGAGATCCCCTCTTTTGGCGATTTGTCTGTCATTCTCTATGCGCTGGACAACCCGATTTTTATTGGTGCTTGCTGTTATTTTCGTTCTGATGATGCTTGTGACTTTTAAACGAGTGCCATCAGAAACACCGTGGCCGACAGATCGCGCTTTTGTGGCCTTATTTGTTCCCGTTGCCAAAGTTTGGCGAAGTGCCGCTGATGCCGTTTTGTCACGGACGCAGCTTTTTAACGTCCTCTGGGATGCTCGTCAGGATAATATTTTACTGCAAGGCGAAGTGGATAGGCTTAAAGCGGAGACGTTGGCCTTGCGTTTGTCAGCGGGACTCAGTGAGGAAGCTCAGGGGGTTGAAGCGGTCTACTTAACGATGGACAAACGGGCTTTGGCGGCCCGTATTTTGGGATACAGTCTATTCAATCAGTCAAAAACAGCTTGGGTCGATCGCGGCCAAAAAGATGGCGTGCAAGTGAACGATGTCGTGGTCGATAAAGACGGTCTTGTGGGACGAATTTATCAGGTCTATGCTGATTCCGCTAAAGTCTTGCTGCTCATTGATGCCATTTTTGCTGTGGACGCCATGAATCCGGCTAGCCATGCCCGTTCACTGGTGCGCGGCTTGGATACGAACCACTTGGATGCTCGGCGCTATCCATTTTTGACTCAGATGGAATTCATTGGTTCTGCCCAAGAAATGAAAGTGGAGGATCATCTGGTCACGTCGGGCCTTGGTGCAATTTATCCTTATGGTATTCCCATCGGAAAGGTTCTGACTGTGCAATCCTCAGATGAGCAGCTCTTTGGCAAATCTCTCCTGTTGCCGGCTGTGGATTTTGCCAAACTGACGCACGTGTATGTCCTGACAGGCGGCACGTCTGGAGAGGCTAAAACAGATGCTCATTGATGTCCCTATCTTGCTGGGTTGCTTCTTTGCAGATGTTCTTTGGCGCTGGCCGCTAGCGGGAATTGAGGTTCGGCCAGGCTTTACGATCCTATTTTGTCTTTACCAAACTTTTCGCAATGATACGCGGGCCATTTTGCCATTGGTGCCATTTTTTTTAATTGGAGGGCGGGCTTTTTTTGGCATGGGATTTTTCCCGATCATGATTTCTTTGGGTATCGTTATGAGCCTGGCTTACAAAGTCCGCAGCCAAATTTACACCGAAGCTTATTTGACTCAAGGGGCTTGGGTCTTTTTGTTCGTGGCCATTTTTCATATTTTACTTTCGCTATTGAGTGTGGAAATTCATGCACCTCGAATGCTTCCCGTTCTTATTTTTTCGGCGTTGGCCAATGCTTTATTTAGCGGGCTTATGGCCATTCCCATTTTTGTTTTTTGGGATCGATTGTTTGACAGGATGGGCCGCCGCCGGGGTGGCCTTCGTAGCGCGACTTATTATATTCACCGACCATGAGTTTTAGACACGACGAGAACATTGCTTATCTGCAAAAGCGCATATTTTGGCTTTATGTCGCCATTGCTTTTTTTTTAGCTGTGGTGGTTGCGCGGCTGTTTTTTTTACAAATCCAGCAGGGGGACTATTATCTTAAGTTGGCGACGGAAATTTTTGTGAGGGAAGAAGAGGTTGTCGCCAGGCGTGGCCGTATTCTTGATCGTGAAGGAAAAGTTTTGGCTGAAACACGGGCCTATTTTGAAATTACTGTGACCCCGCAATATGTGACGGATCAAGAAAAAGTGATTGCGGCCCTCACCAAGCTTTTGCCGCTGGATGCTCAATTGGTTCGCTCTAAAATAGAAGCGGCTCGTTTTGAACCGCGTTTTCGTCCGATTGTGGTGGCTGAGGATATTCCCTACGAGTGGGTGGTGCGGCTCAGTGAATATCTGGCGCCTGAATACGATGCAGCGGCTTTTTATCCGTTGAGTGGTGTGGCCATTCGCAGTTGGGCACTTCGGCAATATTTGTATCCGGAATTATTTGCGCATGCCATGGGCTATTTACGTGAGATCGATAAAGACACGCTGGCAAAACAGTTTAAGGACCAGACCGATAAATACAGCATGGGTGATTTGATAGGGGCCTCTGGTTTGGAAAAATCTTATGACGATGCTCTGCGTGGCCGCGATGGCCAAATGGGTCGTGTGGTCGATGCCAGAGGGCGCGAAGTCACGCAAAATGAAGATCTGAAAGTTTTGCAAAATATGGCGACTTTTCCCCCCGTGGCGGGTTACGATGTGGTGACAGCTCTTGATTTTGATGCGCAGGAAGCCGCTAGCAAATTCTTTTCTTTTCCCGATGCCAAAAATCCTGCCAAGTCGACTTACAAAAAAGGCGCTGCTGTGGCGATCGATCCCAAAACAGGGGCGGTGATTGTTCTGTACAGTTCACCTGGCTATGATGCCAATCGGATCACCAAAAAAATTGATAAACCTTACTGGCAGATGATTAATCTTCATCCCGACAAATTTCTTTATGACCGGGCGATTCAGGCCATGTATCCACCGGGGTCCACCTACAAGCCGGTGACACTGGTTTCGGGGCTAAAATCAGGCGTCGTCGATCCACTCAAAACTCATTTTAACTGTGGTGGTGGTTTGCAGTTTGGCAATCGGTATTTCAAATGTTGGAACAAAGGCGGGCATGGTAGCGTGGGGACTGTTCGCTCACTTGGGCAGTCCTGCGATGTGTTTTTTTATAATGTTGGTGTCAAGGCAGGTGTGGACACGATTGCCAAATATGCGGATATTTTTGGTTTTGGACGTGTGACGGGGATTGATATCCCTTTTGAAAAAGGTGGGCTGGTGCCGAGCTCGGCCTGGAAAGAAAAACGGCATAAACAAAAATGGATCGAGAGTGAGACGTTGTCGATTTCCATCGGTCAGGGCTATGATTTGGTGACGCCTTTACAGAATGCCAAATTGGCTGCCATGATTGCCAACGGTGGCTATGAGGTGACGCCTCATCTGGGTTTTGAAATTCGTGATCGCAACGGCGCTGTTGTTGGCAAAATAGAGCGACCACTAAAAACAACCGATCTCACAGGTGATGAAGCCATTGTGTGGGCGCAAAAAGGCATAATTGAAGTTGTGCATGGCGCGGGTACAGCCAAAAAATTAAAAGCGAGTCCCTATAAAATAGCGGGAAAGACGGGGACGGCACAGGTGATTGGGCACGATTCCGGAAAAGCCAAGACCAAGCACACAGAGGACCATGGGCTCTTCATTGCCTATGCGCCTTATGATGATCCCAAGATTGCTGTTTCTGTGATTGTTGAAAATGGTCGTGGTGGGTCACTCGCAGCGGCTCCCGTGGCGATGGCTATCATCGATACTTATTTGGGGAAAATCATGCCGCTTGCCAAAGATGAGCCAGTGGTGCCCAAGGAGAAGTGATTTGTGGCCATGAAGATCAAAGTCAAATTCCTGCGTAATCTGCACTACCCGATGCTATTGGTTTCTATCGTGCTGGCAGCCTGTGGACTTATTAATTTGTATTCGGCGACAGTCAGCTTTGATGATGTGACAGCTAGCAGTTTGTTTAAAGCACAGCTGGCCTATACAGGGTTGGGAATTGTGGCCATGCTGATTGTTGCACAATTCAGTTTGCGACGACTTTATGCTTTGGCGCCTTTAGCCTATGCTTTTTCTCTTTTGCTTCTGGTGTTGGTGTTGGCGGTTGGCTCGACGATTCATGGTTCACAAAGCTGGTTGGATCTTGGAGTGGTTCGCTTGCAGCCTTCTGAATTTGCCAAGCTTGGCTTGGTTTTCTTTTTGTCTTGGCAATTGACCGGGCAGGCTGTGGCCCAGTCCTTTGGCCCCAAGGAACTGCTGAAGCCAAGTCTTATTTTTCTGCTGCCAAGTGTATTGGTCATTTTGCAAAAAGATCTGGGTTCAAGTTTATTTTTTGGTTTTTTGTTTGCGACTTTGTTGTTTATTCAAGGGGTTAATTGGCGAATTGTTGTGTTGGCGATGGTTTTGGTCGTGGCGGGCTCTTTGGTGAGTTACCAGTTTTTGCTTAAACCGTATCAAAAAGATCGCATTGCGAGCTTTTTGGAACCCGAACGTGATGCCAAAAGTTCTGGTTATCATCTTGTCCAATCTAAAATTGCCGTTGGTTCTGGTCAGATATTGGGGCGCGGTTATTTGAAGGGTGCTAGCAATAAGCTCAAGTTTTTGCCGGAGAGACACACTGATTTTATTTTTCCCGTGCTGGCTGAAGAGTGGGGATTTGTTGGTGCCGTGTCCATGCTCGGACTTTATGGTTTGCTGCTGCTATGTGGTGTCAATATTGCGAGTCGCAGCAATAATCGATTTGGCTTTTTTTTGAGTGTGGGTTTTACCGCGCTTTTCTTCTGGCATTTGGTGATTAATCTGGGTGGTGTGTTGGGGCTCATGCCCTTAACAGGTGTGCCTTTGCCTTTTTTAAGCTATGGTGGTTCATCGCTGCTCACCAATTGGGTTGCACTCGGCTTCTTACAGGCCATATACAAGTCGAGAACGCAGTATGGATTTTAAGAGGCTTCTAAGGGAGTTTTATGCCAGCAGTCAAATTTATCAATGAAGACAAAACGGTTTCTGTCAATGCGGGCATCGATGTCCGCGCGACAGCCAAAAAAGAAAAAATTCAGCTTTACGATGGCGTGTATAAAGTTCTCAATTGCCGTGGTTTTGGTTTGTGCGGCAGTTGTGCGGTGCAAATCGTTGAGGGCAATCATCCTCAGATCGTTTCCCCTGTCATGCGCTGTGAGACAAAGCATCTGACGCGTGAACAAATCAATTCTGGTTATCGCCTGGCTTGTCAATGCCACATTCATGGCAACGTGAGTGTGCAAACTCATGTGCTGAATTCTGTGCGGTAATTTTTGCCTCAATCCGGCAGAAATGGCCGTAGTCATTTCTGTCTTTATTTAAGACACTTTATTTTTCCCTAATATTATTGAACTAATGTTTTAGCCAGTATTGGCATTTTTTTTGCTTAAGCTTTTCCCTGAAGGGCCACTCACTTGATCAACAACAAAAAACCTTGGGGGGTTTTATGCGTGCTCGTTTCAAAAAAATTGGTTTTGCCTGTGCAATGGTATTTGTAACAGCCTGTGGGAGTTCGGGTTCGAGTGGGACGAGCACGACGACAGGGACGACAACAGGAACGGCCTCGGCGAGCGATTTAACGTCTTTTTCAACGATTCCAGACATGAATCTTGATTCGCTTGATGCAGCAACCAATTCGGAAAGTGCCAGTGTGTCCTCGCGCATGTTGAACATGGAGGAGGCTTCTGGCACTGATTTTAAGGAGCCGTCGATTGATGGCTGTATCACTCGGGCTATGGTCGATCAGCTCAAAGGAGAGATGCAAGCCTTTCAACACAACAAATGCATGATGGAAGCTGTTGAAGCCAATACAGCTTTTGCGATTCCTCTCGATAAGTATGAATTCTACGAAATGACCATGCCTGATCCTGATAATGGTGGAGGTCCTGGTAATCAAACGCCTCAAAGTGGGAATGGTCAGGCTGCAATTGGAAGTGTTCCACTCAAGGTCATGCGTGCTAAAGTTGGTTTAGTGGACGGTATTGTTCGATTGGCTTTGTGTGAACAAAAAGAGAGTGTCTTTGAGCAAAGGATGAGTTTCAGCGCTGGGATTACCGATGGACTTTTTAATACTCAAATGATCAGTAAGCATGACTCGCCTTTTAGCGATGAGTCAGGGTTCTCTCGTTTGAACGCTCAGTTGGAAACAGATGACTTAGCTCTGCTCACAGCAGAACATCCAGCTGTTCTTCAAGGTCAGTTTGGTGATGGGGATAAAAGGGGCGGAAAGATCAAAGTGACGGTTGGGCGAGATGAGCAAGATCTTATTTTTAACCGAGTTGAAGGGAGTCATCAGTCTGACAATGCAGAATATGGCTCTTGGCATGATGTCGCCTTTGGTCAGTTTAATGGCACGGGGGGATGTACACAGCACACGTCAGTGGGCTCAGCTCCAGCAAGGACAGTTGAGGATATTATTCCTCAAGAAGGACCAGGTGCTGCGTTCATGGCAGCCGCTTTTGCAGAGGCTGGCTTTGGACCGACTGATCAAATTTGCTGGGTCAAAGTGGAGAATCCTGAAACTGCCAATTTCCCAGGTGACTTTGTTAGAGCGGCTGGAAATGGCGGCATGTGCACCCATGAAAACAGTGGGACTGCGTGTTATGGTTTTGATTTTAATAATGCTGATTTTGATGCTAATGTTGATGCTGATGTTGATGCTGATGTTGATGCTGATGTTGATGTTGAGGCGTTCGTGATGCCCACAGAAACTGCGCCTTACTTTGACCTAGTTTCCGCAGCTGACACAAATTTTGACAACGAAGTTCCTACAATCGAATTTGCAGGCGTTGATTTTTGGGATTGCACAGCGCCAGCGGGGGAGACTTTCCAGACTATCAATTTTGTTGGAAACATGGCTCTTGGGACGGCTGTCAGGGCTTGCGAGGAGGAATTTAGGGATGAGCGTCACTCGGAAATGAAATCGTGTTTTGACGAACACAACGAAGCAGAGGCTGAAAATAAAACCGGTGAAGAGTTCGATGATGGTTCTGGTGATACCGATGATCCAGAAGAAGAGCTTCAATAAGGTGATAACTTTATTGGATTGAACGAAAATCATTCACGTTAAAGCTTGCCCCCGGATGGTCTACCAGATCTCCGGGGGTTTGCTTTTTATTTATTCATCGCCAGCATGGCTTTTAGAGAGGCTGTGGCTTTTTCGATGGGCACTGTCCGGTCAGGGTTTAGGCCTTGTTGAATGATCGTCAGTTGGGCGACTTTTTTTTTCTCGTCTCCACTTTTAAATTGAGCCAAAAATTGTCTGACGAGAGTGAGGAAGGTCTGCGAAGCCGCATCCATTTTTGATTTGGCAAATTGCCATAAGGCGGCCGTGAAGCCGGCTCTGGTCGATTCTATTTCTGCCAAGGCTTGGCTTTCGGCATGGCTAAAGAGTGTGTCGTGAGTGGTTGGTGTTTCTGTGGAGGTGGTTACAGGTGCAATAATGGCTTGAGGTGGTTCAGGGGCGGATGCATTCGGGGAGCCATCTAGAGGCGATGGACTGGCTATAATCACTTTGGATTCATTGGCTGCGGCAACGTGCGGGGCCACTGCAGCGGCAGATTCCGTTGTTGCCAGTTTACGCAGGCCAACATGATAAGCGACTCGCTCGATGGGGAGTTTGGTTGGACGCCAATCGGCGCGTAAGTCGATAGCCTCTTTGAGTGATTTAACACCTGGCTGCAAAGGATAGAGGGTTCCGGTTTTGCGATCGAGGATGACTTGCATCGATAATTCACTGAGCTCGACAATTTGATAGTCGGTATTTTCTGCTAAATTTATCGCTTTAGTTTCTCCGGTGGCATGTTTGGCCATGTCACCGATTTGAAATCTTACTTTCGTTGTCCCTGTGCGACCGGCTTGAATCCTGGCAAAAGACCAACGTGTTTGATTCCGCTCAGTTTTGTGTTCGAGCTTAATCTCAAATTTACCACCATCAGGCAATCGCCAGCCCTGCCAGGCCTCACGTCCCATTTTTTCTGGAGTCGGTTGTGCTAAAATTAAGGGAGGGTAGTCTTCAGGTTTAGTGACGGGTGCTGTTAAGCCAGCTGGCCATAAATGCATCTCGTGGTATTTTTGATAGGACTCGTTGTTCCAACGTGTATGAGGATTAGGATTTATTTTGGCGCAAGGCGTCGTATTAAAAACCGCGAAGACGGAAGCGCCATGCATTTCGATACGAATTTTTTCGTCTATTGAAACATAGGCCTTTGCCGTGTTGTCTAGGTAAAGTTCTTGGCGACGCTTGTCTAGTTTTGAGACGGCAGCAATTGAACGGCATTTTGCGGCGCGCTGGCCATCTGGTGAAGCGCTTCCGGGGCTAAAATAGAGCGTGTACTCGATGGTGAAAGGCAGCAAGGGATCATCGTAAACAATGACTTGGTCGCGGTTTTCAAACAAGGCTCTATAATAAGCCCCTGTGACGGCGAAAAAATTCGCGGAAATTTCCAAGCCTGGTGGTGGCGTCAGGGAAAGGAACTGGACTGGTGCTGCCAAAGGTTTGGCTACGTGATTGGCTGCCGGGGCAACGGTTGGTGCGACTGAAGGCCTTGCCACTGCTGTTGGTGTTGATTTTGGTTTTTCTGAATCGGCAAGGCCAATGGCCTCAGCGGCCGGTTCTTCTTGACGCTCTCGTTGATCGCCTTGCTCACGATTTTGGTTGTCTGTGGCATTGGGTGCAGTCACTGGCTTGGCGGATTGTCCTTTGCGCGTAATGACTTCTGGCTCGCGTGCTCGGCGGTAGGCATCTAGACTCGGCATGATTTTTTGGAAAACAGTCTTTTGCTCGTCAGTGGCTGGAATTAGGCTTGTTGTGATGGACAAACCAATAACAGCTGTTTGGGCTCCGCGATTCGAGGGTGGATTGATGGGCTGCAGGTAAAGGGTGCGTCCGGCAAAATCAATTTTGATGGCCCAGCCGTGTGAATTTGTTTCAGTTTCGATGACTTCAGCGAAGACCTCATTTTCACTGATGGGTCTAAAATCCATGCTGCCATCTGGGCGTTGCTGGCCAAAGTGGTAGCTCAATTCTTTGATGAACGTATAATTTTTTCCATCGTGAGCTTGGGTTTCTGGCCTTAAATGGCCAAGGCCATCAGATTTGAGACCTAAAGTGATTTTCCAAATAGGTTCTTTGCTCAGGGGATCAGTTTTGTCGACTAGGTCAGAATAGACTCTGCCCAAAAGATCACTGATAAATTTGAATCGCTGTGCTTTGGTGTCAATGGCGGCACGAGCCAAGTCCGCCATGATGAGCACAGGATTAAAATATTGACGCTCTTTGAATGGTGGAACCCACGGTAAGGCCAAAGAGGTGTAGCTAAGGCCACTGATAAGTGGATCCGCATGAGCTTTTTTAGAGGGATCGAGTTTGAGAGTGATGTCTTGCCAGTTGCCATCTGGGCGAATCGTTTCTGCTTTGAAGCCGACATCGAGCAAAATATGACCTGAAATTTTGTCGGCATGAACGAGTGTCAGGGTGCCAACACCTTCAACGAAAAGACGGTTGCCGTCTTGGGAAACTGCGGCGGCATTTTCGTTGCCCGGTTTATTGGGCTGAATCAATTCTCCAATTAATTGATCTAAGATCAACTCAAGATTTTCAGCATCTCCGGTTGAATTTTTGTCATGTTGGATCTTTGCGCCTTCTATGGCCAGTTTCCCATGCCCATTTAAATCGATAATCAGCCGGCCGGTTTGCCCTGTTGGGTCATCGGCAAAAGGGTTGAAGTCACCGGTGAAGGATGTGGCTTGGGCAGGCACGGCAGTGGGTACTTTTTTTGGCAGTGTCTGAGTGGTGGTGGCCAATGGTTCAGGTGATGGGGGCGCGGTTAGCGTGGCCTGTTCATTTGCAGACCATTGTGTGGTTGAGACTTGGCCAGCTGTGGAAAAATAGCCAGTGGCTTCATCATGCTCGAGGACCATAGCCAGGGTCACCGTTTTGCCATTAGGTTGGATTTGAAAAACTCCAATAGGAGGATGGTAACTTGGTTTTTTTGAATTTTTGTCTGGGCGAACAATGAAAACACCTTCATACATTTTTGCTCGGCGTGATGTTTCCGTCAAAACGATTTCTTCACCTCTTGTTTTTTTGATGGCTTGCCATGCGTCATCTTTTTTAATCAAAATCAGCTGTCGAGCATTTCCCTGATCGTCATTGGGGAGTGGTATGGCGAATCGTTCCTCGTCATCTGTGGTTATTTCGGGGATGAGCATAAAGACAGGCTTACCAGCGATGAGATGTATTTTTCCTCCGGCTTCATAGGCGGCGACAGAAATAAAATTGCCCGTTGGTGTTATGACGAGAACTTTGTCTTCACGGCTGAGGGGATCAGCCAGGAGCTCGTAGCCATTGTTTATGTCATTGCTGTTTAAGCTCGGACTGACTTCGAAAAGCTTTGTTTCATCACTTAGGGAAATTGTAAAAGATTCATTGTTAGGGCCTTCGAAGGTCCAGTTTGCTTTGCTAGAATCGGGACGATTAGCTAGCCATTCATGCTTATTAAAAGCGGCTCTCCACGAAGAAATGCCTTTAGCGAGATTCTGGCCGTTGACAACTAGACCAACGAGAACCTTGTGCTGAAAAGTTTTTTTCCCGGCTCTGACATTTTTGCAGCCAAGAATGAGTTCGATTTGGCACCCCTCATAGGGGCCACCCACATTACCATCGTAGGTGTAGACAATGATTTGATCGCTCAAAGGTTTTTCAAAGATTGAGGTCTCATATTTTTCGTAGGCGGGATCATGACAATTAATTTTAAGGCCATCGCCATTTTGAGTGAAAAATCGGAATTCGTCCGTTCTGGGTGATTTGATATCCCAATCGTGAATTTTGGGTGTTCGGTCAGCGCCCTGCGATTTATCCCAAAAATGAAATTCAGTTATTCTGCCAAATCTGTCGATAATTTCGATTGATTGCGTGTGACCGGCGCCATCTCTCCTGTCAAAGTCAGTGCGCAAAAAGCCACTTTTATCCCAGCCAATGTAATCTGAGCCATCGGCTGGCATGGCCAGCCGGGCACCTTCTACAAAACGCAAATCGGCTGAAGGCATTCTTGGCGCGTTTTGATCGTATTCAAGATTGACGTCAAAATTGACTAAAGTTGGATTCACAAGCGGGTCATGCTGCGAGGCTGCTTGATGAGCCAGGTAAGCTTGGTGATCCCCATGCATTCTGGCAGCATAGGCTTGATAGGGTGATCCGGCATGAGGCGTGGAATGCCGCAGTGCTAATTTGTCTTCGTGATTAAATTTTGTGCTGGTTGTTTTTGCAGGTAGCGTGGATTTTGGTTTGGTCTGTTGTCCCGTTTGGGCGTGATACGTGATGCTCCCGCTTTGTGGCCGCGCAAAACGTGCGTCTTTGAGAATGGGATGCCTTCCGGATGTGTAAGTCGTACGCGGTGCAGTCATGACGGATAGTTATCGGGTGTTTGCTGGAAATGTTTCGTCTATTCGCTAAATTAATAGAGGTAAAAGTCTTTTGATAACAATGACTTAGGATGTGTCTATGGATTCTGGTGAGTGTTGAATGAGAATTTCTATTTTTTTAAGTGAGTCCGATCTTGTGCTTATGACCATTTGGGTATAATATCATAAGCGTGAAAGTGACATTCTATACAACGATTTCAGGTCGATCGCCCGTAGTCGACTATATAAAAGATTTGTCAGTTCAAGAGCGAGCCCGTTTATTGGAGGCTCTCAGTCAGATTGAGCAAAGTGGTTTTGATTCAGTCAGAGTCCAGTTTCGGCAAATCGAAGGAAAACTTTGGGAGATAAAAGTTTCGGCCCACCGTATTTTTTATGTGCTTGTTGAGCGTGAAGAAATGGTTGTGCTGCATGCTTACAAAAAGCAGAGCCAAAAACTACCACTCAAAGAGAAGACTGTGGCTGTTAAACGAATGAAAGAGGTGTTGTCATGAAAACTAAAAGGCTCTCACTCAAAGATGTCATCAAAAATGAATTAAAAGATCCTGAGTTCAGCTTTTATTTTCAGCATGAAAAATCAATTAGCAGAATTGCTCAGTTGATTCGCGATGCACGACTCAAAGCCGGTGTGACTCAAGCAAACTTGGCAACACGCGCAAAGACGAGTCAGACAGTTATCGCTCGTTTGGAATCTGGAACAGATAAGCGGACACCGACACTTGATCTTTTGGAACGAATTGCACGTGCGTTAAAAGCAAAGCTTCTGGTGAGTTTTGAGTATTCGCCGGTTGTTTAAGAGGTCTCCATCTACTTCCCTTCAAGCTCTTATTAAATTAGCAATTTGGGGTTGAGTGATTCGCCGAGCTCGTAAGATTTCCAAAACTCTTAGACGGATTTTTTCGCTCTCAGCTTCAGGTATTGGAGGGGTTTCACTTCGTGTATAACCGCCCATTAAATGAAAGTTAAATTTAGGATTTTTGGTTTCAACACCAGACAGGGATTGTCTGATACCTTGCTCGCAATTTTGATCTGATAAGATGGGGACAGGAAATCTGGGTCTGCTTAATAAATGTTGAAAAAGTCCATTTAATCGGTTGGAGGCAGGGGGCATTCCTTTTGAGGGTATCGCCAGCACTTCATGATAGCCATGCTGTCTGGCGGCTTTTGGCTGCTTCCCCGTTTGGGCGTGATACGTGATGCTCCCGCTTTGTGGCCGCGCAAAGGTCGAGTTTCTAAGAATGGGATGTTGCCCAGGTTTGTAAGTCGTGCGGGAGGCAGTCATGACGGATAGTTATCGACAGATCGACATGAAAGTTGCGTGTCCCCGCCAGAAATAAAGTTCTAGCTCCAGACATGTCGTACAGTTCATAGCTGGAAAGCGTTGATGGCAGAGGGCTAGCGGGTATTAGATAAAGGAATAGGCTCTGAGTTGAATGGCCTCTTCGTCCAATTGGCGCACCCAGAAGGCGTAAGCTGGCAAACTCATGCCCACAGGCATGAGGCAAACAGCGCGCGAGGGGAGTGAGCCGAAGAGCGAACGACCTCGACTCCGAATTGAGAGCAATAAAAAAACCCAAGGACAAAAGTCCTTGGGTTAATATGCGCCCCCAGAAGGCGTAAGCTGGCAAACTCATGCCCACAGGCATGAGGCAAACAGTGCGCGAGGGGAGTGAGCCGAAGAGCGAACGACCTCGACTCCGAATTGAGACCAATAAAAAACCCAAGGACAAAAGTCCTTGGGTTAATATGCGCACCCAGAAGGAGTCGAACCTCCGACCCCCACGTTCGTAGCGTGATGCTCTATCCAGCTGAGCTATGGGTGCTTCA
>Ga0209824_10001163_pt1 | contig 15335 bp, 16 predicted proteins | sample VDWuncwatermetaG_FD_184124 | JGI IMG/M metagenome (GOLD analysis project Ga0209824, IMG submission 184124) | Wastewater microbial communities from Netherlands to study Microbial Dark Matter (Phase II) - VDW unchlorinated drinking water (SPAdes)... ... | reverse complement strand
AACATCATCAGCTGCTCAATGTCCCAATCACGAAAGGTTTTTGCCATGCACTATAGAAACACGACTTCGTCGGCCTTGTCTACAAAAAAGTCGGTGATTACTCGGACAGGCTCCTAGGTATGCGGATTTAGTTTTCTTCTCGAAACTCTCGAAGAGTCTCAGGAAATGCCGCGGGCTCATTTCTGGATGCGGATAGCTTGAACAGCGCGTACCTTTGGCAGGCGTTCCAGCGCTTCCATTCTTCAACCGTTATCGCTTGCCCTGTCTCCCTGCTCTTTGCTTCAACGGACTCCGGAACCCCGTCTAGGTTTTCCCACGGAGGGTTGGCTGCGGGAGAAATCTTTGCAACGTCCGCACCGAAATAACGACGCGATAGAAAATCGAGATAGGAAGAAAAATTTTGCTTTTCTTCGTCAGTATCTACCGGAAGATGGCACAGCACCCGGCGCTCTTCCAGGCTGAAGCCCAGCCAATCTTTGAGGGAGATTTTAAGTCCGGTCAGATCGAGCTTCATCCGCACATGCAGAGGGATGCGGCTCAAGTCGGGATAAATATCGGCCTTAAAACGGTAGCGGTAAAACATATGCCCAGCAACGATAGGCTACCTTCACCTCATCACGTGAACCGCTGTGGCCTTGAAAGAGTGGTATTGGGTGGGGTCGCCGTCGCGGCCAGCTCCTCCCAGCGGCTCAACGCGACCCGATAGTCTTCGGGCGTGTTCATATTAAGGAAGCTCAGCCCCTCGGGGTCGAAGCGGCGGAGCTCATCCTCGCTCACTTTACACGTGCGGACCTTTTCGTAGAGAAAGATTGGCCGCAGCTCGCCGCGTTCGAGCTGATCTTTCAGGAGCGGCGCCAGGCTCTTCCGGTAGAGCGCGTGCAGAGGCTGAAACCGTCCCTGCCAGTAGGGCACCACGACATCATAATTTGAAATCTGCGATCTGAGATATGAGATTAACGGCAGATTGAGAAACGGCACATCGCAGGAGGTTACAAAGACGACATCCCTCTTGGCTGCTGCCAGTCCATAGTAGATCCCGCCGACCGGTCCTTGGTGCGGAACTTCATCACGCACCAGCGTGGCCTGAAGCGGCGGCAACTCCTGCTCGGTCGCGGCCACAACGACGGTGTCGCCGAACCAACGATTCAGCGCGCGCGCGATGTGGGCGATCAGCGGTTCGCCGTCGAAAGGGAGCAGGGCTTTGGGCCGGCCCATGCGCGAGCTTTTGCCGCCGGCCAGAATTACGGCCGAAACATTGTCACTTGCTTGTTCACCGCTCACTACGCCACCCATATCTTTCCCCTTGTAGGCGAGGGAGGACCGCGGCGCTAGACGTTCTCCTTTGAACCTTTGCATGGGACACAGGGGCAGAGAGCTCTCAGATAGTCGAAGGTGTAGATGCCCGTACTGTGCCCGTCCTCCCATCGGAACTCGATCGCATAGTTTCCCACTGCTCGGATTTCGTTGAGCTTCACGTTGAGCACGGAGATAAACTTGTTCCCCAAGGCGGCGTCGTGCCCCTGGCAGAGGGCGCAGGGACAGTAACCGCGAAGGTACTCCAGAGGATAGTCCCCCGCATGCCCGTCATCCCAGGTGATGCGGACTCTTCCTTCCGCCCGTATATGGTTAATCTCCACTGGGACGGGCTTTTCCACAACCGCGATTCTAGGGTCATAAGAACCCAATAGTCAAGAAAGGGGTTGGCAACATTTTCCTCGGGGCTTCTATTGACATTGTCGATTTTCGGGGTCTAGGGTTTGGTGATAAAAATATCTCAAGCGGATGGAATCAAGATGGCCGGATCCACATTCATCTCTGGGAAGATCGCCAGGGTAGCCGAAGGTCAAGTGCTCAGTGATGAGGACCGGCTGGCCGTGGAGGAGCCCTTAGAGATCCGGCTGGGAAACTCTCCGATCGCCGTGACCATGCGCACCCCGGGTCACGATCAGGAACTCGCAGCGGGTTTTCTCTTTACTGAGGGGATCGTTCACAGTCCGGATGATGTTGCTGCCATCACCGGCCCTGGCCGTGACCTTCCCAATGTCGTCTGCGTCAGACTCAGGCGCGGTCTTCGCTTCGATCGCAGCCGCTTAAAACGCCACTTTTATACCACCTCTAGCTGCGGGGTGTGCGGCAAGACCACGCTTCAGGCCATTCGGGTGAAGAGCCAACCTATCTCAAGCGATTTCAAGATTCCTTTGACGCTCTTGTATTCCCTTCCGGAGAGGCTTCGAGAAGAGCAGGAGACCTTCGAAGAAACCGGAGGTCTCCATGCCTCGGCCGTGTTCGATGAAGAAGGGAAGCTTCTCTATCTGCGCGAAGATGTGGGCAGGCACAACGCGGTGGACAAGGTCGTTGGCGCGGCCTTACTGGAGCGTAATCTCCCCCTCAATCACCATGTCCTTATGGTGAGCGGGCGCACCAGTTTCGAGATCATGCAGAAGGCACTTGTTGCCCGGATCCCGATGGTGGCTGCTGTCTCCGCCCCTTCAAGCCTGGCGGTGGCCCTCGCGCGCGAATTTAAGATGACGCTGGTGGGATTTTTAAGAGGGCAGCGCTGCAATGTTTACGCGGGAAAGGAACGAATTATCTCCTGACGGCTAGGCAACAGGCAAAAACAACGTTTAGTTTTGAATTTTTAGTTTCGAAAGCTTAACTAACTCAAAATTCAAAATTAAGAACTTAAAGCTAGTGCTTTTTTCTTACGGATACGGCTTTTCCATGGCGGCGCGCTTCATCTGCGCGTGGAGGTCGACCATGGTGAGGGCGCAATATTCCATCGAATAGCCAGCCCGGAACTCGACTTTGCCGTCCTCCAAGGCGCGCTGCAGGACAGTACGGTTGAAGGCCCCGTGGCCCATGGCCTCTTCTCCCCCTTGTCCCAAGGCGTGAGGTTCCAGGTCGGCTTCTTCGTGCGTAGAGAAATAGACAGCCTGCTCCTTGGTAAACTTGTAGTGCGTGGTCAGGGCCCTGAACCATTCCCCCGACCAGTGAGCCAAGGATTCCTCAAAGACATGCAGGCCCCACAACTCGACGATAGAGCCGTCGATGAAAATCTTATGGCAGAAGTCGTTTATAGCTCGCGCCTCAGGAAGGTAAGGATCTTCCAATACTTCCTTGGAGCTGAGTCCCATCGCCTCGGCGGTTTTCAAGAGCACCAGCACATGTCCGGGAGGCTTGGGAGAAATTAGCTCATCGGCGATCTTGGCACAGAAAGGGCCCAACAGATCGAAGTGGTGCACGAAAAAGGGGAGGTGGGTGTAGTAGGAAAGGGCATTCAGGGCGTTGACCTCCATAGAGAAATGGCCCCAGTTCTTGAAGAACTGCCGTATCACCGGCATCGGCAGCTTACCCTCTCGCAGTTGGGTCATGAAAGGGCCGTTGTGAATCTTCTCTTTCCAGGATTCATACAATTTGGCGTAGAGATAATCGACGTAAGTCTTAGCCTCCTGATGGGCCATCTTTTCACCGGGTCGAGGTTCCTTAACTTTGGCCACTTTTTTTCCTCCGAGAAATGTTGTCCAGTCCGTTTATCACCCGCGTAGTCTCTTTGTCAAGATTGCTGCAATTGGGTCGCAAGACCGCAAGAACAAAGGTAGTGACTCATTTTCATTTTGTGCTAGACGAGGAATAGCGTACTGTCATATAGCCGGAAGGTGGAGTAGTAAATGCCAAAAGAACCCACTTGGAAAATCGATGTCAAAAGCCTAAGCACGAAGGAAATCGTTAAGCTTCTTAGGCAACTTGATGAGAGTGAATATAAGGAAGTAATCCTCGACCTTCGGCGAGAATTGGTGAAGCATGCAAGGGATGAAGGGGCCAGTGATGAAATAATAATTAGAACCCTAACACGTGCAGTGCCACGGGGGTTGGCACTTGATGCAGTGGCGAAAGAATGGGCGAATGTTTTAGGGTTGAGCGTGAAGGAATTTAAGCGGATTGCAAACGCGAAATAGCTGTTTTTCGCTTTTGCATTTCCATTATAAGATCTGCAAGTCGTTCGGCTGGTTCAACGATCGTTTTTATATACTTCTCTCGCCGCTTTTTACGTGCCTTCGCTGTCTGTAATTTCAAAGTTTTTTTCTTGCTTTTCATGACCTTCAGTTTGTTATCACCTTGTTACAATTTATGATAGGAGAACCCGCCCATCCTGTCAAGAGTCGACAGAATATATAGGTCCGTTGAGGAAATCGTGGCCTGGTGGATTCAAAATGTCCACTACCTCGAATTGGAAATTACTGCCGACTGAGTTAGAATGCGCCCATGCCTACGACTCCGAGCAAAAAGATCGAAACCTTTTCCAATCCTCGACCCGGTAGGGATTATGAGATCAGCATGGAATGCCCCGAGTTTACCTGTGTCTGCCCGCGCACCGGCCAGCCCGACTTCGCTACCATTCGGATTCGTTACGTTCCGGATCAGCTCTGCGTCGAGCTAAAATCCCTCAAGCTCTACCTCTGGTCTTTCCGCGAGGAAGGGGCCTTTCATGAGGACGTCATCAATCGGATTCTCGACGATCTGGTAGAGGCCTGTCACCCGCGATCGATGACGGTGGTGGGGGACTTCAATGTCCGTGGCGGCATCCATACGGTAGTCACGGCGGAGCATAAAGCCAAATAGTGCTGGGCCAATCAACTTCGCCTAACTTCGTTTATCGCCCCTCGGCCTCCCTGCGGCGTACTGCATTACGTACGCCTCAGTCGCCTCGGGGCTCGCGCCTCGTTATGCTCGTTGCTTGGCCCAGCATAGGGTTTCTGGGCTTCGCGTAAAATGCATCGCCATTTTCACGACAGCGAGCTTTGATGGCAGACATTAGTGTTTTAAGACAACTCCTCATCGTCCTCGCGGCGACTATCTCCATCGTTTTTATTTTTCAAAAACTGCGGCTACCGGCTGTCGTTGGTTTTCTCTTGGCCGGAGTGATCATGGGGCCGAACGGGCTCAGGTGGATCAGCGGCATAGCGCAGGTTGAGATGCTAGCCGAAATCGGCGTCGTGCTCTTGCTCTTCACCATCGGCCTCGAATTTTCGTTGGGCCATATCTTCCCGATTCGCCGCTACGTTCTTTGGTCGGGCACGCTTCAGCTCTTGCTCACGACGCTGGCGGTTGTGCTCGTATCGGCACCTCTCGGCTATCCGCTTGAGGTCGGCATCTTTTACGGCTTTCTCGTCTCCTTGAGCAGTACTGCTATTGTGCTGAAGATCTATAACGACCGGGGAGAGATCGACGCACCTCAGGGAAGATGGGCTGCCGGCATACTGCTGCTTCAGGATCTTTGCATCGTCCCGATGATGCTGCTGCTTCCTGTCCTCGGCCAGGCGGGTAGGGTCTCCTATCTGCTCATTGGCTGGGCATTGATCAAGGCTCTACTGCTCCTGATCCTCATTGTGTCGGCCGCGCGAAGAGTGCTGCCCTGGCTTTTGCGTCAAGTAGCTCTGTTGCGGAACCGTGAGCTTTTTATCCTCTTTATTATTTTCATTTGTCTGGGAACGGCTTGGCTCACCTCCGGGGCGGGTCTTTCTCTCGCCCTTGGCGCCTTCATCGCCGGCCTGGTGATCTCGGAGTCCGAGTTCAGCCATCAGATCGTCGCCGACATCCTGCCGCTGAGGGACACCTTCAGCGGCATTTTTTTCATCTCCATCGGCATGCTGCTCGATCTGCGCTTTCTCGGGCAAAATATTTTTTCCTCTCTCTTGAACTTTACCCTGATCGTCGGGATCAAAAGTCTGGTGGTTCTGATGGTCTTCTGGTTCCTTTACCGCTCACTCAGGCTCGGGGTGGTGCTGGCGTTGAGCCTGGCACAGATCGGCGAATTTTCCTTTATCCTCGCGCGGGCTGGGAGAGATTACGGGCTTTTGACCGCAACGGGTGAGCAAACATTCCTAGCCGCTTCGATTCTCAGCATGATCGCAACCCCCTTTCTTATCCAAGGAGCCCATCGCCTGGCCTTTGGTTTAGAGGCCATGGGTGGGGCCAAAACACGGCTGCAGTCCGTGGAACATGAAGGAAAGGCGGCGAACGCCGTCGCAGGGCACGTCATTGTTGTCGGCTACGGGCTGAACGGGCAGAACCTTGCCAGGGTCCTCCGGGAGGTCGGTATCCCCTACAGGATTTTAGAGATAGATCCGGATCTGGTGCGTCAGGCGAGAACGGCCGGGGAACCCATCGCTTTTGGCGATGGGAGCCGTCCGGAAGTTCTGAAAAAGCTCGGTATCGATCAGGCTCAGGTTCTGGTGATTGCGATTTCCGATCCGGTGGCAACCGCCCACGTAGTCTCGCAGGCGCGCCGCTTGAGGAGCGACCTCTACCTGATCGTGCGCACCCGGTATGTGGCGGAGATCGATCGCCTCTACCGCTTGGGCGCCGATCAGGTCATCCCGGAGGAGTTTGAGACTTCGGTGGAGATCTTTGCCCGCGCCCTGCAGCAGTACCACATCCCGCGCAATGTGATTTCCCTCCAGGTCGATCTGATCCGTAGGGAACATTACGGCACGCTCCGCGGCCTGCGCCTGCAGGGAAAGACGCTGGATGAGTTAAGTCAGTTTCTGGCCGGGACGACCACCGATACCTGTTTGATCCTTGAGGGTTCCCCAGCGGTTGGGAAGAGTCTCGAGGGACTTGAGTTCAGATCGCGCAGCGGCGCGGCGGTGGTCGCGGTGGTGCGTGAAGGCGTGTCGATCGTCAACCCAGGAGCCGATTTCTTGCTTGCGGCGGGTGACGTGTTGGTGCTGTTGGGAAGCCACAAGGCCTTGGATCAAGCTGCCCAGATCCTCAGGCCCTCAAGCGAGACTGGCGGGCGCTGATATTTTTTCTTCCAAAGGATTGATTTCTGGGAAGATTTCGCATAAGGATTTTTTTCTAGGCGGAATTTTCTCTCGGAAGGGATCTATGGCTCACGCAGTGAAGAACGAAAAGCTTAACAGCTGGGTTCGAGAAGTGGCCGACTTATGCAAACCTGATGCGATCTATTGGTGTGACGGGAGCAAGGAGGAGTATGATCGCTTAATGGTTCAGATGGTCGCGAGCGGGGCCGGGATTCCGCTTAAACAACGTCCGAATTGTGTCCTGTTCCGTTCCGATCCCAGCGATGTGGCGAGGACCGAAGAGCGCACCTATATTGCGACCCCGACCAAGGAGGAGGCCGGTCCGACGAATAATTGGGTCGCCCCCGACGAGCTCAAGCGAACGATGAAAGGCCTACTTAGGGGCTGCATGAGCGGCCGCACGATGTACGTGATTCCCTTCTCCATGGGGCCGATCGGTTCCCCGATAGCCAAGATCGGCGTAGAGATCACCGACAGCCCCTACGTCGTGTGCAACATGGACATCATGACGCGCGTGGGGACCAAGGTCATCGAGGCCCTTGGAGCCGAAGGCGACTTCATCCCCTGCCTGCACTCCGTCGGTGTCCCCCTGCCCAGGGGGCAAAAGGATGCTTCCTGGCCCTGCGCCCCGATGGAAAAAAAGTACATCAGCCATTTTCCCGAGGAGAACCTGATCTGGTCTTTTGGTTCCGGCTACGGCGGCAATGCCCTGCTGGGCAAGAAGTGTCTGGCGTTGCGTATCGCCTCAGCTATGGCTCGGCGCGAGGGCTGGATGGCGGAGCACATGCTAATCATGCGGCTGACGAACCCCGCGGGAAAACAGTACCACGTCGCCGCCGCGTTCCCCTCTGCCTGCGGCAAGACCAACCTGGCAATGTTGGTGCCGACGATTCCGGGGTGGAAGTGTGAAACGGTCGGCGAGGACATCGCCTGGATGAAGATCGGACCCGACGGAAGGCTGCGCGCCATTAATCCCGAGACCGGCTTCTTTGGCGTGGCGCCCGGGACCTCCTATAAGTCCAACCCGATGGCGATGGAGTCACTGAAAAAGAACGTCATCTTCACGAACTGTGCTCTCACAGACAACGGCGATGTATGGTGGGAAGGAATGGACGGCGCCCCGCCGGCACACGCCATCAACTGGCTAGGCCGTGATTGGTCTCCGGACCGGAAGGAACCGGCCGCGCATCCGAATGCCCGCTTCACCACTCCCGCTGCCCAGTGTCCGGTCATCTGTAGCGATTGGGAGAAGCCTGAAGGAGTGCCGATAGACATTTTTATCTTAGGCGGCCGCCGCTCCAGCGTGGTGCCGTTGGTGACCGAGTCATTCGACTGGGATCATGGCGTCTTTCTCGGCGCCACCGCCGCCTCCGAAACGACTGCGGCCATTATCGGCACCGTCGGCGTCCTCAGGCGGGACCCCTTCGCCATGACGCCGTTTTGCGGTTACAACATGGCGGACTATTTTCAACACTGGCTTGATATGGGAGATAGACTGGGCAGCAAAGCGCCGCGCATCTTCTATGTGAACTGGTTCCGCAAAAGTCCCGAGGGTAAATGGTTGTGGCCGGGATTCGGCGAGAACAGCCGCGTCCTCAAATGGATGTGCGAGCGCCTTGAGGGCAAGGCGGGCGCCAAGAAGACGCCGATCGGCTACTTGCCCGGCGAGGGCGACTTGGATCGCACGGGTCTGAATCTTCCAGCGGAGAACATGAAAGAGCTCTTGAAGTTCGACCCGCAGTCCTGGAGAGGCGAGATCCCCGACATCGAGAAATTCTTCACCCAGTTCGGCGGCCGTCTTCCCCAACGTTTGAAGAAGCAACTCGGCGAACTGGTGGCGCGCCTGGGGTAAGCTAGCCTCACGCTGCCTGGAGATTGCTTGGGTCCAAGAAAGGGATCGCTGGACAAAGATCCAACACTGCAGCGACATCACAGCAGGTGTCCTTATATTAAGGTTTTGCGTCCTCCCGAATGGTGCTCAGTTTTTTTGCGGCTTGGCGAACTATAGGTAGAGGTCTGTGATTCGAGACTTTTCCGACATTGCTCTCCGACTGGCTGAAACCAGCCGGGGATTTTACGCGCGGGGATGGGTCCTCGGCACCAGCGGGAATTTTAGCGCGGTGCTTACCCGCGCGCCTTTGCGGCTGGCGATCACGGCAAGCGGTGTCGATAAGGGCGATTTGACTGCGGATCATATTTTGCAGATAGACGGACACGCCCATGTTCTAAGAGAGGCCCAGGATCACCCCTCCGATGAAAGTCTGTTGCACATCCAGGTCGTGCGCACGCGGGGCGCGGGGGCAGTCTTGCACACCCATTCGATTTGGGGCACGATAGTTTCCGATCTGCACGGCCCAGAGGGCGGTGTGGCCATCGAAGGCTACGAGATGCTAAAAGGACTTCATGGCGTGACCACTCACCGACACCGCGAGTGGTTGCCGATTCTGGAAAACGCCCAAGAGATGGAATTGCTCGCCCGACGCGTCGACGAGACTTTGAGGCAGCAGCCGAATACACATGGATTTCTCCTCAGGCGACATGGACTCTACACCTGGGGCGAGGACCTGGCTCAGGCCAAAAGACATATCGAGATATTGGAATTTTTGCTGGAGGCCATAGGCCGAAGCCGCTTCCAGCAGGGCCATAACTAAACCATGGAGGCCGATGGGCATGGCTTTAGTGCGAATTGCCGAAGAAGATAGGATTTTGCGCGATCAACGATCCATCACGGAATATCTGGCGACTTGCGGGATCGCCTATGAACGGTGGATGCCTAAACACCCCGTGGCGTCGGGTGCCCCTGCCGAGGAGATCCTCCAGGCCTACGCGGGCGAAATCGAAAGACTCAAGGCGCGCGGCGGCTATGTCGTTGCTGACGTGATTGACGTCAACCCGCAGACGCCCGGCCTCGATGCGATGCTAGCCAAGTTTAATCGTGAGCACTGGCATGATGAAGATGAAGTGCGTTTCATTATTTACGGCCATGGTTTGTTTCATATAAGGCCGAAAGAAGGTCCTGTAATTGCCATTGAGGTGGAATCAGGAGATTTGATTTGCGTGCCGCGCGCAACCTTGCATTGGTTCGACCTCTGCTCCGATAGACGCATCCGCGCCATCCGCCTGTTTCAAGACCCTGCGGGTTGGACGCCGCATTACACCGACAGCGGTATCGATCGGAAATTTCAACCCGTGTGCTTTGGCCTCTCGCATCTTCCCCGCCAAGATTCGTAACTTCGACCGTGGCCTTCAGCCTCACTACTGCTTCCGTGCGCGCTATTGTGCTCGACATTGAAGGCACCACCACACCCATCGACTTTGTCTACGGGGTTCTCTTCCCTTTCGCCAGGAGCCACGTGGAGGATTATCTGAGGCAAAACTTCCGCTCGGAAGAACTTCGTCTTGATCTGGCAAAGCTGCGCGAAGAATACGAGGCAGACATCGCTCAGAGATTGGCTCCACCTTCATGGCCGGCCGGGTCGCCTGTTGCCCAAGTAGGTTCCATTGTCGCCTATTTCCAGTGGTTGATGGACCGCGATCGAAAATCCACGGGATTGAAGTCCCTGCAAGGAAAGATTTGGCGTCAGGGTTATCTGGACGGTGCATTGAAAGGTCGAGTATTCCCGGATGTCCCGCCGGCACTGGAACGGTGGCACAGAAAGAATCTCTCCATTAGCATTTTTTCTTCCGGCAGCGTATTGGCGCAAAAACTGCTCTTTGCCAATACCGATGCGGGCGACCTCACAGAGTTTCTCCGCGGTTACTTCGATACGACGACGGGACCGAAGATCGCGGAGGCGAGCTATCGACAAATCGCGGCTGAACTTCGGTTTCCGCCTCTAGAAGTCCTCTTCATTTCCGATGAGTCAACAGAACTCGACGCGGCGAAGTCTGCCGGAATGCACACCGCGCTATGCGTGCGGCCCGGCAACCGACCCCAGCCTCCTGACCATGGACACGTTACTATCAAAAACTTCGGTGAAATCGTCGGACCATAAAGCTTTTCCTTCTGTTGTGTTGGCTAACCTTCTTGCCTCTGCACCGCGAGAATGTTACGTTCTGAACTTTTCGGGATCTCCAGCGACAAGGTAGCCAGGTGAAGATCATTGAGCGTCCGTTGACTATCGAGCAGGATTCGATTCCGGGCTATCTGGCCTATCCCGAGCGGGCGGAGCGCGGGCCGGCTCTGCTGCTCGTGCACCAGAACACAGGGGTCACCGACTACATCAAGATCGAGGCGCTCAAGTTCGCGAAGCTCGGCTACACCACGGTGGTTCCCAATCTCTACGAGTTGGTCGGCTTCCCTGCCGCCACGCACATCCATACGGGAAGAGAGATCCAGGCTAAGACCTCCGACGCGGAGTTCGTCCGTGTGATCGGGGAGGGGTGGCGCTATCTGCTCTCGCGGCCTGATGTCGACCCTAAAAGGGTCGGGGTCAGCGGCTACTGCATGGGCGGACGGATCGGTATCCATTTCGTCGCGGCTACCCCTCAAGTGCGCGCCTTTGTCGGCTACTACCCGACGGTTCGGGATGAGCCGGTTACCGACTTGCGCCCCCGTCCTCCGTGGGAAGCGGCGCGGCTGATCCGTTGTCCCTCCATCGTTCTTTACGGCGCGCACGACTGGGTCACCACCATCCCGATTCAGGAGCGGATGTGGAAGGCCTTCCTGGAAAACGGGCAGACATTGGAGTGGCACTTCTTCCCCTTCGGGGGTCACGGCTTCGTCGATCCCGGAACCGCTGGCTATCAGCCGCACGCCGCTGAGCTGTCCTGGCCCTTGGTGGTGGATTTTTTGGCCCGCGAGCTTGGGTCGATCTGATCTCCATCTCTCATCAACTGCAAAAATTTTCTAGCAGATAAAAATTTTTCTTGCTTTTTTTAAATTAACCCTTAAAGTGAATTTGACTCGGCTCGTTCCTTTTAGTCAAGGTTCGGAGTGTCGAGTTAGGAAGATCGAAACTCACACCTCAGAACTCAAAGCTCAGAACTGATTTATGGCGACCCTAGACGATAACCTCCGCAAGGTCCCGCCCCAAAACCTGGAGGCGGAGTCGTCGGTCCTCGGCGGTATCCTGCTCGAGAACGAGGCCATCAATCGCGTCCTGGAGCTGCTCATGCCTGAGGACTTCTATCGGGAATCCCACCGCAAAGTATTTCGCGCCATGATCGGGCTATCCGACCGCAACGAGCCGGTCGACCTCATCACGCTGAGCGATTTTTTGAAGGCGCGGGGCGATCTGGAGGCCGTGGGCGGAACCGCCTATCTCGCTTCCCTTGCCGATTTGGTCCCCACCGCCGCCAATATCGGTTACTACGCCCGCATCGTGAGGGAAAAGGCGATCCTGCGCCATCTCATCAGCGCCGCCACAGAGATCGCCACGCGGGGGTTTGAAGAACAGGGCAATGTGGATGAGTTTCTCGACACGGCAGAGAAGGTCATCTTCGACATCTCGGAAAAGAAGATCAAGTCCGCCTTCGTGATGGTGGGGGACATCATCAAGGATTCCATTAAGACCGTCGAGAGACTCTACGAGCGCAAGGAGATGGTCACGGGGGTGCCGACCGGATTCAAAGATCTGGACGAGCTCACCGCCGGCCTCCAGCCCTCGGAGCTTATTATTGTAGCGGGGCGTCCGAGCATGGGTAAAACCGCAATTTGTCTCAACATCGCCACCAACGCTGCCTCGAATGCGGGGATCGGCGTGGCCGTTTTCTCCCTGGAGATGGCGAAGGAGCAGTTGGTTCTCAGGATGCTGTGTTCCGAGGCCCGGGTGGACAATTCCAAGGTGCGGGCCGGCTATTTGGGAGAGCGCGATTTTCCCAAGCTGGTGATGGCGGCGGGGAGGTTGGCCGAGGCGCCTATCTATATAGATGATACTCCCGCCATCTCCGTCCTGGAACTCCGGGCCAAGGCACGGCGCCTGGTCAGGGACAGAGAGAAAAAGGTAGGACTCATTGTCGTCGACTATCTCCAATTGATGCGCGGGATGGGAACTGCGGGTAACCGCGAGCAGGAGATTTCTGAAATCTCCCGTTCGCTCAAGGCCTTAGCTAAGGAGCTGAGTGTCCCGGTCATTGGCATCTCGCAGCTCAACCGCCAGGTCGAGAGCCGCAAACCCCCAAAGCCGATCCTGGCGGATCTGCGCGAGTCCGGCGCCATCGAGCAGGACGCGGACGTCATCGCTTTCGTTTACCGGGAAGTGGTTTACAACGAGAACACCGACGAGCCCAATATTGCCGAGATCCTCGTAGCCAAGCAGCGGAACGGTCCGATAGGCACGGTTCGCCTCGCCTTCTTTAAGGAATATACCCGCTTTGAAGACCTCGCCGCGCGCGAAGAGATCGCCTACGAAGAGGCGGAGGAGGGTTGACGGAGAGCAAGTATTCTCCTTACCTTTTCCGCCACATCCTCCGCTCCCATCAGATCGCTGATAATGGCGGCGGCATCGGCCCCAGCCTCCCAAACATGAACGACGTTTTTCTCCGTAATCCCGCCGATGGCGACAATAGGAATGGTTACTGCCCTGCGGATTTCCGTGAGCATAGCCAGCCCGCGCGGGGAGTAGCCGGTATCTTTAGTGGCGGTCCCGAAGATCGGTCCGAAGCCGATGTAGTCAGCTTCTCCTCGCTCCGCTTCCCGGGCCTGCGCCAAATCATGCGTCGAGATGCCGATGATTTTTTCCCTACCCATAAGTTTTCTGGCAACCTCTAAAGGTAGATCTTCCTGTCCCAGGTGGACGCCGTCGGCCTGAGCCGCCAGGGCGATATCGACCCGGTCGTTCACAATGAAGCGGCAACCGGCCGCACGGGTCATCTGGCGCACTTCCCTGGCGAGAGAGAAAAGTTCCTTTGCGGCCATCTCTTTTGCCCGGAGTTGGAGCAGCCGCGTATTTCCTTGTAAGAGAGCCTGCAGGACGGAGATTAAGGGGCGCCCTTTTGTTTGGCCTGGATCGAGGACCGCGTAGAGGGGCGATGGCAGAGAGCGTCGGCCGGAAAGAAAGCTAGATTCCCTACTCATTGTCCTTCTTGAGTTTGATCCGGAGGTCGGCAATCTTTTTGCGCAAGGTATTGCGATTGATCCCCAGGATCTGGGCGGCCTTGATCTGGTTCCCGCGAGTCTTTTTCAGCGTCAGCTCGATTAAAGGCCGCTCCACCCTCTCCACCACGAGGGTGTAAAGGTTGTCCACATCCACTCCTTTGGTTCTCGCGAAATAGTCCTCCAGCTTGTGGCGAATGATCTCTTCGAGGGATAGGTCGTCGATCTCGCCTGAGCCTTCTCCTTGCCTGCTCTGAAGGGTGAAATCGTTGGGAAACAGGATGGGCCCAGAGGAAAGCACCGCGGCCCGGATCAACGTGTTCTCCAATTCACGGACGTTCCCCTGCCAGGAGTGTTCTTCCAGGAGCTTCAGGATCTCAGGGGAGACGCCGGAGATTTGTGTTCCCATTTCCCGATTGATCTTTTCAATAAAGTAGCCGAGCAATAGGGGAATGTCCCCCCTGCGCTCTCTCAGGGGCGGCAGGTAGATAGGGATGACTTTCAGGCGGAAGTAGAGATCATCGCGAAAACGTTTTTCCTTGACGGCCTTTTCCAGATCTTGGTGCGTGGCGGCCATGATCCGGACGTCGGCCTTGAGGATCTCCTTTCCTCCCACGCGGCTGTACTCCCGGTCTTGCAGTACTCTGAGGAGCTTGGTTTGGATGTCCAGCGGGATGTCCCCCACCTCGTCGAGAAAGAGCGTCCCTCCCTCAGCGAGCTCGAACTTGCCGATTCTTCGCTCGAGGGCCCCGGTGAAAGAACCCTTCTCATGGCCGAAGAGCTCGCTTTCCAGGAGCTCTCTTGGGATCGCGGCGCAGTGGACCGCGATGAAAGGCTTATTCCAGCGGGGCGAATTATAATGAATGGTCTTGGCGACGAGTTCTTTACCGGTGCCGCTTTCTCCCTGGATCAGGATCGTTGCGTCGGAACTCACTACCTGTCCGATGGTCTTGTAAACTTTCAGCATCGCCGAGCTGTTTCCGATCATGCTGACCCCGGGCTCGAATCTTTTCTTGACCTCCTCCTTGAGTTCGCGGAAGTCCCGGCTCATCTTTCGGCTCTCCAAGGCCCGTCGCACCAAAACGAGGATCTCCTCTAGGTCAAAGGGTTTGGTGACGTAGTCAAAAGCCCCGTTTTTCATGGCCTCTATGGCGTTGCGCATGGTGCTTTGGGCCGTCATGAGGATCATGGAGGTATCGATGCCTGCCTCCTTGGTCTCCTTGAGGAGCGTCAGCCCGTCGATGTCCGGGAGTTTGATGTCCATAAGAGAGACATCGAAGCTCTGCTCGCCGAGGTATTGGCGCGCCAACTGGCCGGTGGCGGCCGTCTGGACCCAGTAGCCCTCATCTTCGAGGGCCTTCTTCAGGACCCACCGGAGCGACTCTTCATCTTCCGCAACTAGGATCTTTCCCTGTTCCATAACTCATTATTAATCAGTTCGTTAGTATCTAGACAAATGACACAGCCGTCATCCC
>Ga0209824_10001162_pt1 | contig 15342 bp, 14 predicted proteins | sample VDWuncwatermetaG_FD_184124 | JGI IMG/M metagenome (GOLD analysis project Ga0209824, IMG submission 184124) | Wastewater microbial communities from Netherlands to study Microbial Dark Matter (Phase II) - VDW unchlorinated drinking water (SPAdes)... ... | reverse complement strand
GTGGTCGACCCGAGCTTCATCCAGGAATTGGAAAAGAGCGGATTCGTTGACGCCGTTTGGAGAAAATAGGCCAGATGAAGATGAACATGGGAGACGCACTCCTGCGCAACGCACAACGATTTCCCAACAGGCTGGCTATTGTCGACGAGAGACGAAGGCTCACGCATCTGGACCTCCATTTGCGGACCAACCGGTTGGGAAACTACCTTTTAAGTCAGGGTATATGCTCCGGGACCGCGTTGCGATTTTCTGCGGAAACCGGTCAGAGCACCTCGAGATTGTCTTTGCCCTGGCCAAAATTGGAGTGACTGCCGTTCCCTTTGACTATTATTGGAGCCTTTGCGAATACGAAGCGATGATCAACTTCAAGGAGTTTCTGGCGCCCTATAAGGCCCCAAAGGTAGTGGAAGTTGTCACCAGCCTCCCCCGAACAGCCCTGGGTAAGATTGATAGAGGAAAACTTGAACTTGAGGAACAAGAAATCAAAGGGAGGTAGCCTATTATGCCTGGAGCCATAGACATCGTAATCAACCTGCACACGCCGGAAGTTTTGCCGCTAAAACCAAAATGGCGCGAGGATTTCATCGGAGGAAAGATCGGCGCTGATGCGGAAATTTTGAATGGACTGCCGATTGAGAAATACATCGAACGTATGGACCGGGCAGGCATCCAGATGGCTTTCATTGCCGCATCTCGATCGGGCAGTAAAGGACATCCATCCAACTGGCATTTGCCGTACGAGATTGTGGCTAATGTTGTGAAGCAATACCCAAAGCGTTTCAAGGGCCTAGCTGGAATCGATCCTACCGAGGGAATGGCGGGTGTGCGGGAGCTGGAATACGCGATTCGTGAACTCGATTTTGTCGGGGCCCACCTGTATCCACATTGGTTCGAAATGGCCCCTCACCATCGCAAGTACTATCCGTTTTATGCAAAATGCGTAGAGCTAGATATACCGATCCAAATACAGGTAGGCCATTGTCTCCTCTATTCCAGAGAAAGACCGCTTAGAAGCGTGGGACGACCGATCACCCTGGACACCATCGCGTGCGATTTTCCGGAACTAAAACTTATCGGAATTCATACAGGATGGCCGTGGGTTGAGGAGATGATCTCAGTCGCATGGAAGCACTCCAATGTTTACATCGGTTCTGACGCGTATGCACCCAAATATTGGAAGCCCGAGTTTATTCACTTCATAAATAGCTGGGGCCGGGATAAAGTTCTGTTTGGGACAGACTTCCCTATCATCGATTTTGAAAGGGCTACTCGCGAGATCAATGAACTCGGACTCAACGAAGAGTCGAAGCATAAGCTCCTATGGAAAAATACTGCGCGCCTCTACGCGTTGAAGGGTTTGGACGGATACGATGCCGGCGGTTAAAACCACGACACGTCACATATAAAAAACGGAAAGCGCTTCTCAAGGCCCGCCGTGGATAACGTGATTATCTCCGAGTATGTAGAATCTCACTCTGACGACAAAGCGTTTGGACCGGATGCAGCGAGTCTTTCGAGGCGAACCGGCAATCGCAGAACCAGCATGTGATCTCCGGCTATAACTGCTCTGGAGAACCCCGATTCTGGGTTTGCGCTGCGTTCTCAAGCGAATCGGTGAAGCCAATTTCCACCGCCGTTCTCGTGCTCACCGAAACTGAGTGGCTGGCACCCAATTCGAGACGTCTGATTTAGGTAATTATTTTTTTAAAGCCCAGCCAGGCAAAGGATGTTTGAGCACAAAGGAGATCAGTTCCCGGTGCCAATCAAAACGCAATTTCTTTGAGGCGACGTTTAGAATACCGTTAGAACGGACGATACTAAAAATATGGTCCATGTCTGCGTCGGAAAGCCTTTCTGAGATTCTCCTGAAAAACGCTCCGGCTCGGATGTCGCGCCCCAAGGGTGACCTGGAGCCAGCCGACACTCTCCGTAGGCCCTTTCCCTATCCCGATGGCTGGCTAGCACGTGGTCGAGGAGGCGACTTTTGAGTTCTCAGTGGCTGACCTTCAAAAGGAACTTCATATCATTTCGAGTTGAGTATATAGCGTTTTCCCCCCAACCCGAGATCCGGGACTCGGCGGAGCTCGAGGAAGTTGTACGAATTTTTCTTAACTAGAACGGTTGCTATCGACTAGCTTTCACTGGTAACTAGCAATCCCATAAAGGCGGTGCATGTTTGCCAACACTAACTTTTAAGCGGCAATCGTTTCGGCGGAAAGCTGAATTGCCGATTTGGATGTAATCTAAAACTCGGAGAGGAGCGAAAAGGGATAAGATGGACTTCAATCTGCCTGAAGAGCTTCAGATATTGAGAGATACGGTGCGGCGCTTCGTGGAGAAGGAGTTGATACCACTGGAGCGCGAGTATCGGCACGATAGCGAGGGGCCGATGCCGGAGCGCTTACTCAAACCGCTGCAAGAGAAGACCAAGAGCATGGGACTCTGGATGCTCGACGTTCCTGTCGAGTACGGCGGCGCCGGTCTCGGGCTGCTGCCCCGCTGCATTATTCACGAGGAAGTCGCGCGCTCGGCCGCCCTCCCTTTTCGTAGTCTGGAACTGTTTGGCCCCGAGGTTAGACCGGTGCTGTTTCACTGCAATGAGGAGCAGAAGGAGCGCTTTTTAAAGCCGGTATTGCGCGGCGACATCCGATTCTGCTTCGCCCAGACGGAACCGGACGCGGGAAGCGATCCGGCAGCCATGCGTACGCGCGCCGTGCAGGATGGCGACTCGTTTATCATCAACGGCACCAAGCGTTTCATCACCGCCGCGGGGCGCAGCGATTACGCCCAGTTGATGGCGCTGACCGATCCCGACAAGCGGGCGCGCGGCGGCATCACATGCTTTGCCGTGGACCTGAAGAGCCCTGGAGTCATCCTTGAACGGCAATGGCCGATGATGACGGGGGAAGCGCCCTGGCAGATCGTCTTCGACGACGTTCGAGTGCCTGCGGCGAACGTGATCGGCAGCGTCGGCGGCGGCTTTTCCTTAGCACAGAAGTGGATTGGAGAGGGGCGGATCAAGGGGCACGGGGCGCGTCCGGTGGGCATCGCCCAGCGGGCGCTCGAAATGATGATCGATTATTCAAAAGTTCGCGTGACCTTCGGCCGGCCACTGGCAGATCGGCAGGCGATCCAGTTTATGATCGCCGATTCGGCGATGGAGCTGCACGCGACGCGGCTGATGGTTTACGAGTGCGCTTGGCGTCACGACCTCGGTGAGGACGTGCGCAACCTCTCCTACATGGTCAAGATCATGAGCACCGAGATGGCCGGCCGCGTCGTCGACCGCGCCATCCAGGTTCACGGCGGCGTGGGATTGACCAAAGACCTGCCGCTCGAATGGTGGTATCGCCAGATTCGCAGCACGCGCATCACCGAAGGCGCCAACGAACTGCTGCGCTGGCGGCTCGCGCAAAATCTCATCCGGGCGCACGGCTGAGATACTTGCGCCTGACGACTATCGTTTGCGGGGATTTCCGGTGGAGATGGCCGCAAATGTGCCATACGCCGTCATTTTTCTGCTTTACAACCCCTACAGCAAATAGTAAATTCCCGCTCGCTACTTTAGTTGAACTAAGTTATCAGGAGGGAATACGTTATGGCAGTTTTCAAGTTTCCGTTAATGTTGGCCATTGGTGCCGTTATTTTCCTTGAAGCTCCAGGCGCGGGCCGTGAGGTCGAAGCTGCGAGCGCGAAAAAACCAACCACTGTGGCTGAGCTGGCCCTTTATCGGGGGCCAGACCGGCAGAGCTTGATTGAAAACGGGGCAAGAAAAGAGGGTACTCTTACCTGGTACACGGTGGGAACAGTGCCGACCCTGACACTGCCCACAATCAAGGCTTTCAACAAAAAGTACCCTGACATTCAGGTGGAATACTTTCGGGGCGATACAATGGCCCTATTCACGAGAGTCACAGAGGAGCATCGAGCGGGCAAGCATACATTTGATCTTCTCGATACGAGTGCCCCGTATCTGTATGAAGGCCGGAAAATCATGCAACCGTTTTATTCCCCGGAGCTGGTCAATCTTGAGGAAGTGGCAGCCCGAAAGGAGCCTGGCGCTTCGGACAATTACTGGGCGGGTCACTGGGAGACCTGTATCATCCTTATGTACAACACAAATAAGGTCCCCAAGGGAGAGGCCCCCAAGACTTACCAGGACCTCCTGGACCCGAGGTGGAAGGGTAAGATGACGATACCGACTACAACTACCGGAATTTACTGGGTGGGCAACATACTGACCCACCAGGGTGAGGCGTTCGTGGAAAAAATGGCTAAACAGGATGTTCGCGTACAGAATATCTCGGGAGGTGGTCTCGGAGAATTGGTAGTCTCTGGAGAAGTGCCTCTTACGCCGGCAACTTTTACCTCGAATGCGACAAGGAGTCTGGCCGTGGGAGCGCCGGTGGGCGTATCGTTTCTTGAGCCTGTGGGTTGTCAATTAGAAGGAATAATGCTTTCCCGCAACGCTCCTCATCCGCATGCGGCAATGTTGTTTATTGACTTTACCTTGTCGAAGGAGGCGGCGGAATCGCGAATTCCAACTTATGCTTCCCCGCGCAAGGATATGGTGGGGAAAGGAGTGGCCGCGGGACCGTTTAAGAAGTGGTACTATAACCTCGTGCCAGACCCTATCAAGACGCACAAGAGATGGCGGGAGGTTCTAATGGAGAAATTCGTTGAAAGAATGTAGACCCATGAGGACCGGCGACTGGCCAGACGCGTGCTGTTAGCCATAGCAAAGAGCAAGTTATCGGCTCTGGCCTCGTGGAGCCCTGATCCCCAATTGTGCGGATTCCTGGGGATGGGTGCCGTACTCGTCTGCCTCGTGGTGCCGCCCCTGTTCTTCCTCGTTCTGACCAGTCTCGAGCCTGGCTATTTCGATCAGGGCGGGCTCACCTTACAGCACTATCGGAACATTCTTCAGAGTGGCGGCACCCTTCCGCTGCTGCGTAATACCCTGATTTTTTCCACCGGTAGCGCTTTGTTGGGCCTTATCCTGGGTATGCCGCTTGCCTGGATCGTGGAAAGGACCAATACGCCGTTTCGCGGTCTCGTTTATATCGCCGCCTGGATTTCCTTTGCAACACCACTGATCGCCAAAGGAATAGCTTGGATCATGCTTCTAGGGCCTGAAGCGGGCATCATCAATCTCTGGATTATGCGGCTGTTCCACCTTGAAGCTGCGCCCTTCAATGTCTTCTCCATGTCCGGGATGATTTTCGTTGAAGGGGTCCTTTGGGCTCCTCTCGTGTTTCTTCTTATGGCGGCGCCTTTGCGGTCCATGGATCCCACCCTTGAGGAGGCATCGACCGTGTCGGGGGCAGGAACCCTGACGACTGCCTACAGGATTACCATGAAACTGGCCCTGCCCAGCATCCTCTCAGTGCTACTTCTTGCCTTTGTGCGGTCCATGGAGGCCTTCGAGGTCCCGGCCCTTATCGGCCTGCCGGCCAAGGTCCTGTTGCCGATCACGAAGATTTACATAGCGCTCGCGGTCTCATCGACGCCGGAATACGGAGCGGCAAGCGCATACGCCGTGATTCTGTTGCTACTGGTTGGAGCGTCGCTCTATCTGTATGCCAGAGCCACTCGCGCGGCCCATAGGTTCTATACCATCACCGGCAAGGGCTTCAGACCCCGTGTGCTCGATATAGGGAGATGGCGCTATGTCACCTTTGCCTACGCATTGATTCTCCCTACGTTGATAGTCCTCCCGCTGGTGGTCCTCCTCTGGATATCGTTCCTACCCTTTTTCATGCAACCATCCTGGCAAGCCCTTTCCCGACTGACACTCGCCAATTATTCAACTGTTTTCACTACGACGGCGGCTCTATCCTCATTGAAAAACGGCCTTGTGGTCAGCATGGTCTCTGCCACGCTGGCCGTACTGATAACGGTGATTGTCGCCTGGATGGTCGTCAGGACAAAGATGACAGGGCGTCACTTGCTTGACGGCCTTGTCTCCTTCCCTCTGATTTTCCCCGGCTTGGTGCTGGGCCTTGCAGTCCTCCGGACGTATATTGTCCTTCCTGTTCCCATTTACGGTACAATCTGGATTCTTATCGTTGCCTACATTATCCGATACTTGCCGTATGCCATCCGTTTTTCATATCCCAGCTTACTCCAGATACATGTCGAGCTGGAGGAAAGCGCGCGCATTTGCGGTGCTACCTGGGGAAATATATTGAGGCGGATTCTGGTCCCGTTGATGATTCCTGGCTTGGTGGCAGCATGGATCTGGATTTTCCTTCAAAGTATCAAGGAGCTCTCCACCGCCGTTTTGCTTGCCGGCCCAAAGACAAGGCTGGTTTCCGTAGTTATTTTTGACCTGTGGGCAAACGCACAGCTGGTGGAGCTGAGCGCCTTTGTCAGCGCCTTTTCCGCTGGATTGATCGTTATTTCCTTTTTAGTGCGGAGGTTCACTTCACGGTTTGGGATGCAGGTTTAGATAGTAAGGAGCCCTGCCGCCCCAGAAATTATTCTTTTGCGCAGCGGGAAAACGGCACGCGCCCATCTCATTTGCCGATGCGGCGGATATCGCCCGTAGCGACAACACTCAGTCAATCAGACCGCGCGCCGGTTCTCTGCCCGGATGAGCCCTTCAATCCGTGCCAGCGTCGTCTCGGCACCCTCGGCGATCTCCTGGATCACTGCAGCGACGCTTAACACCTCTTTAATCCGCCCGGTCACCATCCCTATCGGCACGCCGGCATTGGGGGCATCACCCCGGTTTTTGGCGTCCTGACCCTGCTGCTTGAACGCGGCAATCTCCTCCTTAGTGGCTCCTCGTTTTTTCAACTCCAGCAGAGCGCTGGCAAAGGGGTTTTTCCAGTGACGGTTTTCACCATAGTTACCCGGCACGATCACGGTGTCGGTCTCACGCGCCCCGAGCAGCGCCTGCTGAATTATGGGATGAATGGAACGGGCGTCCGTCGTCATGTAAAAGCGAGTTCCCATCTGTATTCCCTGAGCGCCGAGAGCCAGGGCCGCGACAAAACCACGAGCATCGCAAATACCTCCGGCAGCCACGACCGGCACGGAGACCGCGTCCACAACAGCCGGCACCAGCACGAGCGTATGCACGGGCTGATAACTGACATGTCCGCCGGATTCGTATCCCTCAGCAATGATGAAATCGACCCCGGCGCGCTGGGCTTTCACGGCGTGATAAACCGTGGGGACAACATGCCCGTGCAGGAGCCCAGATTCTTTGAAAGAACTGACAAATGGTGTAGGGTCTCCGGCCGCGGTGACGATAACGCGAAGGCGACGGTTTACCTCAGGATCGTCGCGGCGGGCCTCTAATAGGGCTTCGAACCGCTCGCGGCAGCTTTTCGCCGCTAGTGGCTGGTTGAAACCGAATGTGCCCTTGGTGAGATTCTTGACTTTGTCAATATGCTGGCGAGTGATGCTCTTGACATTGTCCTCTTCCCGGTAGTTGCTGATGAGGCCGAGCCCGCCGGCATTTGTCACGGCAGCGGCCAGGTCCGAGGTGTCGTTGGGGCCCATCCCTCCCTGAATGATAGGGTACTGGATGCCGAGAAGATCGCAAAGGGGCGTGTGAATCATTTGGTTGTCCTTTCTGTCAGCTGACGGACGATGTTGGAACGGCCGGGCAGCTGAGACTATCCAATGCCGTATCTATGTGTCAAGTTGGAGCTGAATCGAATCGGCGGAAGAGGCATCGACATCTCAATTGCCGTGTTTCCCTGCAGGTGAGGAGCTTTGTGCAGTAGAGAAGCGGGCGGCCGCTTGACAAGGAGAGACCCACGAAGTAAAGGCGAACTGATGTTTCGGACTCCGGCTGTGAAATGCAGAACGTGTACTGAGGATCATCTCAGGAAGCCCGCAAGATGGAGTGTATAGATGTTACTGCCGCTTGAAGGATATCGGCTTCTGGATCTGGCAGATGAGAAAGGCGCTCACTGCACCAAGACTTTGGCCGAGCTCGGAGTCGACGTTGTGAAGGTGGAACCCCCCGACGGTGACCCTATGCGTCGCATTCCCCCATTTGCGCGAGATGTCCCCCACCCTGAAGGAAGCCTCTTCTTTGCCTATTACAACACTAGCAAGCGCAGTATCACTCTGAACCTCGAGTCAGCCGCAGGCCGCGTCTTGCTGAAACGGCTGGTGAGCCGGTTTGATTTGATGGTCGAAAGTTTCTCTCCGGGGACTCTGGCTCGGCTCGGTCTCGATTACAATTCTCTGCGTGAAGTAAACAAGAGCTTGATTCTCACATCGATCACCGGATTTGGGCAGACCGGACCCCATTCCCACTACAAGGCTCCCGATCTCATCTCTTTTGCCATGGGCGGTCCTATGTACACCAGTGGCGAGGCGGGCAGGGAACCCTGCGTGGCGCCGGGCAATCTGGCATATGGAGTTGCCGGTGCATGGGCTGCGGCAGGGACGATCATTGCTTTGTACCATCGTGCCGCAACCGGCGAAGGCCAGCATATCGATGTCTCCGCGCAGGAGGCGGCGGCCATGATAACCGACTCGGCTCTCACCCGGCTCTCCTGCGACGGCATCGTAGCGTCGCGCCAGGGCAACAGCTACCTTTCGGTCACTCCGGGCAATCTCTATCCGTGTAAAGACGGCTGGGTGCGCATCGTCGCGGGGCAGATCGTTCACTGGCGGCGATTAGTCTCCTGGATGGGACACCCCAAGCCTTTCGATAATCCGGAGTGGGAAAACCGTGAGTTGCGCAACAAGAACAAGGCGTCCGTGGATCAGGTGGTATCCCATTTTACTTGCAGGTTTACCTGCGAAGAGATCTTCGTCGAGGGACAGCGATTGGGTGTGCCGGTAAGTCCCATGAACACTCCGCTGGAATACATGAACAGCGCTGTGGCTAAGGCCCGGGGGTTTTTCGTCGAGTTAGAACATTCCGTCTTGGGGCGCCACCTCTATGCCCGGCCGCCCTACAAGTTCACGGAAACGCCCGCGCGTGATCCTCGGCCAGCTCCCCTGCTCGGACAGCACAATGAGGAGATCTATTGCGGCGAACTGGGCTTCAGCCGCAACGATCTGTGTGTGCTTCGGGCGGAAGGCGCGATTTAGAGAAGACTACGATGAGCACGTCACCTCTCAATGGTATCAGAGTCATCGAATTCACAACCGGCATTGTCGGGCCAATGCTGGGGCGGCTGCTGGCGGAATTCGGGGCGGACACCATTAAGGTCGAGACGCGAAAGCGACCCGACTTTAGTAGAGGACCTGCGCCCGACCGGATTAACAAAGGCGTAAGCTTTTCCGACAACTCTCGCAGCAAGAAGGGAATCAGCGTCAACGTTGCCCGCCCCGAGGGTCTTGGGATCATCCAGGAGTTGCTAAAAATCAGCGATGTGCTTGTGGAGAACTTCAGTGCCGGAACTATGGGCCGACTGGGCCTCGACTATCCGCGCGTAAAAGAACTCAATCCGTCGATTATTATGATCAGTTTGCAGGGCCTCGGAGCGACCGAATCTCATTCGGTGACTTTTGGGCAGAACATTCCGCCGATCGTGGGGCTCACGTACCTGTGGAATCACCCGGGTGCTCCCAAGCCGGTGGGATCCCAGCTGTTCTATCCCGACTATTTCGCGGGCATCCAGGGAGCTTGTGCAGTGCTGGCTGCTCTTGATTACCGGCGTCGCACGGGAAGGGGCCAGCATATCGATGCGGCCCAGGCGGAGGCAGCGGCGGCTTTGCTCGGCCCTTACTACCTCGATTGCGCGGTCAACGGTCGCGTGCCGGAACCCATCGGCAACGGTTCGTCGGTGGCCGCACCGCATGGATGCTATCGATGCGCTGGAGACGACGCCTGGTGTGTCATTGCCGTCAGCAACCAGGCCGAATGGCAAAGCTTCTGCGCGGTTTTGGGTAATCCCGCCTGGAGCCGCGATGCGAAGTTCACCGATATGGTGGGCCGAGTGCGCAACCGGACGGAACTGAACCTTCTCATCGAGGAATGGACAGTGCAGCATGAGCCTGACGAGGTTATGAGGCGTATGCAGGGAGCCGGTGTCGCGGCCGGGGTTGTGCAGAACATCGCGCAGGTGGCCAACGATGCTCATCTGAAAGCCCGCGGGTTCCTTGTCGAGGTTCAACATCCGGAATTGGGCCGGACTCTCCACGGCGGCCTGCCGATGAAGCATTCCGTGACGCCGGGCCAGGTGCGTTCTCATGCGCCCCTCATCGGTGAGCACAACCAGTACGTTTTTCAAGAGCTACTCGGCATGTCAGCGGAAGAGGTCCGGCATCTCGAAGAACTGGGGGTCTTGGAGTAGGCTGACGGTCTTTGGTAGGCATCATACGCTATGAGCATAGCGGTTGAACGTCTTGTCGGCAGTTTGCAGTCCATTCCAGTTTGATCGGAGAAATCAGTATGAACATTGGCGAGGCCTTGCCGCGTAACGCCCAGCACTTTCCGCGAAAACCTGCTCTTATCGACAAGAGGCGATCGATTAATTTTTTGGATCTGCACCTGCGCACAAACCGCTTAGCGAATTATCTCCTGAAACAGGGAATAGTGCCGGGAAATATTGTCGGGCTCTCGTCCGGCAACCGTTGCGAACACGTTGAGGCTCTCTTTGCCCTTGCCAAGATCGGAGCAATAGCCGCTCCGTTTGACTCCAACTGGAGCAGTCGCGAGTCTCAAGCAATGGTCGACTATTTCCAGCCCAAGGCTTTTGTTCTGGAAGAGCGCAACGAGACGACTGCCATCGCAAACATCGTCAAAGAGCGTTTGGATCCGGCGCGGGTGATCTGTCTTGAGGGGCCACGACAGGGAGGTGGTCGAGGATACGAAGAAGCTCTCTCCTCGGCAGATGCGTCGGATCCTCCGATCCAGGTTGACGGCAGAGACGTTTTCCTGATCATGATCACTTCAGGAACGACCGGATTCCCCAAAGGATGCATCTCCAGCCATGAGTCATACGTTATGCGCTCACTGAACAACGCGATTGCTAAATCGGCTGATCGCAATGTGCGCGCGCTCATCACTTTGCCGTTGCAGTTCAACGCCGGCCGCGGGACGATGATCGGTATACTCTACCTCGGCGGGACCGTCTTTATCCAAGACCGGTTTAACGAGGAGTCTTTCCTGAGCACGGTCGAACAGGAGCGGATTACCTACACCATGATGGTGCCGACCATGTGTGACCGGCTATTGAGGTTCGGGGGTCTGGAAAAGTATCGCGCCTCGTCGCTCGACTACATAGGCATTACAGGAGGACACCTGTCACGGGAAGTGGCCGAGGGTTTGATGCAGAAGCTGAGCCCTAACGTTTACCAGGCGTACGCTTCGACGGATTGCGGGGTCATTACGGTGTTGAGCCCCGATGACGTGGCGGCTCATGCGGATACCGTGGGCCGGCCGATATGGTGCGTGCTGTTGAGACTGGAGGGTGACGATGGCAATGAGGTGCCGCCAGGGGAAGAAGGCGAAATCTGCGTGCGCAGCCCGCTGACCATCCAGGGATATTACCGCAACCCCGAGGCGACGGAGGAGTTTTTCAGGGGTGGATGGTGTCACACGGGAGATATGGGATGTCTTGATAGTGAAGGATATCTTCGCGTTTCCGGGCGTAAGAAGAGCATGATCAAAAGCGGCGGCATCAGTATCTTTCCAGAGGAAATTGAAGAGGTTCTTCGCGGCCATCCCCAGGTGGACGATGCAGCGGTCATCGGCTTCAGCAGTGCGGAATGGGGTGAGGCGGTAAAGGCACTGGTCGTTAAGAAGCCGGGTGCAGACTGCGATCCGGAGAGCTTGATACGGTTCTGCAAGGAGTCTCTCGCCTCGTATAAAGCGCCCAAAGCGTTGGAGTTTGTTTTGAGCTTGCCGCGGACCGGCCTTGGCAAAATCGATCGTGGACGCCTGGCGTCACTTTTGAAATCGCCATAGCATGGATCAATTGGCAAGTGTAGTCGATGAAGCATTGACGGAGTAATAGATACGGAGTTGAATCCGTATGGAGGTAAGTATGTCCTACGAAACAGTGAAATTCGATGTCAACGGTTCCCTTGCGCGCTTGACGCTGAATCGCCCCGAGGTCATGAATGCTTTGAATAAAAAAATGACCGACGAAATTATCGCAGCCTGCAATGAGGTTAACGCTAGGGATGATATTCGCATGTTGATCATAACGGGAGAGGGACCCAAGGCTTTTTCCGCCGGCCTTGATTTGAAGGAACGTGCCGCGGAAGAGGTTTCTATTGTTGAACGGCGCCAAGCCAGGCTGGCCCCCAAGATTGTAGCGCACCACCAGGCGATCGCCTCAATAAGAAAACCGGTTATTGCCGCTGTGAACGGCTATGCCGTGGGCGGTGGATTGGAGATTGCTCTGGCCTGTGATATTAGGATTGGATCCAGCAACGCCAAAATGGGGTTGACGGAAGTCAGGCGGGGAATGATACCGGGCGCAGGAGGAACACAGCGCCTATCGCGTGTTGTCGGCCGGGCGAAAGCAATCGAGATGATCCTAACAGCAAGGGTGCTGAATGCTGAAGAGGCCTTGAGAATAGGTCTCCTCAGTCAAGTCGTCGAACCGCAAAGCTTGCTTCCGACAGCCGAGGCTGTCGCAGAGGAAATCCTCCAAGGCGCGCCGCTAGCCCTCCAGTTTGCCAAGGAGGCTGTCAACACGGGGATAGAAATGCCCCTCGACGGGGGTATCAAGCTCGAGGTGGATCTGTCGACAATGCTCCGTACCACCGAGGACGCTAAAGAAGGCCCGCGGGCCTTTGCCGAAAAGCGAAAGCCGGTGTGGAAAGGGAGATAACGGCAACAGCAAGTTGCCATGGGCATTAATATCCGATATCCGTTTCCCAAACGTCCAATTCAGCTTTTTCGTCAAGCAGTCGACAAGTTAGAGCGGCCGGTCGTCTCAGCTTGACAGCAAGGAAAACCCCGTGTTATTCGTCAGCGAGGATTAGCATCCGGGAAAGGATCGATTCATGGAAACAGAAAGAAAGTACGTTTTCGTCGAAAAGCGCGGCGCCGTTGCGAAAATTATTTTTAACCGACCGGAAAAGAGAAATGCGCTCAGTCGGGACACGATACGCGAGATTCTGGCCGCCTTCGAGGAACTCCGATGCGACGATTCCATAGCCGTCGTGATGACCACAGGAGCCGGTGATCAAAGCTATTGCGCGGGCCGCGACCTATCGGAGTTTCCGACCGAGGGCGGCAAGTCCAGTTTGGAAAGAAGATCTCTCCCGCGCGCGTATCATGTAGCGGAAGTTATCCGCACTTTTCCTAAGGTGACGATTGCGGTGGTCAACGGCTTTTGCCTCGGCGGAGGGATCACCCTGCTTCTGCCACACGATCTTGCCATAGCGTCTGACAGGGCCCAGTTCGGATTGCCCGAGATCAAGCGGAGTTTCTTGCCTTATCCTATTGTCGCAACGATTTTTCGCACCTTGATTCCGACGAAATTCGCTTTCGAGCTCATTTTGACGGGCGACAATTGGGACGCGAAGAAATCGATGGAGGCGGGACTGATTAACAGGGTGGTTCCGCATGATGAGCTTCAAGAAGCGGCCTGGTCCTGGGGTCAGGAAATTGCCAGGTGGGATAAAACGACATTGAAGTACTGCAAAATGGCGGCGCACGCCTCCATGGAGGCTCCGACCGTTCCGGCGGCGTCAGAGATCGCCTGGTTGATGCAGGAGGAACATAGTATCGTCAATCCTAGAGCCTATGAAGGGACACGTCCGTTCCATAAATGAGAGGCAGAAGATAAACGAAAATAAAATAACCGAGCTGTATCCAACTCACCCCTTACGCAAACACTCATGAATAGACTAGCGGGCTGCTGAATAAGCACGGAATTCCTTGCCGACTCGAAATTCAAGTCTGCTCGGCTCTTCTCCCTTCAGCACTAAGCTGTTTGCGGCAGGAGTTTCGCCATGCACAAAAGATTATAGGCAGCCCCTAACCACCATGTCGTCCCGGTTCAGCTTTGCCACCGTCATTCCCAGGATCTCGGTGTAGAATTTGACCGCACGCGCGACGTCGTTTACCGGTATGCCGATGTGATACACGCCTTTCGTCTTGACCATGAATAAGTCCTCCAATCATCCGTCCCTAGAAGTGGGCAGGCATTAGGAAGTCTGACTATGCTATCCTCGGGATCATCGGTCTGGTCGGTTCTGCGAAGCCCGTTTACTTCTCGTAAAGCGCCTTTATGAACCCGCTGGCCTCGAGCTCCGCAACTATGCTGCTGTCGACAAACGACTTCGGATCGGCCGTCTTGGCCTTGGGATTGTCCTTTTCCATAAATTGGAGCAACGTTTCCACCCCTTTCATCGAAGGGTACGGAACGCTTTCATAATATCCACCCGCCAAAAGATCGTAGGATTTCTCCAGATGCTTCTCGCCCTTCGCATCCGTTCGAAGCTTTTTCTTCATGACTTCAATGCTCTCCCTTTTATTCTTCTTGAAAAAGGCAATGCCTTCAATAAAGCCCTTGAGGAACCTCGTCGCCTGATCCCGGTTGCTCTTCAGAAAGCTTCTGGAGGTATCGATCATCGTATGGAGATAGTAGATGTCCATGTCGGCGAGGTCCGCCAGGACCCGGTAGCCTCTTTCCTCCGCGACGAAGACCGACGGGATGGTAAGCACCGCCGCGTCGATCCCTCCTTTGTCCAGGCTCGCGAGCATCGAAGGCGAAGAGCCGATCTGGAGGACGCTGACGTCTCCCGGACTCATCCCCCATCTACGCATCATCAGTTGCAGGACCAAATGAGACGCGGCGCCATAGCGGGTCACGCCTACCCGTTTGCCCTTGAGATCTTTCGGGCTTTTAATGTCAGGCGGAGCCATGACTCTCTGCACGCCCCGGTTCAGAACGGAAGCAACCATGATGACGTCACCGCCTCTTAGGTTTGCGTTGATCACCACGTCGCCTCCCCCGGAAACAAATTGGATGTCGCCAGCGATTAAGGCGCCTACGCCTTGAGTACCAGCGCCGATCGCGATCACTTCGGGATCGATGCCGTACTTTTTGAAGAGACCTTTCTCCGCTGCCACCCAGATCGCGCCGTGCAGAGCGCTGACGGAACTTAAGCCCACCCTTAGCTTGTCCGCACTGAACGCCAAGCCCTGGAAGAAACCCAAACAGACGAGCAAGCTGAGAATCCCCAGAACGCTTTTCTTTTTCATGGAAAGGCCTCCAATAAACCGTGCGGCCCGCAAGGCTGGAAGAAAATGCTATCCCTTCCCTCTCGGGTACAGGGCGTCCATCATCTTGCGTTTGTGATGCAACGGCGTACCCAAGTACTGGTACAGCGTGTGGGCCATGACGCTGTGGGCCATCAAGGGATGCCCGTAGTCTGTACCAGGCCCAGCGTGGACCA
>Ga0209824_10001161_pt1 | contig 15344 bp, 19 predicted proteins | sample VDWuncwatermetaG_FD_184124 | JGI IMG/M metagenome (GOLD analysis project Ga0209824, IMG submission 184124) | Wastewater microbial communities from Netherlands to study Microbial Dark Matter (Phase II) - VDW unchlorinated drinking water (SPAdes)... ... | reverse complement strand
GAAGTTCCTCTATACTATGGATGCCTTGCCTGATAGCTTGTGTCATACCACCCCCCGTTCTGTTGGTTAGAGAGAGCATGGCATGAAATAGTTATTTTGTCACCTTATTTAGTTGTTTTGGTATAACTTCTCTTCATCGTTGTAAAAGGCTTCATAAATTTGGAAGGATGGCTCCCCGGAGTTCTCATCCGTGCTTTTAACGACCCGATAATTCCATGACATGACAGCTTCTCTCGCTATTGATCGCACTTGATTTATATTGTGCCGCCTGCCTGTATTCAAGCTGAATATAGGCTGCAAAACGCTGTCGGGCAGCGCGTCAACACCTGTTTTTCACTGCTTTACGGTGAACGGCTTGGTGGGGAGATCAGCCCGGCATCCGCCTAATTCCAAGTCGCAATCAAGTTGATACTGCGTTGTCGGCTCTTGCCGTGCTATACGCACTGTCTGCGAGCCTCCGCCTTGTCTCAACTTGATTGCGACTTGGAATAAGCCGTCCAGTCCACAATTTTCAGGCCGTGAATCTGTTTGAAGTGTTTGGTGTTGTTGGTGACCAGCAAGGCTTTAATAGCCTTTGCTTGCCCGGCCAGCATCTGGTCTGGGTGGCCGATAGGCTCGCCGATATTTTCTAGATCGACCCTTACCTTGGCCGCAGCAATCGCGGCAGCGGCGTTGAAATTGACGACCTTGAAGGATTTTAGAGCGTTGGCCAGAGCGTCCAGCTTGACCTTGCCGACCTTGGCTTTGAACAGCTTGGCGTGGACTTCATAGACGGTGATGCTGGACACGAAAATACCGCCCAAGCCGACCTTATCAATCATCTTGTCGATCTTGCGTAATTTGCGTTCGTCGTTGACGATGTGCATCAGCACATTTGTGTCGAGCAAATAATCTACTCGCACTCGGCCAGTTCCTTATCAAAAATTCCACGCAACGGCCTGCAAGCTATCCGTAGCTTTCGCATTTTGGGGGAAAGCGACGCAAGGTAAGTTTTTTCATCCAAGGCCATCAGTTCCTTGTCCGACAATTTCTGTAGGTCAACTTTTTTGACGGGATGGGATTTGCGCGCAGCGGGCGCACGAGTGGTTGCTGTAGTCATGGTGTGTTCTCCTTTTCTTTGGTTGTAACGACAATTCTACAACAAAAAAGAGACCCGCTCAGCAAGCAATCTATCGGAAAGCTTACTGCACTGTAGCCAATTTTGTACCACTGTGATGCTGGATTAAGCCTTTTCAGGGCTGTTTGTGGCTGTTTTGTGAGTCGGCAGGTGTTGCAAGTGGTTGATTAATAAAAGAGACCGTTTCAGCCTCTGGACTTTTAATCCGTTGGTCGCCAGTTCAAGTCTGGCACGGCCTACCAAACAAAAAAAGCCTTGCAGCGATGCAGGGCTTTTTTATTTTCAACCACTACAAGCGGAAGCGTACGATTTGTCAATGAGTTGCGGACAAATTGACACAGCGCAAACATCTGGACATTGTGCCAAATTGGCTGCGATCCCGCATTGGGAACACCTGACAGCAGCTTTATGTAGACGGGTTAGGCGGATGCAATAACTTTGAGAATGGTGGTCGACGGACGACCTTGTCGATTTTGATGCTCGCTTCGCTCGCATCGAAATCTTGGTGGCCAAGGACGGAATTGAACCGCCTTGTCGATTTTGATGCTCGCTTCGCTCGCATCGAAATCTTGGTGGCCAAGGACGGAATTGAACCGCCTTGTCGATTTTGATGCTCGCTTCGCTCGCATCGAAATCTTGGTGGCCAAGGACGGAATTGAACCGCCGACACAAGGATTTTCAGTCCTCTGCTCTACCGACTGAGCTACTTGGCCTTTGGATAGGGTGGCACTGAGCCTACGTGCTGCCCTCACAAGGCGCGCATTCTAGCACAGGGGAGAAATTGAAGGGAACGAAAACTGTTCGCGGAAAAAATTTTCAGGCGCAAACCAATGATTGCGAAGCGCAGTAATGTTGTTTGGCCATCGCCAGCAGCAGCCATAACCACAGCAGCAGAAAAAAACTCACCGCGCCGATATGTTTATCCACGATCACACGCGGGGTAATAATGCGCACGGCTTTGGTGACAGGGTTGGTGATGATGCGGAACAGTTGATAAACAAAATTTTGTTCGCGCGATGCGCCGGCCAAAAAATAGAGCAAACCCTGCCCTATCAAAGTGAACGCGGCCACTTCGACCAAGGCGCGAAGCACCCTCAGCAATGTGATAATCAGTTCAGGCGTGTCGAGCAATGTAGTCCCCGCAGCAAAATTAGGGCATTATAGCCGCCTCCGGGGCGGTGCGTTGGGTTGATGCCGCCGGATGCTCCCGCGAACCCGCGTTTTATCGCGGGCGCACCTCCCCGCCCATTTCCTCGACCCGAAAAAAATATGATGAACTTTGATTTGTGGCGACATTTTTATCGGGCGCGATTTTTTCTGTTGATCAAGCAGCCTGACAAAGCCATGCTGGCGTACCGGCAGGCGCTGGCTGTGGATGCCGAATTTATCCAAGCGCTCGACGGCATAGGCATGCTGCTGGCCGCGCGCCACGATTATCGGCAGGCCGCAGATTATTTTCGCGCCTCGCTGCAACTGAAACCCGGCAGTGCTTTTGTACATTTTAATCTGGGTTTTGTGTTGGAAAAATTGGGCAATCGCGGCGAAGCGATTGCGGCTTTTCAGCAGGCCGTCGCGATCAACCCCGCGCTGGATCGCGCTTGGTATGGCATGGGGCTGGCGCACGCGACCCTGGGGCAACACGCCGCCGCCGCCGAAGCCTTCCGACACGCCGCAGAGTTGCAGCCGATGAACCCGCACGCTTGGTACAATTTAGGCATGGCGTATCACACGCTGCACGACCCGGATAAGGTCAAGGAAGTGATCCGACACCTGCATCGCTTTGACCCCAAGATGAGCCGCCAACTGATTGTGGATGCGGGGCGCAGCGATTTGTCGCATCTTATCAATACGTAAACCCACCTAGTAGCGTGACTCATAAATATGCGCAATCTGACCCTTTATTCCTGTTTATTTTTATTCGCTTTGCCCGTTGTTGCGGCCCCCGGCGTGGATGCGTTGAGCAACAAGGATATGGTCGGCGGTCTCAAGGAGGCGTTGATCAAAAGTGCTGAGATCACCGTCAAAAAATTGGGGGCGACCGACGGTTATCTTGGCAACCCGCAAATCAAAATTCCTTTGCCGGAATCTTTGCAAAAAGTGGAAGGCATGATGAAAAAATTTGGCATGGGCAAGCAAGCGGAAGAACTGGTGGTGAGCATGAACCGCGCTGCGGAAGCGGCCGCGCCTGAGGCCAAAGCGATGTTGATTGATGCCGCCAAAAAAATGTCGGTGCAGGACGCGAAGGGGATATTGACCGGCGGCGACAACGCCGCGACACAGTATTTTCGCGGCGCGACCCAAGTGCAGCTCACGCAGAAATTCTTGCCTATCGTGAAAAAAGCCACACAGAAAGTCCGGTTGGCAGCGAAATATAACGACTTTGCGGGCAAAGGCGCGAAGTTTGGTTTGGTCGATGCAAAGGATGCCAACCTGGAGAATTACGTCACGCAAAAAGCCTTGGATGGCCTGTATTTGATGATGGCGCAAGAAGAACGCGCCATCCGCCAAGACCCGGTGGGACAAGCCAGCAAGTTGTTGCAGAAGGTGTTTGGCGCGTTGTAGGGGCAGGCTCCTACGATTTTTTATCGCGCCGCTGTTTGTTGCTCTCTTCCATTTTCTTTGCCAGCCAATCGGTCACCGCCACCACCAACTCATCGCTCGCGGCAGTCAGCGCGTGCGCCGCGCCTTCAGCGTTAGGGGTGGGCGCGAGACGCTCGGCGCGAAAACGCTGCTGCGCGATCAACGCGCGGGTGTTGCGGTCGATCAGGCTGGCGCGCAGTTGTGCGATGCCGCGACTTTGTTCGGCGCTATCAAACACTTGCGTGAACTCTTCCAGTTCCACGCGCAACACATAATCCGAGCGCACTTCGTCGTTTGCGCCGACCACGCCTTCGTGGCTGAGGCTGGCGGCGTGGCTTTTAAGCCGCTCGGTCAACAACGCCGACGGGGGTGCCGCCCAGCGACTTTGCGCGTAGGCGCGAAGTTGCGTCGGGTCGTGATAACCCAGCCGGTATTGTATCGCCGGGGTATCAAGCCAGGCTTTTGCCCCCGCCTCGGCCACCATCACGCTGCCTTGCAATTTCACCGCGCTCGCGCCCAGCGTGGGACTGACCCCGAAATCATAGACTTTGTCAGCGGCGCGATCTCGCGGCGCAGTCATGCAACCTGCCAGCAAAACCAAGCCCAGCATCCCTATTATTTTCATCGCGCTCCCCCTCCTTTATTGGGTGCCACAAACCCCGCTTCGCCGGGCCCGGGTGACTCTTTTTTTCCAAACAGCAAGCTTTGCGGCTCGTCTTCGATTTGCGTCAATACGCGATCCAGCCCGCGGGTGTTGCGCGTCAAGCCGGCACCGGCGTTCTGAAACTTGGGCAAAGCATCGGAAAATTGATCGAGCGCGCCCCCTGATTGGTTGACGCGCACCGCGAGTTGATCGAGGTGCGCGAACAGTTGGTCGGCGCGCTTGAGCGTCAGCCCGGCATCGGTCGCGAGCTCCGGCAATTTTTTCAAGCCCGGCTCCAGATGGCTCGCCATTGCGCCCAAACGGTTGCTCGCACCTTCCACGCTTTCCAGCATGCGGCTGATGCGCGCCTGATTCTGGTCGCCCAGCAACAGGTTGACGCGCTTGACGGCTTCGGTGGACGCGCCCAACAGGTCTTGCCCCGAGATGGAAAGTTTATCGAACATCGAAGGGTGGACGACAATGCGCGCCGGATTTTCTGCGGTGGTAACAAGTGTTTTCGGTTGTTTGCCGTCGTCGTCGAGCTGCACATAAGCGAGACCGGTGACCCCCTGATAGCCGAGTTGCGCGAACACGCCTTGCGTCAAGGTGACGCTACGATCCACCGCGATGCTGATCAGAATGTTGCGCGTATCTTTAGGATCAAACGAGATGCGTTGCACCTTGCCCACATCCACGCCGCGATAGCGCACCGCAGATTGCGGGTTCAAGCCGGACACCGTGCCGGTGGACACCAGCAGATAGGGGTCGCGCACCACGGTCTCGCCCCCCAGCCATTTGGCGGCGGCCAACAGCGCCAGCCCCAGCACGATGACAAACAAACCTGCGGCAATTGCATGAGATCGGTTTTCCATATCGCCTCCATCGTGATGTTTACCCAATTCGCGTCAGCGAATCGGGTCCGTACTCACCCTCGCCCCTAGGGGGAGAGGGCCGGGGATAAGCAGTGGCTTGCGGCGGTTTTATGCCGCTTAGCCAATGCTTAGAAAGAGCATCAGAGGGGAGCGGAGTGCCCCACTCTAATAGCCTCCCCATCTGCCCCTACTGTATATCCTGCATCGCGTCCAACGCGCGCCTTCCGCGTTCACCCAAAAAGAAGTTGGTGATAAACGGGTGCTCTTCGGTCAGCAGTTCGCGCAGGCCGCCCAACGCCACCAGCGTTTGATCGGCGAGCACCGCGACGCGGTCGGCCAGCGACACCAGCGTGTCGAGATCGTGCGTCACCATCACCACGGTGAGGTTCAGCTCCTTGCACAATTCTTCGATGAGACTGACGAAGCTTTCGCTGCGATCCGGGTCGAGGCCAGCGGTGGGCTCGTCTAAAAACAGCAGTTCCGGGCTGAGTGCCAAGGCGCGCGCCAGCGCGATGCGCTTGATCATGCCGCCGGAAAGTTGCGCCGGTTTTTTCTGCGCGTGAAACGCTTCGATGTTCACCATACCCAGCTTCAACATGACTAAATCATAAATCAAATCTTCGTCGAGCGTCCGCAATTCGCGCAACGGCAAGGCCACGTTGTCGAACACCGACAGCGCGCTGAACAGCGCGCCCTGCTGGAACAACACGCCGGAGCGATTGCGTAGCCGCCGCAGTTGATCGCGCCCGAGTTGCTGCATGTCTTCGCCGAAAATCCGCACGCTGCCCGCCGCCGGGGTTTCCAGGCCGAGCATTTGTCGCAGCATGGTGGTCTTGCCGCTGCCGGAACCGCCCACCAGCGACAGCACTTCGCCGCGCCGCACCGCGAGGTTGATGTCTTTATGCACCACGTGGCTACCGAAGCGCGTGTGCAGGCCTTGCAGTTCGATCACGATTTCTTCGCCGGGGTGGTGGGCTGTCATCGTTGTTGATCCTCACATAATTAATTACACAATCAGCGCGGGAACGCTCCCACCCTCTCCCCGGCCCTCTCCCTCAAAGGGAGAGGGTGAGAACGGCCCTGAATCGCTGACGCGAATCAGGCAAACATAACTATCGCATCCCCACGTCCGAAAACGCCACCGCGAAAATCGCATCGACGATAATGACGATGGTGATCGCCGCGACCACCGCGTTGGTGGTACCGACCCCCAAACTCTCGGTGTTGGGTTTAATCCGCAGGCCGTAATGGCAGGCGACCAGCGCGATCAACATGCCGAACACCACACCCTTGCCCACGCCCAGCCACAGGTTGGCGATGGGCACGACGCTGGGCAACTTCTCGAAAAAAAATTGAAAGCCGATACCCAGTTGCAAATTGGCGGCGACCATGCCGCCGAACAGCGCGACGCTGCTGGTCCACAGCACGATCAGCGGCATCGCCAGCCCTAGGCCGATAATTTTTGGCAGCACCAGCCGCAGGCTGTAGGGGATGCCCATGACGGTGAGCGCGTCCAACTCTTCGTTCATACGCATCACCCCCAGTTGCGCGGTCATCGACGAGCCGGAGCGCCCCGCCACCAGGATGGCCGCGAGCAACGGGCCGAGTTCGCGGATCACGCTGATGCCGAGGATGTTGATAATAAAAATATCTGCACCGAACATACGCAACTGTTTGGCGGACAAGTAGCTCAACACGATGCCGATCAAAAACCCGACCAGCGCGGTGATGCCCAGCGCCTGCACCCCGGTGCGGAACAGGCTCGCGGAAATTTCGCGTCCGGGAATGCGCTGCGGATTTTGGACGAGGTATAGCGCGTCGAGCACCACGCGACCGATCAGCGCCACGCCGTCGCGCAGGTGGTCGTAGAGCGTCCAACCGAGGCCGCCCACCATCACCACGGGGGACATCCAATCCCTGACGGCAGTCGCGGCGGTGCGCGCCTTAAGCGTGTACAAGCGCTCGAACAGAACTTCGTGCTCGGCACGCAGCAACAAGTTCTCCGGCCGCTGCCGACCCCAGGCGCGCCACAACAACATCGCCCCCGCATCGTCGATCTGCGTCACCGCGCGCAAATCCCACTGCCATTTCGGGTCGCGCGCGCACGTTGCCACCTCCGCCGCCAAGGGTTGCAACACCTCCGCCAGATGCCGCAAATTCCACATGCCGTGCAACGCCAAGCGCGGCGCGGCATCGGCATCCTCGATGCGGCGCAGTTGCGGCTTTAAGTCAGTGGCGGCAGTGCTTTCTGACATGCGTTACCCTGCTCAAGACAATTTTGAGTTTTGAGTTTTGAGTTTTGAATTTTGGCTTTAACTCAAAATTAAAAACTCAAAATTAAAAATTAAATATCCGCCCACAGCGGCGCGTGGTCCGATGGTCTATCCAGTTTGCGCGTGGCTTTGTCGATGACGCAGGCGGTGCAGGCTTTCGCCAGCGCGTCGCTCACCAAAATATGATCGATGCGCAAACCCTGGTTGCGGCGAAACCCCATCATGCGGTAATCCCACCAGGTGTAGGATTTGTCGGGCTGGTCGAACAAACGGAAGCTGTCGTGCAACCCGAGCGCCAACAGCGCGCGCAGCGCCTCGCGCTCCGGCTCGCTGCACAGCACCTGCCCCGCCCACAGTTTCGGGTCGTAGACGTCGCGGTCGTCGGGGGCAATGTTGAAATCGCCCAGCACCGCCAGCCTCGGATAACGCCGCAACTCCTGCTGCAACCAAGCGCGCAAGGCGCGCAGCCATTTCAATTTATATTGGTATTTGTCGGATTCGATATTATCGCCGTTGGGGACGTAAACGCATATCACCCGAATTTCACCCTCCCCGGCTTTGGTGTAGGTCGCCGCCAACACCCGTTTTTGCGGGTCATCGAAATCCGGGATCGCGGTCAGCACGTCGCCGGGCGTTTGCTGTTTGCTCAGCAGGGCGACACCGTTATAGGTTTTCTGGCCGGTGTAGAGCGGGTGATAGCCGGCGGCGGCAATGGCCGCGCTCGGAAAATTTTCGTCCTGCGATTTGGTTTCCTGCAAACACAACACGTCCGGCTGATATTGCGCCAGCCAGTCCAGCGTCTGCGGCAAGCGCACCTTGAGCGAATTGACATTCCAGGTGGCGAGGCGCATGGAGTGAGGTGGGCTTACTGATTTTTACCTAATTCGCGACAGCGAATCAGGTCCGCTCTCACCCTCTCCCTTGAGAGATAAGCAGTGGCTTGCGGCGGTCTCATGCCGCTTAGCCAATGCTTAGAAAGTTCACCAGAGGGCCGGGGATAAGCAGTGGCTTGCGGCGGTTTCATGCCGCTTAGCCAATGCTTAGAAAGTACACCAGAGGGTGGAAGCGTTCCCGCGCTGACTGTCGTCATTTATGTAAATCTCAATAAGGGGAAGGCGCGGGGGATGCCGGGCTGCTTGCTGCGGGAGCAGAGGCGGGTTCGGATGCTAAGGCGGGTGGCTTGACGGCGGCGGGGGCGGGCTGCGCCACCTTAGGCAACGCCACCGTTTGCGGGTATCCCGCCAAATCCAGCGCGCTGTTCCAGCGTCCCGCCTCAAACCCTTTGATGACCTCACCCCCCACAGTGAGGGTCGGCACCTCCAATGTGCCCCCCGTGACTTTCTTCAGCGCGGCCTCCATTTCGGGGCTTTCCTGCGGATTTTTTTCGCTGTAGGGCAGGCCGCGTTTATCCAACAACGCTTTGGCCTGGGTGCAGGCGTTGCCGCAAGCGCTACTATAAAGCGTCACCGGAAAATTCTTGACGGCTTGCTGCACCGCGTAGGGCAAACCTGTCGCGCCGCTGGAGGTGGTCGCGAGTTTTTTTTGCTGCACGTTTTTTGCCGACGCGGGCGGCGGCGTGTCGGTGTAGTGCGTCTTACCATCGCGATCAACCCAACGATACAGCTCCGCGCTAACGACCGCGCCCGACAACATCGCCAAACATAGTGCAGTCAAGATTTTCACGAACTCCCTCCTTAGCAACTTTTCCGAGATGATTATACCGCCGCCATCCCGTTATGGCGCAACAACGCCTCGATGCTCGGCTCGCGCCCGCGAAACGCCTTGAACGAAAGCAGCGCGGGACGGCTGCCGCCGACCGACAAAATTTCACGGCGGAAGCGCGCGCCGGTGTCCGCGTTCACCACGCTTGTTCCGCTTTCCTCGAACACGCTGTAAGCGTCTGCCGACAACACTTCCGCCCACTTGTAGCTGTAATAGCCCGCCGCGTAGCCGCCCGAAAATATGTGCGAAAAACTGTTGGCGAAGCGGTTGAATTCCGGCGGAAAAATAACCGCGACTTGCTGGCGGATTTCGTCTATCAACCGCGACACCGATTTGTCCCCGTTTGCGTCAAAATCGTGATGCAGGCGCAAGTCGAACAGCGAAAATTCGATTTGCCGCAAGGTCTGCAAACCGCTTTGAAAATTTTTCGCCTGCACCATTTTGTCGAACAGGCCGCGCGGCAGCGGTTTGCCGCTATCCACGTGCTCGGTCATGTCGGCGAGCACGTCCCATTCCCAACAAAAATTTTCCATGAACTGGCTCGGCAATTCCACCGCGTCCCACTCCACGCCGTTGATGCCAGACACGCCCAGGTCCTCTACTTCGGTCAACAAATGGTGCAGGCCGTGACCGAATTCGTGAAACAGCGTAATCACTTCATCGTGCGTAAACAGCGCGGGTTTGCCGCCGACGGGCGCGGCAAAATTGCAGTTCAAATACGCCACCGGAATCTGTATTTCAGAGGACTGAGGACAGAGGACTGAGGACAGATTAGTTGGAGCCACTTCGTGGCTGTCAGCATCGGCACGAAGTGCCGCTGACTTTACTGTCTTCTGCCCTCTGTTTAGCATGTCTTGCGGTGACACCTTGCCGCTTAGACAATGCTTATGCGGCTTGCCGCCTTCTGTCTTCTGAAGCCTGCGCCGCGTGATCGCGTCGTCCATCCACGCGCCGCCGCGCTTGGTGTCGCGCGCATATAGATCGAGATAAAACTGGCCGAGCAATTTGCCGTCCGCCCCCGCCACCTCGCGCACCTCGAATAATTTTGCGTCGGGATGCCAGTACTGCACCTGTGCCGCCGCCGGGGCCGGCGTGATCGCGATGCCGTATAATTTTTCCACTAGGCCAAACAACCCCGACAACACGCGCGGCTCGGGGAAATACTGCTTCACCTCCTGATCCGAAAAAGCGTAACGCTCCAAGCGCAGCTTTTCGCTGGCGTAAGTCAAATCCCAGGATTCCAAATTGGCGAGATTTAATTTCTTCGCGGCAAACTCGCGCAACTCCTGAAAATCGCGTTCGGCGTGGGCGCGCGCCTTGCTCGCCAGGTCTTGCAAAAAGTCGATCACCTGCTGCGGCTGCGTTGCCATTTTGGTCGCCAGCGAGACTTCGGCATAAGACCCAAAACCGAGCAGGCTGGCCTCCTCGGCGCGCAATTTCAAAATATCTTGGATCAGCGCGGTGTTGTCGAGCGCGGCGATGTCTCCCAGTTCGCTGTCGCCCAATTCGCTGGCGCGGGTGGCGTAGGCGCGATACATTTTTTCGCGCACCGCGCGGTTTTCGCCATACTGCATCACCGGCATGTACGACGGCGCGTGTAACGTGAATTTCCAACCGGCAGTCTCGTCCTGATCGCTCTCCGCAGAGCGGAGAGCGGAACTGTTTACCCCCTCTCCCCGAAGCGCCCGCGTCGCGGTCGCGTTCGTGGCGGCATCCGACGAACGCGGGGCTGCGCCCCGCGTTGGCGGGAGAGGGCTGGGGAGAGGGTGAGAGAGTTGCGCCAGCTCGCGCGCCGTTTGCAAGGCATCTTCGGGTATGCCCGCTACCTCGCTCGCATCGTGCAGAACCAACGCGAAGGCGTTGGTCGCATCCAGCACGTTATCGGAAAACCGCGACGACAACGCCGACAAGGCTTCCTGCACTTCCATAAACCGCGCTTTCTTATCGGCGGGCAATTCCGCCCCGCCCAAACGAAAATCGCGCAACTCGTTGTCGATGATTTTTTTGCGCGCCCCGCTCAACTGTGCGTAAGCCGCGCTGTTTTTAAGCTGTTTATATTTTTCAAACAACGCCGTGTTCTGCGCCAGCGACGCAAAGTATTGCGTGATTTTTGGCAGATTCTTGTTATACACCTCGCGCAATGCCGCGCTGTTCATCACCGCGTTCAAATGCGACACCTGCCCCCAAGCGCGCGACAGCCGCTCGTTGGCATCTTCCATCGGCTGCACAAAATTTTCCCAAGTCACCGCTTGCGTATCGCCGCCGATGGCCGCAACCACCGCCTGTGCCTCCGCCAACAACTGCGTCACCGCCGGCGTTACGTGTTCAGTTTTAATTTCCGCGAAACGCGGCAGACCAGAAAAATCCAAAAGTGGGTTCATAAATAAGTGACGGAATAAACGCTGCTGTGGGGAATGGGACGGTCGCATTTTACTACGAATCCTTATCTACTCTTGGGCACGCCGATCTTGAGACAGCAAGCCGACAAGGGGCATTCGCCGCAACCGGGCGCAGTCGAGGTGCAAATCTCTCGCCCCAAGGACACCAAGTTCACGTGTAACGAGTAACGCAATTCCGGCGGGATTTTAGATTGCAACCGATCCATATCGCGCGGCGCGCAATGCTTGTCTCGCTGCGTCGGCCTGACCCAACCGAGCCGCCGGGCGATGCGCCAGCAATGCGTGTCCACGGGGAAAACCTGCCTGCCCAAGGCATACATCAACACGCAACGCGCCACTTTTTTGCCGACTCCCGGCAGCGACAACAAAAATGCTTCCGCCGCCGCGTCGTCCATCCCGCGCAACGCCTTCAGCGTCGGTTCACCAAACTTCGCCACGATGATGTCTAAAAGCTCGCGGATCGCCTTCGCTTTCTGGTTCGAGAGGCCGCCGCTGGCGATAGGCCGCGCAATATATTCGGCGGGTGCCTGGGCGATGTGCAGGTGGGTGGGGAAAGTTTCTTTGAGCGCGCGGAAGGTATTGCGATAGCTCGCCTCGCCCGTTTTGGTGCTGCAAATAATAAACAACAACTCGTCCAGCGGCTCCTTGCGGTTGTAGTGGTTGAAATCGTGGTAGCGGTTTTTCAGCGCTGCCGCAACACGCACAACGTTTGAAGGATATTTTTGCGAAGCCATGTTAGGAGAGCTAACAGCCGCTGCTTTTACTTTTTTCCGGGTAACAATTTTTTCTTGCTTGGGGGCAAGTAATTCTCCGACGAAACCACCTTCTTGCCCGTCTTGCCTTCTAGCTCCAGCCGCGCTTTCTTGGCGATACCGCCGCCGGTTTTTGCCGCTGCCTCGTTCTCGTTCATCCCTGTCGCATCCACACTCTCGGCGATCTGGCGCGTAGATAATTCTGCCAGCGCAGTAAAGATCAGCTCAGCTTCGCTCATATGGTCACGCAGGTTTTGCGATTTCAATCCCTTCATCACCTTGTGCGCCTTCACGTCCACCTCCGCCCACTCCTGATGAATGATATTGGTGAGAATCGCAAATTCTTCGCCCTGCTGGATGTCGTGCTCTTTCCAATAATCGGTCAGCCCTTCGACAAGCTCAGGACAGGCTTGTTGCGCGTCTCCTGCCCGGTCATGCGCTGTTGTATCCACTTATCGCTGCGTCCGTGCTTTTGCCAAGTCTCGCGGGCGCGGTCGAGCGAACGCGCCGGATCAGCCATCTCCTGCATCCGCTCATACCCCACCTTCGCCAGCCACAACTTGATCGGCTCCGCCTTCGGGCTGGGCACAGATTGCACCAGCCGCAACAGCGTTTCGGCGGTGGCGACATCGGTGAGGCGCTCCTTGCCGTCTTCTGCGGTCATTTTCAACTGGTAACAATTAGTTACCAGTTCACTACCCTCCTTGTCCAGTCGGCCTTTCAGCACCTTCCAATACTTTCTTGCGCCTTGATAGTCCGGATGCCGGGTCAGCACCTGAATAATGTCGATGACCGAAAACAGCCAGGTATCAGTGGACTCGTCATACACACGGCGAATTTCGTACTCTTCAAAAATAGCTGGTTGGGGTTGCATGGCTTGACTCCTGTTCATGGATGGCAAGTCGGACTATATCAACTGGTGACCAACCGTCACCAGTTAGCGATTTGAAATGCCGGGCAGAAAAATGGTTCGGGCGTGGCACACTTTTTCGATCCGATCTGGCAGCAAGGTCTCCGCCTATTACCCAGCCAGCTTCTTGACTGCGGGGGTAGCGGCACGGTGCTGTAAGATTTCGTCATCAAGATTGCGCTGCGCGTTGAACTCTTGCACCAGCTCTTGGACTCTATTATTGATAATGTCCCGAATGCTGACTTTGACAGCAAGCCCTCTGAGCATTGCCAGCATATCCTCACCCGCGCCCTCATATCCACCCACCAGCTTCCAAAACTGACTGCCGTTTAGTTTGTATTCATCGGCGCATGAATTATCGTCGTTGTACATACACAAGTGAAATACGCAGCCGTGATTTTCGGCTAACTTTTTTCGCTCATTTATCGTTTGGAGGTTACTGCTATTTTGAGCGTTTATTGATTTTATTTCGATCCAGTACTGCTTGCCATCAGGATGAAAAAATTTTAGGTCGAATGGATTTGGTCTGCCGGGAACAATCTTGCCGCCCTGTGATTCCACAAGAATTGCGCCAACTTTCTCAATAACACCACCGAGTCGTGTCGAGAAAGATTTTGTTACGCGCTGAGACACAATAAAGTAAATATACTCATCTACGTTATTAGAAAATAGCTCCAGCGTGAGCGGTTTGCTCTTGGCAAAAATGGTGTCTAGCGTAAGTTCATTTGCCGAATTTGAAATTCCAGAAATTAAGTCGTTAAAGAGACCAACGATCTTGCATTTCGCATCTTCAGAGATCATCGGTTTATCCACTTGATGTCAAATCAACGGGTTTAACCTGCTGAAACTTTGCACCAGAAAATCTTTCGATAGAGTCAGAGAGGTTTGATGAAATGATGGCCACGATTGAAAAGTAATTTCAATTACTCTTTTCAAAAAGTTGGCCGATTTTAATTTCAAGTGCCACAGCAATTTCATGAACTATTTTGACGGTGGGATTTCTTACACCACGTTCTATTCCGCTTATGTAGGTGCGATGTAGGCCGGACATTTCGGATAACCGATCTTGCGACCACCCCTTCGCCTCACGGAATCGACGGACATTTGCGCCAAATACATGCTGGATATTCATTGGTGTATGATTGCAGTATGTGACTCATTGGTCCACAGACGATCAGTCACATTTAATCGTGTTGCGTATAAAAAAGGAAAAACAAATGGACATAGGTGCAGTAATAACCAAGGCTCGTGATATGTACATAATCAATGGCGTGTTTATATTCGAGCCAAGCGGTGTAGACGAATTCGATAGCGGCTATTTGGTGGAAGCTTTTTTGTGGGTGCCAAAGGATGAGGAAACAGAAGCTCCTCCTGCCCGGGATATGAATGTTGCAGTCTAAATAGTAGACTGGAACTGAGCAGCCCTTTGCGGGTCAAGCCTACCCAAAATGCAAACGCAAAAACATGGCAATGATTCCCCCCGGCGGCTATTGGCGAGAACTGCCATTGAAAATTCAGAAAGAATATATGAAAGGCAGCTTCCACCTTTCCGGCGGCAAAACCGGCATGGCGAGGCGCATAGCCTGGGATGAGCCTTGCCTCACGCTCACTTGCGCCCCCGCGCAAAAACAAACAGAACGCTGCCACCCCGACGAGACGCGCCCCTTCACCGTACGCGAATATGCGCGTATCCAGACCTTCCCGGATGATTGGGTATTTGCAGGCTCGATGACTTCGCAATACAAGCAAATCGGCAACGCGGTTCCTGTTAATCTTGCCGAAGAAATTGGCAAATCGCTGGTCAAGACGCTCAATGTCTATTACGCGGGGCAGACTAAATCAACGAACAGCGCGCAAGAAAAAGAACAGAATGTTTCCTATGTTTGAACGCGGGCTGTTGCGGTGGCGCACGCCGTTTATCGCATTCTCTAAAATTCTCCACAAACGAAGTTGCACGATGCTTAAAAATTGTTTATATTGCACCCCATGAAACCGTATTTCGCCACTTCCCCGCTTCTTCTTTCCGGCCTGACCCGCTCGCTGCTGGTCGGTTTGCTGCTGCGCGCAAGCGCACAC
>Ga0209824_10001158_pt1 | contig 15353 bp, 12 predicted proteins | sample VDWuncwatermetaG_FD_184124 | JGI IMG/M metagenome (GOLD analysis project Ga0209824, IMG submission 184124) | Wastewater microbial communities from Netherlands to study Microbial Dark Matter (Phase II) - VDW unchlorinated drinking water (SPAdes)... ... | reverse complement strand
TCTCAAACCAATCACAATATTCGTCTCTGGGTAAAATAAACATGATTTTAAAAAGGAGACAACGCCCTTTTATTCCTCCGCCGCGACACCCCTCCCCGCCTGCCCCTATTTCACGGGCGGGCAGGCCCGTCGCCGGATCGCCCGACTACCTAGACACGCTCACCTCCACGGCCCCGGGGCCTTCCATTCCCCGTTACGTCCATGCCCCTGATGAATCACGCGAAGCGGGGTCATCAGAAATTCTTCAATCTCTCTAACGGTGGTAGACAACTTTTTTGGCGCGCGTTGAATATCTCCCTTTTTCAAAAACATCTTCCAGAGCGCCTGCCGATCAGATTCTTCATCGTAAATCTCTTCGGCGAATAACGGCTGCGCCGCCGGGAGAGAAGTTTTGCGATGTTCGAATGTTCTTCTTAACGCCTCGGCGAGGCTCGATCCACTAAAATCAAACCGGCGCATGATAAGCCAGATATCATAAAAGTCTTTCATCCGGCTGTTCAAAAGGCCGAGTTTGATCATCGCTTCAAATTTTTCGCTGATCATACTCTCTGCCGGATAGCCCTTGAGACGAGGTTTCGGAAGATCAAGGATAACGGGATAATCGATTGCCTTAGGCTTGGGATAAACGACATCCCCAAAACCCACGTCAATCTGCATGGGAATATGCGAGCGCTCCAGGAGTCCGAGAAATTTTACACGCACGCCTTCATAGTCGGCATCTTCCTTAATTTTACGACCTTGTACTGTTTTTGAGTCAAATACAAGCCCATCGGGACCCACAGCGATATCGCAAACATCTCTCATGACCGCCTCAATACTTGCCGCTTGATTGTCGTAACGCGCCAAGAAGTCGATATCAAGCGTCGTACGCCGATTAGGAATTTGCCACACAGTGAATAAAAGCGCCCCCTTTAAGACAAATTGATCCGCGTATTTTGAACGGCTGAACCGATAGAGAAATCTTTCCATCCCGTAATATTGCAGAACTTCGGCGAATGAACGGTTTGATGCTTTCGCCTTATTTCGAAGCCGGTCCCGAATGGAAGCTTGTATATTCGTGACATTTCTTTTCATAGCATCGTTTCCAGTATTGGCTTAATAATACGATCAACGCGGCAAATTTTGGCAAAATGCATAATCTCTTTGGGTCTTACGCCTTTCTCCGTAACGGCGATCTTGATGGCATCTCTCGCGACATCTGTGCCTGTCTTATTACGGAATTTAAAACAGTCCGCGATCGTCTTGGAAAGACTGTAAATTTTGATCTTGTGGCCCGCAATCTCGTGCTCTTCGATGCCCGCTTCCCATGCCTTAGGCGCGAAACGATAGAATTTTACAGGGGGATATTTAATTTTATTGGCGCGCGCTCCAGACAGAATAGCGATATCGATGAATCGCGGTATTTCACTCGTTGCCTTGTAAAAGTAAAGCGCCGAAAGGAGACAAATAACTCCCTTTGGCGCTTGAAGAGACGCAATCACATAATCCGGATGGGACCCAAGAGTGTCACTGGTGAGTCGATAGAGCCCCCGTCCAATCTTTTCAATTTTATCCTCTTTTTCAAGACTCTTAAGCATATCTGAATGAAATCCAGCTTTTAGGATTGAAGAAAAGTGGGCTACTCCGCCATGATTCTGGAGATAGACGATTATTTTATTTGTTTTGGACTGCATGGCGCCTCCGTATAATTCGTCACTACTTATGAATAAGTATATACACTTTATACGTCCCTGTCAACGATATAAAAGAAATATAAAGTAAATATTATAACTTATTTAATAACAGTTAGTTATAAATATACCGTGGAAGGAGTAAACATAAGACATTCGAAGGTCACACAATCCTCCGGAGTGCCTCCTGAATCCGTTCGGAATCTTTGAGTTTCGGCCGGACCGGTCCTGTGTCAAACGCTTTTTGGATCGTCTCCCTCAGGCCGTTTTGCTCTGTTAAAAGAACACACTCATTTCTCGACAGTTCCAAAAGGGTCTTTTCTATTTTTGAATTTTTCTTCCGCTCGGCTGGCAGAAAGACAATCACGCGGTCGGCGACGGAGGCTGCTTCTGAAACCATTGAAATGCTTTCACCGGTGACGAGGACGACCTTCGAAAGTCCCACTATCCCCGCGACGACACCTTCGATATTCATCCGGTTCGCAAGGACGAGGAGTTTGCAACGGGGATCATTTTTGCAAGATTTCTCAAGAAGCGATTCGAAGGCCTTGGAAGTCCGACGGGAGGTGGTCACCAAAAGATGAACGTCCATTCTGTTTGCTTCCTGTCTCACCGTTTCAATGAAATGGAAAAACTCTTCCTGATTCCATCTGAATTCTTTTGTCTCGCCTCCGATGAGAAGCCCAAAGGTTGGTTTTTCCGGCTTTCCGATCCGCTCCGAAAGGTGTTTGGCCTCATTCCTGACCCGCTCTTCGGTCAAAAGATGCGGGGCACCGACTGTCGTCACAATACGGGGTGAAGACGGCGGATGGTCATGTTTAGGAATCACCGCAAGGTCAAACGAACGGGCGGGAGGAAGGACCGGATCCATCACGACAATCCCCCGGGCCGAGTGATCCAAGGAAAGAATACGGTTGAGGGGTGCAAGGCTCGAGCCGGTGGAAATGATAAAATCGTAACGGGAACGGATCACTTTTTCATAACTTTCTTGGGTCAGGGCAAACCGGACACACTTCAAACACCCCTGACAGCGCCGATTCGCCTGAAGGCTGAAGGCGGAAAGGAGTGCACGTCGCCAGGGTTGTTTGAAACGAATTTCTAAACGCTCCGGAGGCCGAGCAGACTTTCCATTTTCCTTGAGAACCTTTTCGAGCGAGGCGGCAACACCCAAAGATTGGTTCAGGTGACCCGCCTTTCCGTCGCTTAAAATGGCGACCTGTCGCGACGGGGACGACTTCCATCTCTTATGAAGCCAGAGCCATTGGTCCGGATAGCTTCGGATGTAGGCTTCGAGCCGGTTTGCAAACTGCTGGAGTCCTTGTCGGATATCTTCTTCCTCATTGCCGCTTTTTACAATCTGGATCGGCTCCGTAATATCGATGTGATGAAATAGATTTCGTTCCCGACGGACAAAACAAGGAATCACCTCGCACCCTGTTTTTAGATGAAAGGCGATCGCTCCGGGGGCAAAAGAGGTTGGACGACCGAAAAAATTAACAAAGACACCGTTCTTCCCTGCGTCCTGATCGGTGAGTATTCCGACAATTTTATTCGCCTTCAGATCGCGGAGGATCTCTCTGGTCATCATCCCTTTGTGAATGACCTTACATCCCGTGAGCTCCCGGTAACGGTTGAGAAGTGCATTTGTCTTCGGAAATTTCTGCTGCCTTGCAAGAACACTAACGGGATACCCTTGGATCGCGGAGGCAAAACTCTGAAGCTCCCAGTTCCCATAATGGGCCGTTAAGGCAACCATTCCCTTCCCTTTCCGCTTTGCCGACGCCAACCTTTCGAGGCCCTGCCATGTGACATAACGGTCAAGATACGCCTTATCCACTTTTGGAAATCGGAGAACTTCTACCGCAGTCTGCATGAGGTTCTGGAAGACTTTTCGTTCCAGATGAAGCAGTTCAGACGGCCCCAATTCCTCCCCGAGACACGATTTCAAGTTGATGTAAGCAATCTCCCCTCGGCTTCGATAGAATAAGAAAGCAAGATCCCCGACCCTCCGCCCGATCCAAAGAGAGAGCGGCAAAGGGAGGGTGCTCAGGAACTTGGAAAGTCCCTTAGCGAGGTGATAAAGTATCGAGTCGGCGGAGAAGTTCGTCTTCATTTTTTGTGACCACAAGTTCCACTTCAACAATGACCAGTCTCGTCGAGGGCCAAAGATCGAGCGCTCTCAGCCGTTCGAAGTCCTTTTCAGTGGTGATGAGACATCCGGCGTCTAGCGCATCGGCGCTCTCGTCTATTTTTGCAAGATCCTTTTCTCGATAGCGATGATGGTCCATAAAAGAGACCATCTCAATGAGTCGAAGTCCTGATCCTTCAAGAATCCGCTTGAAGGCCTGAGGATTTCCGATACCGCAAAAAGCGATCACCCGTTCGCGCCGGAGGGATTCAAGGCTAACCCCTTCATGGCTGCGGGCCTCGTAAAAACGACGGAGACGATGGATTGAGAAAAGAATAGGGGCATCGGGAACACATTTTTTAAGAAAATGTTCCTGTGTACTAAGTTTTTCCTCTTCCCCATCGGTCCGGGTGAGGACTAAAAAATCGGCCCGCCGGAGCGAAGCCGGTTTTTCACGCAGGATTCCCCGAGGAAGCATCCTTCCGTTCCCAAAGGGGTTGGTCGCATCAATCAGCACAATATCAAGATTACGGTAGAGCCGCCGATACTGAAATCCATCATCGAGAATCACGGTATCGATGTGAGCTGAAAGCGCTTTTTCGGCAAGGGCGACCCGATCCTTTCCCACCCAGACGGGGACATCTGGAAAAGCACTTCTCAGCTCCACTGCCTCATCGGAGAGGTCTTCTGAGATTTTCTGATACCCCCGCGTGAGAACCGCAACTTTTTTACCCTTCGAAAGGAGCTTTTTCACAAGCCATTTCACAAAAGGGGTCTTTCCTGTCCCCCCTAGGGTGATATTGCCGATGCTGATGACTACTAAAGGAACCTTTTTCCCCTTCCAAAACCCTGTCTTCCAGAAAAAATTCCGGATTTCCAGAAGAATCCGGTAAAGGAACGCAAAAACGTGAAGGATTATTTTGATACAAAAGGAAAAGGGATCTTTTCTTTGATCAGTCATCAAGGAATAAAGGTAACGTCTCATCGTGCCAAAAATGCCTTCAAAAGTTCCAGATGCCGGTCCACAACTCCCCGATGGGCCAGGACAATCTGTTTCGCCTTCTCTCCGAGCGACCGCCGCAGGGATGCATCTTTAAGAAGGAGGCGCGCTGCGGAAGCGAGTTCCTCCTGACTTCTGACCTGCACAGCAGCTTTTCCTTCAAGGAAAAGCTGAACGATGTCTTGAAAATTATCCATATGGGGACCAAAAAGAATCGGTTTTGCGAAAAAGGCGGGTTCTAAAAGATTCTGCCCCCCTTTCGGAACCAGACTTCCCCCGATGAAGACCAGATCGGAAGCCGCATAGAGAGACCGGAGTTGGCCGACGGTATCGAGGACAAACACGGCATCTTCTTTCCGGCTTCCATTTTCCGAAAAAAGGGTTGCCGGACGATGAAACGTCCCGATCAGCTTTACCACTTCTTTGGTCCTTTCCGGATGCCGGGGGGCAATGAGAAGTCGGAGGTTGGGATGATTCCGGGAAAGCACCTGGTAAATTTCCAAAAGGGATCTTTCTTCACCGGGATGAGTGCTTCCCGCCACCCAGAGCGTTTCCTCCGCCTCAAGGCCGAGGCGTCTTCTCACCTCATGGGAGGAAACCCCTTCCGGAGACAGAGAAAGATCAAATTTCATATTTCCGACAATATGAATCTTCTCGGGACGCCCTCCGAGTTTAAGGATCCGCTCCCCGTCCTCAGGATACTGCATGCAGAAAAGTTCAATTTCCTTTAAGGCATCCCGAATCGCCCATCGAACCCATCGGTATCTTCGGAAAGATTTCTTCGAGATCCTTCCGTTCAGAAGGAGAATGGGAATATTTTTTTCCTTCAATGCAAGAATCAGGTTAGGCCAGATCTCGGTTTCCAGAGTTGCAAAAATATCCGGGTCCAACTTTTGAACCACGCGACGAACCACCCAACTCAAATCAAGGGGAAAATAAAATAAGACCTCGTCTTCTTTTCGAAGCTTCTCAAGAACGACGCGGCCGGTCCGTGTGGTGGTTGAAAAAGAAAACTGGATATTTGGGAACTGTTTACGAATTTCCTCGACAAGGGCGACTGCCGCAAGGGATTCTCCCAAGGAAACCGTATGAAGCCAGAAAAGTCTCTTTCCCTCCCTGAGCCGGAGGAGTCTTCCTTCCCTCTTTGGGGAAGGAATCGACCCAAACCTCTCCCAAAGATGGTCGTGGGACTTCTTTTTGAGGAAAAAAGTCGGCAGATAGAATAGACAAAACAACGAAAATGCAAAATTATATAGGAATATCATAGTAGTTCATAGTTCATTGTTCAGAGTTCATAGTTTGTAATTCGCTTCTATCTATGAACAACGAACTACGAACTATGAACATCGTGTTAAGCTCGGGGATGCGCTTTTTCATAAACCCTTTTTAAACGTTCCGCCGTCACATGCGTATAGATCTGCGTCGTTGAAAGATGCTGGTGGCCGAGAAGCTCCTGCACCGCCCGAAGATCCGCCCCGCGGTCTAGGAGGTGAGTCGCAAAAGAATGGCGCAAGGTATGAGGGGATATATGATACACGAGGCTCGTTCTCTTGATGGCGCGGTCAAGGAGTCGCCTGACACTGCGCCCACTCAGTCTTCCACCGTTTTTATTCACAAAGAGAGCTTGCGTATTTCGATTCTTTTTGGATTCTCCCCGTTTTTCGAGATAGGCACGGATCGCCCGGAGCGCTTCCTCTCCGATAGGAGAAAGCCGTTCCTTCTTTCCCTTTCCCGAAACTTTGACCACTCCGCCGATAAAATCGACGTGGGGAATATCGAGTTGCGTCAGTTCACTCACCCGGAGCCCCGAACTGTAGAGGGTCTCAAGAATTGCCCGGTCCCTTAACCCCAAGAAATCCTTGGGAATTCTCTCGAGGAGTTGGGTGACTTCCTCTATTCCGAGTATCTTGGGAAGTCTTTTTTCCCGTTTGGGAGTGCGGAGTGTCAAGGTTGGATTGGTTTTGAGATATCCCTCCCGGCAGAGAAATTTAAAAAAGGACCGGAGAGATGAAATTTTCCGCGCAACGGTGATTTTCTGGAAGTTCTTCGCTTTGAGGTCGGCGAGAAACCTGCGCAGCGTCAAAAGATCAATTTTCTCAATCGGGACATCCCCGACGGAGCGCTCGAAGGCCTCGAGGTCGCTTGCGTAAGAGATCAGGGTGTAAGAGGAGGCGTTCTTCTCATATTCCAGGTAACGAAGAAATTTCTCGATATAACGTTTCACTACGCAACCTTAATGAGACCATGATTTATGTCGTCCATGGGACTCCATAAATCATTGGTCGAATTAACCCTTGACATTTTGTGGATGTTCTTCCATCAAAATGTCAAGGGTCAAATTCAGGCAACAACTTATGTCACTTCGTTCCATAAGTTGTGCCTTCATTTGAGGGGAGTTGGTTGGTGATAAAGGTGCACTTGGGATATCGGGTGCAGCCGTAGAAAAAGCGCCCCCTCTTCTTGGAGCGGCGCTCCACGAGCTGTCCGTCGCAGCCGGGCGAAGGACACGGCACACCCGTCGTAATCGATCGGGCATTCTTGCATGCCGGCCATCCGGAGCAGCTTAAAAATCTTCCGGCCCTTCCCCATTTGATAACCATCGGCAGGCCGCACTTCTCGCAAGACTCCTTGGTCTCGATGACTTCCCGCTTCATTTCTGTCTTGGCCAAGGAAAGGCTTTCCGAAAAGGGACTGTAAAACTTCTTGAGCACAGCGGTCCACTCGGCCCGCCCCTCCTCAATGTCATCCAGTTCCTCCTCCATCGCCGCCGTGAACTGAATATCGAGGATCTTCGGAAAATGTTCAATGAGAAGCCGCGTTACGAGATTTCCGAGTTCCGTCGGGATCAGACTCCCTTTTTCCCGGCGGATATAATCCCTTTGAATAATCGTCTGCAGGGTCGGTGCATAGGTGCTCGGACGCCCGATCCCGAGCTCTTCAAGGGCCTTCACGAGCGACCCTTCAGTATAGCGTGGCGGCGGTTTTGTAAAATGCTGACTCGGGAGAAATTGATGGAACGTCAGGGTCTCGCCGACCGACACCTCCGGAAGCAATGTCTCTTTCTTTTCTTCCTCCTCCTCGGTCGCATAGACGGAGAGGAAACCGGGGAAAAGACAGGATTGGTGCGATGCCCGGAAAAGGGCAGGGCCACAGGCGATATCGACTGAAAGGATTAGGAAATTCGCCTTTTCCATCTGACTTGCGACAAAACGAGAGTAAATCAGACGATACAGTTTGTACTGATCGGTAGAGAGATATGATTTGATCACGTCCGGTTCACGGAAAGCCGATGTGGGGCGGATCGCTTCATGCGCCTCCTGGGCCGTCTTTTTGGAAACGTAACGGTTGGGCTCTTTTGGAAGATATTCCCTCCCAAATTTCTTTTCGATAGTGTCCCTCACCTGCACAATCGCGCCCTCACTCACCCGAACCGAGTCCGTGCGCATATAAGTGATGAGACCGACGGTTCCCTCTTTGCCGATCTCAAGCCCCTCATAAAGCTGCTGGGCGATCCGCATGGTTCTTGCGGCAGAAAAATGAAGCTTGTTGAAGGCATCTTGTTGGAGTTTACTCGTTGTAAAAGGGGCGGAAGGCGATTTTTTCTTTTCGCTTTTCCGGACGTCCTTCACGACAAAGGAGGACCCTTCAAGCTTTTTTAGAAGGGTGTCGACGACCTCCTGATTCGCAAGTTCCGCCTTCTTATCGTCTACTCTTTCAAGCTTTGCAAGAAATTCTTTATTGGGGGATTTTTGGGGAGAGAGGCGTGCTTCAATTTCCCAGTATTCCTGAGGGATAAATGCGGTGATCTCTTTTTCCCGGTCAACGACCAGACGGGCCGCGACGGACTGCACCCGTCCTGCACTGAGACCCTTCCCCACTTTTTTCCAGAGGAGAGGGCTTAAGCTGTACCCGACGATACGGTCGAGGATCCGGCGGGCCTGCTGCGCATTCACCTTTTTCAGATCGATCTCACCGGGATGTTTGAACGCCTCCAGTACCGCTTCACGGGTAATCTCATGAAAGACCACGCGATGGATTTTTTTGCTGTTGCCGAAGAAGTTTTTTAGGTGCCAAGAGATCGCCTCGCCTTCACGGTCCGGATCCGGGGCGAGATATATAGTATCTACCGCTTTGGCTTCTTTCTTCAGCTCATTCAAAATTTTCTTTTTTCCTTTGATGACAATATAGGTCGGCTCAAAATCTTTCTCGACATCCACTCCCATTTTGCTCGCGGGGAGATCAATCACATGTCCCATGGAAGGGCGGATGATATACTCATCTCCAAGAATATGGTGAATGGTCTTCGATTTGGCCGGTGATTCCACGATGACAAGCGATTTGGCCTTGCCCCCGCCGACAAAGTGGACGATTTCAACCTCGTCATTTTCCTTGAGCACCCTCTCCGCATAGGCGTTTTTAGGAAGGATAGCTTGATTCAGTTCCACCACCACCCGACGCGGATCCACAGAAAGCTCTTTAAGGAGGGAGGCGAGTGAGACCCCCTTTCGAATTTTTTTCACTTCCCCATTCACCTTGAGCTGAATATCGGGATCTTTCATCATGTCCTTGCGTAGCGGTTTCCGGGATAGACTTTAATCAGTCTCTTCACTTCAAGCTGAACGAGCGTGGAAAGAGCCATCTGGGCGGAAAGATGGGTTTCTTCCACGATGGTATCGACCGATTTTGGAAATTCTGAAAGCGTTTCGTAGATCACTTCCTCTTCGCCGATCAAAGACGGAGACAGCTTTGCGAAAGAAGTTTTGATGACGCCGTTTGCAATCGGGATCTTGAGCTCCTCAAAAATATCGGCGAGTCCTTCGACCAATTTTGCCCCTTGCTGAATCAACCGGTTCGTTCCTTTTGAAAGAGAGGAATCGATCCGCCCTGGAATCGCAAAGACCTCCCGCCCCTGTTCCATCGCAAAGTGCGCTGTGATGAGCGCACCGCTTTTTTCATCGGCCTCAACGACCAAAACGCCCAAGGAAAGCCCGCTGATGATCCGGTTACGGCGTGGAAAATTTTGAGGCAAGGCCGGGTAATGCATCGGAAATTCGCTCACGAGTGCGCCGGAAGAAGAGACTTCCTTTGCAAAGATCCTGTTTTCCGGCGGGTAAATCTTAAGGAGTCCACTTCCTAAAACGGCAACAGTCCTCCCCTTTCCTGAGAGGGCTCCTCGGTGCGCAGCACTATCAATACCTCTTGCAAATCCGGAAACGATCGTGAAACCGTATCCTGCAAGGTCCCTTGCAATTCCCTTGGCACTTTCGAGGCCGTACGAAGAGGCCTTCCTCGATCCGACAATCGCCAGAGAAAGCTCATCCTCTTTTCGGAAATCACCTTTCACGTAGAGAATCACGGGAGCATCATGAATCTCTTTGAGAGATTTCGGATACACATCATCCAAAAAAGTTAAAACCTCAACACCCTCTTTCTCGGCAAGCTCAAATTCTTTTTTGAAATCATTCTTTCCTGGCGCTTGAAGAATAGACCGGGCAACACTCTCAGTGAGGCCAAGTGTCGCAAGCTCGGAAGCATTTTTCCCAAAAAGCGATTCCGGCGACTGAAAGTGGGCAAGGAGTCCTTTGATACGAATCGGCCCGAGCCCTTCGATGCTATTCAGTAACATGAGCGCTTCACGATCGTTCATACGACTTTTCCCTTCAAAAGAGCCAAAATTTTGGAGACGACCTGATCCACGGTCAACGTGCTGGTATCGACACTGAAATCAGCCCGCGCATAGAACGTTTCTCTCTCTTTTAACAGGCTCTGGATCGCTTCCTGCGGATCAGGAGTACTCAGAAGCGGCCGATGGCGATGTTCCTTGACCCGTTCGTAAATGACAGAAGGTGTTGCCGTCAGACAGATCACGGGGCCCTTCTTTTTCAAATTCCTGATGTTTTCTTCTGCAATCACCACCCCGCCGCCGCAGTCAATCACCACGTTGTCCATTTCCGAAGCCTTTTTCACGACCTCGGATTCGACCTTGCGAAAATAGGGCTCCCCTTTGTTTTTGAAAATGTCATGAATCGTGCTATTTTCTTGAAGTACAACCAGATCATCGGTGGAAACGTAGGTTTTGTTCAGTTTTTGCGCAAGGCCCATGGCAACAGCACTCTTTCCGGTCCCCATAAACCCGACGATGGCAATATTACTCATGAAGCCCCCTCTTAAGGGTACAGGGCGCAGGGTGCAGGGTGCAGGGTATAGGGTTGAGAAATTTTTGTACGTAAACTCACACCCTGAACGCTGTACCCTGTACCCTAAACCCTATCCTTAGAACTCCCTCACCTGTTTCAAATATCCTTCGTGATTCCGCTTGATCTCCTTCATCGAGTCGCCGCCGAATTTTTCAAGGACAGCGTCCGCGATTTCAAAAGCGACCACCGCCTCGCCGATCACCCCCGCCGCTGGCACTGTGCAGACATCGGACCGTTCAATCGTCGCCTTGACCGGTTCTTTCGTCAGAATATCGACGGAAGGAAGAGGATTCAAAAGAGTCGAAATCGGTTTCATGTAGGCCCTGAGAAAAATCGGCTCGCCGCTCGACATCCCTCCTTCAATCCCTCCCGAGCGGTTACTCCCCCGGTAAAACCCTTTTTTGGAATCATGATAAATGGCATCATGCACTTCGGAACCCCGCTTCTGGGATCCCGAAACGCCGTCTCCAATCTCCACCGCCTTCATTGCTTGTATAGAGAGGATCGCCCTTCCGAGCCGCGCATCAAGTTTCCGGTCATAATGGACGTAACTTCCGAGTCCGACCGGTACTCCCGTCACGATCACCTCAAAAACGCCGCCGAGAGTATCCTTTTCCTCTTTGGCCTTTACAATTTCCCCAATCATCTGTTTCTCGGCGGTCTTATCCGCGCATCTCACTTCGGAAGCCTCCGCATTTTTCCGGATCGCGTCAAAAGAGAGCTTTTCGGTGTTTGCCACGATGCTTCCGATCCGGAGGACATGGCTTGCGAACTCGATTCCGAATTCGTGCAGGAAAATCTTACAGACCGCCCCCACCGCAACGCGCGCGGCCGTCTCCCGGGCACTTGCCCGCTCGAGGACATTTCGGATATCCGTATGCGCATACTTGAGGGCGCCGGTGAGATCCGCATGCCCCGGCCTCGGATGGGTCACCTTCGGAAGCTCGTTGATCTTGAAATCCTTGTTTTGAATCATGAGGGCGATGGGGCTCCCCATCGTCAGTCCCTCTTTAACTCCCGACAGAACCTCAACCTTATCCTGTTCGATCTGCATCCGTCCGCCCCGACCAAACCCGACCTGCCGGCGCGAAAGTTCTTGATTCACGACCGCCTCATCGATCTTAAGTCCGGCAGGCATCCCTTCGAGCGTCGCCAAAAGACACCTCCCATGACTCTCACCACTCGTTAAGTAACGTAACATGTTATTCCCCTCTCAATGACAAATGACAAAATTCAAAGCACAAAATAAATTCAAAATTCAAATACCAAAACATAAAGAGGTTTTGGTATTTGTCATTATCTTACAAATCCCAAGTAGGTTAAGATATTCTCTCCCCATAAAAGGGCAACGATGCTTCCCAAAGAAAGAAAAGGTCCATAAGGAATAATTTCGGCCCCCTTACGGATTTTCAAAATAATCCCGACAACGGAACCAAAAAAGGGAGCAATGAAAAAAGCGAGTAACGCCGTCTGCCAGCCGACGACTGACCCGACCATCGCCAAAAACTTCACATCCCCACCCCCCATACTCTCCTTCCTGAAAACCAGATTCCCGAAAAGACCGATGAGGTATATGGAACCTCCTCCCACAAGTGCCCCGAGAGCGGAGTACCCTAAAGAATACCAGCGCGTCGCAGCGGAATGAAGGGGAGGGTACAGGACACTCACCCCCATTCCCACTGCAAGACCTCCGAGACTGATCTCATCCGGAATAATTTGATGTTTCAGATCAATGAAACTCGCTACAATCAGCGCGGAAAACCATGCCGCGTAGATGCAAAAGAGAGCGTTCACACCGAAACGAAGATAGAGCACCAGAAACGAAAGCGCGGTCAGGCCCTCGACGACAAAATAGCGAAAGGAGATCGGCTCATGGCAGAAACGGCATTTTCCCTTTAACACAAGGAAGCTCAGGAAAGGGATATTGTCATGCCATCGGATGCTTTGCTTACACTTCGGACAATACGAACGAGGAGAAACGATAGATTCCTCCTTCGGCAGCCGGTGAATACAAACATTCAGAAAACTTCCGACAATCGACCCCGCCATAAGGACGCAAATTTTTGCAAGCATCTACGCGAGCGTCTCCTCAAGGGCGCGTCGCATCACTTCAAGAGGCGGGTTTTTCCCCGTCCAGAGTTCAAAGGAACGGGCTCCCTGGTGAAGGAGCATTCCCCGCCCATCGATCACCAAAAGCCCTTTCCCGGCGGCCTGTTTTAAAAGAGTGGTCCCTTCTGGATGATACAAAAGGTCGCAGACCACTAGTTTCGGGTGAAGCGACCGTTCTTCGAGAAATGAAAATTGACTGACAGGGGTTGCGTTCACCAAAATATCCATTGAAGGAAGATAGCGCTGTGAGAGTTCTTTGAGCCCCAGGTAAAATTCCTGTTCCCGGCGGCCATCGGCTCCCTCTTCCAAAAGAATCTCATCAATGATATGAAACCGCTTCATCCGGACGTAATAATACCCGACAAAGCTCGCCCCCTCCTCTTTGACCGTCACGGCAATCGCCTGGGCAGCCCCCCCGGCTCCGAGGATCAGCACTTTTTTCCCGAGGACCGACACTCCCCTTTCCTTTAAAGAGTTGACAAATCCGTATCCGTCGGTACTGTATCCCTTAAACTTTTTTCCGTCGACCGCTACCGTATTGACCGAGCAGGTCAGTTTGACCTGCCGGTCCAGCTCATCGCCGCGTTCGATCATCCAGCGGTAGACCTCGGTCTTATAGGGGACAGTGACGTTCAGGCCGGAGACATTTTCAGAAGGAAGAGTTGCAAAAAACTTTTTGGCGCTTTCTAAAGAAGGTTTCTCGAACTTCTCATAGACAGCCGGAAGCCCGAGCGCACGAAACGCCGCATTCTGCATGGCGGGCGATGGACTACGGGTAATCGGATACCCCAAAAGCCCATACCGCAAGCCATTCACCCCGTTACAAACTCCTCATATAAGACGCAATAACATTTATTGATCTCTTAAAATATCTTCTCACCAATACCATTATTTGTGCATTTGTTTGTAACGGGGTTCACACCAGCCCCTTTTCAGCGCGCACGGAGCGTTTAGGCGAAGGTATGTGGAAGTATTTATTGATCGCGGAAAGGTACGCCTTAGCGCTCGCTTCGATAATATCGGTGGAAGTTCCCCGCCCGGTGATGACCTGGTCACCAAATTTCACCCGGAGGGTCACCTCCCCCTGTGCATCCTTCCCGCCGGTGATGGCGCGGAGGGAATAGTCAAGAAGTTTCCCTTTCACCCCAGTAATTCGGTCAATTGTTTTATAACAGGCATCCACCGGCCCGTCCCCTGAAGAAGCCTCTTGTAACAACTTTTTCTTCCTCTTCAGACGGATCGTCGCCGTTGGGATAGTGCCTGTACCGCTTGAGGTATGCACATAGTCCAACGTATAAACCTCAGGAACTTTCGTGATCCCTCCTTCAATGATGGCGGAGAGATCGCCGTCGAAAACCTCTTTTTTCTTATCGGCGAGTTCCTTGAATCCCTCAAAGGCCCGTTCAATCTGCGATTTGGTCAGACGGAAGCCGAGTTTTTTGAGCCGTTCGGTAAAGGCGTGCCGTCCCGAATGTTTTCCAAGGACCAGTGTCGACTCTCCGTAGCCGACCTCTTTCGGATCCATAATTTCATAAGTCATTCGGCGCTTGAGAATCCCGTCTTGATGAATTCCTGATTCATGGCGGAAGGCGTTTGCGCCGACGACCGCCTTATTGGGCTGCACCACAAAGCCCGTCAAACTGCTCACGAGGCGACTCGCCTTCACGATTTCGCGGGTATGGATGTCGGTATAAACAGGGTAAATGTCTTTTCGCGTCCGAATTCCCATGACCACTTCTTCCAGTGAGGCATTTCCCGCCCGCTCGCCGATTCCGTTCACGGTACACTCCACCTGACGTGCCCCGTTCAAGACGGCGGAAAGTGAATTCGCGACAGCAAGTCCCAGATCATTGTGGCAATGGGCACTGATGATTGCTTTGTCGATATTCGGGACATTTTCGCGGATGAGCCGGATCAAATTTCCAAACTCAATAGGAGTGGTATAACCGACCGTGTCCGGAATATTGACCGTCGTGGCCCCTGCGGCGATCGCTTTTTCGATCACGCGGAAGAGAAACTCCGGTTTGCTCCGGGCGGCATCTTCCGGCGAAAACTCCACATCCTCTACAAATTTTTTCGCATAGCGGACCATCTCGCCTGCAATCCGCAAGATCTCGCTTTCAGCCTTCCGGAGTTTGTACTTCATGTGGATCGGGCTTGTCGCAATAAAGACATGAATACGCGGACGCCGGGCATGACGCACCGCTTCATGAGCTCTTTCGATATCCTTCTCTGTCGCCCGTGCCAGA
>Ga0209824_10001156_pt1 | contig 15373 bp, 16 predicted proteins | sample VDWuncwatermetaG_FD_184124 | JGI IMG/M metagenome (GOLD analysis project Ga0209824, IMG submission 184124) | Wastewater microbial communities from Netherlands to study Microbial Dark Matter (Phase II) - VDW unchlorinated drinking water (SPAdes)... ... | reverse complement strand
GTTTATTCACGGGCCTTACTTTGAGGCTGAACTTTTCGATGAGTCCACAGGCCATTCGCTGCGTTGCGTCTACAGGGTGCGGCGTGTTGACCCCGAGCCGAAATTTTTCTTGTGAGAACGTAACTGCTTCTGCCTTTTGCCCCCTCTCCTTTGTCCTCTCCCCCGTTGGGGGAGAGGGAAGGGTGAGGGGGAATAGTAACAAGGAGTTCAACAGATGGACAAGGAAGAGCTGGAATTTTTTAATGTTACCGCCAAGCCGTGGCGCGCTGTCCCCGGCAGCAAATGCGCAGGTCTGCGCGAGCGTATACTGAGCGGCGATCCCAACACCGGCGACTATACGCGCATTTTACGGTTCGATCCCGGTTGTGATACCACGCCCAACGGGGTGCTGACGCATGACTTCTGGGAGGAAGTCTACATTCTAGAAGGCGGCATGATCGACCTAACGCTGAATAAGGAGTTTAAGGCGGGGGATTATGCCTGTCGGCCGCCGGGGATGCCCCATGGCCCCTGGAAGTCACCCAACGGGTGCACCACCTTCGAGGTTCGCTACACGAAGTAGGCGTAGGGCTAACGAAGCTGGGAGGAGCATGATGGCCCTTTCCGTGCGCTAAGGAAATTCGATGCCGCAGCGGGACTTCTCCAAGACATACCAGTGGCTTGCCCTCGTTAATGTTTGCCTCGGCCAATTTATTACTGCAGTGGATGCCCGTTCCGTTAACATAGCCTTGCCGACGTTGTCGGTCTATTTCGGCACCTCGATGGACGGCGTGCAATGGATTCTTCTCGCCTATCAGCTCACAATTATCGGTCTGGTCTTGAGCCTGGGCAGGCTGGGAGACATGGTAGGAAGAAAAAAGATCTACAATCTGGGATTTGTGATCTTCATGCTTGGCTCGGCGCTTTGTGGTCTCGCCGGAGGTATGGCCGAGATAATCGTTTTTCGCGTCCTCGAGGCGGTCGGTGCGGCGATGGTCCTGGCCAACGGACGGGCTATCGCCTCAGCTGTTTTTGGCAGCGAACAGAGGGGGAGGGCGCTGGGGATCAGCTCGATGGCCTTTCATTTAGGCTATATGCTCGGCCCCTCTTTGGGCGGGTTTTTGATCGATACCTTGGGTTGGCGCTGGATATTCTTCGTAAATCTTCCTGCGTCACTGGCCGGTGCGATCATGGCGTGGCGAGTTCTGCGGGAGACCGTTACTACGAGATCCAAGTACAGTATCGATCCGCCGGGGATGATAACGCTGCTGCTCACCGTGGCCTCTCTCATCCTCGGAATGCACGAGGCCACGCAATCCGGCTTCACCCTCGTGTCGGTTAGCCTTTTTTCTCTTTCGGCCCTCTTCCTCGTTGGTTTTATTTTTTTAGAACAGAGAGTCGCAGCGCCCCTTTTGGATCTCGGTCTATTTCGCGTAAGGCTCTTCACAGCAGGAATCATCAGCCAATTCCTGATCTCCCTTTCCCAGACCGCCACCTTTTTTCTCCTGCCCTTTTATCTGCAAGGGATTTTGTCTTTCACGCCCACTCAGGTGGGATTGACTATGATTGTTTACTCCATGGTGGTTGTTTTTATTGCCCCTATTGGGGGATCGCTGTCTGATAGACTGGGCTCGCGCCTGCTCTGCACGCTGGGCTGTCTTTGCACTTTTTTGAGCGTCCTTTCCATGGCTTGGCTCGGCGTGGACTCCACCCAGTGGAGCGTGATGATCCCCCTCCTGGGGATGGGATTGGGATGGTCGCTCTTTGCCTCCCCGAATTTGAGCGCCGTTTTTGGTTCTGTATCCCCAGATAGGCTGGGGGCAGTAAGCGGTATCTCTCTAACTGCCGCCAATACCGCCAATGGGGTTGGAATTGCCGTAGGGAGTCTCCTCTTTGCCCATTGGCTGCGTTATTACGGTGTGGCGGCCAAAGGCGCGACGAATTATACCGAGTGGGCCAAGGAGCCTGCCGTCTTCATGAAGGCGTTCCAAAATTCCTGGACGATCTTCGCTCTTTTTGCTTTGGTCGCAGTGGGCACTTCCGCCGTGCGCGGGAAAAGGTAGGGCTTGAAGAAATGGATGAAGCAAAGAGAGATGTTTGATTCTCGCCTATTTTGCCGGGTGGTGGTCGATGTGAATGTAGGCGTCAATGAATTTCACAATCCTTGCCTCATTGAACTCGTTGAATTTGTCGATGCGGGACCAAGCGGTGAGAGCGATTTTGTGGCTCATCCCCGGATAAGGGGCCAGGATGATGTGATCATAGCGTCTGACAATTTGGGCCAATTTTTCTATCAGCGCCTTGCACTCCTGGCTCGTTTGGGGGCAGTTGTACTGAACCACAACCCCGCCATCTTCTAAATTATGGACCTGGAGCTCTTTGGGGATCGAGGTTTCACTGATTCCCCAGCGGGCGATGTAAGGGAGGTGGGGGCCTGAAGTAGGGGGGTCGCTGTTGTAGGTGATGAGCCCTATCTCAGTTGGAGCGATATGTCGGTTTCCCAGGCTGGGTACAAACTCACCGGGTGAGCCAGCTGTCCACTGGCCGTAAGCCCAGTAGCCCGCACCCACTAAAAGCAATAGCCCGACAAGGTAAAGGAGTAATCTCTGAACCTTGGCGAACCGTTGATGTTTTTCTTTCTCCTTTTGGCCTTGTTCTCTTCTGGTCTGCCGCTCGGCCTTGCGGCGCTCTTTTCTGGATAGCGTTTCCATCTCAAGGACTTTGGTCAAAGGGTCGAGTGCACGGCAGGGCGGTCAAGAAGGCGATCCATCCATTTTTTTAAGTGAGGGAAGCTATGGTCAACGGATACGCCGTATCGCTGCTGCCGGGTAAAGACGGGGACGAAGGTAATGTCGGCAAGCGAGTATTCTCCGACAAGGTATTCTCGGTTTGCCATCTCTCGATCCAAGGTGTGGAAGTGTTCTCTGAGTTTTTCTTTGGCCTTTTCTGGCTCCTTCCCGTGCAGGACCTCGTGGGCCGCTCCATGAACTCGTGTGTTGCAGAAGTCTATCCAGATCCTCGCGTTCGCCCTTTGGCCCCTCTCTTTGGGCATGAGAGGGATGTTGGGATACTTTTCTTCCAAGTATTCGTTGATGATAGCGGATTCGTAGATGACCGCATCGCCGTCAACGAGCACAGGCACCTTGGCGTAAGGGTTCAGCTCCAGGAGTTCCTTGGGTTTGTTCTTGAGGTCGACCTCGACCAACTCATAGGGAAGCTTTTTTTCTGCCAGGACGATCCTCGTCCTGTGCGCGTAAGGTCAGGTGTGGCAGGAATATACTTTCATAGCAAATCCTCCAATAAGCAATCTCTCATATCACTATTTGCCTCTTTTCTCCAGCCGGTCTCTTAACCCGTCTCCCACAAAGTTGAGCCCGAGCACAGTTATCATGATGGCCAGACCGGGGAAAGTGGTTAAATGGGGCGCGACCAAGAGAAACTGCCTGCCTTCATTGAGCATCGAGCCCCAGGAAGGAGTAGGGGGTTGGACACCCACTCCTAAGAAGCTCAGACTGCCTTCGGCGATAATCGCCGCCGCCATGCCGAAAGTCGCTTGGATCAACAGAGGAGGAAGCAGGTTCGGCAGCATATGGAGTAGGACAATCCGTGTTGGACTGCCGCCGAGAGCCTGAGCGGCATGGATAAATTCTCTTTCTCTAATGGCTATGATTTCTCCCCGGACCAGTCGGGCGTAACCGGTCCATCCGATCAGGCAGAGGGCCAAGATGACATGGTTCAGGCCGGGGCCTAAAACTGCGGTAAAGGCTACGGCGAGGAGTATGCCCGGAAAGGCCATAAGCATATCGACCAGGCGCATGAGCAGTTGGTCCACCCAGCCTCCGAAGTAGCCGGAGAGAGATCCTATAAAAAAACCGATCAGCAAGGAGACGCTTACGGTGCTGATCCCTACCCACACGGAGATACGGGCGCCGTACAGGACGCGACTGAGAATATCGCGTCCCAGTTTATCAGTCCCCAAAGGATGCTCTTTAGAGGAAGTGAGGAGGTCCTGTTCCAGATTCTGCTGCGTCGGGCTATGAGGCGCAATGACCGGCGCGACGAGTGCCGTGCCGAAGAGCAAAATAAGAATCGTCAGGCCGGTGAAAAGAAGAGTCTTATCTCCCATAACTGACCCTGGGATCAGCAAGGTGGTAAAGGAGGTCTGTGAGCAGGTTCACAACCAGATAAGAGGTGGAAATTACCAGGATGCATCCTTGAACCAGCGGGTAGTCTCTTGTCTGGATCGCCTGGATGGTCAGGCGCCCGATCCCAGGCCAGGTGAAGATAGTCTCCGTAATGATGGAGCCGGCAAGGAGGGCGCCGAACTGAAGCCCCACGATTGTAATGACGGAGAGAAGAGAGTTGCGCAGCGCGTGTTTGAGCCAAACCCTCCACTCGCTCAGCCCTTTGGCCCGGGCAGTTTGGATGTAATCCTCGTGGATGGTTTCCAGCAGGCTCGACCGAATCATCCGGATGAGGATGGCGGCCATGACCATGCCCAGGGTGAGCGAGGGAAGGATTAAGTGGGCCAGCCCGCCTCGTCCCGAGACCGGCAGCCAGCCCAGCTCGATGGAGAAGGCGATCATCAGCAGGGGGCCCAGCCAGAAGTTGGGCATCGCTAGGCCCAGCAGTGAAAAGATCAGAGAGCTCTGGTCCATCCAGGAATTTTTTTTGACTGCTGCCATGATCCCTAGAGGGAAAGCTATGCAAAGAGCGACCCCCATGGCGGCCAAGGTCAGCTCCAGTGTGGCAGGAAAACGGATGAGGATAAGCTCAGTGACTCCGCCCTGCTCGTAGAGGGAATGGCCGAGATCTCCCTGAGCGAGAGCAGTAAGAAAGCGAAGGTATTGTGTCCAAATGGGCAGATTCAAGCCCAGCTCCCGACGCAGCGCCTCTTTGTCGGCGCTGCTCGCAGTCTCCCCTAACATCACTTCCACCGGATCTCCGGGGATGAGGTGGATCAGAAAAAAGACCAACGTCAGAGACCCCAGCAGGGTGGGAAGGAACAGTAAAAGACGATGGAGAAGGTAGCGCTTCACGATGAGGGAGGGGAGGGTGCGAAGGAGACGTTTTTTAGCGAGGTCAGGTCGCCGTCAGGATAGGGGACGAAGCCTGCGATATTTCGCTTCATCACCACCACGTTTTTCTGCCACCATAAGGGAATGGTGGGGAGGTCGAGCGCGAGAATTTTTTGCACTCCGCCGTATATTCGCTTCCGTTCCTCCAGGTTTAAGCTTTTTCTTCCCTCTTCCAACAGCTGATCGACTTCGGGATTGCGGTACCGGCCGCGATTATTGCCGGAGGGAGGAGTGCTCCGCGAATGAAAGAGGGTGAAATAAATGTCCGGGTCGGTGATACCGACCCACGAGAGCGAATAGAGATGGAAGTTACCCTTCTGGATGTCGCCGTAGAAAGTTCCCCACTCGTAGGTGCGCACCTCCAACTCTATCCCGACGCGAGCGAGCTGTTCCTTGAAGGCCTCGGCAATCCTCCTGCGTAGGTCCAGAGTCGTCGTTTTGTAAGAGAGCTTAAAGCGGGGCAAAGGACCATCGCCGTCCGGGTCTGGGAAGCCGGCGCGGTCCAGCAGTCTTTTAGCTTCTTCGGGGTCGTACGGGAAGCGCGGAACGGAAGGTTCGTAGGCCCAGTGGGAAGGAGAGAGCAACCCAGTCGCAGGCGCTGCCAGCCCCTTTAAGAGATGGCGGATGATCGCCTCCCGATCTATCGCGTAGGCAATCGCTTGGCGTACCTCTCGGACCTTCAAGATGGGATGATCGAGGTTCACGCCGATGTACTGAAAGATGGTTCCTTGATGGGTTATAATGAAGGCATCGGTGTTTTTCTTAAGCCACGGAAGCATGTCAGGCTCGATGTCGTTCTGGATAAAATCCACCGTTCCTTTTTTGAATTCCAGAGAGCGGGCGATTGCGTCAGGGATAATTTTGAAGACAAGACCGGAGACTCCGGGTGACCCTTCCCAGTAGGAGGAATTGGCTTTTAACACGACTTTTTCTCCGGGTGAGAACTCCTCAAGAGAAAATGGTCCTGAACCTATGAGGCTGTTCTCTTGCGCGGCTCCGGGAGTGCCTGCCGGTACGATGCCTAGGGTGGAGTTCTCCAAGAAGGGGGCATAAGGCGCCGACAGGCGAAAAAGTATTTGATAGGGCCCGATGAGATCCACTGCCTTGAGGAGCTGTAGAGGCCCTCGCCTGGGGGAGCGGTTATTCGGGTCGAGGACTGATTCGTAGGTAAACTTGATATCTGCGGCTGTCAGGGGCTTGCCGTTGTGGAAGGTAATCCCTTTTTTGAGATGGAATAAGTAGGTAAGATCGTCGATGGCCTCCCAGCGTTCGGCCAGATCCGGCCGGAAGCGGGAGTGTTCGTCCGTGCGCGTCAGGGAGTTGAAGATCAGTCCCGCGATGCGAACGGAGTTGGCGTCCGTGGCGTAGCGGGGATCGAGGTGAGTGGGATTACTCTCAAGGGCGATGATCAGATAACCGGACGGCCGGTTGGGTTGTGGGGAGGGTAGACAGGCCGCCAACGCTGCCCCTATCCAAACGGCCACGAGGAGAAAAAAGGGTTTGAGTCGCACTTTGTCCCTGGATTTTTTTGACAGCAGGATATCTCTTTTGGTATAATGGGTCAATTTCTATCGTTGAGGAGCCATGGTTCTTCTCCCAAGAATTTTAATCTTTTTTTTGATCTCCCTGCTTGTCCCTCTTCCCGGCCACTTTGAAAGCAGAGAGGCCTCTGCTGATGAAACTCCACTCCCGCTCCTTCCCGGTCTTGAAGAGGCGGTCGAGTTCTGGAAGCTTGTCTTCACCCGTCACGGCAGCTCTGAGCTGATCTTTCATGACGCCCAGGAGCCGATGAAGATTTACAAGGTCTTGCAGGTGGGGGAGAACGACCCACCCCGCCGGCTGATTGAGGAAGAACAGGGGAAAATACTGCGAGAGTATGATCTGGGAAGAGATGAGAAAAGGGTGCGGGTCCAGCGGGGAATCAAAGAACGTTTTGCCTCCGGTCTTAGGACGTCGCGCAAATACCTGGAGCAGATGCAGCGAATCTTCCTGGAAGAAGGCCTACCGACGGATCTTGCCTATTTGCCCCTGGTGGAATCATCTTTTGATGTTCATGCCCGCTCCCGTGCCGGGGCTTTGGGCATCTGGCAGTTCATGCCTTCGACCGGAAAAAAGTTTCTCCGCATCAGTTCGGCAGTGGATGAGAGAAGAGACCCTGTAGAGTCCACCCGTGCGGCCGCGCGGTTTTTGAAGCAAAACTACGAGATCTTTGGCAACTGGCCGCTGGCGATCACCGCTTACAATCATGGCAGGGAGGGAATCCTTCGAGCGATCACGGAGGTGGGTTCCAAGGATCTGATGGAGATCATTCGACGCTACCAGAGCCCCTCCTTCGGGTTTGCCTCCAAGAGTTTCTATGCAGAGTTCCTGGCTGCCCTGGAGGTGGCAAGGCGGAGTGAGGAATTTTTCCCCGCTCTCGATTACCACCCGCCCTTCCCCTTAGAAGAGATTGAGGTGAAACGACCGGTTGCCATTGCAGCCTTACTGAAGCCCACGGATATCCCGCGCAGCGAATTCTTAGAATGGAACCCAGCACTGAACCCTAACATTAGGGATATTCCGACGGGTTATCGGGTCAAGGTCCCTGCCGAAAAACTGGAGCTGTTCCTTGCTGCCTACCAGCGCGTGGTGGAGCCGTCTTCTGTGAGGGCCAAGGCCCTCCCTGTTCGGGAGGGCGCGGTCTCTTGGACGCGTCACCGGGTGGCGCCAGGGGAGACTCTCTCTCAGATTGCAAAAAATTATCAGCTCTCCGTGGAGGAAATTCAGCAAGCCAACGGGCTCGCCAGCGCCCATCTCATTGCCGCCGGGCAGCACCTCAAGATACCCCGGCGCTGACCCTGTTAGTCGTTACTCGTTGATTCGTTACTGGTTGACTCGACTTTACGATTAACGAATACACGAATAACGAGTCACGCCCTTGAGCTTGAGTGGGCTGCGGGTTAGGCTATAATAACTCCTTCAAAATAGACCCATGGGTTCCCTTGCGCTCGCGGTTTCCCCGCACGCCTTTTATCTGGGAGCCCGTTGGGCCATGCAAAAAGGATTCGTGATGGATATCACGCTACTTAAGCTAACCGCGGTTTTTTATCTCTTGGGGACCGGTAGCTTTATTATCTACCTCGTCCTTCTTAGGGATTTCTTCTCCCGCCTTTCTCCGCTTCTCCTCCTGGGGGGTTTTTTATTGCACACCTTAGCGCTTGGAGTTCATTTTTTTCAGTCGGGGTATCCCGCAGTGACTCAATTCCGTGAAGCCCTCTCTTTCTATAGCTGGCTTATGGTGGCGGTCTATCTGCTCGTCCAGCTGAAGTACCGCCTAACCGTTCTTGGTTCCTTCATCGCCCCTCTGGCCCTTATGATGACCCTTGCCACCTTCGCCTTCGGCACTGGCAGTGAGGAACTCCCGCCGGGGCTGAAGAGCTATTGGCTTCCGCTCCACGTTACGCTGGCATTCTTGGGGAACGCCGTTTTTGCCTTGGCCTTTGGCGTGAGTCTGATGTACCTGTTGCAGGAATATCAGCTGAAAAAGAAGAAGATGAGAGTGCTCCGCGGGCGCTATCCATCCTTGGAAACCTTGGACCGCCTCAACTACATCTTTTTGGTGTGGGGATTTCCCCTGATGACCCTGGGCATCCTCACGGGAAGCATGTGGGCCGGCGTCCATTGGGGGAATTACTGGTCCTGGGAACCACGCCAGATCTCCTCGGCTCTGACCTGGCTCCTTTATGGGGCCTTGCTCCAAGGCCGGATCACGGCTGGCTGGCGCGGGAAGAAGGCCGCCATTTTAACGATCTTGGGTTTTGTCGTTGTCCTGGGCTACTTTCTGTGGGGAGACTCTATCTTTCCCAGCCGTCATGGCGGCCGGTTCGAGTAAGTTGTGCAGAAAGAGATTCTAATCGTGGGCCTTAACCACCGCACCGCTCCGGTCGAGGTGCGTGAAAGGGTTGCCTTTGACTCCTCGTCTCTGGGGGAAGCCCTTAAGCGACTGCAATCCCTCCCTGCTGTCAAGGAAGGGGTGATCCTCTCCACATGCAACCGAGTGGAAGTGGTTGCGGCATCCTCGGATGTGGAAACGGCTTGCCGGGAGATCAAGGATTTTCTCACTGAGCAGGAGTCCGTCGGAAGCACCGGCGGATTAGAGGATCATCTCTATAATTACTCGGGAGATACGGCCGTGCGCCATCTCTTTCGTGTTGCCGCAAGCCTCGATTCTATGGTGGTCGGTGAACCTCAGATCCTGGGGCAACTCAAGGATTATTATCTCGCCGCCCAAGAGGCAGGGACGGTAGGGACGATCCTGCACCGTCTCTTCCATCGTTCTTTCTCTGTCGCTAAGAGGGTCCGCACCGAGACCGGCATCGCGAGCCGGGCAGTCTCGGTGAGCTCAGTGGCGATTGAGCTGGCTAAACGAATATTCGATCGTCTCGAAGACAAGACCGTTATGCTCATTGGGGCGGGGAAGATGGGGGACCTAGTGGCTCGGCATCTGCAGCGCAGCGGTGTTAGCAGCTTGATGGTCACCAATCGCACCTTTGAACGTGCGGTTGAGCTGGCGGCGCAATTTCGCGGCAACCCAATTCGCTTCGAGGATTACCCCCGCTACCTAAAATTAGCCGACTTGGTGATAGGCTGCACAGGCTCCCCGGAAGTGCTATTGCAGCCGGAGAGCGTCGCCGAGGTCTTAAGAGAGAGAAAGCAAAAGGCGATGTTCTTTATCGATATCGGTGATCGGCGCAACTTCGATCCGCGCATCAATGGGATGGATAACGTTTATCTCTACAACATAGATGACTTGGAGGCGGTGGCCAAGGAGAACCTCAAAGGAAGGACCGGCGAACTAAAAAAGGCTGAGGAGATTGTGGACGAGGAGGTGGCGGGCTTTCTGCGCTGGCTGGCTTCCCTGGAGCAAGTGCCGACCATTGTGGCCTTGCGGCAAAAATTAGAGGAGATCCGGCGGGGAGAACTGGAGAAGTCTCTGAGCGCGAGTCTCAAGGGGCTTTCGGAAAAGGAAAGGCAGGCCCTGGAGGATATGACCTCCGCCATGATCAGCAAGATACTCCACGTCCCGATCACACGTTTAAAAAAACAGCCTGAGGAAGAGGATGAGGCCCTTTACATCGAGGCGCTTAAGAAACTCTTCGGTTTGGAGGAGAAGTGACACGAGGAGCAATTTTGGATTTTAGATTTTCGATTTTAGATTAAATCTAAAATCCGCAATCCAAAATCTAAAATATGATGATTCGCATCGGCACACGCGGGAGCGCGCTGGCCTTGGCCCAGGCGGGCTGGATGAGACGGAAGTTAGAAGAAAGGTTCCCAGGGATTAGAATCGAAACTATCACGATCAAAACCAGCGGCGACCGTTTCCTAAATACCCCCATTAAAGCGATCGGCGGGAAAGGCATCTTCGTGAAGGAGATAGAGGAGGCGCTGCTGCGAAAAGAGATCGATCTGGCGGTCCATTCGATGAAGGATCTTCCTACAGAAATCCCGGCTGGGCTCACGATAGCGGCTATTCCTGAGCGGGAGGATCCGCGTGATGTGCTGGTGAGCTTGGATCGTAGGCCTTTGAAGGAGCTACCTTCGGGGGCTAGAATCGGTACGGGGAGTCTGCGTCGGAAGGCACAACTCTTACATGGTCGGTCGGACCTCTCGATTCTGCCGATTCGCGGGAACATCGATACGCGGCTGAAAAAGTTGGAGCGGGGCGAGGTGGATGCGCTCATTATGGCGGCGGCGGGTCTCAAGAGATTGGGCCGCGAGGATCGGATCAGCGAATATCTCTCTCCTGAGGTATGCTTGAGCGCAGTGGCCCAGGGGGCCCTGGGTTTGCAAAGCCGGGTAGAGGATCCGCTGATCGCTCAGGTCGCCTTTCTTCACTACCCGCCGACCGCCTTGCAGGTCCTGGCGGAGAGGGCGTTTCTCAGGCGCCTGGGAGGCGGATGTCAGATACCGGTCGGTGCACGCGCGTGGACGGAGGATGACCGGATTAGGTTGATGGGTGTGGTTTGCGGAGTCGACGGGCGCAAGCTGTATAGAGGGGAAATCACGGGTTCAACAAAGGATGCCGAGAAGTTGGGGCGGGAACTGGCGGAGAGGCTTCTGAAAGACGGCGCCGACGAAGTTCTCGCTCCAGAAGGAAGGGTTTTGACCCATGGCTACAACTAGGGGAAAAGCGATCCCCTCTGTGGAAAGCAAGCCCCTTTCCGGCCGGCGGATCGTTATTACTCGATCCCACTCGCAGGCAGCCGTTTTTGCCCGTGCCCTCGAGGAGCTGGGTGGAGAAGTGGTCGAGTTCCCAACCATAGAGATTTTGCCACCGCAAAGCTACGATCCTTTGGACCGGGCGATTCAAAAAATCGAGAACTATCACTGGATTATTTTCACCAGCGTAAACGGGGTGGACCATTTTTTCGCGCGTTGGAAACGGCTTCATCGCGATATCCGGGGTCTCAGAGGGATCCAGATTGCGGCCATCGGTCCGGAGACAGCACGGAGCCTGGAATCCGTTGATCTTCGTCCCCATCTCGTGCCGCAGGAGTTTCGCGCCGAGGCGATATTGGAGGAGCTGAAACGCGATGAGATGCGCGGGAAGAGGATTCTGTTGCCCAGAGCGTCGCGGGCGCGCGATATTCTGCCTAAAACGCTGCAGGAATGGGGCGCGGAGGTGGATGTGATCGAAGCTTACCAAACGGTTGCGGCAAAGAGCGACGCACGCTCGCTCCAAGAGATGCTGCGGCGAAGGCAGATCGACATGATCACCTTCACCAGCTCAAGCACGGTCACCCATTTTGCCGCCCTCTTTGCCGGTGAGGATATCGCGGGGCTTTTGTCCGGCGCTGCCGTTGCCTGCATCGGCCCGATCACGCAGCGGACAGCCGAAGAGATCGGGATGCGGGTGCATTTGGTGTCGCGGGATTACACTATTCCAGGATTGACGAAAGCGATTGCAGAGTATTTTGGGAGGCAATAGGCAGTAGGCAAAAGGCAATAGATTTTTTAACTGTTGCCTGATGCCTCTCGCCTCGTGCCTAATCTGGAGGTTCTATGGAATTTCCTCAATACCGTCCAAGAAGGCTGCGCAGAAATGAGCGGCTGCGAGAGATGGTGCGAGAGACGACCCTCAGCCCCACGAATCTCATTTACCCTCTGTTCGTGGGGCCGGGGAAGGATAAGGCTCAGCCGGTTTCCTCGATGCCGGGTGTGGCGCAACTCTCGGTGGATCGAGTCGTGAAGGAGTGCCAGGAGGTCAGCTCTTTGGGGATTCCCGCAGTTATCCTTTTTGGCATCCCGGAGCGCAAAGATCCTCTCGGCTCGGAGGCTTACTCTGATGATGGGGCCGTGCAGAAGGCGATCCGAGAGATCAAAGAAAAAGTCCCCGGATTGCTGGTTATCACAGATGTGTGCCTGTGCGAGTATACGGATCACGGCCACTGCGGCGTCGTAAAAAATGGCGACGTGGATAACGACAGTACATTAGAGCTGCTTGCCAAGGAGGCGCTTTCCCACGCCAAGGCCGGGGCGGACATCGTTGCGCCGTCGGACATGATGGATGGTAGGGTAGGGGCCATACGCAAAATTTTAGACCAAAACGACTTTCAGCAGGTGGTCATCATGGCCTACGCCGCGAAGTACGCCTCCGGTTTCTATGGTCCCTTTCGCGAGGCCGCCGAATCCACCCCGCAATTCGGCGACCGGCGTTCCTATCAGATGGATCCGGCAAACGCCGATGAGGCCCTAAGGGAGGTCGAGATGGACATCCGTGAGGGAGCGGATATCGTAATGGTAAAACCGGCTATGGCCTATCTCGATATCGTCTATCGCGTGAAGCAGAAATTTGGCTATCCCGTGGCGGCTTATAACGTGAGCGGGGAATACTCCATGATCAAGGCTGCGGGTCAAAACGGCTGGATCGATGAGCAGAGGATCATGATGGAGGTGCTCTATTCGATCAAACGCGCCGGCGCCGACATGATCCTTACTTATTTTGCTAAGGATGTGGCGCGGGAGTTATTGCCGGGAAAGTAGCAAGAGGATGTCGGAAAGACGAAAAGCACGACCCCATCGCCTGCATGGTATAACGGTGAGCGGCCACATGGGGGGATTGAAGCTTAAGTCGCCCGTGCAGTTTCTAATGGAGCAAAACCCAAAAGAGTGCAAAATGTGGTGGCCCAATACACAGGATTGACTTGTTCGGAGAATATATGGTAAAGGCTAGCCAGATTTAGCCATTCGTAATTACCGAAAGGAGGAAGATCGATGAAAGGGTACGTAAATCCTAAGAAAGTCGGCCAAAGGCTGTTGATTAGCATGCTTGCTTTTAATGTCTCCTTTGCTGTTGCCATGGAGCCGGCCGTCTCTGCTGAACTGGAGCAAAGCCGCTCTGCGGAAATGAAGGCATCATCCAGCCCGGCCGTCGTAGAGGGTAATGACGGCAAAACTGCTGGCACCGGGGAAGGAGCTACCGCCATTAGAGTCTATAGAGACCCGGCCACAGGAGAAATCGGGGAGCCTCCCGCCGGAGCACCGCCGGCCGAAGTGCCCCCGCCATTAAAGGATGCCCTTACCACGTCGTCCGAAGGCCTGGTGGAAACCACGAGCCCCACGCCAGGCGGTGGCGTCATGATAGATCTTAAGGGTCGCTTCCTCACCCCGCTTATCGTGACCCGGGATGCCGACGGCAAGATCTCGATTCAGCACCTGCCCGAGGTACCAGGCTCGGCAGAGAAGGAGTAACATTTATGTGCCACAAAAAACTGTTGACCCCATTCCTGCTTCCCCTTGTTTTCTTGATGGGCACGTTTGTCGTCTCTCACTTCGCGCATGCAGCGACGATAACGATCGTCAACCTTAATGGTCCCGGCGAAGGCTTCAATGATCCCAGTCCGCCGGACCTGGACTCCACTGTCGGTGGGAATCCCGGCGCCACTTTGGGGGAACAGCGACTGATAGCCTTTCAGTCCGCTGCGGACCTCTGGAGTACCCTTCTTGACAGTGCTGTGGAGATCAGAGCTGGCGCTCAGTTGAACCCGTTGTTTTGCACCCCCACGTCTGCCGTTCTAGGATCCGCAGGCCCGACGACCGCCCATCGCGACTTTGCAGGGGCTCTGATGACCAATACCTGGTATCCGCAGGCCTTGGCCAATAGCCTGGCAGGGACCGACCTGGCTCCGGCCGCTGATGACATAGCTGCACAATTCAATAGCAACTTGGACTTGGGCGATCCAAACTGCTTAGGCGGAATCGGTTGGTACTATGGACTCGATGCAACCCCCCCAGGCAGCAAGATCGACTTTGTAACCGTCGTCCTGCATGAACTGGGACATGGGCTAGGCTTTCTTACATTTGTGACTCTCGCCACGGGTGCAAAGCTTTCTGGTCTCGACGACACATATATGCTCAATCTCGAAAACCACACCACAGGCCTACTCTATCCTAACATGACCAATGCCGAGCGCGTCAATGCCAGCAGGAACACAGGCAACCTGCATTGGGTCGGCCCAAACGTCGTCGCGGCTAGCGGTCGCCTGACGGAAGGTGTGGATCCAAACGGCCACGTGGAAATGTATGCCCCCAATCCGCAGCAGCCTGGTTCCTCGGTATCACATTTTAGCAATGCACTCAGTCCCGACGAATTAATGGAACCGTTCTTTACTGGCCCTAACCACAACGTCGGGCTTGCCTTGGAACTGTCTGCTGATATCGGGTGGGTTCTGGTCCCGCCGCCTCTAAACGACACGGCGGAGGTTCATGTCAAGATAGACCGTTAAAGAGTCTCATCTGGGGCGTTGCGCTTGACAGCTTCGTTCCGCTGATGCCCCTTCTTGATTTCTTGATTTCCGGGGACAGTATATCTCATTTCCTTTTCTTACCTCTCGGCCAGCCACCCTTGTTCGGACGCAAGTGTCGGCCAACCAATTTCTCTAGCTTCTCGAGAAAGGCGCTAGGTCCCATAGGTTTCCCTGTCCGAAGATGTAATTCTGTCTTATCTGCTTTATCCTCCTCAGCTCCCTTCAGATACGTCTGCCAGTTGTTTACCAGCGCGAGCAGTTTACGCTTCCGCACCAAGCGATCTCCTGCAAATGATAGTGTGCACTAGACCAACTCCAGTCCTCCGGCTTGAACACCAAGCTTGCCCGTACTGGATTCATCTCCACATACCGGACAGCCGCCGGCAAATGAGAGTCATCCAACGGATAGGAGTGGAACCGCTCTTGCCAGAGGTGTCCTCTCCATCCCTCCCGAAAATTAACCATTCGTGTGTACCTACGATGTGCCTCCCCAAAGACCACCGCTAAGGATCTCACACTATGCGGCAA
>Ga0209824_10001155_pt1 | contig 15375 bp, 15 predicted proteins | sample VDWuncwatermetaG_FD_184124 | JGI IMG/M metagenome (GOLD analysis project Ga0209824, IMG submission 184124) | Wastewater microbial communities from Netherlands to study Microbial Dark Matter (Phase II) - VDW unchlorinated drinking water (SPAdes)... ... | reverse complement strand
GTAATGGTTTGCCGCACATATCGCAAGTATAGTGCACCATTCATGTCCTCCCCAAGTAAATGACCCTATTGTAAAAATACGCTTTTTGGTAACAGTTCAAGCCACGAAATACGAATCACAATAAAGCTTTTGGTACGAAATTTAAACTGGTCTCCCAAAAGATTGGCGCTTTGTGACTTCGTGGCAAAAATCACCTCTTGTGGGATTGCTACTATTTTGAATATTCTCCCTTACGCCATTGCCCTGAGTCTCTTGATCCGCTCTTCAACTGGCGGATGGGTACTAAAAATCGCAGCGAATGAACGGCCGCTTAATGGGTTCACAATAAACAGATGCGCTGTAGTCTGACCTGCATCCATGGGTCTCGCTATCGCCGCCTGCTGTAATTTTTCAAGGGCGCCGGCTAGTCCTAGCGGATTTCCAGTCAATAGCGCCCCACCTTTATCGGCAGCGTACTCCCGTGAACGGGAAATCGCCATCTGGATTAAAAGAGCGGCAATAGGAGCCAAAATCGCCAAAAATAAAACCGCAAAACCTCCTCCTCTATTGTTCTCCCCATCCCTTCCACCATAACCACCGAAAAGGGATGCCCATCGAGCCATATTAGCCAGCATCATAATAGCGCCTGCTATTGTTGCCACAATCGTTGAAATAAGGATATCGCGATTCCGCACGTGGGATAATTCATGCCCTAAAACACCTTTAAGCTCTTCCCTCTTGAGAGAGTTTAACATTCCTTCCGTAACTGCTACAGCGGCATGATGCGGATTTCTCCCTGTCGCAAAGGCATTCATGGCATTCGTGGGAATGACGTATATCCTCGGCATTGGTATTCCAGCGCGCGCTACTAATTCCCTAACGATCTCATACAGGGATGGCGCATCCTGTTCAGAGACTTCTTTAGCCCCATACATCTTCAGGACAATCTTATCACTGAACCAGTAGCTAAAGAAATTCATACCCATAGCAATGGCAAAGGCATAGGTCGCACCCTGCCGTCCACCAACCATACTACCAACCCAAACAAGCAAGAGGGTTAAGGCAATTAATAATACCGTCGTCTTGAAATAATTCATTTCTCTTTCTCCAAATACCGCCTAACAAATCCTTTTCGGAAACATTTTCAAACTTTCTGTAGCAATAAAAATTTATTATTTATAAATGATTCCGTATTCTAAAAATTATTATAAGTACAGCTTATTTTTTGTCAAGGAATTTAATCTTGACCATTTTAAGAGAAAAAAATAACAGAATCTGGGCAACCGTAGGCTTCAATCTTCACAAATTATGGGATATGGAACGCTAGGATGTTTGTTCAAGTTTGTTGTAAATAGCTGCTCTTACTGCATCATACTGAGGTGGAACTTCCACGGGAAGGTTGGCGAAACGCGGGGTTACTTCTTCCAGTTTATTCTCATGATAATTTATCTTAAATTCGGGAAATTTTAAACCATGTGCAGTTGAGATAACAACAACCTTTTCTTCAGACAATATCTCTTTCCTCTTTACTAATTTTATTAACACTGCCAGGGCTACCCCTGTGTGTGGACAACTAAACAACCCCGTTTTATCCGCCTGTGCAGAAGCATTAGCCAATTCATCCTCTGTTGCCTGCTCCACTATACCGTTAAAGCTTTTTAAGACGTTGATAGCCTTTTTGTAGCTGACAGGATCGCCTATCTGAATGGCGTTCGCAAGAGTTTTCTGCGCCTTTACCGGCTTAAACTCTTTGAAACCTTTCAAATAACTAAGGTAAAGAGGATTTGCCTTTGCGGCCTGCGCGCATACAATGCGAGGTTGCTTATCTATTAAACCCAAGTCCTTCATCATAAGAAATCCTTTCCCCAGCGCTGCGGTGTTACCCAGGTTTCCCCCGGGAACAATTATAACATCTGGCACTTCCCAATCAAACTGTTGGACTATTTCGACACTTACTGTCTTTTGTCCCTCAATACGCAGAGAATTCATGGAGTTTGCCAGGTAGATGTTGTTTTTGCTGCATATCTCCTTTACCAGCTTCATACAGCCATCGAAGTCTGTATCCAGAGACAAAGTAAGCGCCCCATTTGCGATAGGCTGGATGAGTTGCGCATGAGACACCTTATTTTTGGGCAGAAATACAATTGCAAGAATACCAGCAGCGGCACAATATGACGCTAATGCAGCAGAAGTGTCCCCTGTGGAGGCACAAGCGACGGCAGGAATTCTCTTTCCTTCGGCGATCATCTGCTTAACCATAGAGACCAGCACGGTCATCCCCAGGTCTTTAAAAGAGCCGGTGTGGGCATTCCCACACTGTTTGATCCATAGGTCTTCAACGCCAAGTTCCCTTCCAAGCCGCTCGGCCCAGAAGAGGTTGCTGCCGCCTTCGTATAAGGAAACGACGTTCGCATTATCAACTTCTGGACAAACCCACTCCTTCTTGCCCCAAACGGAACTCCCGTAAGGCCACCTGGAACGTCTATAACGTTCATCAAACAACCGCTTCCAATGCTCTGGAGAGTGCTTACGAAGCTTGTCTAAATCATGTCTGACCTCCAACAGATCGCCGCATTTTTTACATTGATAGACGATCTCATTCAACTCATATTTTTCATCGCAGCCAGAAATGCATTGAAACCACGCCCTATATGGCATGAATTACTTCTCCTCTACACTCAATTTATTGCTTCTTTGTAATTGTACGAACTGCCACTTGCATTTTAATTATAGGCGTGTAGACGTATAATTACAAGCAAAATGTACATAGCCAGGACACGGAAACCATTTTAATTTTGACAAAATTGCTTTTGTTTTGATAAGATTCTGAACACAGTGTATATGCAGAAATTTTTATCAAAAATATTCTCAAGCTTTCCAAAAATAGATGGACAATCCATCAAGCGCGAGTTTAAGCACGCCTTTAGCACGGGCATATCCAATGAAAACAAAATATTGAACGAAAAAGAACTAGCTCTCATTACGAAACTGATTGCCATAATCCAAAAAAGAAACCTTATCGTTCCAGCCACAATGTTTCTTGAATGCGTACAACCGCTCAATTATATCGGAAGCCAACTGATGTTGTTCCTCAGACCATTTTTAACCTATTTCTTTACACCTGCAGAATATGACCTATTTCAGGGTATACTCGAAAAAAGGGAAGGCATTACAAGAGTTATTGAGGAGTTAGAAAAGGTATCTATTCACCGCAAAGATGCAAAGAACGCAAAGGAAGATTCGAAGTGATAAAAAACGACTTGAACGTTATTGTTGCCACAGATTGTGGAAGTACCACTACTAAGGCTATCCTGATCGAAAAAAAGGATGGTGTATATCGCCAAACTTTTCGCGGAGAATCTCCGACAACTGTAGAAGCGCCATTTGAGGATGTGACACGCGGCGTCTTAAATGCATTTGCAGAGATGGAAGAACTTTCTGGCAGAAAAATACTGGATGGAGAAAAGATTATCACACCAGCGGAGGGAAATGTCGGAGTAGATATTTACGTCTCAACAAGCAGCGCCGGAGGCGGACTGCAAATGATGGTAGCGGGCGCAGTAAAGACCATGACTGCCGAAAGCGCCCAACGTGCGGCGCTCGGAGCAGGCGCAATAGTAATGGATGTTATTGCATCCAACGACCAACGCCTTCCACACGAAAAGATTGATCGCATCCGACACCTTAGACCCGATATGATCCTCCTTTCAGGCGGAACAGATGGCGGCACTGTTACCCATGTTGTAGAACTTGCCGAATATATCTCTGCCGCCAATCCAAAACCGCGACTCGGCATGACCTTTCAACTCCCAGTCATTTATGCAGGAAATAAAGATGCCCGTGAAAAAATAAAAGAAATATTAAACAAAAAAACCGCACTCAACATTACAGAAAATATACGCCCAACGCTTGAACGGGAAAATCTATTCCCGGCGCGGCAGGAAATCCAGAAACTCTTCCTCGAGCATGTCATGGCACAGGCTCCAGGATACAAAAAACTTATGTCGTGGACTGGCGCTCCAATTATGCCCACACCAGGCGCAGTCGGGCTCATTATGCAGACAATAGCCAAAAAAAACAATATTAATGTAGTCGGTGTGGATATTGGTGGCGCTACCACGGATGTCTTCTCTGTATACGGCGAAATCTTCAATCGCACAGTCAGCGCCAACTTTGGAATGAGTTATAGTATTTCAAATGTGTTGGCTGAAGCAGGACTTGAAAATATTCGGAGGTGGGTGCCTTTTGGTATTGACGAATCAGACCTCCGGAACAGGATCAAGAACAAGATGATACGTCCCACGACAATACCTCAAACATTGGAAGAACTTAAGATTGAGCAAGCCATATCGCGCGAGGCATTGCGGCTGTCTTTTGAGCAACACAAATCTCTGGCTGTTGGACTTAAGGGCGTTCAGCGGGAGCGCGACATCTCAGAGGCATTTAAACAGGAGGTTACAGGTGAAACTTTAGTAGATATGTTAAAACTGGACCTGTTGGTTGGCAGTGGAGGCGTACTCTCGCACGCTCCACGCAGATCTCAGGCAATGCTAATGATGATTGACGCCTTTCAACCTGAAGGTATAACAAGAATAGCCGTTGACAGCATATTTATGATGCCACACCTCGGCGTCCTTTCTACGGTGAATGAACAGGCGGCCACTGAGGTTTTCGAGAAAGATTGCCTGATTCATCTGGGCACGTGCATCTCTCTCGTTAAAGGTAGTATTGGAAAACTTCAGGAAAAATGTATCTCCTATAAAATAGCAATGCCCGATGGTAAAAAGATAAACGAACCGCTTCCCTACGGGGACTTACGTGTTCACCCACTGGGCATTGATCAAGCAGCAGAAATTGAGGTTTTACCCACAAAAAATTTTGATGTTGGCGCAGGAAAGGGTAAACCTCTTGTAAAGAAAGTCTGGGGGGGAGTTGTGGGTATAGTCATTGATACCCGTGGGAAACCCATTACACTTGCAAAAGAGAAGGCATCGAGGGTAGAACAACTCCAACAATGGGCAAAGGCAATTGATGCGTATCCAGAATGAAAAACATTATCATTACCACGGATTTTCACGGAATTACACTGATTATCAAAACTATGCCAATTTCTAACTTCATTTTTTGTTTCTGTGATACTCCGTGTTTTTCTGTGGTAAATTTATAAAGGTGTTAATATAAACACATGACTCACGCATACACACCGGGTTTACGAATAGCCGAAAAGACAAAGGTCACGAGCCGGCGTGTCCTGCCTTTGATGGGTGATGTTATCGTCAAAAAGGGCGACGTCCTGAAAGCGGAGGACGTTGTTGCCAGAACCCATTTACCCGGCAAGATTCATGCTATCAACGCAGTGAACCGTTTAGGTATCCAGCCCAAAGACCTCAAGGAATACATGCTTAAAAAGGAAGGCGATGCCGTTCAGAAGGATGAAATCATCGCCGAAACCAAACCATGGGTCAAGATGTTAAAAACCGCTTTGCTTTCACCTATTACAGGCACGATTGAGACAATATCTACGGTAACAGGACAAATCCTCTTGCGAGAACCTCCAAAACCCATTCAAGTGTTTGCCTACGTAGACGGCACTGTCATGGAGATTATGGAAAAAGAAGGCGTGATTATGGAGACGACAGCCACCTTTATTCAGGGTATCTTCGGAGTGGGCGGTGAAGCTGTGGGCGAGCTTGTCATTGCTGTAGATACGCCTGGCGATATACTCACAGCAGAGCGCATCCAACCAACATACAAAGACAAGATCATTGTGGGCGGCGCTTTCGTCCAGCACGATGTCATTGACAAGGCAAAGAAAGTTGGCGTCAGAGGCATCATTGTTGGTGGTTTTGATGATGAAGACCTGAAGAAACTCCTCGGGTATGACCTGGGAGTAGCCATCACAGGCTCAGAAGATATCGGTATCACACTCATTATTACTGAAGGTTTTGGTCAAATACAGATGGCGCAAAGAACCTTCGAGCTTTTAAAATCCCGCTCAGGAGCTAAAACCTCAATCAATGGCGCTACACAAATTCGTGCGGGTGTGGTAAGACCTGAGATTATAATACCGTACAATGCTACAGGCAAGATATCTGGAGAAGAAATGGATAAACCTATTGATAGAGGCATGGAGGTTGGTGACCCTGTAAGAATCATCCGTGTACCTCATTTTGGAAAGATTGGCAGGATCAAGTCGCTCCCCTTCTCCCCACAAAAGATAGAAACAGAGGCAACGGTGCGCATCCTCGAAGTTGAATTTCCCGATGGGTCAACAGCCATCGTCCCACGAACAAATGTGGAGATGATCGAGACATAAAAAACAAGCTAAAATAAAAATAGCAAAATGAAAGAGCCTTAGTTAGCATAATAGTCTGGTGTCAGACGAAATCAGTGTATTTACATTCTCAGGAATGTAAACAAAACAGGAGATTTGAATGAATATTTATGTGGGCAATTTGGCGCGTGAAGTAACCCAGGAGGACTTGGAAGAGGCTTTTAAAGCCTTCGGGCAGGTTACGTCAGTAACAATTATTAAAGATAAATTTACTGGCGAACCGAGGGGATTCGGATTTATTGAAATGCCTGGAAAGGCTGAAGCCCAGGCGGCAATTGCTGGTATGAACGGCAAGGAGTTTAAGGGACGGCCGCTGAACGTCAATGAAGCACAACCGAGAACTGACCGAGGCGGAGGCGGACGTGGTGGACGCGGAGGTAGTGGCGGCGGACGTGGTGGGAACAGAGGAGAAGGGCGAGGAGGTAGCAGGTGGCGCTTCTAGGTGACGGTTTTATACGAGGCAGAGTTTTAGGCGCTAAACAAATTTGAAAATGCAGGATTCACAGATAAAAACAATCTGTGAATCCTGTGCTTTTTGTAGACACTCCTAAAAACTTGTAATCGGGTAAACTAGACCGCTTGGGAAAAAGTTTTGTTGGGTTGAGGATCGAAACCCAACCTACATGGCTGAGAAACTCTTAGAGTAAGCGGTTCTAAAAAATCACCTCAAATGAACGAATGTATTGCAGCGAACCAAAATCTTTTTTTTAATCGAAGAGCAAAGTATTGTACCGATTAAATTAATCATTAAATTATTTCTGGTTAAGGTTCTTCAATAATTGCAATCTCCTCTGGCGTGAGGTTGTAAAGTTTGTAAACCATTTGATCAATCTGTCTTTCCAGCGCCGACGTGTCGGCATCGGCATCAAAATCCCCATTATCAAAGGGGGATAAAGGGGGTTGTAGCTGTTTTGCGGCGAGGATTTGGTCTACAATGGTAAAGGAGGGTTAGAAGTCACTTATCATCTTGTTGACCTTCTTATCCGTATGCCTTCCGGGGTAATAATAACCAGATTTCCTTTTATGTCTTCCTCCTTGATAGATCGGTAATATTTTTTGAATATCGTGAGTGTCTCATCAACCGGCCTTTTATATAATTTAGCAACCACAATTCCTCCGCATTTTTCCGGAGGAAACCTGAATATTCTCGTAAAATCTTTATCCATGGTAATAATGACCATGTTCTCCTTGCACGCCTTCTCGTATACTTCATCATCAGAAATACCAGAAAGACCACTATCCCTGATACTCAGCACATCATTTCCGAGAGACCTTAAATAATCAATAATGGGCTCAAAGAGGTTTTCGTTGGCAAAAATCTTCACGCCGTAACCCCTGCTTCTTCATCAGCAAGAATTGCCGCATAATTCAGGCACGCCCTGATATCTTCACTGGTGATATTGGGATATGCCTTTTTTATACCATCAAAATCTTCTCCAGCGGCAAGAAGATCAAGTATGATATGTACGGGTATTCTTGTCCCCTTAATACAGGGTTTGCCACTGCATATCTTCGGATCGGATATTATTCTTTCAATACTTGCACTCATATCTTTAACCTCCTTTCACAATCTTAGCATAACAAAATTTAAACATGCTTTACATTATTTTCTATGCGTTCTCTGCGTCCTCGGCGGCGAACTATTACTTTCATTATTTTTGGTCTGACGTAGTTTTTCTGCATCCTGTAATTGAAATATGAAGGGCTGACCATGGCCTCTGGACTTATTCCAGGAAACCCTTTTTACCCTGAATTTCATCCCTGATTTGAAGTGGAGGCAGGCCGACGATCTCTAACGTGGCCGAAGCAATGCCGATGCCTGCTTCATTCAGCGCTTGGAGGATTTCACGGCTCATGGCATCCTTCTGGTCGCGAATCCCGTGATCTTTGGCAATGAAACGCACGGTCAGTTCCAGCCAGTTGTCGGTCAGCCGGTAGTACACCCGAGGCCGGATATCAGTTGGCTTCAGGAGGTAGCGCCGCTGCATTTCCTGGATCGCCTCCTGGCTCAGGTCGTTGAGCGATACAGTGTGATGTTCAGCGGCATCCAACAGGATGCGCTCGGCACGGTCGCGATCGGCAGTATAGGAAATGGGAATGATCATCTCCTCCCACAAATAGGGGAATTCGCGCGTATAGTTGTATACCGGGTCATCGAAGATTCTGGCATTACTGACGGTGACTATACGACCCGTATACTGCCTGCTCTGCACCCACACCGACGGGTCTGCGTTCTGGACCGAGGGCGGCTGCCCCATCTCCATAATGGTTGTTTGGGTAAAGCCAAGGGCAATAACGTCGCCGCGCACACTGCCCATCACTATCCGGTCGCCAACGTTAAAAATCTTGCCCCGCAGGATAACGAAGTAGCCGACAACAGCCGTCAAGACCTTCTGAAAGGCAAATGCCAGTCCGGCGGTCACCAGTCCCAGGGCAGTAGCCAGACGGGTAGGGTCATCGAACCAGATGGAGGTCATGCCGATAATCACCAGCGCCGCTGTGGCCAGCCGGATTGCTTGGCGTGACCAGAACTTGATTCGCTCAATGCGATGGCTGCGGAGTATCAAGCTCGCCAGGAACTGGAGCATTCGCCCCAGCAGAAGAGCGGTAACAACAAACACCAGGGAGAACAAGAACTTTTTCCCATTCTCTGCGTTGACTCCCACGGGGTTGATGCCGAATATCTCTATGGCCTGATTAGGGCCGACAAATCTGATAAAATCCTGCAAACCTCAACCCTCCATTTTTCATGGCTTATACTGCCTATATGCATTCTTTATTACGACTGTCATGAAAATTTACATTGTAAATGTATAAAAAAACAAGTTAACCTGTCAACAAGCATCTAACATTAGTAGTTTTTTATTTCACCTCAAATACCTCATACTTTTCCTCCCTCATGGTAAACTCAGCGTCCACAATTTTTACTTCTTCGTAGGTTAGTCCGTAAAGTTTGTAAACCATCTGGTCAATCTGTCTTTCCAGCGCCGACGTGTCGGCATCGGCATCTAAATCCCCCTTATCGTTCGACTGAGCTCACGACGAAGTCAAAGGGGGATAAAGGGGGTTGTAGCTGTTTTGCGGCGAGGATTTGGTCAATGAGGGTAATGATAGGGCGATTCATTGTCTATTTATAAGCGCTTCCTCTTTGTTCAATTGCCTTTATTCTTACGGTTTTAATGCCTTCGTGTATCTCATAAATCATCCTTATATCACCTAGTCTGTAACGATACATATTTGAAAGGTCTCCCTGCAATTTTTTGATATGGATGTGGTAACGAGGATTTTGCACAACAACCTCAATGGCAGAATTTATTCGCTTACGCAAATTGGTATCAGCTCGTTTGTAAAACTTGATAGCATCTTTATGAAGAATTGCTTTATACACTTTTCAGTTCATCCCACGACGCATAGGCTTCTTTTTTCCCTGTCTTCCAATCAGTATCAGCCTGTTTAATCTGAGCCATCAATTTTTTATCAGCCATTATCTCAAAGGTCTCTCTCCATGCCTCTAAATCTTCAGCAATCACTTCATGGATTATAGTCTTCAACTCATCAACCGTTATGTCTGAAACTTTTTTTGTTGCTGTTCTCAAGTTAAACCTCCTTCCAGCTTTGTTTATATTGTAAATTTTACCCATTTCTCTCAACAATCGCGATCTTATCACACATTCCCTACCTTCTCAATATAGTTTTGACCAGTAGATTTCATCCTTTCCCCTCCACAATTGCAATCTCCTCTGGCGTGAGGTCGTAGAGTTTGTAAACCATTTGGTCAATTTGTTTTTCCTAATCGTAGACTTTGGCTTGTTTATCAAGGTTTTGCAAGTAATCCTCGTCTTTCATGATAGCAAAGATGCATCCTTGAACTTTTCCCTTCAGATATAATTTGTCAATTTGAAAGATTCGCTCCCCTAGTCCTCACTTACAGCGATAGCTGCGTGATTATTAACTTCTTTAGATAGAAGTTTCTCTTTCCTTCTATGGGCTCCCCATTTCTCCAAATCCCTGCTATAAAAATCGAATCCGTGCCTTATCATAATATTCTGTTGCCTAACTTTTCTCCTAAAAAGCTTTATTTGCCTATCTGTCCATTTGGAGTGAATAAAATAGTCATCACTTGTTTGCTCCTTGCGGGGATTGTAATTGTCATATGTTTGATTTAAAGGCCTAAATCTGCAATCAGCAATCTGCACTCCCCATCTCTTGCATTGTTTAAGTTTTTTCAGCATTTCATAATAATCTTGCTCAAAATTATAGATCATAAATACATAGATTTCTTTCTCCGGATAGCCAGCTTCAACAAGCATATCTATCTGCTTCTTTATCATTTTACGCTGATTATAACCGTGGTCCCAGGCGATTCTTGGGTTAAGGAATCTCGCCTGTTTTAGCAACTTAGCCACTTCGGGAGTAAGCAATCTGCCGTCAATGCCGCACTGGCTTTCAGAATACACAACCCTACCGTTATGCTTCGCATTTCTCAACTCTTCTAGAATGTCCTTGATATAAGGATTTGCCAAGAAGTTATTGTCATAAAAGATGACCCTATTGCTACAAATATCGCCTTTTATGCTTTTCTTCGATGTAAATTCTGACTCTATTTTCCAAGTGCCGCAAAATTTGCATTTCCGCATACACCCTCTGCTTGTATGCACAATTTGATAATCTACTTCTACAAGGTCATAAGCTGGCTTGAATTTTTCTACTCTGTTGTCAACACCAATAAATACTTCATCGCATCCAGATTGCTTACAGTGTTCTGGCATTAATGAAGCGTATATCCCGCCAACAATCACCTTGGCATTCGGATATGTTCCCTTATTGAAGTTCACGCTATCCCATACATAAGTTGACCAATATGTAAAAAGAGAGGTTATCTTTACTTGGTCAGGAATAAAATCCGGAACATACTGATTGCCTCTAACTAATTTAATCTCGTCTCCTTTTGTTCTATGATAACTTGCAAGCTTAAGGAGTCCTATCGGTAAGAAATCTCTATGATTCTTACTTTTGGGTGGGATTGGAAAGTTTGGTTCAACTAATAAAATTTTCATTCTACCCTCTGCAATAGAACCCCTTATATACTTCTCATATTTAAAGTTGGTGCTTGTTGTCTCCTAACGAATACTCTTCCCTGTGAAGCTTCTTTAAGGTTGAGATTCATAAGATCAAATATTGTTTGATTGCTTACTTCTTTAGTAGGAGACTCTTCTCCCGGCGTTAGTTTAAAAGCAAAATGTATCATTGGGTTATTATTAAACCCCGAATAAAAGATCGGCGAATAAGCATGAACGTTAAAACCACGCTCTTCAGCCTTTGTCTTTATTAAATAAGGGGTAAAAAGCTTCTGTCTGTACATTTCTTCCGTTTTATTAGATTTATACCAATTTATTACTTTACTAATAACCTTCTTCGCCTTATCGTCGCGAAGATAATAGCCCAACAACTCCTTCTCTATCTTGCCCAAAGAATCATCAAGACTTTGGCTACAATAGTTCCTTTCTCGTATATTGAAAGTTAATAGTAATAAAAATTGATTCCCTTTTTGTTTCTCTATTAAAGAAGTTATTGCCTTAATCCACTTTAATTCGTGATATAAAATTGCGCCAAAACAATCAAGGAATACCACGTCGTAGGGGAATTGCAATTTATTCTTAAAGTTGTCCTTACCATTGATCAGAATATCTTCGATATTCCCAAAAAGAATATTAACCTTATCGCTCAGTCCCGAATTAATAACATTTAGCCATAGTTGGCTACGGATCTTTGCGTTAATCTCAACAGCAGAACATCTTTCAAGATAGTCCTTCCATGCAAGGATATCCCGCATCTCGCCTGAAGGCATGCCTAAATACGAAAGCTTTCTCTTCTTTTTTGCATACTCTTTTTTAATTAATTCAGTGTCTTCTTCTCTAACACGTTCTTTATTATCCGTAGTAGTATAATTCTTGGGCAACATGTGACTTATTCCGTCTTCTTAGAGAAAACCTTAGACAAATTTTGATGAAATGCCTTGAGCACTCTTTCCAAATCTTCCGGCTCTTCAACAAAATAATCTTTTAAAGTTCGAACAGCTGTCGAATAAACCTGTACGGCTTGTGGTTCCAATTTTAGCTTCTTAACAATATCGAACTCGGTCTTATCGGGCTTTCCTACATCTTCAACTTCCTTAAGTAATTTTTTTGCTTCCCTCACCACTTGTTCTGCAAGATTTTTTGTCTTTCTATCGTCTGGAGGAATATTCTTCTTTCTTTTCTCAATATTGTCGATCACATTAACAAGCTTTGCGATCTTCTGAACACCCAAGTCCTTTAAAGATGGCTCTTTGTTTTTTAGATCTGCATTAACAGAAGTAATAACTTCCACGCCCTTATTTACATATTCTTTGGCTCTTCGTACGCCAGAACTACCATGAGCAAGCATAATTAGCTGATTCGAGATCACTTCAGCATCCTTATAAAAATTATCTCTTTCAGCACTTTGCTCAAAGTCATCTCTCTGAGAAGTCGGAACAATACGGGAATCGATGATATAAATCTCACCAAAAAAATAAAAGGCGAGATGGGCATTATTATTCCATATAGTCGTTCTAGTAAGATAATTATCTCCTACAGCAAAATTCTTATACCTATAAACTAAACCACTAATATCACCTGGCTTAATCTGACCTTTATTTTTATGTTCACAATACCAACAAAACGCCAAGTATTTTTTCTTGTCTTTAGCATCTGGTACTGGAATAAATTGAGGAGCTTTCAAATCGGCAACAAAAGGCTTATAGACTTTCTGCCCGTCGACTGTTAAGTCAACACAGTCATAATCGTTCACAAATTTTCGGATATCTTCTTCAATGTCTTTTGCATAAGTAAATGAGGGGTCAAAAGGAACAGGAGTATTTTTAGATATGTAATCGACAAGCTTGTTCTTATCAAATAATATTTTTGAATCCGACTTAATTTCATGCAATTCTACCATTGTGTAATGCTTATCTTTTTCCTCATCTTCCGAAGTCAACTTAGTATGCTTTTCGATAAGTTCACTGAGAGGGATATTCGCCCTTTTCTTTTTTAATTCATCTATCTCCTTTAACATTGACTCGGCATCAAATTCCAATGTGTATTTCTCGGCGACTCCAAAAGGTGATGAGGTTACAATCAGTTTCTTTGCAACAGAGATACCCGCGAGCTTGCCGATACCTCTAAAACCAACTGACTCACCAATAATTTTCTTAGAAAAACCGACCTTTCTGTATTCATTTAAGGTATGGCGATCCATCCCTGTGCCATTATCATGAATTACAATTGATGGCTTCTGAATACTCACTGTAATTGCAACATTTTTATCCTTACTTTCAGCTTTCCAATTAATAACCGCATCAAAAGCATTCTGAATATATTCCCTGACTACATGAAACTTATTCGGATAAAGTCCCCCTGCTAAAGCTTTAATGGTGTATCCATAAGCGTATTCTTCCTTCGGTTTAATTATTAACTTTGATTTCTTCGCCATATTCCCTCCAGAAACACGATTATATATTGCTCCTGCTCTTGATAAAACTTTCCAGATCCGCAGGCTTCACACGCCACTGCCCTATCTTCACAGCGCGAATCTGCTTCTCTCTAATAAGCTATATTCACGGAATTAGAGGAACACTATACCAAATTCCCGTCCCGCTTTTCTCCGCCACTCTTTTTGTTGCTGTCAAAGTGGAGTTTTATATTTTAATCGGCTTTAAACGGAAGTCCCTTATTTCTTTCAGATTCAAACCTTTCTATGGAAAAGGTGACAGATTTATTTACCGTTATCCATCACTTAATACCGCCCCCCGACAATAACACACTCTTTCATGTCCATGTTACGCCTGTATAATACAAATATATCCATATATTCTCAAGGGTGGAATATCCACGGTGCATATCTTATTACCTAATTCATTACCCAATCAATTAGGTATTACTTGGTTTACGCCATTACACCATCCAGTTAGAAGTCCTATATTGGAAAAATAAATTGCTTGCTGGTTAGATTTACGGGCTTGTTCAAGCAAGTCATAGGTTTGCCTGTTTGTACTGATGCCAATAAGAATCCTTATTCTTTCTGTTTTCTCCAGAGCTTTATACAGGGCGTGAAACCCGCTTGTGTAGAAATAACCAACGAGCACATCAAAAAAACGGGTGTCTTTAATAAGCACCCTGAATCTTTCTAATAGATTTTTATTTTCTTCGTTGGTGATGAAGGTCAGGTCTGAGTTCATAGTGCCAATATTCCCTCTGGTTCATTAGACATCTTTTTAACCACTCTCATTCTCTACTAATTCATGCCAAAACAAATAACCAAGATTCATTTGTATGCATTGAATACCACTAATAACAAACAATGTCAATACAGAAATTGTGCTATAATCAGCCTTCGTAGCAAAGGTTAAATCAGAAAAAACGCATTCACCTATGAGAAGTTGATAGTAAGTACAGAAGTAATATTACCTTTACTTTCCTGTTGTAATTTCAAGGCAATAAATTATAATTGCAAACGTTTTACATGTTACTACTCTAAGTCACAAAGAGACACACACCGAACCCCTCTTGATAGAGGGGAATTTATGACTTTGAGCCTTTGTGTCAACATGAAACTCATTAGCCTTTGATTTTTATCAATTATTATATAAAACTGTGCTATCAATAAAAAAATTTTTAGTCGTTATCATTATCCTTACATTTTTTTCTCCAAAACTCTTTGCTCAGTCGCCCACATTCCTTATCCCCCCCACAGAATTCAAGGCATTTGATACCCCTAACGACGCAGGGGAAACAATTTCTCTGACGTGGTCTGCTTCCCCTAATGACTCACCTGACGTCTTCTATGTAATTTACATCGATAAGGATAAAAACGGCGCCTTCGAAAAGGAGGCTATTCGAATAAAGTCAAATACCAGCTATCGAACAAGCGCACCTGAAATCTACGGTTACAAAAAAAAGAACAGCGATTATCACTATGTTCAGATCTTTCCCAAAAAAGTTTTTATTGGGAAAAAAATCGATAAGAAACAAATCTATTATTTC
>Ga0209824_10001152_pt1 | contig 15388 bp, 16 predicted proteins | sample VDWuncwatermetaG_FD_184124 | JGI IMG/M metagenome (GOLD analysis project Ga0209824, IMG submission 184124) | Wastewater microbial communities from Netherlands to study Microbial Dark Matter (Phase II) - VDW unchlorinated drinking water (SPAdes)... ... | reverse complement strand
GGTTGTGAAAATTGGCAACCGTCGAGAGGTCTATCGCTAATCCGGCAAGCTGAAAACTTCAACGCCCGCTTTTTGCCGTGCAATAATGAAAGTCGATGGGCAAGTCTGTGCCAATTGCGGATGTTTGAGGTGTGAAATATCCAGCTAGAAAGCGGTCACTCACGACCAGTAATAATGTCCCTCAGCAGTCCGTCAAAGTTAAAAGTTTGCTACGAGAAACCTGCCGTTCGCGGACAACCGCATGGTTGCCATTGATGTCATTCGGCACATGCAGTTTCGTCTACGTATGCAACCATACAAATTCTAAATTTTGCGAACTCACCTTCGCAAGGATGCAATAACCAGCCATTCATAATCTACATGACCAGATGATTTATTCTTTGTAGTTTAACAAGGCTAACAGCTACCAGTAGGAGGGCTGGCACGCTTGTGCTATAGTGCCAGATGCTTTGAGGTGCCTGACTGTATTGCAGTCGGGTTAAACGGGAAGCAGGTGCGTTGTCAGCACCGAAAATTAATCGGATCGTTCGGTAAATTTTCGGTGTTTTGCAACCATGCCTGAGCTGCCCCCGCAACGGTAAGTGAGTGCGGATTTGTCATTAAGCCACTGTGAGCAATCCCCCAAGGGGGTCTTATGGGAAGGCGACAAATCAAGACTTGCGAGCCCGGATACCGGCCTGATTGCACACGAGCAGAAGAAGGCGCGGGAGGCGGCTTCGTGGCATTCATTCGCTGCACACTTAGTCTAAAAGTGCTGCTTGCCGCCCGCATTTCTTCTGATTATTAGCGTTCCAGCGGGGTCGCTGGAATATAAATCGGAAAATCAAAATGAATCAAAGATTTACATTAATTGCACTACTCGGTGTGATTGCACTTCCTATGGCTGCCTACGCTGAAACCGAATCGCTAGACGAAATTGTTGTCACCGCCTCGCGCATGCCGCAGTCGTTGAATAAGACCATCGCGGATACGACGGCATTGAACGAACAGGACATCAGAAAATCCGCTGCAACCGATGTATCAACCTTGCTGCGCTCGTTGCCGGGTATTGAGGTGGTGCAGACGGGTGGGATGGGGAGCGGAGCAAGTATTTTTATGCGTGGGACCGACTCTAAGCAGGTGTTGGTTTTACTCGATGGCGTGCGTATTGGTTCAGCTACTGCGGGTACAACCGCGCTCGAACACCTGATGCTGGACAGTATCGAACGGATCGAAGTGGTGCGCGGCAATGTCAGTAGCTTGTACGGATCGGAAGCTATTGGCGGTGTGATTCAGTTATTCACCAAGCAAGGTCGTGGCGCGCCCGCCTTTAACGCCAGTGTGGGCATGGGGAGTCACGGTACGCAGCGTGCTGCGGCAGGATTCTCAGGGGAGGTTAGCGATACTTCTTTTAGTGTTAATGCCGGTAATGTCAAAACCAACGGCATTTCGGCAATTAATCCTGTGCAGGCTCCAAAAGCGAATCCTAACAACAATGCCTATAACAACAGCACGCTGGATGCAAAAATCAAACACGCTATCAGCGCAGATCATCTGTTGTCGGCTACGGTTTACAGCACGCGCGGTAATATTTCGACTGACAGTGCTTTTGGTCCGCCCACCACGGCTTACAACCTGGTTGATAACATCAATAAGTTATCGCTGGCATCGGAGGATCAGTTTAGTGAAAACTGGCACAGTCAGGTTCGCCTAGCGCAAGGCTCTGACGATCTCCGTTATTACACCAACGGGGCGCAGACATCGAGCTACAAGACCCAGAGTAATCAATTTTTCTGGCAAAATAATTTGAAAATTGCAGACGGACAGTTGCTAAGTTTGGCCGCAGAGCGCTTGGCGCAGACAGTGACTTCCAGTGTAGCTTTTTCGCGCCCCAGTCGTAATGTGAACAGCTTGCTGGCAGGCTATTCCGGCGAATATGGTGTGCAGCAGGTGCAGTTGAATCTGCGTCAGGATCGTTATTCCGATTTCGGCACTGCTAATACGGGATTGTTGGGCTATGGCGTTGCCATTGCAGATAGTTGGCGTGCCACGGCGAGTATCAGTAACGCCTTCAAAGCTCCGACTTTCAACGATATGTACTGGCCGTTGCAGTTTGGCTATCAGGGTAATCCCAATGTTAAACCGGAGCGTTCGCAGAACCGCGAGGCTGGCTTGCACTATGCCGCTAACGGTCAACGTGTAGATGCGACCTATTTTGACAACCGCATCGCGGATCTTATCGCTGTAAACGCCGCATTTACTACCGTCACCAATATCAGTCAGGCGCACATCGTCGGGCAGGAATTAAGCTATGCGGGCGACTTTGGCAACAAGCATCTGAAGGCCAACATGACTTTCCAAAATCCGCGTAACGGCACAACGGGAGCAGCTCTGCCGCGTCGTGCTAAACAATTCGGTAACGTGGCGGCCTCGCATGATTTTGGTGATTGGAATATGGGTGCGGAAGTGCGTTTTAGCGGAGCGCGTATAGACGGTGTGCAAACTTTGCATGGCTACGAACTGTTAAACCTGACGACGCGTTATCAGATTGCCAAAAATCTCAGCCTGTCGGGTCGCGTGGATAATCTGTTTAATCGCAACTATTCGGAAGCCTATAGTTACAACACCTTGGGCCGCACGCTGTTTGTGGGCTTGACTTACCAGCAATAAAGCGGGTTTTGCCTGCTGAAACTCGCCTGCCTTTGTGATATGGTGGGCGAGTTTTATTTTCAACGAATAAGGAGTAAGAAAATGAATACCACGCAGAATAAATCTCTCGCGCTGTGCGCCCTGTTGATCGCGTTAATGGCCGCGACGCGCATGCACCATTTCGGTACCAGTTTGCATTTGCCGGATGCCTCGCTGGCGGTATTTTTGCTGGCGGGATTTCTGGTTGCCAGTCCGTTGTTGTTTGGCGTATTGCTGGTTGAGGCGGCCGCCATTGATTACGTGGCGATCACCCAGATGGGCGTGAGCGACTATTGCGTGACACCAGCCTATGGCTTTTTGCTGCCGACTTATGCGGTACTGTGGTTCGCCGGTCGCTACTTTGCACGCGTTCAGCAAAATAATCTGCGCAGTCTGGGGTTGTTTTCGGCTGTCTCGTTCGCAGCAGTGAGTGTTGCGTTCCTGATTTCCAACGGTGCGTTCTACCTGTTTTCAGGTAAATTCGCCGATATGAGCGTCGCGCAATATGCCGCCCGTGTCGCGCAATACTATGTGCCTTACGTGAGTGGTGCCGTGGTTTATCTGATTCCTGCTGTCATGCTGTACGTACTCATCAATCGCCACAGCGCGGTTGAACAAGTAACTCATGCCGGATAATAGCGAACAACACAGCCGTCGCATGGAGCGTAAAAAAGCCGTGATTGATTCGGCGATTGCGCGCGCCGATCAGGATAAAGGCTTGCTGATTATCCTGACGGGCAATGGCAAAGGTAAGTCCAGTTCCGCGTTTGGCATGATCGCGCGCACCTTGGGTTACGGCCTGATGGCGGGCGTTGCGCAGTTCTTGAAGAGCCGTCGCGATACCGGTGAAGAACGCTTTTTGGGCGATCAAGCGGGTGTGCAATGGCATGTGCTAGGCGACGGCTTTACTTGGGATACGCAAAATCGTGACGCCGATATTGCCACGGCGCAACGTAGTTGGGCAGTCGCACAAAGCTTGCTACGTGATGAATCGCTGCATTTGGTGGTACTGGATGAGCTGACCTATATGCTCAATTACAACTATCTGGATGCTGCACAGGTTTGTGCCGATATTGCCGCGCGTCCCGCTATGCAACATGTGGTGATTACCGGTCGTGGCGCGCCTGATTGTCTGCTGAAAATGGCTGACACCGTAAGTGAAATTCAGGATGTAAAACACGCGTATCGCGCCGGAATTCGTGCCCAGCCGGGCATTGATCTTTAACAGGTTTTCAGCATGAATTCTCGCTTTTGCCCTGCGCTATTAATTAGTGCGCCCGCCTCCGGCCAAGGTAAAACCACCGTTACCGCAGCCCTAGCCGCTTACCATCACAGCCAGGGACGCCGCGTGCGCGTGTTCAAAACGGGGCCGGATTTTATTGATCCGACCATACTCGAACAAGCGTCCGGTCACGCGGTTTATCAGCTCGATTTGTGGATGGGCGGCGAGGCTGAATGTCGCGGCTTGCTCTATGCGGCGGCAGAGGTCGCTGATCTGATTCTTGTCGAAGGCGTGATGGGTTTGTTCGATGGCAATCCTTCCAGCGCGGACTTGGCTAAGCGGTTCGGTATTCCTGTTCTGGCGGTGATTGACGCCAGCGCGATGGCGCAAACCTTTGCGGCGATGGCCTGCGGCTTGTCGCAATTGGATACTGATTTACCATTCTATGGCGTGCTGGCGAACCGCGTGGGCAGTCCGCGTCATGCCGAAATGCTCACTGAACGCCTGCCGAATAGCTTGAAATTCTGTGGTTTTTTACCGCGCAGTGCCGACATTAATTTGCCGGAACGTCATCTGGGATTGTTGCAGGCGGCGGAATTGCCTGACATCAACCAGCGTATTTCGCAGGCGGCCAAGTTGTGGGCGGAGAGCTGCGATACCAGCTTGCCCGCCGCTGTGGAATTCGCCGCGCCATCAGCTGAAATCAGCGTTGAGCGTGAATTGGCCGGGGTGAAAATCGCCGTTGCGAAGGATGCCGCTTTCTCATTTTTGTATCGCGCCAATCTCGATGTGCTGGAGTCATTGGGTGCGGAGTTGAGCTTCTTTTCGCCACTTAATGATTGTGCTTTACCCGCTACGGATAGCCTGTATTTTCCGGGTGGTTATCCCGAATTACACCAGCATAAACTAGCCGCTAACACCGCGATGCTGGAGGCAATCCGCACGCATTTCTTGGCTGACAAACCCATTCTGGCGGAGTGCGGCGGCATGTTGTATGCGCTGCAATCACTGACCGATACGCAAGGAACACACGCCAATTTACTCGGTTTGCTGGACGGTAATGCGGTGATGCAGCCGAGACTGAGTGCGCTCGCCTTGCAAAGTGTAGAACTGCCGCAAGGCACGTTGCGCGGTCATACTTTTCATTATTCCAAAGTGACCACAGAACTCGCGCCCGTTGCACGCGGCGTCTGTCCCAACGGCAATCAAACCGCCGAAGCGGTCTATCAGCAGCGGCGTTTGACGGCGTCGTATATCCACTTTTATTTTCCTTCCAATCCACATGCGGTGGCACAGCTGTTTTTGCCATGAGCTTATCGCATCGCTATTCCGACCCTGATCGCGATGCGATTTATCGCGTGATTGCCGAGCGGCGCGACATGCGCCATTTTCGCCCTGATGCAATTCCAGCTGAAGTTTTACAACGCGTGCTGCACGCCGCCCATCAGGCGCCTTCGGTTGGCTTGATGCAGCCATGGCGCTTTATCCGTATCAGTAATACCGATTTGCGCGAGCAAATTTATGCGCTGGTCGAGGCAGAACGGCACTTGACGGCTGCTGCGTTAGGCGCACGCGATGTGGAATTTATGCGCTTAAAGGTGGAAGGCGTGCGTGATTGCGCCGAACTCTGGGTGGCCGCGTTGATGGATCAGCGCGATGCGCATGTGTTCGGTCGCCGTACCTTGCCGGAAATGGATCTGGCGTCGGTTGCCTGTGCGATTCAAAACATGTGGCTGGCGGCGCGTGCCGAAGGGGTAGGTCTAGGCTGGGTCTCGCTGTTCGATCCCGTCGCGCTGGCGAAATTACTCAATATTCCGGCGGGCGGCAAGCCGGTCGCGATTCTTTGTTTGGGGCAAGTCGAGGAATTCTACGCGGCACCGATGCTGCAACTGGAAGGCTGGCGCACGCCGCAGCCATTAGCGGAAATGCTGTTTGAAAATGGCTGGGGATGCACTGATGCCAGCGTTTGAACTGAGCCTGGTAATGCTGGTGGCGGTGTTGCTTGATCGCCTGCTCGGTGAACCGCCGCGTTTTCACCCGCTGGCAGGATTTGGCTTTCTGGCGAAGTTAGTTGAGAAAACTGTTTATCGGGCCAGCTACGCAAGCGGCGTTCTGGCCGTTGCTATTTTATTGATTACATTGGTGTATTTTTCATTCTGGTTGCAGAAAATCGAAGTTTACGGTTTGCTATTTTCGGTTGTTGGCTTGTATTTTGCGATTGCGCCGCGCAGTTTGCGCGAACATGCGGAGCGTGTGGCAGCGGCTTTTTCTGCCAATAACTTAGTCGCCGCAAGGTGTGCGGTGGGCATGATGGTCAGCCGAAATACAGCGCAATTGGATGAAGAAGGCGTGTCGCGCGCCACGGTGGAATCGGTGCTGGAAAATGGCAATGATGCGATTTTCGCCGCGTTATTCTGGTTTGCAGTGGCAGGCCTGCCCGGCGTGGTGTTATATCGCTTGAGCAATACGCTGGATGCAATGTGGGGTTATCGCAACCCGCGTTACAACGAATTCGGCTGGGCGGCGGCGCGGCTGGACGATGTGCTCAATTACATTCCGGCAAGATTGACCGCGTTGAGTTACAGCTTGCTGGGCAATATGAATAGTGCGTGGACGTGCTGGCAGCAACAAGCGCCGACTTGGGATAGTCCGAATGCCGGGCCGGTGATGGCGGCGGGGGCAGGTGCGTTGCAAGTGAAATTGGGCGGTGCTGCGATTTATCACGGCAAGCTGGAACAGCGCCCTGATCTGGGGTGCGGTAAAACTGCTGCGCCCGTCGATATTGCCCGCGCCGTGACGCTGGTGCAACGCACGCTTTATCTTTGGCTGCTGGTCATTACGCTCGTCACATTCGCCATTGCGAGGTTGAAACATGGCGCTTGAACACGGCGGACGGGTGCGTGCCGCAGCTGGGCGTTACGGTATTCCTTTGGATTCCTGGCTGGATTTATCCACCGGCATCAATCCTGACGGCTGGCCCGTACCTGCTATTCCCGCTGAAATCTGGCAGCAATTACCGCAAGACGACGATGGTTTGCTTGAGGCTGCGCGCAGCTTTTATGGCACATCAGTACTGCTGGTCGTGGCCGGTTCCCAAGCGGCGATTCAGGCGTTGCCTAGCCTGCGTGCCCCTTGCCGTGTTGCGCTACTCGCAGTGAGTTATGCGGAACATGCGCATGCCTGGCAGCAGCACGGTCATCAAGTTTGCCGCGTGACTGAGGCGGAAATATTGCAAACGGATGCGCAGGTGGTGGTGATCGTCAATCCAAATAATCCGACCGCTCGCCGTTTTAGCGTCGCCGAATTGCTGGAATTGCATGAGCGATTAGCCGCAAGTGGCGGCTGGTTAGTGGTGGATGAAGCCTTTATGGATGCCACGCCGGAACATAGCCTCGCGCCATTTTGTCCGCGTAAAGGCTTAATCGTGCTGCGTTCTTTAGGTAAATTTTTTGGTCTGGCAGGTGCGCGCGTCGGCTTTGTGCTGGCGGAAAATACACTGTTGGATGAATTAAATGAGCAGTTGGGGCCGTGGCCGATTGCCGCGCCATCTCGTTATGTGGCGATGCTTGCGCTGCAAGATACCGGCTGGCAACGGGCGGCCAGCTTGAGTTTACAGGCAGCAAGTCAGCGTCTTACCGAGATGCTTGCCCGACATGGCTTTTCGACGGTATATCGTAACTCATTGTTTGTTTCGATAAATATTAGAAATTCGGCGAGCGTGCATGAGAAATTAGCACAACAAGGAATTTTGACGCGCCTGTTCGAACATCCCGCCAGCCTGCGTTTTGGTTTGCCGTTCGGAGAAAACAACTGGGCGCGTTTGGATGCCGCATTAGGGAGACTCAAACGATGAAATCCATTACCGTGATGGTGCAAGGCACGACATCGGACGCAGGGAAAAGTACGCTGGTGGTGGCGTTGTGCCGATGGCTGGTACGGCAGGGTGTTTCGGTCGCGCCCTTCAAGCCGCAGAACATGGCGCTGAATAGCGCGGTGACGTCTGTTGGTGGCGAAATCGGTCGGGCGCAGGCGGTGCAGGCACAAGCGGCGCGACTCGAACCTCATACCGATATGAATCCTGTGCTGCTAAAACCGAATAGCGATACCGGCGCGCAGGTCATCATTCACGGTCGCGCCATAGGCAATATGGAGGCGCTGGAATATCACAGCTATAAATCCACCGCGCGGGCGGCGGTGCTGGAGTCACATCAGCGTTTATCCGCGCAATATCCGGTGATCGTGGTGGAAGGCGCGGGCAGTCCTGCCGAGATCAATTTGCGCGAGGGTGATATCGCAAATATGGGTTTTGCCGAAGCGGTGGATTGTCCAGTGATAATCATCGCCGATATCGACAAAGGCGGCGTGTTTGCCCATTTGGTCGGCACGCTGGCGCTGCTCAGTGAGAGCGAGCAGGCACGCGTGGCGGGTTTTGTCATCAACCGTTTTCGCGGCGATATTGCCTTGTTGCAACCCGGTTTGGATTGGCTGGAGGCGCGCACCGGCAAGCCGGTAATCGGCGTATTGCCTTATTTGCACGGCCTGCATCTGGAAGCGGAAGATGCCGTTATGCACGATAATATTGTCAATAATCAATCGGTTGATAAAATTCGTGTAATCGTGCCGGTCTTGCCGCATATCAGTAATCACACCGATTTTGATCCGCTGCGACTGCATCCACAAATTGACTTCAGCTATATTCCGATCACTGAGCCGATTCCACCTGCCGACCTGATTATTCTGCCGGGCAGCAAATCGGTGCGTAGCGATCTGGATTGTTTGCGCCGTGCCGGTTGGGAAGCTTCTATTCAACGCCACCTGCGCTATGGTGGAAAACTCATCGGCATCTGCGGCGGCTTACAAATGCTGGGGCAGGCGATCCATGATCCGCTTGGTTTGGAAGGAGAAATCGGCAGTAGCGCGGGCCTAGGTTTGCTGGAATTGACGACCAGCTTGGCCAGCGAAAAACAGTTGCGCAATGTACTCGGCACGCTGAATCCGGACGGTGCAACGGTTACAGGTTACGAGATTCACGCGGGAATTTCCAGCGGTGCGGCACTGGCAAATCCGGCGTTGCAACTTGAATGCGATGGCGTGGTGATTCCTGATGGCGCGATTTCCGAAAATGGTCAAATCCTTGCTACTTATCTGCATGGCCTGTTTGAATCCACACCCGCGACCGATGCGCTGCTGCGCTGGGCGGGATTAAAAAATGTGCAAACCCCCGATTATCAAGCGCGTCGCGAAGCCGATATAGACAGACTCGCTGATGCGGTTAAAGCGAATCTTGATGACGCGCAGTTGCGATGTCTGTTCGGTTTGGAGGTAAACAATGCGTGAACTTATTTTAGGCGGGGTGCGCTCTGGTAAGAGTCGATTGGCAGAGCAACACGCGCTGGAATCTGGCCTGGCTGTGGTGTACGTGGCGACCGCCGAAGTGCGCGACGAGGAAATGCGCGAGCGGATTGCCCATCATCAGGCTCGCAGGCCAGCGTCTTGGTCGTTAGTCGAAGCGGGGCCGGATTTAGCGGCGGTGTTGCAACGCGAAGCGGCCATCGGGCGCTGTGTGCTGGTGGATTGCCTGACACTGTGGTTAACGCAATTGTTATGCGCTAGCGATGAGTCCAGCTTGCAACGGGAACTGGCGGAATTACTGCGCGTGCTGCCTGATTTGCCGGGCGAAATCATTCTGGTCTCGAATGAAACAAACATGGGCATCGTGCCGATGGGCGAGTTATCGCGGCGCTATTGTGACGAAATGGGCCGTCTGCATCAACAGTTAGGCCAACTTTGCGAACGCGTAATTTTAACCGTGGCAGGGTTGCCATTAATAGTTAAAGACAGTCGGAAGACGTAAGTTGTACGACGCAAGACGCAGGTGTCAAAAATTTAATGATCGGGAGTGTTTATGGAAAATAATTGGTTAGATCAGCCTTGTGCTGCATTGAATGAAACGGCTGGTTTGCAGGCGTTGGAGCGACAAGGACAATTAACCAAGCCGCCTGGCGCGCTGGGTCAATTGGAGTCAGTCGCGGTGATACTCGCGGCGATGCAGGGCGCTGAAAAGCCGCAAGTTGATCGTGTGCAGATCAGCATTTTTGCCGCTGATCATGGCGTAGCAGTGGAAGGTGTATCCGCTTTTCCGCAGGCGGTGACAGGCGAAATGGTCAAGAATTTTGCGCGTGGCGGAGCAGCAATCTGCGTGCTGGCAAAGTCGCTGGATGCCACATTGGAAGTGGTGAATCTGGGTACGGTCAATGATCCGGGCGACTTGCCGAATGTGCTGCGTGTCGTGATTGCTCCCTCGACGGCGAATTTCGCAGTTGAACCTGCCATGACAAAAACCCAATTGGCACTTGCCCTGCAAGCCGGAAGGAGTAGCGTATTACGAGCCAAACAGGCGTCAGTTCAGCTATTCATCGGCGGCGAAATGGGCATCGCCAACACCACTTCGGCGGCCGCAATTGCCTGTGCCCTGTTACAGGAATCACCGCAATTGTTAGCCGGCCCCGGCACTGGTTTGGATAGTCATGGCGTGGCGCACAAGGCCGAAGTTATTGCCCGATCACTGGCGCTGCACGACCTGTCCTGCGATGAACCGCTCGACGTATTGCGTTGTCTCGGTGGCTTTGAAATTGCCGCGCTGACCGGCGCCTATCTTGCCGCCGCGCAGCACGGCATACCCGTTTTGATCGATGGTTTTATCACCACCGTCGCCGCGATGCTCGCCGTCCAAATCAATCCGGAAGTGCGCGGTTGGTTGTTATTCGCCCACACCTCCGCCGAGCCAGGTCATCAACGCGTATTAGACGCGCTAGTCGCGAAACCCTTATTGCATCTGGGTATGCGACTAGGAGAAGCCAGCGGCGCCGCCGTCGCCGTGCCGTTATTGCGAGTGGCCTGCGTCTTGCATAACGACATGGCGACGTTTGCCGAAGCGGCGGTATCGAGGAAGAGCTAGTCAGTAGGGCGGGCTGGTTTTAGCCCACGCGGACACTAAAAGGTGGGCAAGCTGCCCACTCTACACACGGTTTTGCTGAACGGAGATGACCGCGCCGTAGTCTATTTGCCACCGCAGCGTATCTGTCATCGGCACTTTTGCTAGCTGCGCCAAGATGGCGCGAATGGTGCCGCCGTGGGCAACTAGCGCGATATTTCGCTGGGGGAGTTGCGCTAAATCGCGCAGGAATTCTTCTACTCGCAGCATGACTTGATGCGCCGATTCGCCGCCGGTTGGCGCGTAGCCCATGATATCAGCTGCCCAAGCGTCGATTTCGTTACGCTCGATTTGATCCCACGCGCAACCTTCCCATGCACCGAAGTGCTTTTCCATCAAACGGACATCGGTTGCTGGTTTGCAGTTTGCAGTTTCCAGTTTCCGGGTTGCGGTTTGAGCTAAAAAATCGGCCAGTTTTCGAGTGCGCAGCAGGGGCGAGGTGATGATTAGATCAAGCGGTGGCAGCCAGTTCTGCACGTTGGCAGCTTCCTCTTCGAAGCTATTGCCAACGCCCATATTGAGCTGGCCGTAACAAATTCCGGTGGAGATGTTGGGTTGGGTGTGGCGAATTAAATACAGAGTTTGCATCAAATGATTACCAGTAAACCCAGATAGAACGCCAGTTCGGTGAGTTGTTGCACTGCGCCTAGGCAGTCGCCAGTGTAGCCGCCGAGACGTTTTCGGAGTCGCCACGCCAGATACATGCGCATCATTATCGCGGCGAAAACGGCGCTGGATAAATTGACGACAGGCTCGCCAGCGGCAAATAACAGTGCTAGCGACGCAATGCCGGTGAGCGTTGCGATGGTGAAACTGACTGTGCTTATTTGCTGTGCGGCAGGTTTGGCGCGCGCAGTGTCGTCGTCGCGAATATAGCGTTGCGTGAGCATGATGCTGGTCGCCATTAAACGACTGAAACTGTGTGCGGCAATCAGCGCGGCGGCTAAAAACTGCCATGAATGGGCGTGGCACAACGCCAGTAGCGACTGGAATTTGATCAGTAACGCCAGCACCAGCGCAATCACGCCGTAAGCGCCGATGCGGGAGTCTTTCATAATCGCCAGCACTTTTTCGCGGGTAAATCCGCCGCCCAGTCCATCCACAAAATCGGATAGACCATCTTCGTGAAAAGCGCCGGTAATCAGGATGCTGGCAATCATGGACAGTAATACCGCAACGGACAGGGGAAATACTTGTGCGCTTGAATACAAAATGGCAGCAGACAGTGCACCGACCACCATGCCCACCAGCGGAAAATAACGTGAGGCCTGATTGAGTTGTCCGGCAGAATGGCCGACCCAGTCTGGCACAGGCAGGCGGGTGAAGAATTGTACGGCGGTAAGGAGTAATCGGAGTTGTTGAAGCATGGCGGGTGGCGTAATTGGTAGTATCAGCAGACTAGCAGTGGCGACATTCACTGTCCAGTCGCTATGCCGTAACTGGCGATTTTTTGCTAAGGAAAGCGCACGATATTTTGTATAAATATCAACATCGAACGACTGGTATTTAGTGCTGAAATGATCCTGAATGTGGCGAGTGTAACACTTGGTCTTCTTAATTGGGTGCCAGAAAGCGGTTCATCGCGAACGACTGGAACGTCTCGGGAACGGAACTTGGCCAAGTTCCGCTAACGAGCTTCAGTTTTCACCACTGGCCACACTTTAGTTTTTACACCCTCATTTTGCCGCACTCAGCTGCCCGCGCAATTCAGCCGCCGCCTCACTGAATCGCTGCGCTTCAGCACGCGCCTGAGTCACCGCCTCATTCGCAGCAGCAAGTTCACGAACAGCCCCTTCCAATTTAACGTTCGCGACTGCCGCAGCCTCATGCAGCTCGGCCGCTTGGGCGCGCGCCAGCAACAATTCCGCACGAACTTTTTCAATTTCAGCTTCCACCTTGGGCACGGCCTCCAAACGAAGCTCCGCCTTTGCCAGTTCAACCCGAGCCGCTTCAGTCGCTCGACGTTCTGCCACCAACTCAGCGGCAGTCCTTGCCGCCTCTGATTCGATCTGCTGCGCACGGCCGGCAAGTTCTGCATATTGTCCATGAAGGACAACCAACTCAGCGGCCTGCGCCTCCAGCTCAACCGCCTGACGTTCATTTTCAACAATAATGAGATCCGCTTCCGCTTGCAGATCCGCCAGCCTTGCCGTGGTGTCTGCTGTCGCCTCCTGAACCCGCGTTGATATCTGGTTACTGATGGCTCGCACCACAGAAGGATCTAACGTGTCATCAATACTGGCGCTTTGACGCACCTGGCCACTTTGCCACTGCTGAAGCAACTTCAGCACCGTTGCCATACTGCCAGAACCTAACACCTCACGCACCGCCCGCGCTGACGCCTTACCGCCCTGCGTCTTGATACCGTCAGCTGCCGCCGCCACCTGCTCAAAAGTAATTGTTGCTTCGCGTGCCATGATTTCCTCCTTAACCGTTATGTTATGATTTATTACGTTACGATTGTTATGATACGTTATGTTATGTAACTGCGCAAGTGAATCTTCATTATGCTGATCCAGACTGACAGCCAAAAAACCCGCCATCAAAAATTTCAGCCATGCTACCAGAGCATCACTATCGATCGCTAACGCGCTTCGCTTGTTCCCCTCTGCGGGGGCGCAGCAGGGGGATTGAATCCCCCTGCACCCCCCCAAGCCGATGCAAGCATTCTGCTTGCGCTTCGCGACGCTCAGCAGTAAGATGCGAACAACGCGATTTATGCATATCTGCCCCCGCTAGGGCGAATTCTTCGAATCCGCCCTAGCGGGGGCAGAATAAAGTTTGTAGAGGTTACGCGCAACAATGAAAACGCAACAACAAATTCAGCTTGATCCTGATGCCGCTCTTGCCGCGATCCACGCCGTACGCGCTGCTGCGCGCCGGCGCTGCACCTGGGGAAAATCGCGTTTGACTAAGCACCGCGCCGAGCTGGAAAAGTTGCGCGGCGCCGGCGGATCGTTTGCCGATCTGGCGCTTTGGCTTCGCAAAGAAAAACGCATCGTGGTGGAACGCTCCACCGTGATGCGCTTCCTGGAAAAACAAAATGGCTAAGGTCAGTTTCCGATCCTCGGCAAGCCAAGCGAATCATGCCGCGCAAACACTTGGGCTGGACTCAGTGCGCACGGAAAAAAATTATGCCGGTGCGCTGAAGGGCGTTGCAGCGTTTTTGCAGGAAAACAAACTTGGCGATTTACGCAGCCTGAATGCAGAAAAAGCCGTTGCCTATCTTGAAGCACGAGGCCAAGAAGTCAGCCAAAAAACCCTGGATATGGACAGACAAGCCATCCAAGCCGTGATCGGTGAAAAGCTACCAGTAGTCAAATCAGAGCTGAGTACCACCCTTGAAAGCCGTGCGTACACCAGCGAACAAGCAAAAATGATTGCTGATGCGCAATCTGAAAAACACTGTTTATCAACCCAGATCGCCGAGAACGCCGGTTTACGGGCACATGAATTACTGACATTGCGGCCGGTTGAAGAGCGCCAAGCCGACACGCATCGAGAGTACCGCGACGACCGATTCACTGGCCGCGATGATGTAAAAATATATACCGTCGAAGGCAAAGGCGGATTGTGCCGAGAAGTGGCAATAAGTCGCGACCTGGCCGACAAGCTGGGAACACGCCGCCTGGACGAGCCACGCATCGTGTACGACCGAGAGGTACGGTATGAGCAACACTACAACCTTGGCGGCGGCAAGCAGTGGGCAGACAGTTTTTCCAAAGCCGCAGATAGGGCGTTGGGCTGGTCTACAGGTGCGCATGGCCTACGTCACGCGTTCGCCCAGGAGCGCATGAATACGTTACAGGGCAATGGCTATGAGTACCGCGATGCGCTGGAGGTGGTGAGCCAGGAGATGGGCCACTTTCGGCCCGAGATCACTGAGGTCTACTTGAGATAATGGGCTGGTTAATCCTTTTTTTAATGCTTGGTCTGCTTGGCTGGATCACACAATCATGGGTTATTACTCATGGCCTGGCTGTGCTTACCCCAAGCGGTCACTGGGAAATGATGGGCGAAGGCTGGCACGGGGTTGGTTATATTTTGATTATTGGATTGATCATTGGATTCGTGGGAGGTGTTTTCGCCGGCAGTGGATTTGCCGATCTGATCAAGTCCTGGATAACCAGTAACGATGATGCCGCCCGGGAAAAACTACTTGAAGAAAGGCAACAAATCGAATTGATGAAAACGCAAATGGATGGCCTGATTAAGAAAGCCACCTTAGCAGGACGTAAAGAAGGCGCAGAAATGGCTGAAAGAGCCTCTTTAGCGCGCTTTGAGGAAGAGGATAAGGCGAGGAGGCTAGAGATTCGCCTAAACACCGTAGAAGGCCGTTTAAAAGGCTCGCAACAAAAGGCTGCACGCATCAAAAAAACACTACTGACGAGGGGTGATGCCCCGAAACCGGAAACGGTCTAGTGAGCTAAGTCAAATTTTTCCTCGGAATTTGAACCCCTTGTGGGTCTACTGTGAGGCGTTTTTGTCACGTACGATGAGGCGAT
>Ga0209824_10001151_pt1 | contig 15388 bp, 16 predicted proteins | sample VDWuncwatermetaG_FD_184124 | JGI IMG/M metagenome (GOLD analysis project Ga0209824, IMG submission 184124) | Wastewater microbial communities from Netherlands to study Microbial Dark Matter (Phase II) - VDW unchlorinated drinking water (SPAdes)... ... | reverse complement strand
AGCATCACTGTCAGTGTCATCATCACAAATAAGTTTTTTAGTTTGTTCTGCATTTTTTTCCCTATCTAAATTTCTAAATTTGCCAAATAACAAAGCAAAAGATGTGCCAAGATGTCCTTCTTTGTTAAAAAAATAGAAGAAAGAAACCCTTCTCATTACAGGAAGTTAAAAACTATAAAAACAGAGGACTCTTACATCGTTAAAATCATGAGTCTATTTTGCTATTTTCCCTCATTTTGAGAGGAGAAATCTGCCTAGTTCGCCGCTTGCCCGCGCCATTCATCATAGGCGCTGGACGAACGCACACACCCAAGCGTGCAGCGATCTTGGCAAGACTTGTACGTATAAAACTGTTCTTTGAGATCCGCGAAGGTGTAATCCAAAAGCGGTTTGCGAAAAGCATCGCGGGTTTGCGAGCACCACGTCACGATGCCATCTTCGTCGATATATAAGTAACGACTCCCAGCGCGGCACTTAAAGGGCGCTTGGCCATTTTCGATCAGCTTCATGCGGTAATCAGAAAGCTCATACAGATGCCGCGGTATCATTTGTTTGATGCGACGAAAGACCTGAAGCTCTTCTTCGTTTAATTTAATTTGTCCACTATGATCATGTACTAAAAGCACACGCGGCCGGAAACCCAATGCTTTAGCATGACTAATGACTTCAAAGGCCTCTTCTGGTGGACACGCCCCCACGACACCAGAAACCACAACATCAAACTCAGCGTGATCTTTTAAATGCTGCAAGCGCTTACGCAAACTATCTAAAACCTTGATGGTCACATCATTGGGTTTAACGCCATCAATCGAAATCTGCATCGCCTGCAAACCAGCTGCATTTAGCTTGGCAATGGAATCTGGCGTTAAGTAAAAGCCGTTGGTGATCATGACTGTTTTAAAAAACCTGAGCTCATGCCGGGCGTAACGAATCAGTTCTGGTAAATCCGGGTGCAGCATCGTCTCGCCGCCCGTAAAGCACACGGAAAAAGCGCCCAGCTCTTTGAGTTTACGCAAACGCTCTTTAAGAATTTCCAAGGGAACTGGATCTGAGGTTTTGTCGAATTCATTGCAGTAGGTACACGCTAGGTTACACTTACGGATGACCACCAATTGCGTAAAAAAAGGCGAATATTGCAATCTCTGAACCAACGATAAAGTTTGACTCGTCACGTGATAGCCAGACCTTTACTGCACACTGCGGATTTCCGCCTCTTGCTTTTGCTTGAGTTCGATAATGTCGTTGATCCGCTTGACTTGCCCACTCGATTGAATCGCCTCAATTGTCTGCGGATACTGAGTGATCACTTTGGAAAAAAAAGCTTTGGAATCCTCGAAGGACTGTAAATAGAAAAAAGCCAACCCTTGACGATACAAAGCCGTCGAGGCTTTTGCCGACTTAGGATTTTTGGTGAGGAGTTTTTGATATTCCTTAATCGCCATGGGATAATCACTCTGCAAATAATAAGACTCACCAATCCAATATTGGGCAAAATTGACGTATGGACTTTTGGCATTCTCAGCCTGAAACCTTCTAAGCTCATCGACCGCTTTACCATAACTCCCCGCATTGACCAGCTCCAAGCCTTTCTCATAGGCTTTGTATTCTCTAAACAGTTGGCTACTCTTTGGCTGCATCAAACCTTCTGAGCGCAATTCCTGCAATTGGCCTGTGAGCAAAGCCACTTTATCCTCCAAAACCTGTAAACGCGTTTGGTTGTCTTTAATCACTTTATCCTGTTCAATGTTCTTTTGCTGAGCCTTACCAATCTCCCCATTCATGCCCTGAAACTGGCTCACGACTTCATTAACCTGAATCGTCATGGTCGCAATATTTTTGCCATGCGTATCGACTGTACTTTGCAAAGTCATTAAATCGACACCAGAGGTATCATCGTCACGCTTAGCTTGCGCCATAGACCCAACCAAAACCAAAAAAATCAACATGAAGGGAAGCACTTTCATAAACACTCCTTAGCCAAGCGGAAACGACCAATTTATCTCTTAAACCTGCCTGTGACGCAAATAAAAAAGGGACCACACGGTCCCCTTGGCAAAATAATAAACTCGACTAGGAATCAGCGGTTGAAATCCGCACGTCGATTACGCGACCAACACGACTCATTTGACTCGTAACAAACTGATTTTTCTTCACCATAACTCACTGTGCGCATGCGATTGTCGCCTATGCCCAAATTGATAATGTAATCTTTAGCCGATTGCGCCCGGCGTTGACCCAAAGCCAAATTGTACTCGTTGGTTCCACGCTCATCGCAGTGCCCTTCGATTGACACCGATGTGCTGACATTCTTACGCAGGTAATTGGCATTGTTCTGCAACGCACTGGCAGCATCTGAGCGAATAAAAGCCTGATCGTAATCAAAATAGACTGTGCTAAGACCATTGCTACTGCCATAACCAGACGAACTGGGTTTTTTCGCCTGACAACCAACAACCAGCACAGCCAAACCCACAAGAACCATTGAAGCCAATTGGCGAAACTTCATAAGCATCCTCCAAAAAAATCACTTCTTCATGAATTCAGCACGCCGATTCATGTACCAAACTGACTCACCTGCGCCAGTTTTGAGCGGACGATCTTCGCCAAAGCTCACCGTGCCCAAACGCGAAGGACTAACGCCTTGCGTGACCAGATAACTCTTGGCCACCTCTGCACGACGAGCACCCAGAGCGTAGTTATACTCGTTGGTCCCACGCTCGTCACAATGCCCCTCAATGGTCACTTTGCTCGCACGGTACTTTTTAAGGTAATTGGCATTACCATCCATTAGATTCCGCATGTCGCCCCGCATGGACGCACTATCGTAGTCAAAATGCACGCGGCGCAAAGCCGATGGACTTTTATTTTGGTTGGCACAATTAACTGTAGTCAGAGCCATAACCACCAGCGCAAAGCTAATACAAAAACGAATAATTTTCATTAAGGTTCTCCTCCTTAAGATGGCACAAAATCCACTTTACAACTTGTGCAAAATAAAATTTTCTGCAAACGTGCCGCGAACATAGCTCAACTTCCTTTGAGCCGTCAACAAACATTCACTTAAGAAGTTCTCTCAAAAGTGCGTATTGGTTTTATTCAATCAGCTCCACTCGAAGACGACCCTGAAGGGAATGCCAAGACTCTTTTACTGGACATTAAAAAAATAGTCTCCAAAAAGCCTGACATCATTCTCATTCCAGAATTTTTTCTTGGTGGTTCTAAATTAATGGCTTTTCGCCAAAAATTAGCCGCCATTTATGCGCGTACACTTGACTCTCTCAAAACTTTGGCCAGAGACTATCACGTCGGAATTTATGGTTCACTCCTCGAAAAATCGGGTCCAAAATATTACAACACAGCCGTGCTCATTGGCCCCAATGGAGACGAACTCGCCCGCTACCGAAAAATTCATCTTTTCCACCACAATGCCGAGCACAAACTGGTAGCCGCCGGCGCAACCCCTACCTTAGTTGACACCCCATGGGGAAAATGTGCCCTACTCATCTGTTATGATTTACGTTTTCCCGAGCTCTTGCGCGGCCTCACCCTGCAAGGCGCCCAGTTTGCCCTGATCTGTGCTCAGTGGCCCGCAGCTCGTGCCGATCATTGGTTGACGCTCATCAAAGCCAGGGCTATTGAAAATCAAGTCTTCGTTTTTGCAGCCAACCGCATTGGAGAAAAGCGCGAAAGCGTTTTTCCCGGACTCTCCAGTGTCGTTGGTCCTTGGGGGGAATGTCTTCTGCAAATGGGAAAGCAAAAAAGTGGACTGTGCACGGTGAACCTGTCAGAAGGAACACGCGTCCGGGAAATGTTTCCGGTTTTAAACGATGCGATCCTCTGGCACAAATAGGTTGTCCTCTCGGGTGAGCCCATGAAACAAATTGTTTTTATTTCTAAATCTCGACTTTCCCAAAACCTTCTCGGCTTACTGATTCCACTTATCCCCACAAGAACAGCCCTCAAATCTTACGACTCTCTTGCCGCTGCAGCTGCCCAAAACAAAGCTGTTAACTTACTCGTGATTGATGCCAATGTCCTGCCAGTCACAACCTCACCGCAAACCTTTGATTTTTTACAAAAACCTGTTTGGAAAAAAACGAGCCCCGTGTTGATTCATTCACGGCACCAACAAGTCGATCAAGCTGCCCTTAAAGCCGCTGGCATTACTCATTTTTATGTCAAACCATTTTTGTCTGAAGAGTTAGTGACTCTCATTAAAGACAATCTCTCCTAACACTTGAGGCGTCAACGTATGGACAACCGCATATCTGAGCGCAAAACTTTCCAAACCCGAGTCATCTTCGAGGATGAATTCAACGAAGACTTTTTGTACTTCACTTCAACCAATATTTCTGTTTCGGGAATTTTTATTCAAACCAAACTGCCATTCAAAGCGGGCACGCGCGTCTTCCTCAAATTTTCTTTATACGAAGGCGATCAACCCATTCAAGCTTCTGGCGAAGTCATGCGCTTCATGGACAAAAAACGGGGCCCCGGTCGCAAGCGCCCCATCACCACAGGCGTGGGTCTTAAGTTTTTAGGCCTGACAGAAAGTGATTTTATAAAAGTAAAAGATTACGTTGAGAGACATTCCTCATAACAAATTAGTCGCCTGCCGTTTTTCGTCCCATCAAACTTTCAACCGATTTCGTAAAGCTCTCTGAGAGCAGATTGATGTGCATATCACTTGGCAGATAGCCTTGAATATTTTTGAAAGCCTCTGAGAGGTTTTGACTGACTTCAATCTTAACAAAGGCATCAGCCCCCGGCACCGCGTAAGCAGCGAGCTGAGCCTTTTTGGCACTGGCTTCAGCCTCCCCCATCGCAATGACAGCTTGAGCACGCAAAACACTGGCATCCTTTTCCCCTTCAGCCGCGAGCACGACTTGCTTCTTAGCCGCCTCTGCTCCCAAAATTTGCTGCTGAGCTTCTTTTTCGGCTTTTAAAATACCGACTTGTTTATCACGTTCGGCTTGCACCACGGTGCGCTCAAAGTCAGCTTGGGCTTCCGCTTTAACTTGTTTGGATTGAGCAATGGCCGCCAGTTCCTCAGCTTTGGCACGCAATTCTTTTTGTGTAGCCACTTGCCGCGACTTGATTTCGCCAATGTACTGCGGATCAAGACCAATACCTTCGATGACAAAGTTTTCCACAATCACCCCGCGGTGACGCAGCTCACTGCCCTCATCCATCAAGGCGTGCTCGATATCACGCTGGAGTTTCACTAGACCATCACCTGAGTAAGCCTCAATAGCCGTGCGCATCGTCGCCTGATCTTTAACCACACGAAGCATGACTGGGCGAATCAGTTTTTCTTCAAAATTTTCCCGCGTCATTTTATGAATTTCGATAAGCTTGGTTGGATCAAGCCGCCAGCGAATATTCATAGACACATGCATATCCTGCCCTTCTTTGCTTTGCACCAGATAGCTATCGCGCTCGCGTCCCCGAGAAACGGTGTCCATGCTACTCGGTGTGTCGTTCATGACAAAAACCCGGCTGGACATGTCATATTTGTAAATTGAATACATGAATCCAGGAAAGAGAAAATAAGTTTTTGGCAAGAGCGGATCCTTATCCACCCCACCAGCCCAGGATTCACGCACCCCAATATAATTTCCCTCAATCGTCACCACTTTGAAAAGAAGACTCAAAACAATAAGGACAAAAAGAGCACCCGCGCCAATGAGAACTTTCTTGCCAGTCCCAAAGGGTATTTCTATGTTTTTCAGATCGAGGTTGCCCATGATATCTCCTGATAAATAAAATCATCTGTATGACGACGTAGCCTGCTATTGTACGGATCAAATAGATGTGCGGCAAGAGATTGTCATTTAGCCATGTTGTGAATTTAAAAAACTAAGTAATTTCAATGTAGTAAAAATATATCAACCCAATTGGGGATTGGTTTTTTTTCTTTCTTCCAGTAAGAAAGCCCCCTCCATGACGTTAGAAAAAATCAACATCAAGAATGTCCCACTCGTGCAATTAGCCGAAGATTTTAAGACGCTTGGTCTTGAAGGCTACCGCGCGCGCCAGATTCGCCAGTGGCTTTTTCAAAAAGATGCGGCCGCGTTTTCTGACATGACGAATGTCGGCAAAGCCTTTCGCGAAATTTTAGAAGCCCGTTACACCATCGAGCGACTGCCCGTTTTGATTCAGCAAACATCGACTGATGGCACCATAAAATTTTTGATTAAACTGCATGACGGCGAAACCATCGAAGCAGTTTGGATTCCCGCTAAAGAACGCCGCACGCTGTGCTTGTCCACACAAGTCGGCTGCGGCATGGCTTGCGATTTTTGTCTCACCGGTGAAATGGGGCTTAAGCGGAATCTCACGCTTTTTGAAATCATCGAACAAGTCGCCGCCGTCAAAAGACTTTTGCCTGAAGGCGAGCGCATCACCAATCTCGTGTTTATGGGCATGGGCGAACCGCTGGCCAATGCCAAAAATCTTTACTCCGCCCTCGAAACCCTGCTCGATCCCGAAGCGTTTAATTTTTCCCGGCAGCACGTGACTGTGTCAACCTCTGGCCTGGCGCCCGAGATTGAAAAATTTGGCAATAAAACGCCCGTCAAACTCGCTATTTCACTGAATGCCACAACAGATGAAGTCCGCGATGTGATCATGCCGATCAATCGCAAATTTAATTTGGCGCGTCTGGTAGACGCTTGCCAAAAGATGCACCTGCCCAAGCGTAACCGTGTCACGTTTGAATATGTCATGCTCCACGGCATTAACGATACGATGGACGACGCCAAACGCTTGGTCAAAATTCTCTCCAAGCTCAAAGCCAAAATCAATCTATTGCCCTTTAACGAATATCCAGGCTCACCCTACAAGCGCCCACCCGAAGAATGGATACGCGCATTTCAAAAATACTTGGCCGATCGCGACTTCATTGCCGTCGTTCGCCAATCGCGCGGGCGCGATATTTTGGGGGCTTGCGGCCAGCTCGCCACAACTGAAAAAGGCTTGGTTGGTGAAGCGAAGGATTTTGCGATAACGGGCGGACCCACGCGTAAATCCAAAGCCAAATTAGACATGGCCGGCGTGGATTTGTATCATGAGGGGCTTTAATCTTTAAACAATTTAGCAAATCGCCGAGCCTGACGTCCTTTAGCGGCCCCACTTTGCAAGCCGTAAGCCGAGATGAGTGGCACCGCGAGACTGGCTTCACAATAAACCATCTGCTCATAAGTCATGCTGACTTTACCCCACGAGCAAGCTTCTTGCAGAGTTGAGGATGACAGTGCGCCGTCACGGACGTCGGCCACAGTCACTTGCACGGCGTACTTGTGCATATTGACTTCTTTGCCCAAAACTTCGGCCGCCACGACAGTATCTTGCACGAAGTTTTTAGGCACGCCGCCGCCAATCATATAAATACCGGATTCACCAGCAGCCAGTTTGACCTCGGTGATTTCCAAAAAGTCTCGCGCGCTATCGAGCGTGACCATCGGCTTGCCACGGTTCTCGAATTGATGATGGACCAAACCAAAACCAGCTGAACAATCAGAAAAGGCTGGCACAAAAATAGGAATATCTTTCTCGAAAGCTTTGCGGACAATGCTGTCTTGGCCCTTATTCTGCTTAACAAGGTATTGCCCCATGTGCTTGATAAACTCGCGTGAAGAGTAAGGTTTTGGTGGCAAAGAATCGGTGATCTGACGAATGGTGTCATCACAGATACGCAATTCTTCTTCGTCAATAAAAGTATCGTAAATGCGATCGATGGAAGCTTCGCGGAGCAGGTTGTCGTCGATGTCAATATGCCCGCGGTAATGCGAAAAGCCCAAGGCTTCGAAGAAATCTTGGTCAACAATATTGGCGCCCGTCGAGCAGATGCAATCAATCATGTTGTTGTCGATCATCTCGACAATGATTTGCTTGAGGCCAGTTGAAATGAGTGAACCCGCCAAACAAAGAAAAATACCGCACTGCTGATCTCTAAGCATGGCTTCAAAAATCTGTGAAGCTCTGGCCAGATTGCGTGCCTGAAAAGCCATGTGACTCATTGCATTAAGAATGGGCAAAGCGTCGATATCGGCCATGGAAATGTGACGAATTTTGTCCGTCAGCAGTTTGGCACGAATCTCTTCTCGTGAAGGCGAAGCCACACCCATCAGTGGATGACCGTGAGGTTTGAGTGGGTAAATAGCCACATCGTTATTGAGTGAAGTTTTGATAGCTGGATTTGACATAGATTTTTCCTCGATCAAATTCTGATTTTGCCTACGCGGCAGGGTCCCCACAGGGCTAAAAACGTCGCCCTGTATAGGTTGCTCTTGTCTGAGAATCAATCAGAAAGGATTGGCCGTAATGTTTCCAATCCGCTACAATTGAATAGGTTTTTTCAATACAAAATGACTGATGGCCAAAAAAATCTTGGATTAGTTTTGTCAGGTGGTGGAGCTAGAGGCGCCTATGAAGCTGGCGTTGTCCATTATATTCGCACCATGCTGCCGGCTAATGGTGGAGCCAAACGGCATTTTGACACACTTTGCGGCTCATCTGTTGGCGCTATCAATACGGCTTTTTTAGCCGCCACTGCGCACGACCCAGCCTACCAGGGACCTGCCCTTAACAACATTTGGAAAACCCTTCGCCAAAGCAATATCTACCGGCGCGACGTCGCCAGCTTTATCACCCTCATCTCGCAAAGTTTGGTTGGCATTAGCCGTAATATCCTGACGAGCCTTAAACAGAAACGCCCAGATGATGGCAGCCGCGTGCATTTTAGAGGTGTTTTGGACACATCCCCTCTTTTGCCATTTTTAAAAAATACAATTCCTTGGAAGCAGATTTCACTCAATATCCAAAACCGTCTCCTCAAAGCTGTCAGTGTAACAGCCACAAATGCCAATACCGGGCGCCTAGAACTCTTCGTCGAAAAGCATCCTTCTATTTCCTACACCGGCCACTACGTTTTTAATGAAGTCAAACTGGAAGCCTTTCATGTCATGGCCAGTGGCGCCTTGCCATTTGTTTTTCCCACGGTCCGCATCAATCGCCAACATTACATTGATGGCGGCTTACGCCTCAACACGCCCATGTCGCCTGCCATTCAGCTGGGAGCCGAAAAAATTCTGGTTATTGGCATGCACCATGCCAGTGAAAAGGTCGATGCCCCTGCTGACCACGGTTTATTTACTGGCTCTGAATTAGCACCAACCCTTGGCAATCTTATTGGCAAAGTTTTGAATTCCATTTTTTTGGATAAGCTCGATTACGATATTGAACAAATGGTGCGCATCAACCGCATCATCGATTGGGGGGAGGGGTGTTTTGGGAAGGATTACTTAAAACAAATCAACACTCATTTAATCGACAACGAGATTCGGGGCGATATCGCTAATCGAGGGCTTAAGAGACTCGAAGTCATGAAGATTTTTCCCTCTCGCGATATCCGTGAAATCTTTGCTGATGCCACAGACCACGGAGCGGCCTTCGTAGACCAACTCGGCCGTAGTGAAAAATTTTTACTCAAAATACTTGATGTCGATGTCACAACGAGCAAAGATTTTCTTTCCTACATCATTTTTTATCCGAAATACTTATCTATGCTACTGGAGCTTGGCTTTGAAGATGCCAGAGCCCATCATGACCGCCTCAGGGAGTTTTTGACAACATGATCAAAGGTTTATTTTATTCGCCAAAAAGAGACTTTGCTGTCCTGCGCCACTTGCTTGTGGGTTTGGATGTCTCTGTGGTGACAGGGCTCGCCGCCCTCGCCCGCAAGTCCAAACTAACCGAAATCAGTTTTGTCTATCTGGTTGATCCACAAGAAGCTTGGGACGTCGCTGCCAAGCTAGCCACTCTTCGCCCCGATCTTCCGATCATTTGTGCCTGTACAGAAGCCCAATTACCATCCATTCGTTCCTTGTATGCTGTCAAAACAAACCATGATCCTGTCGCCATAGCCAATGCAGCGGCTTTTCATCGCGCTCAACTTAAAGGTGAAATACTGGCCACTTTCCCAACAGCTGGACGAGATCCATTTTTTATCGCCAATGTTGCGCCCACCGGAATCATGCTCGCCGATGCTGATGATTACGTTTTTTATCTAAATCCCGTCGCCCGTGAACTGGTGGGCAATCGCGCTGGTATTCATTTGGTTTCGACTTATTTTGATCTAAGGCAAAATGTCGTTCAGCGTTTTGAAGATGACGATAATCAATCACGTCGTGTTTCAACCAATTATGACTCTGTAAAGGCAAGACATACAGCACGACCCTTAAGTGTTTCACGACAGGACATTGAGATTCAGGGGCAACGTATGGGAACCGCTTATTATATCGAAGATGCTGATCGTCGCCTGGACAACGTCAGGCGCCTAACCAATGAGCGCCGCCGATTTGAACACTTGGCAAACCGCTTGAATGAAGTTTTGCTCAAAGACATGGCATCCCATGCCTATCAAGCCAGTTATCTTAAACGAAAAATTGATCTGGAAATCCGCAGGGCCAAACGCTCGCCCTCTCAAGTCTCTGTCGTTTCACTCAAACTGGATGGCCTCGATCACGTTCCGGTACCCGCCGCAAAAATTAAAAAACTGGTTTCTGCCATCAACGAGATGTTGCTAATCGAATACCCTGAACCCAACGTTCTTGGCATCCTGGAAGATGGACACTGGATCGCTGTTTGCCCAGGTGAAGTCTCCGATTTTTCCAAAGGTGCTTCCTGGATCGCCGCTCCCGTGACCCAAATGGTTGAGAATTATTTACCTGGAACCTGCATAATTCCTGTCGTCAAAGAAGAAAACAATTTGGCAAAATACCAAGATGTTGATGAATTGATTGCTGTACTAGGACGGCTTTGACGGTTTTACCCAAGCACAGACTCATCAAGAGCCAAATCCAATAAAAATCCTTTATCCCGAAACTGCCCGTAGGCAATTCGGCCATTGGTCAAATTAACCAAAGCTGGGGCCCCACGCACACCATACTGAATGCTCAGAGCCCCATCGGTATCATTGAAGGCGACATCGAGTTCATACTGCCCCTTGCAAGCAATATTGAGCTGCTCACGCAGCCGGTTCAGCAAAGTAAATGTCGCGGCGTCACAGGCATCAAGCACAAGTAAAAACTTTTGAGGTTTCACTGACATTCCTATAAAATGAACTCCCCACATGAAGCAATCCTCGTGAGAAGAAATCCATGTCAGAAGCCTTAACCAAGCCCATTCATTATCAGTTCGATCCCGCTTTTGTGCAAAGCCTCAAGCCCTTCTTAAAACCAATGGAAGCCTACTTCCGTTATGAAGTACGCGGCCTCAGCCACATCCCCAAAAAGGGCGGCGCTTTGGTGGTCATGAATCATGGCATCATTCCTTATCATGGATTTTTATTCGCTAAAAAACTTGTGGAAGACCTTAAAGTTTTCCCGCGTGGATTGGGTGCCAGTTTTCTTTTTGAACTGCCTTGGATACGTGCCCTCTTTCTCAAAGCTGGTGCTGTCAAAGCCAGCCCCAAAAATGGCCGCAAGCTTTTAGAAGAGGGGCATCTTGTGATGTTATCCCCCGGTGGTATTTACGAAGCCCTCATTGCCCGTAAGGGTCTAAAGCGAATTCCCTGGGAGAGGCGTAAAGGCTTTGTCCGTTTAGCGGTCGAAGCGGGTGTGCCCATCGTGCCGACCTATTGCCAAGGCATCAATGCCGCTTATTTTAATTCCTATTTTCTGCTCAAACCGCGTATTAAAATTTTGGAAATGATCCGTTTTTCCGTCCCGTTTTTTTTGGGATTTGGGCTCTTACCGTTCCCCACTAAACTCATTCATCTGGTTGGCAAACCTATCTCTGTTAAGAAAAAAACTGGAGAAAGCCCTACACAACAAATCAACCGCATTCATCGTGCGGTCATCACGGCCGTCACTATTTTGGCCAAAAGTAAAACTGTCTAAGGTGGACTCCGTCCGCAGCTTCGGAAAAGAGTCTACCCCTCAACTTTAATCTCATATTGCGCCAATATCCGCGGTCCATTTTGCAGAACAAAGAGACTCGTGGTCTGCTCACGTTGGCCATACATAGGATAGCAATAACCACCGGGAAGAGCTGTATCGCCGCCCTGCTTGACTTGGATCACACCAGAATGCCCAGCAATCAAGCTGATGCGCCGCCCTTTTGGTGTTGTGAGCAAAAATGATTTGTCCGATCGCCTGGCACAAGCAATCTTTGGATGCAGATGAAAAGCGGTGACTGTTTTTCTGGAAACTGAGGATTCGATACGATCAGCAATTGTTAAAACATTCTCACCAATCAAAAATGAGCGCTGATGAACAGCGCCAGGAGAGAGACGAACATAACCTTTGATCGTCATATCCAAGCGGGCCCCCTGGGCATCGGCAGAAAAACGCAGATCAATTCCGTCTTGCGAGAGATAACCAGATTCAAAAAAACTACGTTTGAGAATGGGTGTCTGTTCAAACCCGTCGATAGCCACTGTATTCTGGTTTAAAGTTTTGCGGCCATCAAAAGTGAGTAAAGCGGCATCCGAATATGAGTAACGACCTGGATCGATAAAAATGGGTTCACCAAAAGCATGGAGTTGAAAAGAACCCCAATCGTTATGGGCATGCCGCCGAAGAGAGCCACTGGGCCGTGCGTGCCACCATAAATTCAGAATGGGTCCACTCCAACGGAAATGCCCTGCCCCTGTGTAACCACTCCACCCACTCAGGGCAGGACTCTCTGTTGTGGGTGAAGGCGCTCTCTCAAGACAAGAGCTTTGGATGGCGCGCCAATCGAACTTTGGATCAAGCGACTCAGAAGCCCAGTGCCAAAAGTTTGTGTCCCGCGCAAAAAGTAAGGGCGGAGAATCAGGGGCAACATCGCCAATCAAAGGAAGCTGCCAGCGTTCGTCGGCCAGAGGGTCCAAAAAGAAACGGCAAGCCTTCAGCATAGGAATGACGCGTGGCCCGAGCTCGGTAGCAAAAGCAGCATCTCCACTACGAATAGCTTCGGCTAAAACATCGAGATAAATACGCGTAAATATCAGCTGATAATGACTCGAGCCTTCGTCTAAAAAACCCTCAGGGGTGTATTGCCGACTCAACTCAGTCAAAAGAATTTTTCGACCGATATTGGCAAGCCCTTCACGGCCAAGCCAGCATCCTGCCAGATAAAGTCCCCTGCCATTATTGATAAGATGAGGGGTTCCCCTAACCCCTCGATAATTATCTAAATGTGTGAGAAGATAATCGGCCTGTTTATTGACAGACGCTAACAAAGTTTCACCCAAAGCGCCTAGATCAATAAAATCATGCAGGCAGCGCAAATTGGCGATGCGCTCACACAAAGTCAAACTGCGCCAACTGGATTTAGAACCCAATCGACCCAGCCGGGAGAGCCAACCTTTCAGGTAATTGGTCACATCCGTTGGACGAAGAGTCTCCGACAAGGCCAGAATCACCAACCAACCAAATTGATGCAAATTCCAGGAAATTTCTGGATCGACAGCATGACGTTTTTTATCGACTAGAAAATCGTCAAAGCGTTTTTGATATTCACGTGCCCAAGCCAGCAATTGCGGAGAAAATGTCGGTGCTTTTTCGAAGGCACGACGCACCAGACGAAAGGCTTGTGGCTTTTGTGCCAGAGCCAGACGAACTTCATCTTTGCCAAGATAATCCGGCAGCAGCCGTTGCGAACGCACAAAATGCTTCAACTTATCTTTAACAGCATGGCCCATGCAGCCAACCATTTGTGCCCGGCGACCAATCAATTTGCCACGCAACCAATAATTTCGCCATTCGTCTTGGTGAGTTCGATCTTGTGGAAATGAATCATGCATAAAATCAAAGTTTTAAAAAATGAAAGTCTAATCGGCTGGCCAGACATCAGCAACTATTGTTTCGAACTACGCCCATACTGGTCTTCGTAACGAACAATATCATCTTCGCCAAAATACGTTCCTGTTTGGATTTCAATAATTTCAACCACAGCGGCTCCAGGATTACTCAGGCGATGCTTATCCCCCACACAAATATCGATAGCTTGGCCAGACTTCAATAGGTGCTCGGTCTCATTGATTTGAACAAGAGCCTCGCCTTTTAATACAACCCAATGTTCTTTTCGATGAGCATGACTTTGCAGCGACAGTTTACAACCAGGCTGCACACAAATACGCTTCACTTTGTGCTGGGGCGCATCTTCCAAAACCGTGTAGGATCCCCAAGGGCGACTCACTGTCAAATGAGCGTCTAACAAAGTTGGCGCATGCGTTTGAAGCGTTGTGACAATTTTTTTAAGGTCTTCCGCACGGTCTAACGGACAAACAAGAGTCGCATCGGCTGTTTGTAAAACAGCCAGCTCCTTAAGCCCAAAGGCGGCCAACGTACGGCCCTCACTCCACAACAAACTATTTTTATTTTCCAGACTGATGACATCACCTTGGCACACATTGCCCTCAGCATCTTTTGCACGGTAATCATAAATAGCTTGCCAACTGCCAAGATCCGTCCAGCCTATGTCTGCGGGCACAACCCCAACATTGCTAATTTTTTCGAGAAGGCCATAGTCGATCGAAATTTTTGGTAGTTTGGCATAGGTCGCCGCATCCACTGTCTGAGATGACGCCTCCACCAATTGGGTAACAACAGCAGCGGCTTCAGGTTGATGAGTCTTGAGTAATTCTAAAAACTTGGATGCACGAAAAACGAACATGCCCCCATTCCAATAAAAACCACCTTGCTTAAGCCATTTTTGCGCCATAGCAAGGTCAGGTTTTTCGACAAAGCGTTTGACCGGACGCACACTCTCAGCTGAGGCAGCAGCTTCGATATAACCATATCCCGTTGCTGGACGAGTCGGCACAATGCCAAACAAAACAACATTAAACTGATTAACACTCTGTACAGCTTGCCTCCAAGCGATGCGAAAAGCCTCTTCATCACGCACGGCCTGATCTGAGGAAAACACACTCACAATAGCCTCGGGATCCATGCGTGCAATTTTTGCCACAGCCCACGCAATCGCTGGCAATGTATTGCGCGCCTCCGGCTCAGCGAGAACGCCATCAGCAAGCTTGGAATGAAGCACCTGTAATTGCTTCAGCACTTCAAACTTGTGACTCATGTGAGTCACCGTGTGCAGGCGCTCAGGGGAAATTTCTGCCAACAAACGATGGGCTGTCATTTGCAAAAGGCTGTGCTCACCATCGAAGGCCAATAATTGTTTGGGCGTCAATTGGCGTGAAAGCGGCCAGAGGCGGGTGCCTGAGCCACCAGCCAAGAGGATGACGTGATGATGATTCAAATTTGCAAACATAGAATTAGTAAAAGTAATCCAGCCCAATACCAAACAAGCCATTTGCTGTCGACGCACCCGCTACGTAACCAGTGTTGGCAACATATTCAAGAGCAACAGTCGGCTTCAAATGAAATTTCTC
>Ga0209824_10001150_pt1 | contig 15389 bp, 18 predicted proteins | sample VDWuncwatermetaG_FD_184124 | JGI IMG/M metagenome (GOLD analysis project Ga0209824, IMG submission 184124) | Wastewater microbial communities from Netherlands to study Microbial Dark Matter (Phase II) - VDW unchlorinated drinking water (SPAdes)... ... | reverse complement strand
TAAACCAAACAAAAATTGGTAGCAAATTATGTACAAACTGATATTCAAAAAACAGAAATAAGTTGTAATTACCTGTATAATAGAATTTTATAAATTTATTAATTATTTTTGTTTTTTAAGGTATATAATCTGCGGTAAACTACCGTTGTTATTGGAAGTTAGTAAAATTAAATTATATTGATATACTTAATGGCATCTTCCATAATTTTAGTGTTGAGAGTTTAGTAAAATGTTTAATTTTCGGGGGCATTTTTATTTTTTGATATTGTTTTTTGTTAATGGCTTTTCCTTTCCTTTATTTTCCCAGAATTACGTAATTAACGGGATTTTAGAAGAAAATGGACAGGAAGGAGATGTTAAAGATAGTATTGTACGCAGGGAATCCTTGATCATCAAAGATAAGCGGGTGCTTATCCAATTACTCCTTGATGAAGGCGCTAGGAATATTGCAAGTCATAGTAAGAGGTACAAAGAGATATCGTATTTGCTACCTAAGGAGGTAGTTTATGACGATGTAAGTAAACGTATTTTTTATTACGACGGTAATGGTGAAATTGAGATGGGAAGGGTAAAGAGTTTTTTAGGTTTTATGCCCTATATTGCTTTAGCTGAGGGTGTAACAATAGTGAGTTCGCCGACTGATGCCAAGCTGTTGATCTCGTTAAGTAGGGATAATCAGGGGATCCCAAAATCAATAATGCATTCTGAAGAAAGTATGGAAGTAACCTTGAACAAGAAGTGTGGTCAGTGCCATATATTGGAATACATATTTTCTCATAAAAAGTGGGTTGAGGAGGATATCCTTCATGCATTTAATAGAATGCAGATGGAAAAAAGAGAAAGATTCACGCAAGACGAAGAGAAGATAATTGATTTATTCAAAAAATATCAAAGAGGTGAAGTAGATAAAGAAAAACTTGCCGAATTCAAATCACTGAAGCAGTTAGGAGAAAAAGATGTAATCAACATTACAGAAAACGTATATATGAACAATTGCGTGCCGTGCCATAACCCCTCGAAGATACCGGATATTTCGCTGGTATACTCAAAACGAAGGTGCAAGAGTATCGTTGATCGGATGAAGGAAAAAGAACCAACGCTCTTTCTACAAAAGGATATGGATAGCTTGGCCAGCTATCTGTGGGAAATAAAGCTTAAATCGTGTGAAAAATAGATTTATATTTTTTCAAGAAGGGAGGTAATGAAATGACATAATTTGGTTTGCGAAATGGATGTTCCGTTTGACGGAAAGTTCGGCTTAATTGACAAGCAGCTTTGCGGTAAGAAGGTGGTTATTTAGAATTTTGAAAAGGAGAGAGAAATGAGAAAGAGAGTATATTTAGGCGTTTCATCGCTCTTTGTCCTGTCGATGTTAGCGCTATTCGCATCAAGTGCAATGGCAGGTGATGCGCCTGCTGCACCTAAGATTGATACAGGAGATAATGCATGGTTGCTTGCATCGTCAGCCTTAGTTTTAATTATGACGCCTGGTCTTGCCCTGTTTTACGGGGGTATGGTAAGGGCAAAAAACATGGTGAATACACTATGGTTAAACTTTATTGTTATTTGCATTGTCAGTATACAGTGGGTGCTTTGGGGTTATAGCTTATCCTTTGCACCGGGTAACTGGTTTATTGGCGGTCTTCAATGGTGTGGACTGGGGGCAGGTACCGTTGGGCAAGCGCCCAGTGATCTTTATGCAACGACAGTACCCCATTTATCTTTTATGATATTTCAATGCATGTTTGCTGTTATTACCCCTGCATTGATAACAGGAACTTTTGCAGAACGGTTTAAATTTAATGCATGGCTGTTTTTAATACCTCTATGGGCGAGTGCAGTTTATGCACCTATCGCGCACTGGGTGTGGGCTACAGATGGATGGCTCTGTAAGTTGGGTGCTTTAGATTTTGCCGGTGGAACGGTTGTTCATATTTGTTCTGGTGCCTCTGGCCTAGCCGTGATCTTGTTTACAGGGAAACGCAAAGGATATCCAAAAGAGGTAAAGCCGCCGCATAATTTACCTCTCATGATGTTGGGTACCGGTTTGCTATGGTTTGGTTGGTTTGGGTTTAACGCAGGGAGTGCGTTAGCTGCCAACGGACTTGCTGCGAGCGCATTTGTAGTAACCAATACAGCTACAGCCGCTGCCGGATTTACCTGGACTGTTCTGGAATGGATACACCACAAGAAACCAACCTTGCTCGGTGCTTGTTCTGGTGCTGTAGCCGGCTTGGTTGCTATTACGCCGGCATCTGGTTATGTAGGACCTATGGCATCAATTGCAATAGGCGTTGGCGCTGGATTGGTATGTTTCTACTCTGTAACAAAGATGAAAAAAGCTTGGGGTTATGACGATGCCCTAGACGTTGTCGGTGTACATGCAATGGGTGGAACTTGGGGAGCCTTTGCAACGGGTATCTTCTGTAGCACTGCTGTCAATCCAGCGGGTGCAGATGGTGCAATTTATGGCAATATTGCCCAGTTGGGAAAACAGTGGTTAGGCATCCTAGCCTCATGGGGATGGGCTATGGCTGTTACATCGCTCTTGATCTGGTTTGTGAAAGCAACGATTGGATTAAGGCCAAGCGAGGCAGAGGAAATTGCCGGTATGGATATTTCCCAGCATAAGGAAATTGCTTATCATTATTACGAAGCAGAACAGGCTTAGTTACCCATTGTAAGATACCCATGAAGTATAGAATAGCCCGATTCATTGAGTTTGATTAGGAGAACAGGGCATTTTAATTATGAAGGAGGTTTGTAAATGAAAAAAATTGAGGCAATCATAAGACCCGAGCGGCTAACCATCGTGAAGGATGCATTGGAAGAATTAGGTTATCCTGGTATGACCGTGACTGATGTGAAGGGACACGGTGCCCAGCGCGGAATAACTCAACAGTGGCGTGGAAGAACAGTCAGGGTGGACTTGTTGTCGAAGATAAAGATAGAACTAATTGTTTCTGATCGCGATGTGGAAAAAATTGTTCAATGTATCACAAAGGAATCGCAGTCGGGGAGCATCGGTGATGGAAAGATTTTTATTTCAAATATTGAGGATGTGCTCCGTATCCGTACAGGCGAGAGAGGTGAAAAGGCCATCTAGTGGCTTAACGATTAATATTTTTAAATATTGGTAGTGAAAAAGGGCGTTGAATTTTTTGTAGTTTCAACGCCCTTGTTTTTTAAAGATTCAGTGTAATTCCGTGAAGCTCCGTGGTAAACTATCACGCCTTATTATGATTGAAAAGTGCACGAATTCTCTGTCGTTACGGTTTTTTCAAAACTTGTTGAAATACAGAGAAATTTGCCATTTCGTATCAACCAGGAGTGGTGGTTTTAGTAACCCGCCTTATGACTCTCTCAACTTGGGATTTCATGTCGGAGACAGTTCAGAAGCGGTGCTTAAAAACCGCGAACGACTTGCCGTGGAACTCGAAATTCCATTGAGTAATTTTACTACAGCCAGACAGATTCATGGCGGTAATGTAAAAATTATAACGGAAGATTCAAGAGGTAAGGGTGCGTTCGACTACGACACAGCAATAGGTGGAATCGATGCCATGGTAACTGGCACTCCCAATGTTTGTCTTCTGGTTTTACAAGCCGACTGCGTTCCAATTCTATTCTTTGATCCGAAGAAGAGGGTAATCGGAGCTGTCCATGCTGGATGGAGGGGAACAGTTCAGATGGTAGCTCAAAATACGGTAAGGATGTTAAAGGGGAAATTCAATTGTTTGCCTGACGATATTCTTGTGGGAATTGGTCCATCTATTAGCCCATGCTGCTATTTGGTTGGTCAGGAAACTATCCTTCAGATTGAAAAGGCTTTCGATAACAAGAAGGGATATATTAATAATTCTCTTGGTGGTAAAGGCTATTTCAACTTGTGGGAAGCGAACAAAATGCAGCTTGTACAAATGGGTATTCCAGAGAGGAATATAGAAATTGCCAAGGTATGTACTCGGTGTAATCATACAACTTTTTTCTCATATCGTCATCAGAGAGGAGAGACAGGGAGATTTGGAGCTGGAATTATGCTTCGCATATAAGATGTACTGTAACACATGGTTGCGTTTTTTCCATTAAATATACCTCAGATATTTCGGACAGTTATTTATTTTAGATATTTACCAAAAATAATATCTAGTTTTTTTTTGGTAGTTTCAGGAATCAGGTCTTTGTTTGTTACAATGGCATTCTGTGCTGCTGTTGCGCATGCACAGCTTCTCTTCGGCTCAATCTGCGGGATAGCTGCCTTAAGAATTTTTTTTGCCGTTTCGGCGTTTTTATTCAAATTCCCGACGATCATTTCCAATGTTACTGTTTCCTCGTTAACGTGCCAGCAGTCATAATCTGTGGCCATGGCTAGGGTACTGTAACAGATCTCTGCTTCTCGTGAGAGCTTGGCTTCTTGGAGGTTAGTCATACCAATAACGCTGACTCCCCATTGCCGGTACACATTCGATTCTGCACGGGTGGAGAACAAGGGGCCTTCCATGCACAGATAAGTACCGCCTTTGTGTACACGTGCACCAACAGATTTCGACGCACTAAACAATGTGTTGGCAAGTGTCTCACATACTGGATCAGCGAAACTTACATGTCCCACAATTCCTTCACCAAAGAATGTACTGATCCTGCCTCGTGTTCTATCGAAAAACTGGTCTGGAATAACAATGTCTAAAGGGCTGATCTCCTCTTTCATGCTTCCAACAGCGCTGACAGCGATGATGTGTTCCACCCCTAGTTTTTTCATCCCGTAAATGTTTGCCCTGAAGTTAAGTTCCGATGGTAAAATTGTATGCCCCATGCCGTGTCTAGGCAAGAAGGCAACTTTATGGCCTTCAAGGATACCGACGATAAAACTATCAGAAGGTTTTCCAAAGGGTGTGTCAATCGATACAGATTTTACATCCTTGATTCCTTCGATATTGTAAAGGCCGCTTCCTCCAATAATGCCAATCATCTGCTTCCCCATTTCTGCACCTCTCCTTTTTGTGGGAACCGTTTCTGCCACAAAGGTACAAGGTATAACCTTAGTGTCTTAGTGGCATGAATTATTATCAAATTATAAACGATTAAATTATGCGAAAAGGTTGCTATACATGTCAATAAATAAAATGGAAGTATTTTATGGTTATTGATATAATTCGGGAAATTTTTCGAAATAATTTTTGATAATTCTTGGTATGAGGAATTTGTGTGAAAAATCAAGAAATCTCAGCATTATTTGAGCAGATTGCTAATGTATTGGAGCTGAAAGGAGAAAATTCCTTTCGTATAAATTCGTACCGAAAGGCTGCTCGTATAATTGGAGATTTAACCGAAGATATAGAAGAGCTTGCACGGGAAGGAAAATTAACGGATATTCCCGGTATAGGGAATGGCACGGCGGAAAAGATCGTTGAATATATTAACACAGGAAGGATGTCCAAGTACGAAGAAGTGATGAAGGGAGTTTCCAAAGAAACGATAGCCCTCATGCAGATACCGGGTTTGGGTCCAAAGACGGTTGCTATGCTCAACAAGGAATTAGGTATCGTTGGTTTGAATGATCTTGAAAAGGCCTTACAAGAGGGCAAACTAAAGGGGCTGTTTGGGATTGGAGATAAGAAGATTGAAAACATTGTTAAGGGAATTGGGTTGTTTAAAACAAGCCAACAACGAATATCTATTGGGATGGCGTACCCTATTGTGAAAAGAATTATGGAAGGATTAAGGTATAACCCACAAATTAAAAATATTCAGACGGCCGGCTCGTTACGTAGGATGAAGGAAACTATTGGGGACATAGATATACTCGCTTCTGGCACAGAAGTTACTGATATTATTAAGTCTTTTGTAAATATGCGTGGAGTAACGCAAATATTAGCGGCAGGGGATACGAAAGGTAGCGTGCGGGTAGAGGAGGGTGTGCAGGTGGATTTAAGAGTTGTTCGTGAAGACGAGTTTGGAGCGGCTTTACAGTACTTTACAGGTTCAAAGGAGCATAATATCCGCCTCCGCGAGATTGCTAAGAGGAAGGGACTAAAGATTAGTGAATACGGTATTTTTAAAGGAGAAAAAAAGATTGGGGGGCGGCTGGAAGAGGAAATCTATAAGATACTCGGCATGGAATGGATACCACCTGAGTTACGTGAGAATAGGGGAGAGATCGAGGTTGCCGAAGAAGGCAAATTACCTAAACTCATTGAGTTTTCAGACATAAAAGGAGATCTCCATGACCATTCCAATTGGAGTGATGGTATTCCTACCTTTGAAGAGATGGCTGAGTATGCCGTGAAGATGGGCTACAAATATCTTGCGGTATCGGACCATTCAAAATCTCTTCATGTGGCTAATGGTCTAAAAGACGAGGAATTGTTAGAAGAAATAGAAGAGATTGATAGACTCAATAAAAAGTTCAAAGGGTTTACTTTACTGAAAGCGACAGAGGTGGATATTAAGACTGATGGATCATTGGATTTTCCTGACAATTTATTAGAAAAACTCGATCTTGTTGTGGCTTCCATTCATAGCGGATTTAAACAGGGAAGGGAAAAGATTACGGAGAGAATGATTGCTGCCATTCGCAATCCTTATGTGAATATCATTGCACATCCAACAGGACGCTTAATCAGTAGACGAGAAGGTTACGAAGTCGATTTGGATAAGGTGATGGAGGTTTGCGTAGAAACAGGTACGGCGCTTGAAATTAATTGTTTTTATGATCGCCTTGATCTGAATGACATTAACTGTAGGAAGGCCAAGGAGGTGGGTGTTATGATTGCGATTAGCACAGACGCCCACCATGTAGATCAGATGTGGATGATTGAATTGGGTGTAGGAGTTGCACGCAGAGGATGGCTGGAGGCAAAGGATGTAATTAATACCTTTACAGTTGATAAGTTAAAAGCTTTTTGTATGAAAAAAAGAAAGGTTGGCTATAAAATATAGTCCTCTCTTGACAATCTTCATCTTAGATGATTTAATTATATCTTTTAGAAAATTATTTTTAGTTAATTGGTTGTAATAAGTTAATTCTAGATAATTTGCTGTCATACATAGTTGCACTTGTAAGGTAGAAAAATACGTGTGTTTTGTCGTAAAAGTCTTTACCGTATTTTGTGGGAATATATTTTGATTATTATTTGTTATTATGTTTAGCAATTGGCTATCGGTTTCCTGATTTTATAAAAAGATATTTTGATGAATCCAGTCTTAATCCCATTTAAAATTATTGGAAATTTTGTACACAAATTCATAAGTGAATTAGGGGGAATGGGATGTTTTATCGCTAAATCGTTATTCTGGATGTTGTTCCCACCGTACTTAATACAAAGAACCATTAAGCGAATTAATTTTATTGGTGTAAAGACCACTTTAGTTATTATCTTGACAGGCTCATTCACGGGGATGGTTCTAGCGTTGCAGACTTATTACGCTTTAGTTAAATTTGGCGCTGAAACCAGTCTTGGTCCCGTGGTAGCATTATCGTTAATCCGTGAACTTGGCCCCGTTCTTTCAGCTTTAATGGTTACAGGGTGTGCAGGTTCTGCATTAACGGCTGAGATTGGTATTATGAGAATAACCGAGCAAATTGATGCTCTTGATGCCATGGCTTTAAATCCATACAAATACTTGATTGTGCCCAGCCTACTAGCAGGTATAATATCTCTTCCTCTCTTGAATGCTATTTTTGTTGTTGTTGGCGTTTTTGGGGGATATGCTGTAGGCGTAGGACTCATGAGCATATCCGGTGGAACTTACTTTGGTGGAATCAGAGATTTCGTCAACACGAAAGATATTCTTGAAGGGTTATATAAATCCTTAAGTTTTGGTGTTTTGATAACCTGGATAAGTTGTTATAAAGGATATTGTGCGGGATACGGAGCAGAAGGGGTAAGCAAGGCAACCACTCAAGCCGTGGTGCTTTCATCGGTTACTATCTTGATATGGGATTATTTTATGACGTCTATCTTAGTAACTTAACAATGGATAATCCATGATTGAGGTTGTCGATTTATACAAAAGTTTTAACGACCAGGAGGTGCTTAAGGGCGTTAACTTAAAGGTGGAAAAAGGGCAGTCGCTTGCCTTGATTGGAGGTAGTGGTAAGGGAAAATCTGTGCTGTTAAAACATATCATTGGTCTGACGAAACCCGATCGCGGCAAGATTTTGATAGACAATCAGGATATTAGCAGACTTAGAGGCAAGGCACTTAAACAATTGAAAGAGCGATGTGGTATTGTGTTTCAGGGGGGTGCCCTTTTTGATTCCCTTACCGTATTTGAAAATATAGCATTTCCTCTTAGAGAGAAAACTAAGATGAAAGCTCAGCAGATTCGAGATGTGGTATTTACTGAGTTAGCCAGAGTTGGTCTTTCAGGTGCAGAAAATAAGTATTCGGCCGAGATAAGCGGTGGTATGAAAAAACGGGTTGCCCTTGCCCGCTGTCTGGTTATGAATCCCGAAATAGTCCTTTTTGATGAACCGACAACTGGCCTTGACCCATTAATAAGCAAAGCGATACATAAACTGATCAGGGAGTGCCAGAAGAGTCTCAACTATACTGCTATAATAGTTACCCATGAGATTCCAGCAATTTTTTCTCTAGTGGATCGTGTTGCTATGTTATTTGATGGTAAAATTCTTGCTATAGGTACTCCAGAAGAAATACAGGCTTCAAAAAACCCTGTGGTTCATCAGTTCATCCATGGGGAATTGGAAGGGCCTATTTCTTTAAAATAATTGTGTTTTCAATAAAAGGTGGCGGAAAAATATGAGAAAATTTAATGTTGAAATTGCTGTTGGTATTTTTGTATTCTTTGGTATCCTTTGCATGGCTTACATCTCTGTAAAGTTTGGGAAAGTTAGCCTATTAGGCGACCATTATTATCCAGTAACTGCCGTCTTTAGCACAGTCAAAGGACTTAAAAAAGGTACTATGGTGGAAATAGCAGGAGTTGAAGTTGGCAAGGTTGGGGATATTAAACTGGTGAATTATGAGGCTGTTGTTAAGTTACTGATTCGAGATAATATAGCATTGCAGGAAGACGCTATTGCCTCTATCAGAACTAAAGGACTTATGGGGGAAAAATATATAGAAATTGCCCCTGGTGGATCGGACAAAATAATAAAACCAGGGGATTTAATACATGAGACAGAACCGCCGATCGATTTAGAAAAGTTAATAGGAAACTTTGTTTTTGGGAAGATAAAGGATTAAAGAAATGAGATATAGCAAGATTATGTTGGTAATGTTTATTGGGGTATTTTTCTGGGCATTTATGTCTCCTTTTGCTTGGGCCGATGATGCCCCTGGAAAATTAGTTATGGAATCCATAGATAGAGGTTTAGCCGTTCTTAAAGAGCCCTCTCTGAGCGGGGCAGAAAAAGTGCAAGAGCGCAGACAAAGACTATGGGAGGAGATTTCTCCTGTGTTTAATTTCGAGGAGATGTCTAAAAGAGCCCTTGGAGTCCATTGGAAAAAACGTTCACCTGAGGAAAAAAAAGAGTTTGTGGAATTATTTACCGACATTCTTAAAAATACTTACATAGGAAAAACTGATACTTATTCTGGTGAAAAAATGGAAGTTCTGCGGGAAAGACATGATAGCAGTTATGCAGAGGTGCAAGCTAAATTAATTACAAACAAGGGGACAGAGGTATCCGTGAATTATCACTTGGTTAGTAATCATGGAACGTGGAGAATTTACGACGTGGTTATTGAAGGTGTAAGTCTGGTCAATAACTACCGAAGTCAATTTAATAGTATCTTACTTAAATCCTCGTATGAGGAACTAGTTCAAAGAATAAAGGAAAAAAAATGAAGAGATCAATAATTAGGGGTAACCAAATGAGAGTATCCAATTTATTGACGTTTCTTTTTCTTGTGACCATTTGCTTGAATGGGGCATTTGTTTGGGCAGAATCTTCTTCCAGTGGACGATCCAGTGAAACTCTAGGTGAGGGTAAAGATTCTGTTATGGACACAAATACGAAAAGCGAAAAAATAGGACCTGTTGATGTGGAGTTTGAAATGACTTTCAACAGCATCGAAACTGCTTCTATTAGCGATCCAATTCAGCCGTACAACCGATCTATCTTTGTCTTCAACGATAAGGCTTATTATTATGTAGTTAAACCAATGTATAAAGGATATAACAAGGCAGTGCCTGAAAAGGCCAGAGTGGGTGTCAGAAATTTTTTCTCAAATATTGCAATGCCTGTTCGTTTTTTTAATTGCCTCTTTCAGGGAGAGTTTAAAGGTGCAGGCACAGAGTTAGCGCGTTTTGTTATTAATACCACTTTTGGGGTGGCGGGGTTTTCCGATCCAGCAAAGTCACTATTTCATTTGGAGAAACAAAATAGGGACTTTGGACAGACCCTTGCTAAATATAAAATAGGAACAGGTCCTTTTGTTGAATGGCCTTTCATCGGGCCATCCAGTGTGCGTGATACCGTGGGATTTGTAGGAGACTTGGCTTTGAATCCATTAACTTTACTTTCCTTCTTTGCCGGGCCATTTGTAAGTACTGGAGTAAATTCTTACGATTATATGAACGAAGTTTCCATTGATAAAGGAGAGACTTATGAAAGTATTACAAAGCCAGCCATCGATCCATACATTGCGCTTCAAGACGCTTATATACAAAATCGAATTAAAAGGATAAAAGAATAATCCGTATCATTATCATTATCGTGATCGTGGGATTTTTAATTAGATTTCCATTCCGATGGTGATTTGATGTATATCTTTAAACAATTCCTCAAAATAATAAAACCAGGGGATTTAATACGTGAGACAGAACCGCCGATTGATTTTGAAAAGTTAATAGGGGACTTTGTTTTTGGAAAAGGAAAGGAATGAAGAAATGAAATATAGGAAAATTCTATTTATAGTAATCGCTGGTATGTTTTTCTTGACATCGATGTCTACTTTTCTGTGGGCGGCAGAGGATGCAGAGGAGAAGACAGAAACCCTTACCATTAAAGATCCAATTCAACCTTTTAACAAAGCCATGTTTACCTTCAATGATAAGGCTTTTCATTATTTTTTTAAACCAATATATACAGGGTACAACAATGTGGTACCTGAGAAGGCACGGGTAAGTGTCAGGAATTTCTTTTCAAACATCAAATGGCCTGTTCGTTTTTTTAATTGCCTCTTTCAAGGTGAATTTAAAGGTGCAGGCACAGAATTAGCACGTTTCGTTATTAATACTACCATTGGGGTGGCAGGGTTTTCCGATCCAGCAAAGTCGCTATGTCATTTGGAGAAACAAGATAGAGACTTTGGCCAGACTCTTGGCAAATACAAGATGGATTCTGGGACTTACATAGTATGGCCTTTTATCGGCCCATCAAATACACGTGATACGATAGGATTTGTGGGTGATGTGGCGTTGGATCCAATAATCTGGGTTTCGTATTTATTTCTCACACCGATAGAGAGCGTGGGAAATTATACTTATTATGCTGTCAACGATATCTCTATTGATAAAGGAAGTGCTTATGAGAGTATAACAAAAGCAGCTATCGATCCATACATTGCGCTTCAAGACGCTTATGTGCAAAATCGGATTAAAAGGATAAAAGAATAGGCATTGCTAACTAAGTATACATTAGGTATGACATAATGGTTTTTATTTAAATTATATCGAATCATATCTGGAGGCCATAATTATGCAATGTCCAAAATGTAAATCGGAAGAATTCATTAAAAACGGAGTCGTAAAAAGAAAACAACGTTATAAATGCAAAGCATGCAACTTTAGGTATACAGTTACCCAAAAGTCAACTGAGAAACCTGTATGTTTAAAAAGATTTGCGCTGCAATTGTATTTGGAAGGTTTAGGTTTTAGGTCTATAGGCAGAGCGCTGAATGTGAGCAATGTAAGCATTTTAAATTGGGTTAGACAATTTGGGAAACAAGTCCAGAGTTTGAAAAGTGACGAACCTGCCAGCATTGTAGAGATAGATGAAATGCATACTTATGTTGGTCAAAAAAAAACTATAAATGGATATGGATTGCTGTTAATAGATATGAAAAGAGATTCATCAACTTCGTTATTGGCGACCGTAGCAGCGCCACAGGCAATCAACTCTGGCTTAATATCAAAGAACAATCTAGCGGGAAAATAGCAACTGACCATTGGAAACCTTACGAGGATTTTATACCTGAATCACAGCATATCCAATCAAAATCTCAAACTTTTACCGTTGAAGGATACAATAGTTTGTTTAGGCATTTTCTTGCAAGGTTAAGAAGAAAAACTAAATGTTACTCTAAAATGCTATATATGCTTGAATTGTCTATCCTCTTGCTTATGCATTATAGAAACGATACATTAAGTATATTTAATTAGCAATACCGATTAAAGAACTTGAGAAAATGGCATTGCTCGATCCTCTCACAGAGTTGGCAAACAGGCGGTATATTGAATTGAATATACAAACGAAATTAGATGAAATGCGTAGGTACGGCAGGCCTTTTGGAATTCTCTTCATGGATATAGATCACTTCAAAAAAGTAAATGACCTCCATGGACATGACATTGGAGATAAGGTATTAATAATGGTATCAAATACCTTCATAAAAAATGTAAGGGCATCCGACATAGTGGGCCGCTGGGGTGGAGAAGAGTTTCTCGCAATTATTCCAAATATCAACGAAGAGCAGTTACTTTTCACTGCAAATAAGCTTCGGGTACTTGTCGAACAGTCTGGTTTTTCCTTAGATTCAGGCATCGTACAGGTTACTGTCTCTATTGGGGCTACGCTTGCACAACCGAAAGACACCACAGAAACACTTCTGGAGAGGGCAGATAAACTTTTGTATTACAGCAAGGCTACTGGACGGAATCGTGTGTCAATAAAGCAGTGTCAAACGTAAGTTTAAGGAGAAATATTATATGCTAAATCGACCTAGCTGAATTCATAACCATCCTTTCAGAAGCGCTTGATCTAATGTACGTTAGTATAGGAGGCGGTATGTCTCATAGCGCTAAGGTATGCCATATCAGTTGCAAGATTGCAGGATAAATGAAATTAGATAAACCAACAACCATTGATTTATATTACGCAGCTCTCCTTCACGATATAGGTTTGTTTGTGAATACCCTGCGCTCTTGGCGCAGCGTATTCACGTACCACACGTATTTTACAAACTTGATTTTAAATAAGGTAAGTGGGCTGGAAACCGTTGCGCAATGGGCATCCTTTCATCACGAGAGACTTGACGGAAGCGGTTACCCCCTTTCAACACAATAGGGAGAAGTCATTCCATTAGGATCGCGGATACTAGCAGTGAGTGATGTATTCACGGCGCTTGCCGAAGACAGACCGTATTGTAAGGGTTTTGCCAAAGAAAAGATATGCGAGCTGCTTACCAAGAGTGTTTCTGAAGAGAGATTGGATTCCAACGTTGTTGATAGTGTGGCAAAAAACATTGATGAATTTTATGCCCTGCTAAAAACGGAATAATACCAACAATGCCAATTATTTTTAAAAATATGGAACCTCTTCATCATATTTTTTGTTTAACAAAATATATTTATTTTGTAGAGCATTTAATTTGATATTTTCATTTTGAAAGGAGAGAATGCGTGAAGCGTATAGTATATTTTGCAGGCGTTGTAGGTATTGCGTTTGTACTCATGACCTCTTATGTGGCCAAGACGGCATTTGCCTCAAGTTGTTGCGGCGACAAAGAGTGTGCTGAAAAGTCAGATAACAAATGCATAGTGTGTGGAAAAGCCGTTGATAAGGATAAAGCTGTAAAGGTGGAATGCGAGGGAAAGACGATTACGGTATGCTGCAAGAGTTGTGAGGCTGCGTTCAAAAAAGATCCGGCTAAGTTCTGCGCCGATAAATGCGAAAAAGACAAATGTGAAAAAGGCGAAAAATAATAATAATTACATCGTAAAACAATGCAATTGTCAGCAACGATAAAAATCCACCTTTAGCCCCCCATTAATCTCCTAAGTTCCCCTCTCCAAAAAGGGGAACTAGGGGGATTAATTTTGCCGTCTACTACAACAGAACGCCATCCCCCAATCCCCATTCTTTACAACTCTTTTGTTAAGAATGTTCCCTCTGGTGGGTTGAAAAGAATAGTTTTGACGCGTTCCTGCCACAAGTCGCCAAATTCCTTTGCTTCATCCTCAGATACCTTGCCGGAAATAACCAGCGGCATCAGTTTGTCCATGCGTTCGTTCGTCGATACAGGCTCGACGCTATAGGTTACTTCTATCTTTTTCCCATTATCAACCCTTTGAAATATCATGGAACAAATTGCCTTGGGATCGGGCAAATTATCCTTATCAAAGGTCATCAAATTATATCTTCCGTATTTTCCAGCCGGGCCAAGGCCCTTAAATCCACTTTCTGATGCAGCCCCTGTTATCAGCGTCACCACCTGTGATATTGGGCCGTTTACCTTGTGGTCGACAACCCCTCTAAAGGCAACCTTTATATTTCCTCTCACAGGCACCTCATCACCGTATAACAACTTTAATGCTATCTGCGTAGACTTATACGCCCCAGCAACTGCCGGGCAAGAATGTCCTGCAAATTTTACCGCATCAGCGTATGTAAAGATAAACGACTCCCCCCTGTCCATTGCGCCAAGTACGACAGATAAAGGATCTTTAACCCTTATCGGTTCTACGGCATCAAAAAAATCCTTACTGTATTTTGTTTGCCCCTCCGCGTAGACACGTTTTTGCAGGGTAACATTACAATACGTAATGAGCATGATACAGGTAAATGCAAAAAATCCTTTTCGTGAACAAGTCTTATAAAACACATTCCTCATACTTCAATTCCTTTCGCAATAAACCAATTCCACTAATTCTTTATTGCAGAATTAATAAAACTCACTTAAAATAGAAACCGCAAGAAATAGTTTATACTTGGGAACTTATTTAGGCAAGCTTATTATGGCAAATAAACTCAGGATTGGCGTTGTCCCTTATCTGAATGCAAAGCCATTGATTTATGGATTAAACCAACACACAGATTCAGTTGAATTGTCATTTGAAGTGCCTTCTCTTTTGCCAAACAAGCTGAACAATGATCATATTGACGTTGCCCTCATTCCATCTATTGAATATTTTAGAAATGACAATTACGCAATAATCCCAGACATTTCTATCTCCTCAATTGGCGCAGTTGAGAGTGTGAAGATATTTTCAAAGGTGCCGATACAAAATGTCCGCACTGCTGCACTAGACAAGAGTTCTTTGACCTCCTGCACCCTTACAAAGATTATTCTCAAGGAAAAATATCATCTTTGCCCTCAATACACACAATGGAACAAACAATACGACATCTCCAGCGCCGATACCGATGCCGTTTTACTCATCGGGGACAATGCCATGAAGGTCACTGACAATGGATA
>Ga0209824_10001149_pt1 | contig 15397 bp, 12 predicted proteins | sample VDWuncwatermetaG_FD_184124 | JGI IMG/M metagenome (GOLD analysis project Ga0209824, IMG submission 184124) | Wastewater microbial communities from Netherlands to study Microbial Dark Matter (Phase II) - VDW unchlorinated drinking water (SPAdes)... ... | reverse complement strand
ATCGCCTCTTGGTATGGCAAAAAATTTCATGGCAAGCGCACCGCCAACGGCGATGTGTATGACATGTACGCCATGACCGCCGCCCACCCCACCTTGCCCTTGCCGAGCTATGCCCGCGTAACTAATTTGTCTAACAATAAATCAGTCGTGGTGCGGGTCAATGACCGTGGCCCTTTTTTGCATGATCGCGTGATTGATCTCTCTTACGTCGCCGCCTATAAATTAGGCATCATCGCCAAAGGCAGTGCCGAGGTCGAAGTTGAAGGGCTCTCTGTGGACAACCTGCCCCCGCCCATCTCCGTAAACGACACCCTGGAAATGTCCACCCTGCCCCCTTCGCTCATGGCACCCGAAACAAAAAACAGCCCCCCCACCATCTACCTACAACTGGCCGCTTTTCAATCACCCAGCAGCGCGGAAAGTTTCCTCATGCGTATGCGCGCAGCATTTGAAGACAGCGGCAAACAAGTCGTGCTGTATCAAAAATCAGACCGCTTAGTGCGCGTCCACATCGGCCCCTATGCCACCCACGACGAAGCGCGGATTGAAGCCAACAAAATAGAAACCAAGCTAGGGTTTAGACCGTTTTTGAGTATTCATTGATTTGAGGTTTTTTATCTGAGTGGGCAGATGAAGCTTGCTCACACAACATTTGCTTTTAAGGATGCCTACTTCACGTTAAGCTCAGATAGCCACTGCGCCCCGCGCAGCGGCAATAGCTGAGATTAAACCGCTCGCATTTATTCAAGCTCACGGAGCGATGGCAAGGAAATTGCAGTATTTACAAGCAGTTAAAAACATGATATTGAGCGAAGCGTAACATAACGCTGTCGCATACATAACTGAAGACGTTGATGCGAACATCGTGAGATACGCTCCGCGCTACATGAAATGATTTTCGGGGTACAAATTTTTAGCCAACGCGCGAGGGGGAAGCCAAAATGCGGGGAAATACCATCACGAATTTCCGTCGAAATAGTGCAGGGCAATCTGCGCCTAACGCCTCGTTAGAGCGGACACCGCTCGCTACACTCGCGGCTGCGCCCCACTGGATGACTTGCATGACAGGCTCGAAACCACTTTTTACTCCGTTGTCAGCTTCGCTGCTCGCCTGCCATAAGCGCAAGCCATCTGGCGGGTGTGTCGCTCAACTCGAACCACGTTAGGCCACGCGGAGGCGCCCATGTACTGTGACAGATGTGGAGTGGAGAATTTTTCAACCGCCCAAAACTGCATCAGTTGCGGACGCAATTTATTGTTCGGCTATGTGGTTAGTGAATCGCAGTCGACTGCTTTACCGAAGGCCACATCGCTCAACTGGACAAGGATTTATGCATGGTTAGCAGGGGGCGCCATTGGGTTTTATGCGGGGTTATTCTTTCTCTTCCCAGCCGGGTACAGCGCCATTCTGTGGTGGATCGCTAATAAGACCCTTCCTTCACGAGTACAGCTTTTTGTGCCTTCACTTTCGGTTCAAATCGGACACATGATTTGGTTTCTCTCGGGCACTGTAATTACGGGTCTCCTAGCACCCGCAGATGTTTTTGAGGTCATCATCTTTTTGTCGGCTATTACATGGATTATCTACAAGCCCAGTATCGGCGCAGTCCTTTTTTTGGCGGCATTTCAAGTCTTCGGAATCGTTGTAAATCTTATAGGACTAACGGGCGCGGCGGTCGGGTCTATCCCTCACAAGGCGCTAGCCGTCACGATTATTTTCCGACTAGCAGCGCTGCTTTTCTTATGGGAGGGTTACACCATATTCCAGCGGTCAGGCACAGTTGCTACAAACAATGCGGCCTAACCCATCGCTGCAAAGCGGACCGGCGCAAGCACCGGCCGTTGAGCTTTCACGTTAGAGCTTTAAGTAGAGGAGTGAAATTTTGTGCCTTTATGGCGATTTGACCAATATCGTCTTGACTACCTACAACACGGTAAGTTGGGCTAGTAGGTTGGTGCTGAGCTTGCGAAGCCCAACATCTTTTCTGCTCACGATTGTTAAGCTTCATGTCATTCAGTACCAAGCTACAGGGCGAGAAAAGCGGGGTAAGCAGGTAATCTGCAAAGCGGATGCTCGCCAAGTTAGGTTTTTAGTTGCCCCGAAATCACCCCGCCACGCGCAACACCAACTCGCGTAAGGCGCAATGTAGGGTGTCAATAAGCGCAGCGCATTGCACCAGTATTCTGCCCGCGTCATAAATCACCCTGCCACGCGCAACACCAGCCCTTTCAAATACGCGCCCTCCGGAAAGCTCAGCAACACGGGGTGATCGGCGGCGGCATGAAGTTTGTGCACGATGTGCGCATCGACTTCGGCATCTAAGGCCGCGCCTGCAATAATTTTTTGAAACAGGTCATCGCTGATGCCGCCAGAGCAGGAATAAGTGGCGAGTATGCCGCCCGGATTAAGTAGTTTGAAGCCGAGTAAGTTGATGTCTTTGTAACCGCGTGCAGCTTTTTCGGCGAAGGCGGCGGTGGGGGCAAATTTGGGTGGGTCTAGAATAATCAAATCAAATTTGCGGCCTTGATCGCGCAGTTTTCGCAGGGCTTGAAACACGTCTTCGCACAACCATTCGGCACGGCTTGCATCCAGTGTGTTCAACGTGACATTGCGTTGCGCTTGCTGCAAGGCTTCAGCGGAGGAGTCTATCGACAGCACCGATTTCGCGCCACCGCGCAGTGCGTAAAGTGAAAATCCGCCGCTGTAACAAAAGCAATTCAGCACGTCTTTTCCCTGCGCTAAATTGCCGATCAAAGCGCGATTGTCGCGCTGGTCGAGATAGAAGCCCGTCTTTTGTCCGTGGGCAATGTTGATTCCAAAATGCACGCCATGTTCTGTAATCGTCACCGCATCGGGCAAGCTACCCAGCAGCACGCCATTGCGCTCGGGCAAGCCTTCTAGCGTGCGCGAATCTGCATCCGAGCGTTCGTAAATGCAGACCGGCTTGCACAAATCTTGCAAAATTTCCGCGCACACATCGCGCCATTTTTCCGCGCCCGCACTGCCGATTTGCATGACCAGCACATTGCTGTATTGATCCACCACCAAGCCGGGCAGGCCATCTGCCTCGCCGTGTATGAGGCGCACACCGTTGCTGTGTTGCGCCATGTTGAGTGCCTGCCGCGCTGCCAATGCCGCTGTTATTTTTGTATGAAAAAAATCTGCGTCGATTTTTTCATCTTCATGCCATGACCAAATGCGCGCAGTAATTTTCGATAAGGCGTTGTACGCGGCATAGCCCAAAAACGTCCCTTGCGCGGAGTGTACCGAGACGGTGTCGCCGGGTTGCGGCTGGCCTTCCACGCGCTCTATCGCGCCGGAAAATATCCACGGATGGCGACGCAGCAAAGATTTTTCACGTCCTGATTTGAGGATGCATTTGTTAATCATTAATTTTTTCACGGTCGTTATGTAAGGTTATTTTTTGGGTTCTGATTCTTTCTCAGAAACTTTTTTCTTCGCGCGAGGATGCGCTTTATCATAAACCTTGCTCAGTGCTTGGAAATCGAGATGGGTGTAAATCTGCGTGGTGGAGATGCTGGCGTGACCGAGCATTTCTTGCACGGCGCGCAGGTCTTCACTGGATTGCAAAACGTGCGAGGCAAAAGAATGCCGCAACAAATGCGGATGCGCGGGGCTGAGCATCCCTTGCTTGATGCCCCATTCGCGCATACGCACTTGCACCGAACGTGCGCCGATGCGCTGGCCGTTGCGCCCAACAAACACGGGTTGTTCATCCGAAGTAATAGTTTTGTCACGCCCAATTATTTTTTCACGTCCAATTAATTTATGACGCACGGCCAACCAAGTTTGCAACGCAATGATTGCTTTAATGCCAACTGGCACGATGCGCGATTTATTTCCCTTGCCCACTAAACGCACCGAGGCATCGGCAAAATCTAGCGCATCTAAATTAAGATTCACCAGTTCAGCCAAACGCAAACCAGATGAATAAAATAATTCGTACATGGCTTTGTCGCGCACGGCCAGGACTTCATCTTTCGTGGGGATGCTGACCATGTGCATGGCTTCATCTACCGACAAAACTTGCGGCAATTTACGCGCCGATTTAGGTGGGCGTATGCCGAGGCAGGGGTTGTCGGTGTAACGATGATCGCGCATGAGGTAAGTATAAAAACTGCGCCATGATGACAAAAATCGCGCCAAACTTTTGCCGCCTAAACCGCTGCCATGCAACTGTGCAATAAAGCGGCGAATCTGATGGCTGCTTAATTCATGCAACGGCACATCACCCGCGAGTTTGAATAATCGGCGCAAGTCCCGCGCATAATTTTCAGCGGTGAGCGGTGAATATTGCCGCTCATTATTGAGATAGGCCAAAAATCCACTCAGCGCAGATTCAGGCAGCAAGGCATTGTTAGAGGAGTGAGTGGATGCGGATATATCTGGGCTAGACATTGGGTTAGATAAAGGTGCGTATGGCACTGCTGGCCGTTTCGGCAATGCGCTCTAAAAATAGCGTGCCCATTTCGGGATAAAAACGTTGCTCATCTTCGCTGGCTAAAATCAGCAAGCCAGTCGATAGCGTGCTGGAGCGCAAGGGCAGCAGGGCGAATGACCGCAATTGCGGCGCACTTTCGCCAAACCATAAATGCGTGTCATGCATGGGGTGGTGGCTGCACATGGGTTTAGCAAGCTGATCGACAAATGTCATCACCTCCATGCTGGGCGGCCGAGGCTTCCACAAACGCATGGCTACATGCGGCACGGCGAAAATTTCTTTCAAGTTGCGCGTAATAACGTGCACCATATTTTCGGTGCTGGCCGCATCCAAAAAATTGCTGGGCGTGTACAGCGAGCACGCAAATTGATGGACTTTTTGCTGCAGCAAATCGTTGTATTGCGCGAACTCGATCAACTCGTGCAACTTTTTTTCCAGCACTTTATTTTTTTCGCGCAAGGTTAATAGCTGCCTGTCTGTCAACGAAATGGTGCGCCCGCCGTAGGGATGCGGGATTTTTATTTCCGACATCATCTCGGCGTGTTCTTCAAAAAACTGTGGATTATTTTTTAAGTAGCTTGCGATTTCTGTAGATTTCATTGTGCGGCTTCCTCGTTGTTGCTATAAATTTATTTCACCTGAAAAAACGGTAATGGCTGGCCCGGTCATCATCACCGCTGCGCCCTCACCCGCCCATGCAATGTCTAACGCACCACCGCGTGTGGCAACGTGTACTTTATTTTCTAACAAGCCCCGACGAATGCCGGTGACCACTGCCGCACACGCGCCCGTGCCGCACGATAAAGTTTCGCCTGCGCCGCGCTCGTACACGCGCAGCTTGATGTGGCCGCGATCTACGATTTGCATAAAGCCCGCGTTCACTCTATTCGGAAAACGCGAATGGCGTTCAATCAACGCGCCTTGCGTGGTGACGGGCGCGTTGATAATGTCGGCCACTACTTGCACGGCGTGCGGGTTGCCCATAGACAGCGCGGAAATTTGCACCGTGTCTTCGCCCACTTGCAGGTCTTGAATAATCGCATCGCTATCGCTATTAAACGGAATTTTAGCCGCCACAAAAATAGGCGCGCCCATGTTCACCGTCACCTGACCATTTTCTTCGAGGCGTGGGCGGATCAAGCCACTCTTGGTTTCTACGGCGATTTCACGCTTAGCCGTCAAGCCTTGCTCGTGCACAAAACGCACGAAGCAGCGCGCGCCGTTGCCGCATTGCTCGACCTCGCTGCCATCCGCATTAAAAATTCGATAGCGGAAATCTGCATCCAAGTGTTGCGCGGGTTCGACTAATAAAATTTGATCGCAGCCCACTCCAATATGTCGATCCGCCAAAAACCGCAGTTGCTCTGGTGCAAGATGAACACGCTGCCGCACGCCATCGAGCATGACAAAATCATTACCCGTGCCGTGCATTTTGGTGAATTTTAAAATCATTTTTTAAGCTCCGCATATCTAAAGCAATTTTTAGTGTGGTCATTCACCATGCCCACGGCCTGCATGTAGGCATAGCAAATGGTCGAGCCGACAAATTTAAATCCACGCTTTTGCAAGGCTTTACTCATGGCATCCGACGCGGCAGTTTTAGCGGGGATGTCGGCGTGTTGCTGCCATGAGTTGTGCATGGTTTTGCCATCTACAAATTGCCAAATAAATTGATCGAAACTGCCAAATTCCTTTTGCACATCCAAAAATTTTTGCGCATTAAGTAGCGTAGATTGAATCTTTAAACGGTTACGCACGATGCCCGCATTTTGCATCAGTGACTCCACTTTTTGTGCATCATAACGAGCAATGCGAGCGGCATCAAAGTTGTCAAATGCTGCGCGATACGCCTCACGTTTTTTTAAAATCGTGATCCAGCTTAAGCCCGCTTGCGCGCCTTCTAAAATTAAAAATTCAAACAATAAACGATCATCGTGTACCGGCACGCCCCACTCTTGGTCGTGATATGCCTGATACAGCTCCGTGTCGCCCGCCCAAGCGCAGCGCGGTTTTGCGTGATGATGCTGGCTCATGCTGCGGCACACAAAGTAACATAATCGCGCCACACGCAGCGATTCATCACCACCGTCATGCCTGCAGCTTGGGCGCGCAAAGCCGCCTCTTCATGAATGACTCCGTCTTGCAACCATAAATTTTTAATGCCTAATTTAATGCAACTCTCGACAATGGCGGGGACGTGTTCGGCGGCGCGAAATACATCCACCATATCCACTTTTACGGGCACGCTTTCTAAATTCGCATAAGCAGTTTCGCCCAATACTTCTTGCACCAATGGTCGCACCGGAAAAATTTTATAGCCATAACTTTGTAACGCCTGCGCCACGCGATAACTGGGGCGCGCAGCATTCGGCGACAACCCCACCACAGCGATGCAATGCACCTTGCGTAACAGTTGGCAAATCTCGGCTGAGCTCGGATTGCTGAAAGATTTAACGGGAAAATTCATGGGCGAAACAATACCATTTTTTACATCGCATGTGGCTGCTGGCTAGCGATATCGCACGCTATTCCGCCACATCCAGTATTAGCACGACTATCGCCATTTTTTAGGAGCTCAATTCGGCACGCTAAAAAATCCCCACGAAATGTTACTTGGCTGCCATTTTAAGAATGCATGACACAGGGTCTGTTAGCATGGTAAAAAAGCACGTTTTTACGTTTTTCATATATAGTCAGGCTGCTCGGCTGATTTAAAATTTCACTTACCTTAAAGAGCGTTCATGAAAAATTCTCACGAAGCAGATGATCCACGTCGACGTTTATTGATTCAGGCACTGGCAGCGGGTTTGTTTTCGGCGGGGTTGCCTCGCGCAAATGCGTGGGCGGCCAGTATCTTTGGGGACAAGCCGGATAAGCTTCCGCCAGGCCAGTCGATCTACCGCCTTACGGGGCAGGCAACAGTCAATGGCAAAGAGGCTACGCTACAAACGCTGGTGCGCCCCGGCGATACGGTGCAAACCGCACCCGGTAGTGAATTAATTTTTGCAGTGGGCAGCCATGCCATGATTCTGCGCGGCGGTAGCAACCTTGTGATTGAGACCCCCCCAAAAAAAGCCGCTGAGACTACGCCGCTTTCAGTGCTTATTACGGGATTGAGATTATTGACCGGAAAATTGTTAACGGTATCGCGCAACAGCCCGATGCGGGTACGCACAGCTACGGCCACCATCGGTATTCGCGGCACGGGTTTTTACTTGGAGTCTGATCCTGATCTGACTTATTTTTGTACCTGTTACGGCAGCACGGAAGTGATGGCGACCGCCGATCCAGAAAGCAAAATGATGGTCACTTCGACGCACCATGATAAGCCGCTTTATATTGTGAAAGATGGCGGGACTGGAAAGAATATTCGCAATGCGCCGTTTGTTAATCACACCGATCAGGAGTTGGCCTTGATCGAGGCACTGGTTGGGCGCACTACACCGTTTGTGTTTGAAAACGGGATATATACTGGGCCACGGCGAGACTATTAATCATACCTTAGAAACGCATCAAATAAGCGGCAGCCAGTTGATTGACGAGATAGTTTGGCGCAGAGGGGTTAGCCGCATAGATACCTGAAACGGTCGCATTAGCCAATGTGGAGCGTATGTACCGCCAAGAAAAATCAATCGAGTCGCGTGCCCCTAAACTCATGTTGTAGCCCAGCGTCGTGAGTACGCTGGAGCCGTCTAAGCGATAGCTGTATAGCTGCCTGTCGGGAAGAAAGGCATCATCTAACACGGCGGCGTTCGTCATATAGATACCCGGCGAGCCAGTGGTAATGACATCCCCTCGGCGATATTCTCCCCCTAGATATATCGTGCTGTTCGCACTTAGCGCGTAGTCTACATTCAGGCGCGCAGCGTTATCTTGCGTGTCAAAAACAGAATGTTTACCGTTGCGCCCGTTATGCGATACCGCACCGAATAGCTGTATGCGATCAGTGAGCGGCTGCCGCATTGAAACCCCTACTGTATAACGATACCCATCGCGCAGATCGGAATTATATTCGTCCGCGAATGTGCGGATAAAGATTCCAAATGTAGGCGTGCTAAATTCGGCAGAGCTGCGATATTGAAGTTCACCCGCCACACTCGCAATCAAACGGCTTAAGCCATCATAACGATAAAAATTCTCACCCGTTAATGAGCCAGTCAGCAATGACCGCGCATTATTCCCGATGGGGAAAGCAGCAGTTTTGCCTACATTCACACTGTATGAATGATCCGCGTGTTTGTCTGCACCGGCTCTTGCCCGCGTCACGTTATCATCAAATAGATAACCCGCATCAACTTGGATGCCGAGCGATTGAGGCGTGGAAGGCAGTGCGGAGTAGAGGGAGAGGCCGCGTCCATCGAGACCTTTTGAGAGCTGTAGCAATACCGCATAGTGGGTATCTTGCGAGAAAGAACGCACCATTTGATAATCCATACCGAGCGTCGCGCCATTCCGCAGCACAAGATTATTGCCGATTCCCAGCATGATTGCATTGCGGTTGAGCTCCCCGCTGGGTGTGAGACGCAGCGGCGCACCTGGCTGGTTAGCGTAAGCCACAGCAGCTTGCCCTGCACCCTGAAAGTGATGTTGATATTCTGCACGGAAGCGCGGTGCGGCGTAGCCGAAGCTAGTTGGGTGTATGGACTCGGTACGCACGCCTACTGCGCCTTGCAGCGCGGATGAGTCCTGCTCAAAGTAAGTTAATGCAAATTGCCCCGCCCCCGTTTCGGTGCTTTGTTTTAATTTTGTTTGAGAATAATCCAAGCGTGTATAGGGCGATACCAGCAATCCATCAGCACGATATTCGTAGCCCGTAGCAAGCGAGCTAAATAGTTGCTGACCATCGCGATCACTGCGTGCGTATTGATCGAGTGCGGGCACATAACGCTGCGTTTCAAAGTTGAGTGTGCCTGCGCCTATCAGGCCATCCACAAACGTTTTTGCGCTCGGTTGATAGCTGCCGTAAATAGTTATTGAAGAGCCTTGCGCTTGGTTTTGTGAGCCATCATTGCTGATGTTAGTTTTGTCGCGGGCAAAGCCCACTCCCAGTCCCAAAGCCCATTCTGGGTTGAGGCGGCGATCAAACCCCAAGCTGATACCGTTGGTGATAAAGCTCAACTCACTGCGGCTGCGGGTGGCATCTTGGTTGCCAAAATTGGCCGTTCCCGCCGCCCAAAATCCCGCAGCATAAGCCGCATTATTCGCCCCGCTCATCTGTGCACCTTTACCAGCGAGATTGTTGAGGCTGGACAAGTTGAGTGACTGGGTCGTGAGTAAATTAACCAAGTTATTGGCCAGCCCATTACTTACTAATAGGTTGTCAGCTAAACGGCCTGGCGTTGCGCTTGGATAGTTCGCTGCATCACGGCCAGAAAAAGCACTGGGCGCAATGGTATTCGCCCCCCGCAACGATTCCATACGCTGCTGAAAATTAATGATTTGAGTTTTTGAAAAACGCTGCGCGGTCTCGGTTTGAGCGGCCAGCGTCGCGGCGACGGGCATGTCTTGCGCTAAGTCGGGGTAGCCGCTGGTCAACGGAATGAAACGGGTGATGAGTGTGGTTCCAATAGCAAGGGTTGCTGTTTTTGCACCGTCTGTCGTTGGGCTAAAGGTAACAGTAACCGTGCAGGTGTTGTTTAGTTGAGCTGTGTTCTGACCATCGTGTAATAGGGTAGTGCCAACATTACAAGTGCTGCCAGTTATCTGAAAATCAGCAGCGTTGACACCGCTAAGAGTGATTGTATTCAGGGTTGCTGAAGTATTATTAGGGCCAGCAACAGCAGCAACTAAAATGGTGCGCGGTGCGCTTGTAGTGCCGATTGCTTGGCTGTCAAAATTTAAAGGTCGGGATGTTTCTGGAGTGCCATGAGAAGGTGCTACGATTGGATTAATTGAAACAGCAATACATTGCTGTTGGCCACCACACTCTGCTTGTGCTGACGCAGAGTAAAAAAGTACGGAAAAAACGAATCCGCTTAGAAAAAATAGTTGCTTAGGTAATCGCATCGCAGTCCTCCCATCAACAGAGACATCAGAAATGAAGATTACTACGAAATGTACTGCAGACAAAGTGCCTTAAGATGCCTATAGATGCGAAGAGCGCGGCGGGTCGGCTGAAAAAAAGCTATAATCTGCAACTCTTGTTCTGTTTCTAAATCCAATCCCGCGTAGGCGCAACAAGCAAATCAACGGTTGATTGGGAATTGAATGAATGCGCCCGTAGCTCAGCTGGATAGAGTATTGGTTTCCGAAGCCAAGGGTCGTGGGTTCGACTCCCGCCGGGCGCGCCACGACACGTTATGGATGATTTATAAAATGCCATCAATGCTGTTTGCCCTCACGTTTTCTGCTCAATATTCCCCCTTAAGATTTCCGAGGTGGGCGTTCATTTTGCCCGCGCTATTTTTCTCTGCGTTGTTTTTTTCACCTGTTGCATCCGCTAATCAAGATGCTAATTTTCTGGCCGCACGCGAGGCATTTCGCGTGGGTGATGCGGTACGCCTAGATCATATTGCAGCGCGGTTTAAGCACTCTCCGCTTGAACCTTATATTGCGTATTATCAATTACGTTTACGCTTGACCACCGCCAACCACGCCACCATTCGCAAGTTTTTGTCGCGCACGGATGATACGCAAATCATCAATCAATTACGCATGGAATGGCTGAAATTGCTGGGGCAAAATCAACAGTGGGAGACCTTTGCCGCCGAGTATCCTAAGCTCACCGAGAGCGACACGGAGCTTACTTGCTACGCATGGCAAATGCGTTTGGCACAACAAGATTTTACGGTGCTGAATGCGGTGCGCGATTTATGGCTCTCCAGCAGCAAAGAGTTACCAGAAAATTGTGCGCCCTTATTAAAGGCAGCTCGCTCAAATGTAGGCCAAACCAGCGGTGTAATTACCGATGCCGATGTGATGACGCACCTGCGTCGCGCCTTGGAGTCCAGCAATATCCCACTAGCTATGCAATTAACCGAGACGTTGCCGGCACAACAGGTACCCACTGCAACGGCATTAAAAAGTGCTGCGCGCAACCCCGCTTATACCTTGGCGCAAATAACATTTAGCCCGAATACATCAACCCCAGCTATGCCCAATTCGGATATGCCCAATTTGGACATATCAAATAGCCAGCGCGTTTTAGCGATGTTTGCGTTGCAACATTTAGCCAAGCAATCGCCGCAATTGGCAGCGGATAAATGGATGAATCTCTCATCTCATTTCTCCGCAGCCGAACAGCGGTATTTTTATAGTTGGCTGGGGTATGAAGCTGCACGCAAGCACGATGAACGGGCGTTAGAATGGTACAGAGCTGCGGGTACGAGCTCTTTAACCGATACGCAAATAGCTTGGCGTACGCGTGCCGCGCTACGCGCCCAAGATTGGCAGGAAGTGTTGCTCAACACCTCCAGTATGTCGCCCGCGCAACAACAAGAAACAGCGTGGAAATACTGGAAAGCGCGGGCCTTACGCGCACTCGGAAAAACCGCAGAAGCTGAAATTATTTTTAGCGAGTTTAGCGATAAATTTGATTTTTACGGCCAGCTTGCCGCCGAGGAAATCGGTAGAGTTCCTGCCGTCAATATGATCTTTGCTGACGTTAATTTCAGCAGTGCGGAGGTCGAAGCCATGCGTGCGCTGCCTAGCATTCAACGTGTGGTGGCGCTGTACCGCATGGATTTACGCACTGAGGCAGCCAAGGAGTGGACGTGGGTGACGCGAAGCTTCGACGATAAAAAATTATTGTTGGCCGCCGAGGTTGCGCGTTTGCACAAGATGCATGACCACGTTATTAACACCGCCGATCGCACCGTGCATCAACATAATTTCAGCTTGCGTTTCCACGCGCCGTATCGCCCCAATATGCAACAACACATTCACAGCTATGGCTTAGAAGAAGCGTGGGTGTACGGTTTGATGCGCCAAGAAAGCCGCTTTGTCAGCCGCGCAAAATCAGTAGTGGGGGCAGCGGGTGTCATGCAAATTATGCCCGCAACTGCACGGTGGGCCGCACAGAAAATCGGCATGAAAAATTATCAAAAATCGTCTATTCATGAGATGGACACCAACTTCAAGCTCGGCACCTATTACATGAAATCCATGCTGAGTTCACTCGACGACAGCCCCGTACTGGCCTCTGCTGCGTATAACGCGGGGCCTAATCGGGCGCGTAAGTGGCGCGCTAAACAAACACTAGAAGGTGCGATTTATATTGAGACAATTCCCTTTGACGAAACGCGCCAATATGTAAAAAAAGTGATGAATAATACCGTTTATTACGCCAAACTTTTTGGTCACTCGCCCATGCAACTGAAGCAACGTTTAGGCGTGGTGGCAGCAGCAGAGGCTGCCGTAGAATCAATGACGGAAGCAGAAAAACCCCTAGGGATGATTGTGCAATAACCCTCCCATCACGATGACTGAGCCACTCAAAATTTATTGCGTAGGCGGTGCGGTACGTGACCAGCTGCTAGGTCTACCCGTGCAAGATCGCGATTGGGTGGTGGTAGGCAGCACGCCGGAGGACATGGTGGCACGCGGCTTCAAGCCCGTCGGCAAAGATTTCCCCGTGTTTCTCCATCCCCAAACGCACGAAGAATACGCGCTGGCGCGCACCGAACGCAAAGTGGCGCGCGGCTATAAAGGTTTTAGCATTTCTGCCGCCGCCGATGTCACGCTAGAGCAAGATTTGCTGCGGCGCGATTTCACCATTAACGCGATCGCGCAAGATGCCAAAGGCAACTTGATTGATCCTCATCATGGCCTAGCTGATTTACGTGCCAAAATTTTGCGTCATGTCAGCCCCGCCTTCAGCGAAGACCCCGTGCGTATCTTGCGCGCTGCACGTTTTGTGGCACGCACCGGATTCCGCATCGCTCCAGAAACGTTAGCATTGATGCGTGACATGGTCAGCAACGGCGAGGTGGATGCACTGGTACCGGAGCGCGTGTGGCAAGAGCTGGCACGCGGTCTCATGGAAAAATGGCCGTCCCGATTTTTTATTACCTTGCGCGAATGCGGCGCATTAAAAAAAATATTACCTGAAGTCGATGCGCTGTTTGGCGTGCCGCAACCGCCGAAACATCATCCAGAAATTGATTGCGGCGTACACACCATGTTGGTGCTGGAAGATGCCGCACGGTATGGTTACCCACTTGAAGTACGCTTCGCCGCGCTGACCCATGATCTAGGAAAAGGCAACACGCCCGCGCATATTTTGCCGCGCCATATCGGCCATGAAGCACGCAGCGTCGAACTACTACGCGCTGTGTGCGAGCGCTTGCGCGTACCTACCGACTGTCGTGATTTAGGAATATTGGTGGCGCGCTATCATGGCGACATCCATCGCGCACAGGAATTACGCTCGGAAACAATCGTGCGACTGTTTCAAAGTTGCGATGCCTGGCGCAGACCCGAACGTTTTGAGTTAGTCCTGCAAGCTTGCGCCGCCGATGCGCGTGGCCGCACTGGGCATGAGCAAGATGACTATCCGCAAGCGGCGTACTTGTTGCGCGCGCTACAAGCCGCACAAAGTGTGAACGCGGGGGAGATTGCCAAACAATGCACGGACAATAATCAAATTGCCGCACGTCTGCATAGAGCGCGGGTAGAGGCGGTTAGCGCGTTGATTCAGTAAAATGAATTACGCCTTTGTGCTGGCGAAATAAAATTTTTAGGTTCATGCGTCACGCGCTTATACAAAATGGATGGCGCAGACTCAACGATGTTATGTATCAGCATACGGCGAATTCTCCGCCACAAAATCTTCAGAAATAGCGTCTTCTGCCACGGGAATGCTGTAGCTCCCGGTCGCCCACTGCCCTAAATCCATCAGCTTGCAACGCTCGCTACAAAATGGGCGATAGCGATTATCTGTACTCCACAAAACTTTGTTGCCGCACTGCGGGCAGGCCACTTCAATCGGTTTTTTCATTGGAGAATATTGGGTGGTGCGTGATAACTAAATTTACAAAGCACAAAATGTAAGCTCAAACGTAATATCGCGTTCGCATGTGACGCTCTTAGCAGAATAGTTGGCCGCAACGAAGCGAATGTTGAGTACATATTTATTCGCGCTGACTTCTGGCACACAGGGCAGAACTCCATCCAAGCTGATCCGCAACATGTGCGCGACGCGCCCACCTTGCGGTTGTTGAAAACTTCCTTGCGTTGCAGTGAAGTGAAATAGCCTACCATTTTCGCGTAGCAGTTTTAACAATATGAGTAACGCATCGCGAATAGGCAATAGCGGAGCGAGGCAATCTTTCAGATAGGTGCGACGAAACGCGGTGTCTTGGTTGAGCCAATAATGATAGGAAGGTAAATCAAATTCGCAAGTGCCACCTGGAATGTTAGCGCGCTGTTTGATGCCCATAAGCCATTCGTTATCGCGCAGGTGCTGGCCTAATTTGCCGCCCGTACCCAACAGTCGCGCGCTGACGTTTTCTATTTCATTTAACAACGTGGCTAAAGCAGTTTCAGATATTTCCGGGTTGTCGCGAAGTGTCGCTAGTTGACGTTTTTGCCGCTCAAGCTCTTGCAGTAAATCGGGCTTGAGGTCGGAGCGTCCTGTTACGTCGAGAATTTCAAACAACACATTTAACGCAGCTTGGTGATCGATCGCATTGGGCTGCTCAATGAAGTGATTAATTTTTTCGTATAGCCCCTCCAAGCGCAGTAATGTGCGTATGCGTTCGTTCAGAGGAAATTCATAACTAATTACCATGCCTGGCTCGGTTATATATTTGATAGAGCTTTATGTTGAAAGGCTTGTTTTTTAAAAAGCGTTTTTACAAGTGTGCACAATATATTGCGGTCAATGTATATCGTCAATCATTTCCTTAAAAAATATTGATGTAGTTGATCTACCTGCTTACGCAGATCAGCTAAGGTGCTGTCGTTTTGGATGATGTAATCTGCATTTTTTAGCC
>Ga0209824_10001148_pt1 | contig 15398 bp, 15 predicted proteins | sample VDWuncwatermetaG_FD_184124 | JGI IMG/M metagenome (GOLD analysis project Ga0209824, IMG submission 184124) | Wastewater microbial communities from Netherlands to study Microbial Dark Matter (Phase II) - VDW unchlorinated drinking water (SPAdes)... ... | reverse complement strand
TCGCCGAAAATCCGCATTGTGGAAATTGCGCCGTGCCTTTCATATACAGCACCACGGGGTGGTTGGTAATTTGCTGCTTAATCATTTCTTGTGTGCTCATTTTGTGGCCTCTTTAGGTGTTGGGTAATTAGGGGAAGGATTTTAGGGCAGGCGGCTGACACGGTCAACGCATTGCGCCAAATGTTGCACCAAGTGTTGCACCAGATATTCTTTCTATGCCAGCCAAGTCGCGTTCAGAATAAATATTGTGCAAGCCCGCTTGTTGCAATATTTCGCGCACGCTCGCCGCTTGATTATAGCCATGCTCCAGCCACAGTTGACCCTGAGGTTTAAGATGCGCGTGCGCCCCAGCAATAATCTGGCGAATATCTTGCAAGCCATCCGCGCCCGCAGCCAGCGCGGTGTACGGCTCAAAACGCAGATCGCCCATTTGCAAATGGGGATCATCCGCCGCGATATAGGGCGGGTTAGATACGATCAAATCGAAGTGTTGATTGCCCAGCGCAGCATACCAATCGCTATGCGTAAAAATAATATTGTTGAGATTTAAATGACGCGCATTTTCACGCGCTACCTGCAAAGCATCTGCCGAAAAATCACAGGCCACGACCTGAATATGCGGGCGATGATGCGCGATAGATAATGCAATTGCGCCGCTGCCAGTACCTAAATCCAGTACGCTATAAATAGACTCGCTCAAATTTGACGCTGTGTTTTTAGGAATAATTTGCAAGGCTTTTTCTACCAGTAATTCGGTATCAGCGCGTGGAATTAACGTCGCTGAATTAACCTGAAAATTCAGCCCAAAAAATTCGCGCCCCCCCAAAATATAGGCCAGCGGCTCGCCGTGTAAACGTCGCTGCAACATTGATGAATATTGCGTTTGCTCGGTGTCGCTCAATACATATTCTGGGTGAGCGATTAAGTACGCGCGCGAAACTTGCAGCGCGTGCTGCAACAAACATTGCACTTCGATACGCGCTGTACTGGTATCCAGTGCCAGCGTCGCGCTGAGTTGAGCGGTGTCATGTTGAAGATTTTTTTGGATGAAGCTAGGCATGGTGTGGACTATTTTTATTGCGCTATCCATTACTCAATGGATGGAGTTTTGTAGGATGCTGCCGAGATACGAGGCGCATCGTTCGAGTCATTCAACAAGCCCCATCGTAATTTTACGCGAGCGATGCGCCTCCTGCGTCGGCAGCATCCTACAAGCTGTATTGTGAATTTTCATAGGGCAGGAAGATGAACCTTGCCCACCCTACACCCCAAAAAATCAAGCACTCTCGGCCAATGCAGTCAACTGTTCCGCCTGATATTCCGCCATGAGTGCGTTGCACAGCTCGCTGATCGCGCCATCCATAATGTGTTCCATTTTATAAAGCGTGAGGTTGATGCGATGATCGGTGACGCGCCCTTGCGGAAAATTATAAGTGCGGATGCGCTCGGAGCGGTCTCCGCTGCCGACCAGCGATTTTCTTTCTGCGGCTTGCTTGGCGTGGGCTGCGCGCTCTTCTTTATCTTTAATGCGCGCCGCTAAAACCGCCAGAGCCTGCGCTTTATTTTTGTGTTGCGAACGGCCATCCTGACACTCCACCACCGTGCCGGTCGGGATGTGTGTGACGCGCACGGCGGAATCGGTTTTGTTAATGTGCTGCCCGCCCGCGCCCGACGCGCGAAAAGTATCAATGCGTAAATCGGCAGGATTCAAAATCACATCGCTCACTTCATCGGCCTCTGGCAACACCGCCACAGTGCAGGCTGAGGTGTGAATGCGACCTTGCGTTTCCGTCGTGGGTACGCGCTGCACGCGGTGCGCGCCGGACTCAAATTTCAGCACCGAATACGCGCCTTGCCCGACGATGCGCGCGATGATTTCTTTGTAGCCACCTTTCTCGCCCACGCTTTCGGAAATGATTTCTACCTGCCAGCGATTGCGTTCGGCGAAGCGCGAATACATGCGAAACAGGTCGCCACAAAATATCGCAGCCTCGTCGCCGCCCGTGCCTGCACGCACTTCTAAGAACACGTTGCGATCATCGTTGGGGTCTTTGGGCAGCAATTGTTTTTGCAAATCAATTTCGATTTGTTCTAAGCGCGCACGGCCATGCTTCACTTCTTCATCGGCGAATTCGCGCATTTCAGGATCGCTGACCATTGTCATTGCCGTAGCAATATCCGCCGCGCACGCTTGATGCGCTTCATACAATTCCACCACGGGGGTGAGCTCGGCACGCTCGCGGTTAAGCTTGCGATAAGTGTCCATATCGCGGGTCGCATCTTCACTGCTTAACAGGCGATTGACCTCGCCTAAACGGTCGCCGAGTTGGGCGAGTTTTGCGGCAATACTAGGTTTCATTGGGGTAATTTCATTGGGGGTAGTTTCATGCGGAGAATCTCATGTGAGATATTTTATTTTGCAGCATTTATTCGCCAAAAATCATTCAGCAAAATGCGGATGCAAGAATTTATTCGGAAGAATGCAAATGCCAGAACTCATTCGGAAGAATGCAAATGCCAAAATTCATTCGGAAGAATGTAAATGATAAATGCGGCGTATGCTTTCCAGCAGGGCTTCGCGGTCTGCGCCCTGCACTTGGTTTAAGGCCTGGGTCGGGCCGTGCAGCAATTTGTTGGTCAAGCCTTTGCTCAATAATTCCAAGACTTTTTCGGGCGATTCGCCTTTAGCCAGCATCGCTAAGGCTTTTTCGGTTTCGTGCCGACGCTGCCGCTCAGCTTGGTCGCGCAGGGCGCGTATGGTGGGCACCACTTCGCGCGATTCCATCCAGTGCAAAAAATCCGCCACGCCCGAATCAATAATCACGCCCGCTTCTTGTACCGCGCTTTGTCGTGCAGCCATGCCGTCTTGTACCACTTCGGCCAAGTCATCCACGGTGTATAAAAACACATCATTGAGATCGGCCACTTCAGCTTCCACGTCGCGCGGCACGGCCAGATCAACAATAAACAGCGGACGATGTTTGCGCGTTTTAATGGCGCGTTCCACCATGCCCTTGCCTAAAATCGGCAGTTGGCTGGCGGTGCAGGTCACAATAATATCGTGTTGCGCCAGTTGCTCTGGCAGCTCGCCCAGCGTGATGGCGTGACCGTTAATGCGTCGCGCCAAAATTTGCGCGCGCTCTAAAGTGCGATTGGCAACGGTGATGTGGCGTGGCTTGCGTGCAGCAAAATGCACGGCGTTGAGGTCTATCATTTCGCCCGCGCCAATAAACAGCACGCGCTGTTCGGCAATGCTGGGGAAAATACGCTCGGCTAATTTCACAGCGGCGGCGGCCATTGAAGTTAAATTCGAGCCGATTTCAGTTTGCGCGCGCACGTCTTTGGCGACCGAAAAAGTGTGCTGAAATAATTTGTGCAGCAAAAATCCCAACGTGCCCGCTTGCTCGGCCTGCTTCACCGCCAACTTCATTTGTCCTAAAATTTGCGGCTCGCCCAGCACCATAGAATCGAGGCCGCTGGCCACGCGAAACGCATGTTTTACGGCCTGCTCTTGCGGCAAGGTGTACACATAGGGCTGGATAATATCGGGCTGAAGTTTATGATAATTAGCCAGCCAATTCACAATCTGTTCCGGCGCGTGCGTGCTGCAATACACCTCAGTGCGATTGCAGGTAGAGAGGATAGTCGCCTCCTTGGCTGCGCCGTGGCTCACCAGATCACGCAGCGCAGACTCGGTTGCTTCGGTATTGAAAGCAACTTGCTCGCGCACGGCCAGCGGCGCGGTGTGATGGTTAATGCCAAAGGCAAATAAATGGGCAGTGTTCAAGGGTGTTTAAGCACGCAAAATGAGGGCAAGATTATAACGGACAACGCTGGCTAAGTGCTTCCTTAAGAGCGCGCGCCCGTTGCTTGGTTCCCACGCTGGGTGGGGGCCACTTTAGGGGGGCAGGTGTTGAAATTAAGCGTGTGTAGTCGAGGGTTGCGGATATGGGTACAGCATATTTAGGGCGATACTGTGATGCGCGGTTTGCACCATACGCACATGTTCGCGCTTAAGCTCTCGCGCATGATGCACGCCGCACGAGTGTGCGATCATGTCGATTTCTTGATTCATATTTTTTGCGTAATTGGCCACGCGCAAATATTTTTCTGCCACTACCAACCCGCGCTGCAAGCGTTTATTGTGTGTGGTAATGCCGGTCGGGCAAGCGTTGGTGTGGCAGCGCAATGCCTGAATGCAGCCCAGCGAAAACATAAAACCGCGCGCGGTATTTACAAAATCTGCGCCCGCACACAGTGCCCAGGTAGCACGCGCCGAATTGATTAATTTTCCCGATGCCACCACCCGTATGCGTTGCTTGAGATCGGCCTCCAGCAAGGCATCCACCACGCGCGGCAGTGCCTCACCTATCGGCAGCCCCATGTGATCGGCCAGTGTTTGTGGGGCTGCGCCACTGCCGCCTTCGCCACCATCTATCACTAAAAAATCCGGTGCAAATTCTAAGCCGCGACGTTGCACCGCATCGCACAACTCATTAATAAACTCCCAGCCACCGATGGCGGTTTTTACACCGACTGGTCGCCCGCCCCATTCGCGCACCAACGCAATTTGGTCTAACAGTTGATCAATATTCGCAATGTCGCGATGTCGATTGGGGCTAATCGAATCTTCGCCTACAGGGATGCCGCGTATGCGGGCGATTTCGGCAGTGACTTTAGCGCCCGGCAACACCCCGCCCTTGCCTGGTTTCGCGCCTTGCGACAATTTTATTTCGAAGGCTTTTACCACCTTAGCTAATTCTTGAATGCGTTCTTTGGAAAGCTGCCCATGTGCATCGCGCACGCCATATTTCGCTGTGCCGATTTGCATAATCAAATCGCAACCGCCTTCTAGATGGTGAGGCGACAACCCACCTTCGCCCGTATCCATCCAGCAACCTGCCAATGCCGCACCTCTAGAAAGGGCTTGCACGGCGGGGGCGGAGATCGCGCCATAACTCATGCCGCTGATATTGACGATGGATTTTGCCTCGAACGGTGCAGCGCAATACCCTGCGCCGATGATGAGCGAAGGCGTAGGCAAACGATCTTCTTCCAGCACGGGGAAGCCCGCGTTCACAAAAATAATCGAGCCGGGTTCGCGTAAATCGTTGGTTGAGCCAAACCCGATGATGCCGCCTTCGCCTTTGGCGGTACGGTAAACCCAAGAGCGCGTGGCGCGATTGAAAGGCATTTCTTCACGGTCATTGGTGAAAAAATATTGCCGGAAATAGTCCCCTTGATTCTCAAAAAAATAACGCAAGCGCCCGATAACCGGATAGTTGCGGAGTACCGAATGTTTTTTTTGCGTGATGTCGCGCACGAATAAAAACAGAATAAGCAGAATTAAAGTGAAGCCTAAAATCGTGCCTACGCCGTATGAAACGATGCCGAGAAAGTTATCCATTATTCACCTATGTGCTGATGCTGATTGGGTTATCGGCATCTGAGCGCAGAAGCTGAACAGATAGGAGAAGCCGCCGTTTATTTTTTCGCGGCAACAGCGCGAAACCCAATATCGCGGCGCATTTGGCAGCCATCAAAATGTATGGTATCGGCGATTTGGTAAGCGCGGCGTTGCGCCATTTTTACGCTATCGCCCAAGGCCGTGACGCACAAAACTCGCCCGCCGTTGGTGACGATTTTGCCATCGCGTTCCAGCGTGGCGGCATGAAAAACATGCGCGTCTTCTGCTGGTTTTGTTAAGCCAGTAATGACATCCCCCGTCCGTGGCGTGTTGGGATAATTCGCCGCAGCCAGCACCACACCGAGTGCTGCGCGGCGATCCCACTCTGCCTCGGTCTGGTTGAGTGTGCCATTAATGGCATGATCCAACAGCTCCATCAAATTACTTTTCAGGCGCAACAAAATCGGCTGCGTTTCGGGGTCGCCCATGCGGCAATTAAATTCCAGCGTTTTAATATTGCCCTGCGCGTCTATCATCAGCCCCGCGTACAAAAATCCAGTATACGTTCGACCTTCTTTTTCCATGCCCTGCACGGTCGGCTGTATCACCTCGCGCATAATTTTCGCATGAACTTTTGGAGTGACTATCGGTGCGGGCGAATACGCGCCCATGCCGCCAGTGTTGGGCCCCAGGTCACCATCTTGTAAGCGTTTATGATCTTGGCTAGTGGCTAAGGGCAAAATATTTTTACCATCGACCATTACAATAAAACTTGCTTCTTCGCCCGTTAAAAATTCTTCGATCACTACTCGCGCGCCTGCGTTGCCTAACTTATTATCAGACAACATCATGTCGATAGCCCGATGCGCCTCGTCCAGATTCATCGCCACCACCACGCCTTTGCCCGCAGCTAAGCCATCCGCCTTAATCACAATCGGCGCGCCATGCGTGTTGATATATTCATGCGCCAAAGCCGCATCGCTAAAAGTTTGATACGCCGCCGTGGGAATATTGTGCCGCTGCATAAAAGCCTTGGCGAAATCTTTCGAGCTTTCCAGTTGCGCGGCAGCTTGCGTGGGGCCAAAAATCCGCAGACCTGCCGTGCGAAAACTATCCACCACACCTGCGGCCAGCGGCGCTTCTGGGCCGACTACCGTGAAATAAATTTGCTCACGTTGCGCGAACGCGATGAGATCAGGAATGCTGCTGAGCGCGACATTTTGCACGCCCTCTTCGCGCGCCGTACCCGCATTGCCGGGTGCAACAAAAACTTTTTGCACGCGCGCACCCTGCGCCAACCGCCACGCCAGCGCGTGCTCACGTCCACCTGAACCGATAACTAATAATTTCATAACAACCTCAACTTAGGGTCAGACTCTAGCCAGCCAAATGGCGGGGTCTCTCTTACCATGAAATACCGCCAAGACAATAATGCGATGTTGCTCCGCACGAAAATAGATGCTGTAAGGGAAACGATAGGCAACGACACGCCGAATGTCCTCGCGAACAACGGCATACAGAAGTGGATGTTCAGATGCCAGCGACACGCAACGATCAATCTCAGCCATAAATTCAAGCGCAAGGCCAAGTCGCTTGCTTTCATACCATACACTTGCTTCGATGAATTCTGCACTTGCCGCGCGATGAAAAGTGATGGGTAGGCTCATTGCCTAATTTTGGCAAGAGCGGCTGCCTTTACTTCACTCCATGCAACGACATCGTTAGGATTCGCCAGATGATCTGCGAGGCGGCGGTCAAGCTCGGTTTTCTGTGCATCCGTCAATGGTGGTGCAGCACCGCGACTAACGATGCCGTCCCATATAGCTTCAGCCAACTCGATCTGTTCGTCAATGTCGAGTACACGTGCTTGCTGTAAGAGTTGTGTGTTCATGATCTGTTCTCCATTCAAATCTCATGCGGCAATTCTAGCGCGGCTCGCCACCCTATGTCTAACGTGGGGTAAGGGGCTGCGCGCTTTCACGCCAGCATTGGTGCTAGCACCAATGCTGCCGGGGAAGACCCTTGCAGTCTTTGCGCGTCCCTCTCGAACGTAAAGTTAATGGCATGGGTCGCCACCTCTTTCAAAAATCGCGGAAATGCTGAGATGTCCCATCCGGTTTCTCCACCATTAGAACATGCCAAAATGCGAGCCTGACCCCTTTAGGGACCCCAGCGTCCAGAGAGCGAAGCGAACGGGGTCGACCGCCGGGTTGGGCGTACCGTTCCTAATGCTCACGGGTATCACGGAGAAACTGTTCCTTCGCATCGGCAGCCCACATATCGAGAGGCGCCCCGTCAAGGGATTGAGCCAAAGCCCGCACAAACGGATCAAGTTTCTTTTGGCATCCCCGAACTGTGGAACGAAGACTTCTGATTTCCTTCACCAGGGCATCATGCTCCCGCACCTCCAGCATTCTTTCGACGTTTTCAATGAGGAAGCGATGAACTAAGTGGTTGCGTGCCCGGAGCGCCTTGCTGAGGCCTTCCTCAATATCTTCGCTGATGCGCAGATGTTTCCGAAGCAACTGAGCAAGCTGACCAGCGGTCTTCTTTTCTTCGTCGTCCAGAATTGAAGCGCAGTGGGCGGGATCTAGGCCGGTGGCTCCAAGACGCGAGAACAGATAAAGCAAATAGGCGATGCCGTACTCGAAGGACTGACAGTCATATAGCGCAGCGCCGGCCTCAAAGAAAATTGGCGCAAGTACCTGCTTCTTCCTTTCGTCGAACAGATCAGGCATGTGGGACAACTCCTAGTACGCCCAACGTAATATATACACCGACATCGGTGCATATCCTGAAACAAGCGCAAGATGCCAAATTCGAATTGTTATTTTTTCGTCCAGCCAGCTAAAGGTGCAATCATTATTGCGCCGCACTCATCCGATTGCGCTCAAGACAGGCTTATCGATACCCTACACTGCTTCACGCCGCCATCCGCTCAAATGAAAAGTTGGGCAGATCGACCCGATCAGTTGCATGTTCGATGGTGATGCCGCAAATCTTGCCATGCTCGTCGATATCGAGCAGCGTGTTCTCATCCACATCATTAGTTTCGGCGACTGTCGCAGCACGCAACTCAATATAAAGAGTATCGGTATCCTGAAAATATTTAATCTTCATTGTTGAATCCCCTGTCGAAAAAAGCATTGTGTACGGTTTCACCATCGGGGAGTAGGATAACACGAAGGAATCGGCCTTCGGCTTCCGGTATGGCTGCCCAACGGCGTATCCTTCCATCCGCGTGGACGGTTTCCTTGTCTGGGTGTTCCATCACCCGCTGTATCCATTCGAGCCGGATGTCCGCCCGATCAGGGCGTGTACGCATCGTTTCGAAATAGAGGGTGAATTTCACAGAGGTGTATTTAGTGTCTAAAATGCCTAATGCCTGTAAACACCATCGCGATCCCATGCTCATCCGCCGCCGCGATCACTTCCGCGTCGCGCATCGAGCCGCCGGGTTGGATCACGGCTGTTGCGCCTGCTTCCGCCAATATATCTATGCCGTCGCGGAACGGGAAGAAGGCATCGGACGATACCACCGAACCCGCCAAGCTCAAGCCGGCATTTTGCGCTTTGATGGTGGCGATGCGGGTGCTGTCCACGCGGCTCATCTGGCCTGCGCCCACACCTAGTGTCTGGCCGTTTCTACAAAAAACTATCGCGTTCGATTTCACATATTTCGCTACGCGCCAGGCGAACAGCAGGTCTTGTAATTGCTCTTTGCTCGGTTGCGCCTTGCTCACCACCTTGAGTTGCGCGGCCCGCACGTTGAGCGTGTCCGGCGACTGCACTAACAGGCCGCCGCTGACGCGCTTGAAGTCGAACTGGTTGTGCGCGTTGGATAACGGCACGGTGAGCACACGCACGTTTTGTTTCGCGGCGGTGATCTTTAGCGCGGCCTCAGTCACGCTGGGGGCGATGATAACTTCGACAAATTGTTGGGTGGTAATGGCGGTGGCAGTGGCTGCATCCAGCTCGCGATTAAACGCGATAATGCCGCCGAAAGCCGAAGTCGGGTCGGTGGCATACGCGGCTTGATATGCCTGCAAGGGCGTGTCGGCAACGGCCACGCCGCAGGGATTGGCGTGCTTCACAATTACGCAGGCAGGCTGATTAAAACTATCTTGGGCAAAAGTTTTTACACATTCCCACGCGGCATCGGCATCGCTAATGTTGTTGTACGAAAGTGCTTTGCCCTGCACTTGCAAATAATCGGCAATGCCGCCCGGCACAGCATTCAGGTCGCGATAAAACGCCGCGCTCTGATGCGGATTTTCACCGTAGCGCATGTCCTGCACCTTGGCGAAATTTAGATTGATTTGTTCAGGGTAGACGCTGCGTGTGCCGTCTGCATCAACAGTGGTGAGGTAATTGCTGATGGCACTGTCGTAGGCGGCGGTGTGCGAAAACGCTTTTTTCGCCAGATTAAAACGGGTGGCATCGGGCAGCGCGCCTGCGTTGGTTTGCAGCTCGGCCAAAATATCGGTGTAGTCGTTCGCGTCGGTCACTATCGCCACATGCAGATGATTTTTTGCGGCGGCGCGCACCATGGTCGGCCCGCCGATGTCGATATTTTCAATCGCCTCTTCCAATGTGCAATTAGGCTGGGCGATGGTGGCGGCAAAGGGATACAGATTCACCACCACCATGTCGATGTTGGGCAGATCATGTTGCTGCATGGTGGCGACATGCGCGGGTAGATCGCGTCGCCCTAAAATGCCTGCGTGAATTTTTGGGTGCAGCGTTTTTACACGGCCATCCAACATCTCTGGAAAGCCTGTGTAGTCGGACACTTCCACCACGGACACGCCTGCATTGGACAATAATTTAGCCGTGCCGCCGGTGGATAAAATGGTGATGCCGAGTTGTTGTAAACCTTGTGCGAATTCGAGTATGCCGGATTTATCTGAGACGCTGAGCAGTGCTCGTTTGATGATTGCCATTATTTTGATGACCTGATGGGGGCTTTTTTGCCGTTGAGTTGGGTGGGCTGTAATCTATTCGTAGCGCGCCGTTCAGGGCGAATGACTGGGCGAATGTGGGAAGGGGTACTTTGTTCTTCGTACTGTAGTAATTTTTTACGCAGCGTATTGCGATTCAGCCCCAACAATTCTGCCGCACGTGTTTGGTTGCCGCCCGCGTGATGCATCACGGTTTCGATGAGCGGTTTTTCCACGCAATTCATCACCATTTCGTGTATGGACGAGGCCGGGTCTTCGCCCTCTAAATCTTTAAAGTAATTATCGACTGCCTGGCGCACATGGCGCGCCATTTCATTTTCTTCCACGATGCCATTCGGCAATTTCTTTTTCATGCAGCCCGTCCCCTTTTAAAAAATCTTAGCTTACATCCACCAGTTCGGCGTAATGCAAACGCTCGCCGCGCTGTAATTGCTCATCAAAAAAAATGTTCACCGCGCTCAGTTGCGCGTCACGGCTTTCTAGTTGATTCATGGCATGGCGAAATTGCGCCGAACCCGCCAGCCCCTTGGTGTACCAAGAAATATGTTTGCGCGCCACGCGCACGCCAGTGTGGTCGCCATAAAATTCATACAGCTCGTGCATGTGCTGCAGCAACACGCGCTGCACCTCGTCCACCTGCGGTGGAGGCAGGTGCGTGCCGGTTTGAATGAAGTGTTCAATCTCGCGAAACAGCCACGGCCTGCCTTGCGCGGCGCGACCAATCATCACCGCATCTGCGCCTGTTTCTTGCAAAACAAAACGCGCTTTTTCGGGCGTGGTGATGTCGCCATTGGCGATGATGGGAATGTTGACGCTGGCTTTAACAGCGGTGATGGTGTCGTATTCGGCATCGCCCATGTACGCGCAAGCGCGCGTGCGACCGTGAATAGATAAGGCTTGAATGCCGCTGTCCTCGGCGATTTGCGCGATACGCACCGCGTTGCGATTTTGTTTATCCCAGCCCGTACGAATTTTTAGCGTGACCGGAATGGACACGCCTTCGACCACCGCCTTTAAAATATCACCGACCAATTTTTCGTTTTGTAGCAACGCGGAACCCGCCATGACATTGCAAATTTTTTTGGCTGGGCAACCCATGTTGATGTCAATAATTTGCGCGCCTGCATCGGCATTATATTTTGCCGCCTCGGCCATCATGGCAGGATCAGCCCCTACGATTTGTACCGAAATGGGATCAACCTCACCTTCGTGATTGGCTCGCCGCTTGGTCTTTTCCGAGCCGTATAGCAAGGAATTAGACGACACCATTTCGCTGACCGCCATGCCCGCGCCCATGCGTTTACACAACATGCGAAAGGGGCGGTCGGTCACGCCAGCCATCGGTGCGACGAGCAGATTATTTTTGAGTTGGTAAGGGCCGATACGCATGGGGAATTTAATAGATAAAATGCTACACAATGACTGCATAGCGTTTACCTAAATCTGTGCTTTCTTTAAGGGGGGCTGATTATAAATTAATCAACCGTTGCGTGCTATTATCCGAGCGAAATTTGATGAAGATTTCCCTGCAATTTTTTGACGAATATTTTTGAGGGTGTGCTGCATGTTATTCGATGTGCTGATTATTGGTGGCGGGTCAGTGGGTGCTAGCTTGGCGGTTTCCCTAAAGGCTACGGGCTTGAGCATAGGCTTGGTCGAAAGCCAGCCCGCTAAACCCGCGCCCTCGGCGCAGGCCGAATGGGATAATCGCATATTCGCCATAAGCCCTGGCAGCGTAAAATTTTTGCAGCAATGCGGTGCTTGGCAGCACGTAGATTTGTCGCGTGTGCAGGCCGTAGAGCAAATGTGCGTGTGGGGCGATGAGGGCGCGGCATTAGATTTCAGTGCCTATCAAATGGGCGTGGCGGAGTTGGCTTTTATTTTGGAAAGCCGCGCCTTGCAACAGGCGATTGGGCAAAATTTATTAAGCCAAGAAAACCTAACCTTTTTTCAACCCGCGCAATGTGAGAGCTTAATTTGGACAGACGAGGCCGCGCATCTCACGTTAAAAGACGGGCGTGTGTTGCACGCAAAATTAGTGGTCGGGGCAGATGGGGCAGACTCTTGGGTGCGGCAACAGGCGGGGATTGCAGTGCATCCCGTCGCGTATGAGCAGAACGGTATCGTGGCTAATTTTATCGCCGAAAAGCCGCATCGTGGTGTGGCTTTTCAATGGTTTCAGCCGGATGGGATTTTAGCGTTGCTACCGCTACCCGAAAACAAAGTGTCTATGGTGTGGTCGGTGGGCGTGCAAAAATCCGCGCACTTATTGCAGTTATCCGCGCAAGCTTTGTGCGCGGAAATTGAAGTCGCTGCACAGCATAAATTAGGTGCGTTGCAATTGTTAAATGCACCCGCCGCTTTTCCGCTACGGCGGATGCGCGTGCCGCAAATTGTCAAGCCGCGCTTGGCTTTAATCGGCGATGCGGCGCATAACATTCACCCGCTGGCGGGGCAGGGTATTAACTTGGGCTTTGGCGACGCGCAACAACTGGCGCAGGTGTTGCGCCAACGCGGGCCTGAGCAAGATTGCGGTAATATGCGCCTGTTGCGCCGCTATGAACGTTCGCGCAAAGAGGATGTCACATCCATGCTTTTCGCCACCGACATGCTGCAAAAATTATTTAATAACGATGATCCATTTTTACGCATCGCGCGCAACACGGGGCTGGCTTTTACCAACCGCATCTTGCCGCTGAAAAAAATGTTGGCGCGGCACGCGATCAGTTAATTGAATTTATATTTTTATTTTTTAGCGATTTTTTTGGAGTGACTATGTTTAAATTTTGTTTGATATTGCTGGCCGCATTGTCGTTTAACCTTGCGCACGCTGAGTCTGTAAAAGATAAAGCTGATGCGGCTAAAATTAAAAGTACCTTGGAAAAAAATTATCCGCAGCTCGGCGCGGTTGACCAAGTGCACAAGGCCAACATTATGGGCTTGTACGAAGTGGTGACGCAGGGCGAACTTTTTTATACCGATGAAAAAGCGCGCTACCTCATTTCTGGCAATATTTTTGATCTCAAAAATGGTCGCAATTTATCGGAAGAGCGTTCCAAAAAACTATTTGCCGTGGACTTTGACAGCCTTCCTTTGCACCTTGCCGTGAAAAAAGTGAAGGGCAATGGGCTGCGTAAAATGGCATATTTCACCGACCCCAATTGCACTTATTGCAAAAAATTAGAGCAGGAATTAAAGCACGTCGATAACGTCACGCTGTACATGTTTTACCTGACGCTGTTTCAAGGATCAGACCAAAAAGTGCAAGGTGTTTTGTGCAGCAAAGATCAAATTAAAGCGTGGGATGATTTGATGTTGAATGATGTGCAACCTGCTGCTGGCTCATGTGCGACCACCACTGACAAAGTGACCGAGCTCAGCCGCAAGCTGCGCGTGAATGGCACGCCCGCGCTCATTTTTGCAGATGGTGTGTTGGTGCCAGGATATAGACCTGCCGCCGAATTAGAAAAAGCGTTGAATCAACCAGTCGCCATAAAACAATAAGCCACACAAGCAAAATGGGCATCTCTAAAAATCCAACTTCCGTCGCCATACTGTGTTACTCGCAAAAAATGACTCCTCACATATAAAACATATGCGTCGTCATAATTTTTTGTTCGCGCCTTGTCTGGCTTAGGAATTTGAATTTTTAGAGGTACCCAAATGCTCACCCTCACACGACTTTTTCCGAAAATACGCGAGCGAAATTTTTCTTCCCCCGCTGCTGCAAGAGCGGTGGGGGAGAACGAGCGACCAACGAAAAATGTGATGCCTGCCCTCTGCCTTTCCTTCCCCAGATGTTAAAACCGCTACAAGAATTTATCCGCCTAGAATCCGCCAGCGGCATCTTGCTGCTGATCGCCACTCTCGCCGCACTGCTCACGCAAAATAGCTCGGCCAGCCCGCTGTACAACGCATTTTTAAATTACCCGCTGGCCGTGCAATGGGGACAATTCGGCATTGCCAAACCGCTGCTGCTATGGATTAACGACGGCTTAATGGCGATATTTTTTCTGCTGGTGGGGTTGGAATTAAAACGTGAAATGTTGCAAGGCGAGCTGGCCGACCCCAAGCAAATCATACTGCCCGTGGTCGCCGCGTTGGGCGGCATGATCGTACCAGCGATTATTTTTGCGGCAATCAATTGGGGCGATGCCTACGCCATGCGCGGCTGGGCTATTCCCACCGCCACCGATATTGCATTCGCTTTGGGCGTGCTTGCTTTGCTGGGCAAACGCGTACCCAGCGCGCTTAAATTATTTTTATTAACTTTGGCAATTGTCGATGACCTCGGCGCAATTATCATCATCGCCGCGTTCTACACCGAGGGTCTGTCACTACCTGCATTACTGGTTGTGGCGGGCGCGTTACTGTTGTTATCGCTGCTCAATATAAAAAACGTACTTAGCCTAAGCGCGTATCTGGCCGTGGGTTTGCTGCTGTGGGTGGCGTTACTCAAATCGGGTATTCACGCCACATTAGCCGGAGTCATGTTGGCGTTTTTCATCCCGTTACGCATTAAAGAATCGGCCTTAATTTCGCCACCAAAAATAGTGCAACCAGAAATAGTGCAACCGGAAATTTCACCACCAGCAATATCACCATTAGCAAAACTAGAGTACCGCCTGCACGCCAGCGTCGCGTTCGGCATCTTGCCTTTATTTGCCTTTGCCAACACTGGCATCCCCTTGCACGGCATGACCCTCTCCGCACTACTCGCACCCGTCCCGCTGGGCATCATGGTCGGATTATTCATCGGCAAACAAATTGGCGTATTTGGATTTAGCTGGCTGCTCATTAAATCAGGCCACGCCAGCTTACCCAACGGCACGCGCTGGCTGGCACTCTACGCGGTGGCGATACTCGCCGGAATCGGCTTCACCATGAGCTTATTCGTTAGCTCATTAGCATACGGTGATGGCGCGCAATTCGCTATGTCAGATCGGCTGGGCGTGCTCTGTGGATCGTTGTTATCGGCAGTTGTCGGGTTGCTGCTATTGCGCGTGGCGTTGGGTAGCGGGGCAGGGGGG
>Ga0209824_10001146_pt1 | contig 15410 bp, 16 predicted proteins | sample VDWuncwatermetaG_FD_184124 | JGI IMG/M metagenome (GOLD analysis project Ga0209824, IMG submission 184124) | Wastewater microbial communities from Netherlands to study Microbial Dark Matter (Phase II) - VDW unchlorinated drinking water (SPAdes)... ... | reverse complement strand
TTTCTGCTGAGCGCAGCATGGCGCGTTTGCCGGCAGCATCTCCATCAAGACAGATAACCGGCTCTTTGGCGAGCTGCCACAGCAGGCGCAGATGTTCGGGGGTAACTGCTGTGCCAAGGGTAGCTACTCCGTAGGAGATTCCCGATTGCGCGCTCATTACCACATCCATATAGCCTTCCATAACCACTATCATGTTGTTGTCACGGGCAGGGCGTTTGGCCTGATCAAGATTGAACAACATCTCACCTTTTTTGAATAAAGCTGTTTCTGGTGAATTCAGGTATTTTGGCAGGCTTTTGTTGCTCTGGTTGGTGGATAATAATCTGCCGCCGAAAGCTACCACCTTACCAGAGGTGTTCCGGATGGGGAAAATTAATCTGCCACGGAAGCGGTCATATACAGAGCCATTTTCTGCGACAAATATAAGCCCGGCTTCTTCCTGCATTTTTTGCGGGAATCCGGATTGGGTTAAATGCTTATGCAGTGCAGATCTTTCCTCAGGTGCGTAACCGATACGAAAATTAATTATGGTTTCCGGGCGTACTCCCCTGTTGTCTATGTAGTCTTTAGCATGAATACCTTCCGGCGCACGAAACCGCTTTTCAAACCACTGGCAGGCTGCTTCCAGAACGTCAAACAGGTTCTTTTCCTGCTCGATCTTATATTGTTCTGCAGGTGATTGTTTGGCTATTTCAATTCCCGCTTCTCTTGCAATATTTTCTACCGCTTCAGGATATGACAGGCGGTCAAAGCGTCTTACAAATTCTATTGCATCACCATGTGCAGCGCAGCCAAAGCAATGGAAAAAACCTTTTTCATCGTTTACGGTAAAGGATGGACTTTTTTCATTATGGAAAGGACATAGACCATGATATTCTCGCCCATGCTTTTTGATGGACATACGTTTGCCTATCACTTCTGATATTAAAAAGTGAGACCTTAAACGCTCTATTAAACTTGGACTGAACCGCATATATACCTAACTATGAAACCGCTATCTAATACCATTTCGCAATCTAAAGATTGCATTATGCTTGCTACGCAGGGCAAAATTGCCGCTTTCGGCAACAATTTTGATACCAATTTAAAAGCAAATCGGTATAACAGTCACTTCATCGATTTAGGCGAAATTCGCCTACCTATAAAAATTAAAAAATTACGCAGTTCGCGCAGGTTAATTGTTCGTTACCAGCCACTGCAAAAATCCTTAAGCCTGACATTACCTCAGGCGGCAAGTATTAAGCAAGGATTACATTTTGTAAATGAAAAACGCGAATGGATTTTAAAACAAATCAATGAACATTCCAACATTATCTATTTTGTCGATGGAGCATTAATACCGGTGCTGGGAAATAATATAGAGTTAAAGCATGTTGGCGGGCGCGGTCTTGCCAGCGAAAATGATAATGTATTATATGTATATGGGGATGTGGAATTTATGCCACGACGGGTAAGGGATTGGCTGGTTCAAAGATTGAAATCAGAAATTCTTTATCTTACGGAAAAATATTCAGCCCAGCTAGATGTAAAAATCAAAGCCGTATCTCTGCGTGATACCAGTTCGCATTGGGGAAGTTGCAGTTATGGCGGCAATCTATCATTTTCCTGGCGGTTGGTTTTTGCCCCTTATGAGGTGATGTCGTATGTGGTGGCGCATGAAGTGGCGCATATCCGTGAGCATAATCATAGCCCTGCTTTCTGGAAGCTGGTAGAGCAGCTTCATCCGGAATTTAAAGAGGAGCGGGTATGGCTGAAAAAGAATGGGAAATTATTATATATGTATGCTTGCGGTTCAGCGAATTAGCTAACAGTGCCTATACGCATAATGGTGATTGCGTAAAGCAGTGCAATTATAAGCAAAAGCACTACAAGGAGTGCCATATTCTTATTTTTTTGCGGATTATTTTTCATTTTTATCGCGACGAACCCAATCAAGCACGAGTAGTATGAATAAAGTAAACATACTGCCAAGGACAAATGAGCTACCCATCAGGTAAACTGTCTGCTGCGAGAAATCGGATATAAGCTGCACTTTATCCAGATTCGCATTGTGTTCCATGTGCCTAACCTCCTTCTTGCCAATCAAATGTATAATATACCTTTTGCACCTCAAGAATTGGGAATTCTTGAAGTGCGTACGCTCGCTACGCGGCGGAAAATCGGACTTTCGGTCTCGATTTTCATATACCCATCCCAACTCTTCAGTTGGAATGGGTATATCAATAGTATAAAAATATACTATCCACCACCATAATAGTGAATAATGCAAATAAATACACAATAGAAAACATAAATGTTTTACGTGACCATTTATCACTGGAATCAGTTAAAACTTTATGTACGTAATATAAAAAAGCTGCATCTAAAACTACTGCACAAACGGTATATAAACCACCAGCCATGCCAAAAACCGGTAGTAACAATGTGCATAAAGTAAGGATGTAGGTATAAAAAAGCATCTGAAGTTTAGTAGATTTTGCTCCGGCAACTACCGGCATCATTGGTATTCCGGCCTTGGTATAGTCAGCGTTTTTATATAATGCCAATGCCCAGAAATGAGGCGGTGTCCACAGAAAAATAATCATGAATAACAGCAATGAGTGAAGAGTTATATCACCGGTGACTGCTGCCCAGCCAATCATTGGCGGAAAAGCTCCGGCAGCTCCGCCAATCACTATGTTTTGTGGAGTGCTACGTTTTAGCCACATAGTATAAATCGCCACATAAAAGAATATGGCAAAAGCCAGAAGGAAAGCTGCTACCCAATTGAGGGCGAGGCCCATAAGCATTACGGAAAGGGCAGAAAGAAATAGACCAAAAGCCAGAGCATCATCAGGGGCAATACGACCGGCAGGAACCGGGCGGTTTCTGGTGCGGTTCATTACCGCGTCAATATCGCGGTCATACCACATATTCATAGCAGCACCGGCACCTGAGCCAAGGGCTATGCATAGAAGCGTAATTAATTGCTGGAACAGGTTTATATGCCCTATTCCACTAATTAGTGGAAGCAGCATGCCAGCGAGTCCGGTAAATACTACCAGTGACATTACACCAGGCTTTAGCAGGGTGATGAAGTCACGAACGGATGACGGATGGCAGATGACGGGTGACGAAGTAGCTGTAGTATTCATAAACTTGTCATCCGTTATCCGTCATCTGTAATCCTACTTAACTATTGGCAGTTTATCAAAGCTGTGGAACGCCGGTGGTGAAGGCAGATCCCACTCGATTGTCGTGCCACCGTCCCACTGTTTAGGTGGGCATTTTTTGCCAAATTTCAGTGTATAGAATACTATAAATATAAACATTATAGCTGAAGCAGCAGAGATATATGAACCAATAGAAGATACGTAATTCCAGCCAGCATAAACATCTGGATAATCAGGGATACGACGGGGCATCCCAGAGAGACCAAGAAAATGTTGTGGGAAAAAAGTTAGATTTGCACCGACAAAAAATGTCCAGAAATGCAGCTTTCCCATCCATTCAGGATAAACCCGACCTGACATTTTACCAAACCAGTAATAGAATCCGGCAAAAATACCAAACACTGCACCAAGTGACATAACATAATGGAAATGGGCTACTACGTAGTAAGTGTCCTGCATCGGAATATCAACAGCAGCATTAGCAAGAACAACGCCGGTAACACCACCAACCACGAATAGGAAAATAAAACCAAGAGCAAACATCATTGGAGTTTCAAAGGTTATAGAACCGCCCCACATTGTTCCCAACCATGAGAAAATCTTTACACCGGTGGGAACGGCAATAACCATGGTAGCGATCATATAGTAAGCAGTGGTATCAGCCGTCATGCCAACTGTGAACATATGATGCGCCCACACGATAAAGCCAAGGAAGCCAATCGCAGACATTGCCACCACCATTCCCAGATAGCCAAAAATGGGCTTGCGCGAGAAGGTGGAAACAATTTCACTGATTATGCCGAATGCAGGCAGGATCAGGATATAAACTTCCGGATGACCAAAGAACCAGAATAAATGCTGGAACAGAACAGGATCACCACCACCGGCAGGATTGAAGAAACTGCTGCCAAAATTACGGTCGGTAAGCAACATCGTAATCGCCCCACCGAGGACAGGAACGGCAAGCAATAACAAAAATACAGTCACTAAAATTGCCCAAGGGAATAACGGCATTTTAAATAAAGTCATGCCAGGTGCACGCATGTTAAAAATGGTAACGATAAAATTAATCGCGCCAAGAACAGAAGAAATACCCGCAAGATGCAGTGAAAAAATTGCCAAATCAACCGACATGCCCGGCTGTGAAGCAATACCCGAAAGTGGCGGGTAAAGTGTCCAGCCTGTACCTGCTCCCTCACCAATCACGGATGAGGCGATAAGCAAAATAAATGATGGCACCAATAGCCAGAAACTTATGTTATTCATACGCGGAAACGCCATATCAGGTGCGCCGATCATCAGCGGCACTAAATAATTTCCAAACCCACCAATCAACGCGGGCATTACCAGAAAAAACACCATGATAAGCGCGTGCGCAGTCAGCACCACATTATAGAGCTGATAGTCGTCACCAAACAGAGTTCCACCGGGTTGAGCAAGCTGTATGCGCAGAAGCACAGAAAACGCCGTTCCAATCAGGCCAGCAACCACTGCAAAAATAAGATACATGATACCTATGTCTTTATGGTTGGTTGAATAAAGCCAACGCCGCCAGCCGGTTGGTGTATGATCGTGAGCGTGATCAGTCATGGAATTTTCCTTATTTATTCTTTGTTTTGTTATTAGAAGTTTTGTTATTAGAAGCAGTGTCCTCAGCGACGCTTGCTTCTACTTTATCAACAATGCCGGCCTCTTTCTTTTTGGTTTCTACCCATTTTGCAAAATCTTCTTTGGAAACGACATCGACTACAATCGGCATGAAACCATGACCTACACCACATAGTTCGGAGCATTGACCATAAAAAGTACCAATTTTTGTGGCTTTGAACCATGTATCGTTGAGCCTGCCTGGTATTGCATCACGTTTTATTCCAAAAGCAGGAACAGCAAAAGCATGTATGACATCTGCGCCGGTGATCAAAACACGTATTTTGGTATCGACAGGTACGACCAGACGGTTATCTACCGCCAGAAGCCGGTGATCACCAGACTTCAAATCCTTATCTTTTAACATATAGCTGTCAAAATTTATGCCGCCATTGTCAGGATATTCGTAATGCCAGTACCATTGGTGACCAACAACTTTAAGCGTCATCTCGGCATCCACGCTCCGTTCCATGAAATAGTGAAGACGAAGGCTTGGGATAGCAATTGCAACCAGAATTAATATCGGGATTGTTGTCCAGATAATTTCCAGCTTGGTGTTATGGGAATTTTTACTTGGAACAGGATTTCTTTTACGGCTGAAACGTACAGATATATACACCAGCATGACAAGAACAAAGATGGATATAGCAAAGCACATGACCAGCAACATGTCATGCATATCATTTAGCTGCTCCATAACTGGAGTTGCCGCTTCCTGAAAGTTCAGTTGCCACGGCTTGGGCAGACCCTCGTGTATTTTTTCTTCTGCTTTAGCAACAGATACCATATTTGCAATAAGGACAGCTGTAAGTGAAAATAATTTCTTCATTGCTCTATACTTCTATGACTTAATGATATATTTTTTGAAACTAGCGATTTTGTAATCTTTCCTTGCCATATGTGCAAGATTTTTTGTAAGTTAGAGTTAAACATATATATTACATGTGCATAAATGTTACACAACCCTACCATAGATGAGATATTTTTCACGCGTACAGGCATCGATAAAGCGCGTATATCTTCGGTCGTTTCTAATGGCTTGCTTGGCATGGATGACGGAGAATTATTCCTTGAGTATAGTCAGCATGAATCGCTGGTTTTTGATGACCAGAAGCTTAAGTCTGCGAGTTTTAATACGGGACAAGGTTTTGGTCTGCGTTCAGTACTTGGTGAAGCCAGTGCTTATGCTCATGCCTCAGATTTGAGTGAGGCAGCAATAATCCGCGCAGTTGATACAGCGCGGGCGGTAAATTACGGGCAGAAAAATATCAATGCGGAAATAGCCCCGCCATTTGGTACAAATACTAAGCTTTACACGGATATAAATCCGCTGAAGGAAGTGGCGTTTGAACGTAAAATAGAATTATTGCAACAGATAGATGCTTATGTGCGTGAGCGTGAACCGCGGGTGAAACAGGTTTCTGCTTCGCTTTCCGGGCAGTGGCAGGCGGTTATGATAATAAAACCGGATGGGCAGGTTGCTTCCGATATTCGTCCGTTGGTGCGGCTTAATGTCAGCGTTATAGTTGAACAAAATGGTCGGATGGAGAGTGGTTCGAGTGGTGCGGGAGGACGTATTGCTTACGCGCAATATATAACCGAAGCAAACTGGAAAAAACTGGCTGATGAAGCACTGCGTCAGGCTTTGGTGAATCTCGAGGCAGTTCCTGCTCCTGCCGGTGAAATGCAGGTGGTGCTTGGTTCTGGTTGGTGTGGGGTGCTGCTGCATGAAGCTATCGGGCATGGTCTGGAAGGAGATTTTAACCGTAAAGGTACATCAGCCTTTTCCGGTCTTATGGGTAAACAGGTGGCAAGCAAAGGCGTGACAGTTGTTGATGATGGGACGCTGCCCGACCGCAGAGGATCTATATCTATTGATGATGAAGGCACGCCCAGTAGCCGCAACATATTGATTGAAGATGGTATTTTGACTGGATACATCCAGGATCGGCTTAATGCCCGCCTGATGGGGATGCGCGCAACCGGCAATGGTCGCCGTGAAAGCTATGCCTGCCAGCCTATGCCGCGCATGACCAATACCTATATGCTGGGCGGAGATGCTAAGCGGGAAGATATAATAGCCTCGGTAAAGCGTGGGATTTACACGGCGCATATGGGGGGCGGGCAGGTGGATATAACCTCTGGGAAGTTCGTTTTTTCCGCTTCTGAGGCTTATCTTATTGAAAATGGAAGGATAACGTCACCTTTAAAAGGGGTAACTTTAATAGGCAATGGCCCAGATTGCCTGACCAAGGTACGGGCAATAGGTGATGATACAGTGCTTGATGACGGTATTGGAACCTGCGGAAAAGCAGGGCAATCGGTTCCGGTTGGGGTAGGGCAACCCACGCTTTTGCTGGATTCTTTGACGGTTGGCGGCACCCAACTTTAGGAAAAATCAGGATTTTAACCATTGTTACAGTTTTATTACAATTCGGTTACAGAATGATGAAATTACACATTTACCCATTATTTACATTTGCTACTAATCCAGCTTTTAGATATTATTAATCTATAGACAAGATTAGCAAGAAGCTAACGAAATAGAAAACACTATAAAATGGGGAATGATTTTATGAGCATATTGGACTATATGGTAGGCGGTAGTTGCAAAGCGTGTGGAGTAGCTTATAAAACCACTGCAGCTGAGCTTGCTGTTATGAACGCAGATGGGCAGACAAATAATGTCGATAGAGTTAAAGCTCCAGTTCTGGCAGCGGCTGTTGGTAACGACAAAGGTTTAAGCTTCGGTTAATTAAATAAATTCAAAATAAAAAAAAGGGAAGGTAAAACCTTCCCTTTTTTTGTTTCTATTTTTCCTGAAACTAAATATGAACTGCGCGTCCCAGTACATTAAGAGCAGCTTCTTTCACCGCTTCATTTAGTGTTGGGTGGGCGTGGCAGGTGCGGAAAATATCCTCACTCGAACCACCAAATTCCATAATGGTCACCGCCTCCGCAATTAAAGTTCCTGCGTGTGGACCAATTATATGTACGCCCAGCACTCTGTCGGTTACAGCATCAGCAATAATTTTCACGAAACCATCAGTCTGCCCTACAGCGCGACCACGGCTATTCGCCATGAATGGAAATTTGCCAATTTTTATATTTGCACTAGCAGCTTTTAATTCTTCCTCGGTTTTGCCGACACTTGCTACTTCCGGCCAAGTGTAAACTACGCTCGGCACCAGATTGTAATCAACGTGGGTTTTCTGACCTGTCATACCTTCCACCGCTGCCACACCGTCTTCTTCGGCTTTATGTGCGAGCATAGGCCCTGCGATTACATCCCCGATAGCATAAATCCCCGCGACATTAGTTTCAAAATGTTTGTTCACGCTAATGCGCCCGCGATTATCAAGTGCAACACCAACTTTATCCAAACCTAAACCATCAGTGTATGGTTTGCGACCAATGGAAACCAGCACCACATCGCCTTCGAGTTTGCTGGCTGCCCCACCTTTTGCTGGCTCTACACTCAGTGTAATATTTTTGCCTTTGCTGTCAGCGGCAACCACTTTGCTGCCCAGCATGAAATTGATTCCTTGTTTTTCGAGAATGCGCTGGAATTGCTTGGCAACCTCACCGTCCATCACTCCGCCGATGCTGTCCAAAAATTCCACCACTGTTACTTTTGCACCGAGCCTGCGCCATACCGAACCAAGCTCCAGCCCGATTACACCACCACCAACAACTATCAAGTGACTTGGCACTTTATCAAGTGTAAGCGCGCCAGTAGACGACACGATACGCTTTTCGTCAATTTCCACGCCTGGCAGTTTCATAACTTCCGAACCAGTGGCAATAAGTATGCGCTTGGTGTTGATAGTTTGTTTGCCATCAACAATTATTTCGGATGCGGATTTAATTGCAGCAGTGCCAACCACATAAGTCACTTTATTTTTTTTGAACAGACCCTCGATACCTTTGGTGAGATCCAAAACCACCTTATCCTTGCGCTCAAGCATGGTTTTAAGGTCGAGGTCAATTTTAGCTTTGATGCCGTGCGCCGCGAAATTATGCGAAGCATCTTCAAATTTTTCGGAAGATTCAAGCAAAGCTTTTGATGGGATACAGCCCACGTTAAGGCAGGTTCCGCCCAGCGCGCCACGTTTTTCCACGCAAGCCACTTTCATACCAAGTTGTGCTGCGCGAATCGCCGCTACATATCCACCTGGCCCACCACCAATAACTACTAAATCATATTGTTCAGACATTTTATTTCCTTTATTATTTCACCTTATTATTTGCCATGTTTGGACTAAGCGGATTTACATCTATTTTTTGTTCTCTTGGGAAAACGACCAAATCCATATCTTCCATCTGGATTGCACCGAGCAACACTTCATCACCCATCACCAGCGCACCTGAAAATGAGGTACGGTTTTTGAAGCTAACTTGTATAGGTCCAACATACGGAACAGATAACTCCTTACCATCCGCCAGCGTAACATCACGACTTTCTACAGTTTCTAACTTTAACTGCAAAGCAATATGTGGCGGAATGCACAGCATAATAGCACCAGTATCCGCCAGCGCGCTCACCTTCATTGGTACAATCTCTGGCAAGCGCGGATTACCAATTATTATTTCACCGTAGGATAGTCCCATATTATTTCTCCAAAGCTACAACCCAAGCAGCAACCTGCGCGGATCTTCAATCGCTTCTTTAACTTTTACAAGGAAAGTTACTGATTCTTTGCCGTCAATGATGCGGTGATCATAAGAAAGTGCTACATACATCATTGGGCGGATGACCACTTGTCCTTTAATTGCGATTGGGCGTTCCTCGGTTTTGTGCATTCCAAGAATACCAGATTGTGGTGGGTTAATGATCGGCGTTGACATCAGCGAACCATATACCCCACCATTGGAAACGGTAAATGTGCCACCCGATAAATCACTCATGGCAAGAGTTCCAAGGCGGGCTTTTTCTGCTAAGCGACCAATTTCTTTTTCGATTTCAGCAAGTGATAATTGATCTGCATTGCGAACCACAGGCACAACCAAGCCTTGCTCGGTACCAACCGCTACGCCAATATCATAATAGTTTTTGTAAAGCAGTTCATCACCCTGAATTTCAGCATTCACCGCTGGAATTTCCTTCAGCGCATTGACCGCCGCTTTCACAAACAGCGACATGAACCCCATGCGCACGCCATGTTTTTTCTCAAACGCATCTTTATATTCAGCGCGCAAGGCAATAACATTGCTCATGTCTATTTCATTGAAAGTGGTAAGAATCGCCGCGGTGTTTTGTGATTCCTTGAGGCGTTTGGCAATTACCTGACGCAACTTGCTCATTTTTACGCGCTCTTCGGAACGAGTATTGAGTGCTGGAGAAGCAGGCGCAGAAGCGGTAGAAATTATATCACCTTTGGTAACGCGACCGTCTTTGCCAGTGCCAGCGATAGAAGAAGCTGATATTCCAGTTTCTTCGAGCATTTTGCGGGCGGCTGGCCCAGCTTGTGGGGCAGTAGCGACTGGAGCAGTCGCTGGTGCAGGAGTATTTACTGGTGCAGAAACAGGAGCTTTAGGTGCAGAAACATTTCCAGCAGCTCCAACATCAATAATTCCAAGCAATGCGCCAACCGCAACGGTTTTTCCTTCTGCTGCATTGATGGATTTCAAAGCACCGCTGGCAGTAGCATTAACTTCCATCGTCACCTTATCGGTTTCCAGCTCAACCAGCGGTTCATCCATCTGAACATTATCACCAACTTTTTTGAACCATTTAGCGATAGTCGCTTCTGAAACCGATTCACCGAGCGAAGGAACAATAATTTCACCAGCCATGATTTTAATCCTCAATTTATTGTGATGTTGTAGTTTATAGTTTAATTTTCGCATTGAACGCTAAACCAAGTGCTTTTTCAACATAAAAAAGGATATTTATGCTATTAATAACAATTAATTAATAATAATGGCAATTAAAACACGGACTTGACATTAAACCTCATAAATGCTAGCCTAAACCTCATGAATTTCAAAAATATTATAACCATTGACCCAGCTATACGTTCTGGAAAACCGTGTTTATCTGGAACGCGTATCACAGTTAGTGATGTTCTTGAGTATATGGCTTCCGGGATGACAACGGAACAGATCTGCCGTGACTTTCCTGAAATTAAACCGGAGCATATTCAAAGCTGCCTATCCTTTGCTGCGAGTCGCGAACGGCTTATTCATCAAGTAGCGTTTTAAGTGAAATTACTGCTAGATCAGAATTTATCGCGCTACCTACTCAATTCTTTATGTGAAGTGTGGGTTGGCAGCAGCCATGTTGGCGTGCTTGGTATGGGAAACTCATCGGATAAAGAAATATGGGATTTTAGTGCAAAAAACGACTATGTTATAGTCTCTAAAGACAATGATTTTGTGCAAATGGCAACATTATTTGGAAAACCGCCGAAAGTTATTTTATTAGCCATTGGGAATGCTTCAACAGATGCTATAATGCATTGTTTACTAACCCATCAAAAAATTATAAATGAATTTAATAACAATTCGGAAGAAGCATTATTGATATTACCATGACCAAAGAACGCCAAAAAGAAAAAGTTTATTTATATGATTCGACGCTGCGCGATGGCGCGCAGGCACGCGGTGTAGATTTTACCGTGGCGGATAAACAAGCGATCGCCCGCGAGCTGGATAAAATCGGTATTGATTATATTGAAGGCGGGTGGCCGGGCGCGAATCCCAATGATGATGCGTTTTTTGCACAGCCGCCAACGCTGCGTAGCGCGAAGCTATCGGCATTTGGCATGACTCGCCGCAGTGGGCGCAGCGCGGATAACGATCCCGCCCTTACAGCTCTTCTTGAAAGCGGTGCGAAATCAATTTGTCTGGTGGGAAAAAGCTGGGACAAACAAATTAAATCGACCCTGAATATATCGCTAGCTGAGAATCTGAAAATGATTGAGGATTCGATAAAGCATATTGCCAAAAACAAACGTGAAGCACTCTATGACGCCGAGCATTTCTTCGACGGATATAAAGCGAATCCAGAATTTGCCATTGATTGCCTCAAAGCTGCGTTTGGTGCTGGCGCACGCTGGATTGTTCTATGCGATACTAATGGCGGGTCACTACCTTTTGAGATTGAAGAAATCGTAACTGAAGTAAGCAAACATATTGCTGGTAAAAATCTGGGTGTCCACTGCCATAATGATACGGATAATGCTGTTGCCAATTCACTTTCAGCTGTGCGGGCAGGGGTGCGACAGGTGCAGGGTACAATCAACGGAATTGGCGAACGCTGTGGTAATGCCAACCTTATTTCCATCATCCCGAATTTAATGCTGAAGATGGGTTTTTCAACTGGCGTGAGCGAAGAAAAACTCGCCTCACTTACCCATCTATCGCGCCTGCTTGACGACCGCCTCAACCGCACGTCCAATCAACATGCGCCTTATGTCGGCAGCGCGGCATTTGCCCATAAGGGGGGCTTACATGTTTCGGCAATGGCAAAAGATTCCACCAGCTATGAACATATAAAACCGGAACTGGTTGGAAATAAACGTACTATTCTGGTTTCTGACAAAGCTGGAAAATCGAATATACTCGATAGGCTTACGCAATTTGGCATAAAGGTTAAGTCCGATGATGAGCAGGTAAGCGCATTAGTTCATGAAGTAAAACAGCGGGAAAAGCAAGGCTATGCTTATGAAGGTGCCGAAGCTAGTTTTGAACTCTTGGCACGGCGTTTCCTCGGAACTGTTCCCGAATATTTTTCGGTGGAAAGTTTCCGCGTTATTGACGAACGCAGACAGAACGCAAAAGGGAAATTGGAAAATATTTGCGAAGCAACTGTTAAGCTTACTATAGATGGTGAGGAAACTATCAATGCTGCCGAGGGTAACGGCCCAGTAAATGCGCTGGATGCTGCCTTGCGTAAAAGCCTGATTGCGCATTTCCCAAGACTTAAAGATTTAGTGCTTACTGATTATAAAGTGCGTATCCTCACCCCGCAGGATGGCACGAAAGCTATCACTCGCGTTATGATCGAATCGCGCGACAGCAAGGGCAATATCTGGAATACTATCGGCATCTCCGCCAACGTAATAGATGCTTCTTTCAATGCGCTGCATGATTCAGTTACCTATATGCTGATGAAAAACAAATAATATTATAGGAGCTATAAATTATAAAATGCCACATTCCGGTTCCCTGTCTCCAATTGAAGAAATAATCAGCGATGCCCGCGAAGGAAAAATGTTTATCCTTGTCGATGACGAGAGTCGTGAAAATGAAGGCGATCTGGTTATTTCCGCACAATTTGCAACGCCTGCTGCTATCAATTTCATGGCAAAATATGGATTTGCCTGTCCATGACCCATGAGAGAATAGAAAATCTTGAACTGAATCTTATGGCACGCGATAATAAATCACGGCATCAATAAGATTGTGTATAAACGTAAAATGCCGGTATTTTATCTTTGTACTTGCTTTTTTGTATGACTAAGTTGGCAAAGTAAGTTCGTTGCTGTGTGATGAAGTCTCTAATTAATCTTCTTTCCAACGGTAGCATTGCAACTAACAGATGGAGCTGGATAAGCAGTAAGAAGGGCAATTTGTGAGCGTGATTTTGCGGTATTGTCGCAGGCGGTTTGCCCAGCGATGATACCAAATTTACCAGTGCTGGGTTTGCCATCATCTATTTTTTCATCAATTATACGAGCAGCATTGGCTGGAATGCCGATTGCTGTCGCATCAGGTCCATTCCCACCGAATGAGCCATAATTCCATGCATTGCCAATACTTCCTTGCCCAGTAGCAAAAAGAACTGCAGGCGATTCCACAGCATAGTTAGCCATCCCCACAACTATAAAATTCCCCTGTCTAAATGGTGCAGGGGTGACGTACTCCCAATATCCTACCTGTGTTGTCCCCAGACAACTGACAATAACACCACTCCCATTGCCGAATTGTGCTCCACACCAACACGACTGACTCCCGCACTGTCACCAATGGTAAAGTCTTTCCCAATTCCAGAGAGATAAACATGAAGAAAAATCTGTGTTAATTCTCTATCTATACCTGTAACCCAAAGGCACTCTACACTATTAGCTGTGCCATTTATTCTGTAATTATTATCACCGTTATATATTGTCTTTCCAGATGGGGTGGTAGTACCAAAAAAATCAGTAGCATTTGGGCAGTCTCCAGGCAGGCAATTATATTTTAGTTTGAACGTGTTAATTTCTGTTTCTATGGTTTCTATTTGGGTGATTTGTGCCCTGATTTTTCCTGCTTCTATCAAATCCCGTCCCACCAACACTCCGCCTACCAGTAAGCCAATAATAACCAGCACTATACTTAATTCAACAAGCGTAAAACCTTGTTTTTTACTTGTGAAGTTGAGGGGGGGCATTTGTTTGCATGTAATATTTATGTTATTCTAGGTTTTGATACTCGCTTTCACAAATAACATAAAAAATACTCTGCCTACAACCTAAAATAACACTATTTTCTTGTGTTTTCCCCAAGTTTTGCTGATATAAGGGCTGTTATTACCAATTTCATCGCAAGTTATAAAATGCCACATTCCGGTTCCCTGTCTCCCATTGAAGAAATAATCAGCGATGCCCGCGAAGGAAAAATGTTCATTCTCGTCGATGATGAAAGCCGGGAAAATGAAGGCGATCTGGTTATTCCCGCACAATTTGCAACGCCTGCTGCTATCAATTTCATGGCAAAATATGGTCGTGGTTTGATTTGCCTGTCCATGACCCATGAGAGGGTGGAAAATCTTGAACTGAATCTTATGGCACGCGATAATAAATCACGGCATCAAACTGCTTTTACTGTGTCAATTGAAGCGCGTGAAGGCGTAACCACCGGTATATCGGCTGCTGACCGGGCGCATACCATTCAAGTCGCTATCGACCCTTCCAAAAATGCAAGTGACATAGCTTCTCCCGGTCATGTTTTTCCACTGGTTGCGCGTGATGGTGGAGTGCTGGTACGCGCCGGACATACCGAAGCGGCGGTTGACATTTCCCGCCTTGCCGGACTCAACCCGTCCGGAGTTATCTGCGAAATAATGAATGATGATGGCACCATGGCAAGAATGCCGGATCTGGTAGAATTCGCCAAGCAGCACGACCTCAAAATCGCTACTATTGCCGATTTGATATCATACCGCCGGCGCAGCGAAAAGCTGGTAAGAAGAGTTGTAGAAAGCGACTTTAACAGCGAATTTGGTGGTGACTGGCGGATAATCATCTATACCAGCAGCACCGAATACGCCGAACATATCGCTCTGGTGAAAGGCAAAATTTCCTCCGATTCCCCTGCTTTAGTGCGTATGCACTCGCTTAATTTGCTACAGGATATGCTGGGTGACACACACCCGACCATGTCCAGCCATATTCGCCCGGCCATGGAAAAAATCGCAAAAAATGGTAGTGGGGTTGTGGTATTGATCCGCGAACCGATACGCACCGCCGTTTCTGATAAGCTGCGCCTGCGTATTGGCGAAGAACCGCATGCACCGGCGGAACTGCGGGATTACGGCATAGGCGCGCAAATACTGCTCGACCTCGGTGTGTGCGATATGATATTGCTCTCCAACTCCAAGCGGGCTATTATCGGACTGGAAGGCTA
>Ga0209824_10001145_pt1 | contig 15416 bp, 15 predicted proteins | sample VDWuncwatermetaG_FD_184124 | JGI IMG/M metagenome (GOLD analysis project Ga0209824, IMG submission 184124) | Wastewater microbial communities from Netherlands to study Microbial Dark Matter (Phase II) - VDW unchlorinated drinking water (SPAdes)... ... | reverse complement strand
TTGCTTGACGATTTCGGCAAGCTGCCGCGTGGTGAGAATGGGCTGCCGCGCTCTTGCCGCAACAACCGCTCTTGCAATCTGCCGAGCAAACCGTTCTTCGCCATAATCTTTTATCACCTCCCTCAACTGCGCTTCGGACACGGATGCCAGCCACATCGCCGCGGTCTGCCCCCGACTTGTATCCATGCGCATATCCAGCGGCGCATCAAACCGGAAACTGAAGCCGCGTGCCGCCTCGTCCAACTGCATCGACGACACGCCCAAATCCAACAACACCCCATCGACCTTGACTATCCCCAACTGCCCCAACACGGTTGCGATGTGCTTGAAGCCGCTGTGCGCCATCTGAAAACGCGCATCCCCAACCTCGTTGCCGGATGCGACCGCCTGCGGATCTTTGTCGAACGCGATCAACCTGCCGTGCTGACCGAGCTTCTCCAAAATCAAACGGCTGTGCCCGCCGCGCCCGAACGTGCCATCGACATACACGCCGTCGGGCTTGATCGCCAGCGCGTCGATTGCTTCCTGCAACAACACGGTGACGTGCATGACTCGACCCTATTAAAACGCTTCGACGCAAAGAGCGCGGAGGTTGCCGAGATCGCCGAGAAAATCAAATTCGTTCAAAACAAGCTAAAAATTAAATTCAGTCTCGCTAATTCTTTCTTTTATTTCTTCTCTGCGGCCTCTGCGTCTCTGCGTTCTCTGCGTCTAGGCGGTTCAACGTTTTTTCCGTCACAACGTGAATCCATCCAACTCTGGCGGCATCTCGGTGCCATCCTTGAACACCAGCGCGCCTTCGATTTGCGCGTCCCACGCCGCCGCATCCCACAATTCCAATTTCGCGCCTTGCCCTACCAACACCACTTCCTTGTTCAAGCTGGCGAATTGACGCAGCGGCGGCGGCACCAAAATGCGCCCGGCATTGTCCATCTCCACATCGGAGGCATTGCCCACCAGCAAGCGTTGCAGCGAGCGCGTTTGCGGGTTGAAACTGGACAGGCTGTTGAGTTTTTGTTCGATCGGCTCCCACGCAGGCTGGGGATAAACCAACAAACATTTGGAAGGATCGGCGGTAATCACCAGGCGGCCCGCGCACATCGATGCCAGCGCGTCGCGGTATTTTCCCGGCACTGCGAGGCGACCTTTATTGTCGAGATTGAGTTGTGTGATACCGCGAAACATAGTGCCCACCCTGTTGTTATTCCATTTCTAAATTAGAACTGACTTTGTTGGCATCGCCTTGCCGTGCCTCATTTGTAATTGAGGCACTGTCTGCGGCGCGCCGTCGCGTCATTTCTAATTTAGAAATGGAATTGCGTAGGTCTGGCTTTATGGGCGCAGCCCGGTATCCTGTGGACAGCCAGACTGTCGGGTTAAAACCCGACCTACCGAAAATTATTTTTTCCCACTTTTTCCCACTTTTTTGCACTATAAATAAAAAAAGTGCCGTGGTCAAGCGAAATTTGTCTTTTTTTGCTGATGCGACAAAGACTTAAGAGAAAAACCGGAGGTGAATTATGAGAATAATAAAATATCTCAAAAAAATAATGGGATAGCGTTAAAACTGAAGGTGGATTGTTACTTCGTGGAACAACAGTCGAGGGAAGGATGAAGGATGAAGGATGAAGGATGAAGGGGGAGCGTTTCTTAGGCTGGCGGTGAGCAACGCTAACCCCAGCAGCAGCGGTAAACCCAGATAGAAAACAACAGCGTAGGGGCGCGATTCATCGCGCCCTTCTTCCGGGCAAGGGCGCGATAAATCGCGCGCCTACAAACGCAAATGTCCTAATGGATTATTTGAGTTGAAGGCCGCCAGTGTATTGCAGAAAAAAATGAAGCTGGCCGGTAAGCCGGGTTCTGTCGTGGACAGTCATTCCTCTAGGCGCGCGATTACTCGCGCGCTCAAGCAACCTACCCGCAGGCTCAGCGAGCCGCTTCAACGCCTGCCTATTTGGTCTTGCTCCGGATGGAGGTTACCGCGTTTCACCGTAACTTAATACGCTCGTCTCTGTGGCCCTATTCCTCGCCTTGGGTCTTGCGACTTGCTGCGGCCGGTCGTTAACCGGCATCCTGCTCTGTGGAGCCCGGACTTTCCTCTCCCCATTTTTCATTACTGAAAAACAGGCAGCGACTGTCTGGCCAGCTTCGGGGGGGATTTTAGCACTCATCACCACAGGAATAAGATTTACATCCAGCGACAGGTTGCGCTTCGCTTCTTTTTGGCTCATGAATGCATCCATTCTGGTTGTCCGCCCCTATAAAAAAACAGGGCGGGATTAAATCACAACCGGATATTTCTACTTTGCGCTAACAGGCTTTCTGCGAGAGGATTTTGCTGAGGCGTTGTATAATGAAACTTGTACATAATCACGCTGCAACATCGAACGAATCTGAGTGTTACCACATTCAAAACCCGTTTCGTGAAGGAGAATCGTCATGACCACTATACAAATTACTTTGCCAGATCAATTAGCACAAGAGGCGCAACGCGCAGGCCTGCTGTCGCAATCCGCACTTGAGAAACTATTGCGTGAACAATTACAAGCGCAGCACCAAAATGAGTTTTTCTCGGCTATGGGGCGGATGGCACAAATTGTGGAGCCACCCGCGATGACACCGGAGGAGGTGGCAGTGGAAATAAGTGCCATGCGTGAGGAGCGGCGTGCCAAGGCCTCTGGTTAATGCGCCTAGTGCTCGACACAAATGTGGTCGCATCAGGCATGTTGTGGGGCGGCAACCCGATGCTACTGTTGCAGGCGCGACGCGAGAAAAAAATCGATCTCTATACCAGCACCCCGCTGTTGGCGGAGTTGACTGACATCCTAAGCCGTCGCAAGTTCGAAGCAAAAATTGCGGCATCTTTGCTAACGGTAGATCAGTTGGTAGATCGTTATGCTGAGTTGACGCAAGTTGTGCGCCCAACGCCAACACCGCGCATTGTGTCCGATCCCGACGACGATGTGGTAATCGGCACTGCGCTCGCAGCAAAAGCTGATTTAATCGTGACTGGAGACCGTCCTTTGCTCTCGGTATTAGAACATCAGGGGGTGAGGATCGTCGGCGTGGCCGAGGCACTGAAATTGATCGCAACGCGATAGACCAACTTTACTTTCACTTTTTTAGCAGCGAATAAGGCAGCAGCCACTCGCTTCAGCGAAACCGGAGTTGGGTGGCTTTTTATTTTGCGGAAAAAGAAATGGCAATCCTTGCGAGCCAATAATGGCAAGGGTTTTAAGGCGATTCAAAATAAACCGTGGTCCGTCCCCTATTCTGTGGTCCCCTATTCTGTGTACACTCCACCATTGATTGCCTGCTTGCAAGCTTCTGCGTCAAGGAAGACATCCCCTTGTTGCACAACGACCGCGATTTTGATACCTTTGAGCGACACCTTGGTTTGCGGGTAGTGCAGATATGAGCATGGGCGGCAAACTTTTTTCGCAGGATTTTCTGCTGGAGGGCATCCGCAGCACCCCCGTCTGGGAAGCGTTGTCTGAGGATACGCTGCTCGCTTTCAGCAATAACCTCCAACGTATCTTCGCGCCGCTCACGACGGATAGCCAACTCAACGAAGCCAATACCGAAGCCGACATTATCGAGGCGGTGTTGGATCAGCTTGGCTGGCAGGGTTTCCGTCTCAAGCAAGTCACCGCCACCAGCACCCGCCGCGAAGACGTGCCGGATTTTCTGCTGTTCCCGGACGAGCAGGCCAAACAATCCGCCCGCGCCGAAAAACGCGAAGACCGGCGCTATTTACACGGTATCGCCATCCTCGAATCAAAACGCTGGATGCGCCCGCTGGATCGCGGCGACGCTACCAACCGTCTTGATCCCGGCACACCTTCCAACCAAATATTGCGCTACCTCTCCAGCGTTGAAGTCGCTTCCGAGCGCGTCGTTCGCTGGGGCATCCTCACCAACGGCGCGGTATGGAGGCTCTATTGGCAAGGCGCGCGTTCGCGTTCCGAGGAATTTTTTGAGCTTGATCTGGCCGCGTTGTTGAATGTGCCGGGCACGGAACCCGACTTGTTCGACATAGACGCGCAGCACGGTCTCAAACTGTTTTTTTGCTTGTTTCATCGTGGCGCGTTTATGCGTCAACCCTGGGACAAGGAGAACCGCAGCTTCCACGAATATGCTTTCAACGAAGCACGCCTTTACGAAGAAAAAGTATCGCAAGATTTGGGTGCGCGCGTGTTTGCCACCATCTTCCCGCAACTCGCTAATGCGCTCGCGGCAGGCGATCCAGAGGCAGATACCGCATCGTCCAACTACTTGGCGGAACTGCGCGAAGCCACGTTGATATTACTATATCGCCTGCTGTTCATTCTTTATGCCGAAGACCGCAATTTGCTGCCCACGCGCGACCCGCGTTACGACGATTACGCACTGCGCAAAATCCGCCTAGACATCGCCAACCGCCGTGATGCGGGCGGCGGGGATGCCTTCAGTGCCAGCGCCAGCCGCTATTGGCAGCACTTAGGTGATTTATTTCGAATCATTTCCGAGGGCGATGCGGCCATCGGTATGCCCGCCTACAACGGCGGTTTGTTTGAAGAAGGCCGCGCACCCTTGCTGACGCGCACACGGGTTCCCGATGATCTTTTCGTGCCCTTGTTTGACGACTTGGCGCGTCGCCCTGATTTATTGCGCGCCTGGATCAACTACCGCGATCTGTCGGTGCAGCATCTCGGTGGCATTTACGAACGCCTGCTCGAATACAGCCTGACATTGGAAGACGGGCGCATCGTTGCTCGCCCCGCCAGCTTCGCACGCAAAACCAGCGGCAGCTATTACACCCACGACGGCCTGGTCAAGCTCATCATCCGTGAAACCGTCGGCCCCTTGATCGCCGAGCGCAAGGCCGCTTTTCAAAACCAGCTTGCCACGTGGCATCTCAAGCGGGAAATCAAGAAAGATGATTTTGAGCGGCTTGACCGCCTCGATCCTGCGGTCAACATTCTTGATCTCAAAATCTGCGACCCAGCGATGGGCAGCGGCCATTTTCTGGTATCGCTGGTGGACTATCTCGCCGACGAAATACTTGAAGCTATCGCCAGTACCGAGCTACAAGTCGCCGCCATGCCCTGGGGGCGCGACACCGCAAATCCGCACCTATCGCCGCTGGTGGCGCGTATCCAAGATATCCGCAAGCGCATCCTCGCCGTCGCGCACAAAAACCATTGGGCGGTGACCGAAGCGCAACTCGACGACCGCCATTTGGTGCGCCGCATGATCTTAAAGCGCGTTATTTTCGGCGTGGACAAAAATCCAATGGCGGTGGAACTCGCCAAAGTTGCGTTATGGCTACACACCTTCACTGTCGGCGCACCATTGTCGTTTCTGGATCATCACTTGCGTTGCGGCGATTCACTGTTTGGTGGAAAAGTGCAGCACATTACCGAAGAACTTGGCAAGCTTAAAACTGGGTTATTCCCGCATGACGACTTGCGACGAGTAGAAGCAGCCCGCCTTACCATGGAAGCCATCGGCAATATCACGGATATTGACATTGCTGAGGCACATCATTCCAAGGCGTTGATGGATACCGCCATCGAAACACTGATGCCATTGCAGCACACACTAGACTTTTTGCAAGCCAAGAATTGGGTAGGCGCACCCGCTAAAAAGGTGGCGGCCACTGCATCGTGGAGAGACTTGTCGCTAGCGAATCAATATCAAAGAGCGTGGTCGCAATTTCTCGCTAAAGAATTTGGTGAAAATTTACTCGAGTCAATAGATTTTCTTGCCAAGCGCAAAGGGAGATTACCCGCCGAACGGGAGCAACAAGCACTAGATACCGTGCGGCACGCGCTTACCAAAGCAGCACAGGAACATTTCCTGCATTGGGAATTGGCCTTCCCCACGGTGTGGCAGCAAGGGCAAGGCGGCTTCGACGCGATCATCGGCAACCCGCCGTGGGACAGGATGAAATTGCAAGAAGTCGAATGGTTTTCCGAACGCAAACCGGAAATCGCCAAAGCCGCGCGCGCCGCCGACCGCAAAAAACTCATCGCGCTACTCGAAAAAAACGCCGACCCGCTGTGGCAAGATTATCTCGCCGCGCAATCGGCGGCAGAAGCCGCCAGCCGCGTGGCGCGCGAGTGCGGCGATTATCCGCTGCTCTCCGGCGGTGACACCAATTTGTATTCGCTGTTTGTCGAACGCGCCGCCGCGCTCATCCACCCGCGTGGCGTGGTCGGACTGTTGTGTCCCTCCGGCATCGCCGCCGACAAAGGCGCGGCGGATTTTTTTCGCACACTCACCGCCCCCTCGCCGCCCGAGCTTGGTGTGGAAGGGGCGCGGCTCGCCGCGCTTTACGATTTTGAAAACAAAAAAACATTTTTTCCGGACGTTCATGCCAGCTTCAAATTCTGTGCGTTGATTTTTGGTGGCGAACAGCGCATCGTTGCCGCCGCGCGCTGCGCCTTTTATTTGCACGAAGTAGAAGAAGCCGCCGACCCCGAACGCGTTCTCAGCCTCACCGCGCAAGATTTCATCGCCGTCAACCCCAACACCGGCTTGGCCCCCATATTCAGAACGCGGCGCGATGCCGAAATCACCACCGCGATTTATCGTCGCCAACCGGTGCTGGTCTTGCGTACCGCTCGTTCCGAATCCACTCTTACCGTTCGTCCTGAGCTTGTCGAAGTAACGAACAAGATCGGCGCGCGGTATGCTGACCCTTCGACAAGCTCAGGGCGAACGGTGTTGAAAAAAGTCTGGCCGCTGCGCTATTGCCGCATGTTCGACATGACCAACGATTCCAATTTGTTCAAACGCCGCGATGAACTGGAAAAAAATGGTTGGTATCCGGTGGGCGGCAACCGCTGGAAAAAAGGCGAGGCGGAAGCGGTGCCGTTGTATGAAGGCAAGATGGTGCAGATGTACGACCACCGCGCCGCCAATGTGGTGATGAACGCCGACAACCTGCATCGCCCGGCGCAGCAAGAAGCCAGCACTGCCGCGCAACACGCCGATGCGAATTTTTGTCCTGCGCCGCAATTTTGGGTAAGCGTTTCCGATGTGCAGCCACAGTACGCCGGGCAGTGGGCGTTGGCATTTAAGGAAATCACCGCGCCGACCAATATGCGCAGCATGATTGCCTGTATTGCGCCCGGTGTTGGATTCGGTAACAAGTTACCGCTCTGGTTGCCGGAAAGTGGCGCAGAGCAAGACTATGCACAGTTTGCGCCACTGCTATTGGCAAATTTCAATTCGTTCGCATTTGATTTTGTAGTGCGTCAGAAACTTCAAGGACAAACACTAAATCTTTTCATCGTCGAACAACTCCCGCTGATCCGCCCCGATCAGTTCGAGCAAAGGCTGGGCAAAACAAAAATCGCCGAATTCGTGCGCGGCGAAGTGCTGCGCCTGTCCTACACCGCCCACGACCTCGCGCCTTTCGCCCGCGACTTGGGCTACGACGGCCAGCCCTTCAAATGGGACGAGAACGACCGCCGCCACCGACTAGCCCGGCTAGACGCGCTGTTCTTCCACCTCTACGGCATAGCCCGCGACGACGCGGCTTACATCCTCGACACCTTCCCCATCGTGCGCGAACATGACGAGAAAGCCTTCAAGTGCTACTTGACCAAGAACCTCGTGCTCGCCTACATGAATGCCATCGCGGCAGGTGATCTTGAAACCATCGTCAGCGTTTGAGTTTTTGCAGGGCTTGCGGGAAGCTTGGAAATTTCTGGTGCCACTTATTCGGCATCAGTTGCCGATTGATTCAGACCCAAGCCTATCTGGCCATCCTCGCGTAACGCGCTCGAATCAAAACCATCCACCAGTTTGATCGCCCTGACGCGCAACACGCCCGCTTTCTTCAACCTTTCACAGTATTTGTAAAGGGTTTTCGCATCTTCCGTCAGGATGAAGGGAATGGACTCATGCGCAGCTTGCGCTATCAGTTTTATGTCATCTCGCGCCACAGCGCGGTCATCGCCGCTGTCGCGGTCAAGTGCGTTCCACAAGCGTGCGGATTCTATGGAATGCGGGATATTGAAAGGGATGGGGCGGAAGTTTTTTAGCGGAAGATCGGTAATCGGCTGCCCGATGGCAATCTCGGCAGCGACGATAGCCGAAAAATACATGGGTGACTGTTGTTCCAACATCAAGCGGTAATACTGCGCCGCGATGGAATGATGAAGACGATTTTTGTCAACCAGTGAAATCAGAAAACTGGTATCCAGTAACACGGCAGCGGTCATCCCTTGCCCCCACGCAATGTTTCCACCCAAGCCGCAGAATCCTGCACATCTGCCCATGCCTGCGTCCCTCGCTCCACCATGCGCTTAAACTCATCTTCGTCATAAGCCGGATGATGGTGCTCGAATGCCAATAGCCGCAAATTACGCAAGTCTCCGGTGCCCAGGTTTTCTTCCGCCGTCACATGCAGCAAAGCCATGCGGTACACCAAGTTGCGCTCTTCCTGCTTGATTAAATTCTGGCTGGACTCAACTATCAGGGTCTTTCCATTTTCTAATTTGAGATGGACATTGGGTTTTGTATTGCCACCCATGTCCAAAATCGTTCCGTGTACATATTTCTCGACACTCACCCAAGCCTCTTCTACCCTGCGGTAATCGGATGCAGAATTGACCGAGAAGCCCACTTGCGCGTCACGATCCGCAACTGAATAAAGTCGATGCGGATTCTGTCGGGCATTTGCCTGCCAGCGCTCTACAACCGCAGCGCGCTTAGCATCAATTAAGCTCAGTGAATCTGGTGACTTTAAGTGCTCCAAGTCAGCCCACAAAGTTGTTGCGACAAGCAAACCGGCGGAAGCCCTCAGCTTCAGCGAACCGTCTTCTACTGAGACCATTATCTGTGCTGGATCAACATCACGTCCCGAACCGCGTAGAAACTCACTCACGTCTTTCGGAAATTCAACAAGCAATGATAAAGGCACGTGTTTTGACCCGACCTCCACGTCGTTGATGCGGTCTTTAACAGAAAAACTGAGTTCGTTGATCGGTTTCATTGTGGTTGTGAAACGTCAGTGGCTGCGCATATTTTATGCTGATACGAGCGGGGTGTCAGTAAGTATCCCTGTCGCCAGCTTACGAAAGTCTATGCTACGCCAATTATGAAAAAAAGGCAGGAAAGAAGATTGGGGTCAGAAAGAAGATTGGGGTCAGGTCTTGAAATCACACTTTTCCTAGGTGAATTCACATTGCAACCGCACTGTTATACCCAGTTTTCAATTTTTAATTTCTCAACGCGCCCGAATTCCTTCTCGTTATTGGTCACCAGCACCAGACTAAGACTCAGGGCGTGTGCGGCAATGAGCATATCCAGTGGACCGATGGTTTTGCCCTGCGCTTGCAGTGCTGCGCGGATTTCGCCGTAGGCCATGGCCGCATTGAGGTCGTAGTCGGCGATTTGTAGCGGCAACAAAAATGCTTCCAGCGCCGTGCGGTTTTTGATCGAGCCGCTTTTCGCCACGCCGAACGCCAGTTCCGATGCGGTGATGCTCGATATGCCGATGTCGCCAACCGCGTGCCGCTCGAAACGGGCAAGCACTTTTTTCGGTCGCTGGTTGATGAGATAAATGCAAATGTTGGTGTCAAGCAAGTATTTCATTTCAAAAGGGCGGGGCGTTTTTGTTGCGCCTTGGGTTGCTCGCGCTTTAGTTTAAAACCCGGCTCAAATTGGTCGAGGCTTTGGAACAGCGTCTCCCAAGAATGTTTCCGCGGCAACAATACCACCGCCTCGCCGACGCGCTTTATCAATACGTCCGCGCCCTCAAAACGAAATTCTTTGGGCAAGCGCACGGCTTGGCTGCGGCCATTTTGGAAGAGTTTTGCGGTATCCACGATGCCTCCTGATAATGGTAGTCATCAATAGTATATATCAAAATCCGTTTGCGGGAGTCGCGGTGATGGGTTGCACCACAAGGGTAGTCCGACTTTCTATGCGCTAAAGCGCATGAAAACGAGGCTGGAGGCCGAAGTTTCGAGGAACGGCCAAGATCGAATCCGCGCAGCGAAGTCTATCCTGCGGGATCAAATTATTTTCCAAGCGACTGTCTCTCCCGCACGCAGCGGGATCAATTTCTCTCCGGCAAAATCGAGTTGCGCGGGGACTGCCCAATTTTCTTTTACCAGCGTGATGCGTTCTTGGTTGCGCGGCAGCTTGTAAAAATCCGCGCCGAAAAAACTGGCGAAGGCTTCCAGCTTATCGAGGGCATTGGCTTGCTCGAAAGCTTCGGTGTATAGCTCGATGGCGGCGTGGGCGGTGTAGATGCCGGCGCAGCCACAATCCGATTCTTTTGATTTTTGGCTGTGCGGCGCGCTGTCTGTGCCGAGAAAGAATTTGGGGTTGCCGCTGGTGGCGGCTTCAACTAGGGCGCGTCTGTGGATTTCGCGTTTTAACACCGGCAGGCAGTAGTGGTGCGGTCGCAAGCCTCCCTGAAACAGGGCGTTGCGGTTGAGCAGCAGGTGGTGTGCGGTGAGGGTAGCGGCGACGTTGCTGGAAGCAGCATACACAAAATCGGCAGCGTCTTTAGTCGTAATGTGTTCGAACACGATACGTAAGCTTGGGAAACGCTGTGTCAGCGGCTGCAACACGCGCTCGATAAAAATTTTCTCTCTATCGAAAACATCTGCGTCGGCATCGGTGACTTCGCCGTGTAGCAGCAGCGGCATCCCGATCTCCTCCATTTTCGCCAGCACCGCCCCGCACTTGGCGAGATCGGTCACGCCCTGATCAGAATTTGTGGTGGCTCCGGCGGGATAGTATTTAACCGCGTGGACGATGCCGCTATTTTTGGCTTTGACAATTTCGGCGGGGGCGGTGTTGTCGGTGAGATAGAGCGTCATCAGCGGCTCGAATGCCGATGCGGCGGGTAGCGCTTGCAGGATGCGCTGGCGATAGGCTTGCGCCAATACGGTGGTGGTCACAGGCGGCTTCAAGTTCGGCATGACGATGGCGCGGGCGAAGCGGCGCGCGGTGTCGGGCAGGACGGCGGCTATATGCGCGTTGTCGCGCAGGTGCAGGTGCCAGTCGTCGGGGCGGGTGAGGGTCAATTGGCGCATGTTATTTTTCCTGAAATGTCCATGCTGGATAAGTTAGCGTTTTTGTAGGGCAGATTATGGGCACAGCCCGGCATCCTGTGGAGAACGCAGCGGAATCCGCCAGAAGTAATACATGAGAAATGTCCCGTTCGGCGGATTACGCTGCGCTCATCCGCCCTACTGTTTTTTCAGCGACAGCGCCAGATCATACAATGCGTTTTTGTTTTCGCCGCTGATTTCGGCGGCGAGTTTTACGGCTTGTTTGAGCGGCAATTCCGCCAACAGGGATTTTAAGGCATGTTGCGCCGGGTCGCTGATGGCATTGCTGGGTGGGGTTTCTGCGCCCGATAGCAGCAGCACGAATTCGCCTTTTTGCCGGTTGGCATCGGCTTGCAGCCACGCCAGCGCGTCGCCCAAGGGGCAGGTGTAAATCGCCTCGAACAGCTTGGTGAGTTCGCGGGCAACTGTTATCTGCCGCTCGCTGCCAAGCACCGCGTGCAAATCGGTGACACACTCGATAATGCGGTGCGGTGCTTCGTAGAACACCAGTGTCGCGGCAAGTGTTTTCAAGCTCGTCAACTCGCGCTGCCGCGCCGCCGATTTTGCGGGCAAGAATCCATAAAACAAAAAATGCGGCGCGGCGACACCCGCTGCAGACAAAGCGCAGATCGCCGCGTTCGCGCCAGGAATCGGTATCACCTTATAACCCTGCTCGCGCACCCCTTGCACCACCACCGCGCCGGGATCAGAAATCCCCGGTGTACCCGCGTCGGTTACCAGCGCGACCGACTTTCCTTCCGCCAGCAAGCCGATAATTTTTGTCGCTGCGCCACGTTCGTTGTGCTGGTGAACTGCCAGTAATTTTGTATGGATGCCGTGGTGCGCAAGCAAATGTCCGCTGGTGCGCGTGTCTTCGGCGGCCACCACATCCACGCCGGACAGAACCTCCAGCGCGCGCAAACTGATGTCACGCAGGTTCCCTATAGGCGTGGCAACGACATATAATGCGCTCTTTTGTAATGTGTTCTGGCGATGCGACATTTTTTGAGTCATTCCCTGGCGTTGTTGGTTGTGCTGCTGGGCGCACTATACGGCAGCCCTGCCGCATTTTCCACCGATTCTGGGCCGTATTCAAACGAATACTGCGTTGTCGGTTCTTGCCGTAATATTGCTACTGTCTGCGAACCTCCGCCTTGTCTTAGTTTGAATACGGCCCAGAATCATATAACCCAAAATCAAACGGCACCTCAACCAAACAACCCGCCAAGCAACCCGCCGTCCGCTCTGCCTGTCAGGCATATCGCGCTGTTGTTGCCTTTGCAAACTCCCGCCTTTGCGCGCCACGCAGAAGCCTTGCGACAAGGTTTTATGGCGGCAAGCGCGCACCCCTCCGCGCAAAAAAACGCGCTGCCGATCAAACTCTACCCCACTACCGCCGATGCGCTGGAAGTGTTGACGGCCTACCAGCAGGCGCTGACGGGCGGCGCGGTGATGGTGGTGGGGCCGCTGACCCGCGACGCGGTGGCCGCGCTCGCGGCCAGCAGCCTTGTCAAGATGCCGACGCTGGCGTTGAACACACTCGACGACGACCGTATGGTGATCGCCCCGCAGCTTTATTTTTTTGGTTTGCAAACAGAAAACGAAGCGCGTTTCGCCGCGCGCTTGGCCGGCAACGAAAGCCGTCGTCACGCTGTGATTATCAACGATGGCGGCGCGTTGTCGAAGCGTCTGCAAGCCGCGTTTACCGATGAGTGGTTAAAATCCTCGGCGGCTTCAGCCAAGTCTGTGCCGCTGGGCGGCGACGCGATGGAACTGGTAAAACTTCGCAAACTCGGCGGCGGCGAGGACACGCTTTTTTTTCTCGCGCTCGATGAAAAAAAAGCGCGCATTGCGCGACCTTATCTCGACCCCGCTGCGCCGGTCTACGCGACTTCGCAAGTGTTTGGTGCCGATGCCAATAACAGCTTGCTCAACCACGATCTCGAAGGGGTGCGTTTTGCCGACATGCCCTGGCTGTTGCAACCCGACCACGCCGCCGTGATGATCTATCCGCGCACCACGCCGCCGCTCGGCGCGGATATGGAGCGGCTCTACGCATTGGGGATCGACGCATTTCGCCTGGCCGAACAAATCCGCGCGGCGGGGAGCGATCCTTTGAATCTCGACGGGGTCAGCGGCCGCATACGCTGGGTGGCATCGCGCCAATTATTTTTGCGCGAACCGGTCGCCGCGACGTTTCGCAACGGCGAAGTGAGCGTCGCGCCATGAACGGAAAAGAAGCCGAGCAAGCTGCCGCCGATTTTCTGACATCGCGGGGTTTGACGCTCACCGACAAAAACTATCGCTGCCGCTTCGGCGAAATCGACCTCGTCATGCGCGACGGCAAAGTGCTGGTGTTCGTCGAAGTGCGGATGCGCGCCAGCGAGAAATTCGGCGGCGCGGCGGCGAGCATCACTGCGGGCAAGCAGGCCAAGCTGATCCGCACCGCGCAACATTATTTGGCCGACCTGAAAACTGCGCCCGCCTGCCGCTTCGACGCGGTGCTGTTGAGCGGCGCGAAAGGCGACAAGATTGAGTGGATTAAAAATGCATTTGGGGAGTGAGCCAAAGAAATTTCGGCCACGGATTAACACGGATTTTCACGGATAAAATCGAAAACCAAGAGTGGTGGGCATTAAAGATTTTGACTTTATCCGTGTTAATCCGTGTCAATCCGTGGCTAAAAGCTTTCCTCACATCAATACCAAAGTGCTGTTTTACGGTAAGATTGTGGGAAGGTGAAGGGTGAAGGGTTTGCGGGCGTTCGCAAGATTCTCAAATCGGAAAATTAATTTATGGATTTAGAAAACCGTATCAGCCAGCATTTTTCGGAAAGCGCGCACATCAAGCTGCAAACCATGGACAGCCTCGCGCCGCCGATCGCGCTGGCGGCGGAGCGCATGGCGCAATGCCTGATGAACGACGGCAAAATTCTGGCGTGCGGCAACGGCGGGTCGGCGGCGGACGCGCAGCATTTCGCGGCGGAACTGTTGAACCGCTTTGAGGTGGAGCGCCCGCCGCTGGCGGCGATCGCGCTCACTACCGACACCTCCACGCTCACCTCGATCGCCAACGATTATGATTTTTCGCAGGTGTTCGCCAAGCAGGTGCGCGGCCTGGGTCAGGCGCGCGACGTGCTACTGGCGATTTCCACCAGCGGCAATTCGGCCAATGTGATTGCGGCGATCAACGTCGCGCACGAAATCGGCATGAGCGTGGTGGGCTTGACCGGACGTTCCGGCGGAAAAATAGCGGAGCTGTTATCCGGGGGCGATGTGCATATCTGCGTGCCTGCCGACAGCACCGCGCGCATCCAGGAAGTGCATTTGCTGACGCTGCATTGCCTGTGCGACGGCATCGATTGTTTGTTGGGATTTGTTAACGACATGTAGATCGGGCCGTAGGTCGGGCCGTAGGTCGGGCTTCAGCCCGACAACGGTGGAACGTCGGGCTGAAGCCCGACCTACGAGCCTCGGTGATGTTTCCATCGATATTTCAAATAAGGAGAAATACATGAACATACGCAATTTGAGCATGATGGCTTTGCTTTTCCCCCTGCTCGCCGGCTGTTTCCCACTGGTGGCCACCGGGGTCGGCGCGGGCGTGGCGATGATCGAGGACAGGCGCTCGACCGGCGCTTATGTCGACGATCAAAGCATCGAATTGAAAGCCGGGGGACGCATCAGCGAAAAGCTCAAAGACGAGGTGCACATCAACGTCACCAGCTTCAACCGCAACGTGCTGCTCACCGGTGAAGCACCGAGCGAAAAACATAAGGCAGATGCAGAAAGACTGGTGATGAGCGTGCCCAACGTGCGCAGCATCAGCAACGAAATCGCCATCGCCGGTGCCAGTTCTCTGGGGTCGCGCAGCAACGACGCGCTGCTCACTTCCAAAGTCAAAGGGCGGTTTTTTGATGCCGGAAAATTTTACGCCAACCACGTCAAAGTGGTCACCGAAAACGGCGTGGTGTATTTGATCGGCCTGGTCAAACAGAAAGAAGCCGAAGATGCCAAGGTCATCGCCAGCTCGACCGGCGGCGTACAAAAAGTGGTGACGGTGTTCGAGTATCTCGATTGATGTGATGCAAGCAAATTTTGAACACAAACTGTGCGACCCCGCAGACTTCGCGGCACGCGCCGCCGCCCTGCCCCAACCCGTAGTATTCACCAACGGTTGCTTCGATATTCTGCATCGCGGCCACGTCACCTACCTGGCCGAAGCCCGCGCCCTGGGCGCGAGCCTCATCGTTGCGGCCAACAGCGATGCCTCGGTAAAGCGTTTGGACAAAGGCGAGAATAGACCCATCAACCCCTTGGCCGACCGCATGGCGGTGCTGGCCGCGCTCGAATC
>Ga0209824_10001144_pt1 | contig 15430 bp, 9 predicted proteins | sample VDWuncwatermetaG_FD_184124 | JGI IMG/M metagenome (GOLD analysis project Ga0209824, IMG submission 184124) | Wastewater microbial communities from Netherlands to study Microbial Dark Matter (Phase II) - VDW unchlorinated drinking water (SPAdes)... ... | reverse complement strand
TTTGCATAGTTACAAAGACCAAGTTATTTTTGAACGGGATGAAATTTTGACGGGCGGCGGCACGCCGTATCACGTCTTTACGCCCTACAAAAACGCTTGGTTGAAAAAAGTAAATGCGTTTTATTTGCGCGCCTATCCGACTGAAAAATACTTTGCTACGTTGGCAAAATTTAGCGCGCCCGCTTTGCCTAGTTTGGCGCAGCTAGGCTTTACTAAAACCAACCTCACCGAACTCAAAATTCCGTGCGGCATGGCGGGTGCAGAAACACTGCTAGCCGACTTTAGCGAACGCATCGCCCACTACGACGAGGCGCGTAATTTTCCTGCGGTGAAGGGCGTGTCGTATCTATCCACGCATATTCGTTTTGGCACGATTTCCATCCGCGCCCTCGCACGCCACGCCATGCACGCCAAGGGTTCTGGCGCGGCAGTGTGGCTGTCAGAATTAGTCTGGCGCGACTTTTATCAGATGTTGTTACAGCACCATCCTGAGGTGATTGGTCACGCGTTTAAGCCGCAATTTGAGCACTTAAAATTCAACCAAAATCGCGATTGGTTTACGGCTTGGTGCAACGGCGCAACAGGCTATCCGCTGGTGGATGCGGGAATGCGCCAGCTCAATCAGACTGGCTTTATGCACAATCGTTTGCGCATGGTCGTTGCGTCGTTTTTGGTGAAAAATTTGCAGCTCGATTGGCGCTGGGGCGAAGCCTATTTCGCCGAGCATTTGAACGATTTTGATTTGGCGGCGAATAATGGCGGCTGGCAATGGGCGGCTTCGACGGGCTGCGATGCGCAGCCGTGGTTTAGGATTTTTAATCCGATTACGCAATCGGAAAAGTTTGATGCCTCCGGCAAATTTATTCGTCGCTATGTGCCCGAACTCGCCACCTGTCCCGACAAATATATCCACGCGCCTTGGACGTTGCCGCCGCAAGAACAGCGCGCCCGCCAGCTCATTATTGGCACGCACTATCCAGCTCCCATCGTCGATCACGCCGTCGCGCGCGAAAAAACCTTAGCGATGTTTAAGGCGGTGACAGATAACAGCAAAGGATTGTCCACAAAAAGTACGAACTAAAAACAAAAAGAGCAAATCAAGGAAGCGATTCCTTGATTTGCTCTTTTTGCTTGTGTTGTTACTTTTCGTGTCTTTGCGAGTTTTCGCCTTTATTTACCCGCCACAAACGCTTTGATTCTTGCCAGCAAATCATCTTCTTGATACGGCTTGCCGAGGTAGGCATTTACACCCAGCTGCAGCGCATGTTCACGGTGTTTATCGGCGGTACGCGAGGTAATCATAACGATAGGAATGTCCTTGGTGGCACTGGCGCGGCGCACTTCTTTGGTTAATTCAAAGCCATCCATACGCGGCATTTCTACGTCCACCAACATCACGGCGGGTTTGATGTCGCGCAACTGTTCCAAGGCATCTACGCCATCTTTAGCGGTGACCACTTCGTAGCCTGAACGGGTCAATAAGCGCGTGGTGATTTTGCGTACCGTGAGCGAATCATCGACCACCATAATGAGTGGATTATTGCTGACAATCACGGCGGCACTTGGCTTGGCTGCTTGCTTGATGTTGCGCCGTTGCATTTGCAGCGGATTCAAAATCAACACCACTGAACCATCGCCGCGCACCGTTGCCCCAGCGATTCCCGCTAAACGTGACAACTGCGGGCCGATATTTTTAACCACCGCTTCTTGATTGCCGAGCAGTTCATCCACATGCAAAGCCATCAGGCTGGCACCGCTTTTCAATAACAGCACGGTGTTACGCGCTTGCGTGATCGCTGCGGCAGGGTGTTCGTCCAACAGGGCAGGCAAGTATTGCAAAGGATAAGTGATGCCTTGCCAGTCCACTTGATTGGCTTGGTATAAGGCTTGCATGTCGGCGGCTTTCACTTGACTCACTTGTGCCACCATCGCCGCAGGAATGGCGTAGGTTGATTCATTGCAACGCACCATCAACACTTGTGTCACCGCCAAAGTGAGCGGTAAATGAATAGTGAATTGCGTGCCTTTACCCGTATTCGATGACACGTCGATACGGCCGCCTAAGGCTGCGATTTCGCTGCGCACCACGTCCATGCCAATACCGCGTCCCGCAATTTCACTGATTTCGTTGGCGGTTGTTACACCCGGCGCAAAAATTAACTGGGTGAGTTCGGTTTCGCTGCTGTTGTCATCGGAGGCGAGCAAGCCTTTGCTGATGGCTTTGGCGCGTAGGGCGGGGAAATCTAGCCCTGTGCCGTCGTCACTTAAAGTAAACACCACTTCGTTATTTTCTTGGCTGACCACCAAACGAATATCCCCGAATGGAACTTTGCCTGCTTGCTCGCGTTGGGCTTCACTTTCCAAGCCATGCGCAATGGCGTTACGCAGCAAATGCTCAAATGGCGCAGTCATTTTTTCCAACACGCTGCGGTCGATTTCAACGCCCGTACCAATCAAATCCAAGTTGGCGCGTTTGCCTAATTGCTTACTAGTCTGACGCACGATGCGATACAGCCGATCGTTGATGCTGTTAAACGGCACCATGCGAATGTTCATCAAACTTTGTTGCAGCTCGCGATTTAAGCGCGCTTGCGATGACATCGCCGCTTGTGTTTCGTCTAGGTTTTTGAGCAGCGCGTGTTGTACGGTCTGCACGTCATGTACGCTTTCGTTTAAGAAACGTGTCAGTTCTTGCAAACGGGTGAAGCGGTCAAATTCAAGTGGATCAAATTGCTCGGCACTGTCATGCGCCAAACTGACGCGCGCCTGCATTTGCGACTCAGCCTGAATCTCCACTTCGCGCACTTGTTTACGCAGTCGCGTGACGCTGTTAGTCAGTTCCAATAAGCCATCTTTGAACGCGCGTAGTTCAGCTTCCATGCGTGAACGTGCCACGCTAATTTCGCTGGCTTCGTTGACCATACGGTCCAATACGTCGGCGCGCACGCGCAACATATTGGCGCGCATGGCTCGTTCCGCGCCAATTTCGAGGCTAGCTTGCGCACTTAATACAGGTGCATCACTGCTACGCAAGCCTTGTGGCATCGCACGTTCCGCAGCAACAGCGGGTTTGCCCGTGCGTAATTCTTCGAGCAGCGCGCTGATGAAATCGTAATCGTGTTCGAGTTGATCCCAATAATTGGCATCGTGCTTGAGACCGCCCGCGACCAAAATTTTGTCTTCCATTTTGTGCGCGACATCACCAACGCGCATCGCCCCCGCCATGCGAGCACTACCTTTGGTGGTATGCAGCAAACGGTTGAGTAGATGGAGCGGTTCAGTATCGTTAGGTTGGGCGCGCAAATGGCGTAAAGCATCACCGATTTTGGGGATAAGTTCGTCGGCTTCTTCCAAGAAAATCGGCAGTAATTGCGCGTCGATTTCATCATGCACTTGTGGCTCATCCTCTTCGCTAGTGGCAGCGACGACAGGGCTGATGATGCTGGCTGGGATTAAGACGTTTTTGAGCTTTTCTTTATCTTGGTGCAATGCTTGCACCAAGTCGGTCGCAGCATCGGGATAGTGTTGCGCACTCACTTGCGCCATCATCTGCGCCAGTTTTTCAATGCTGTTTTCTAGCAAGGTAAATTGTGTCGGTATCAAATCAAACGCATGTTCAATACGCATTAGCAACCAGCCTTCCAAAGCAGCGGCTAATTCGACAACGGGAGCAAAGCCCATAGCGCGATTCACGCCTACGATGGTGTGTGCGGCACGCATAAAGTCGTACTCAATATGCGCGACCTCCAGCTCACGCAACGCACTGAGTTGCATGCGTAAATTCGCTACGTTTTGTTTGGATTCTTCAGTGCCGATGGCAAATAAAGTAGGCGATAGGCTGAGCGTGCCAATCTGGATATTGTCAGGCTCGCTAGGCTCGTCAGCCACAACCTCGGCGGAGCTTGCCTGTGCGAGTGTGGGTGTAGCCGCGCTGTGCTGCTCAAGCGCAACTTCGCTACTGATTAAATCGAGTGAGACCGCGCTTAATGGCGACTCAACCGCAGCGACCAACTTGGCTTCTTGCCAAGTTCCCTGCTCAATTTGTGCGGCTAAGGCATTGAGTTGCGCTGCTTGTATATGCGCCGCACCATGTTGCTTGATGCTGGCAATCCATAATCCAAACTGACTAATTGCCAAGTCAACCATTTGGCAGACACCTGCGGTTGGCGGGTGTTCTTGTTTGAGCCAAGCATTCATGGCGCGTTCGACATTCCATGCCACTTCGCCGAGCTTGCTCAAACCCACCATGCGGCCACTGCCTTTTAGGGTGTGGAAGCTGCGACGGATATTGACAAAGTTGGCATGGTCGTGAGGCTGCGCTTGTGCCATTGTCAGATAGGCTTGCAAATTGCTCAGCACTTCGCTGGCTTCTTCCAAGAAAATTTCGAGGATTTCTAGCTCCAAATTATCGCTGGTCTGCACTTCCTCCGCCTCCCCCGCTGCACTGAGTGCGGTAGGCGCGGCAGCGTCGGTCGTCGCGATACTCAATTCCAGCAGCGCATCAGGCTGTGCCGCTGGGTTGTCAACAGACGCGAATATCTCGTTAGCGACAGTAGCGACTTCATCTGCGTGACTGGCAGGACTTTCCCAATTGAGCGAACTGTCAGTTAACGCGCTAGGGCTGACTGACACTGCCGCATCGGGGCTAGCAATAGCAACATTGAGCAGCACGGGTGCGTGCGGATTTTCGATTTGTGCGGCGCATTGATTGAGCTTGTCGGCGGCGATACTGGCACGCCCTGTTTTTTGTAGGCTGTTAATCCATGCTCCAAACTGAACTATCGCTTTATCGATGAGGGCAATTAAAGCGGGGCTAATCGGCTGCTCTTGTTTGAGCCAAGCATTCATAGCACGCTCAACATTCCACGCCACGTCGCCCAAGTCAGTCAGACCGACCATGCGACCGCTGCCTTTGAGGGTATGAAAGCCGCGACGAATGGTAACCACATAACTTTGCATATCGGGATGCAGTTGGCTGAGCTCTAAATTTTCTTGCACGATGCCCAAAACTTCGTGCGCTTCTTCCAAGAAAATTTCTAACAGCTCGGCATCTTCAGTCTTGTTACTAGGCACCGCGATGGTTTGGGCATTGCCCGCTTTAACCAGCGCAACGGTGTTGGGTAACAACACACTTTGCGCGCGCAAGCCTTGTGTGGCAGCAATCAGCGCGTCTTGCAGTGCGCGACAGGCTTGATTATCGGCGAGCACTTGGCAGTAGCTGTCCAAGGTGCTCACGGCTGTCGCTAAAGCACGACTTTCAGGCAAGCTCAATAACGGGGTGTGATGCGACAGCGTGTCCACGGCAGTGTGTAAATCGCGCGCTAATTGGCAGGCATCGGGGCGTGCGAGGACTTCTAATGCCCCGGCTACTTGCGCTAACAGCGCGGGTAGTTTGGCGAGTCCATCGCGTTGCTCGGCATCTTCAAACAAAGCGGTCAGCACGCTTTCAACTTGGCGCAAATTTTCGCCCAAGGTTTTGGTTAGCGGGGCGAGTGCGTCGCGACTGCTGCTATGACTAGACAGCTCGGCAAAACGTAACAACTTGGCTTCGGCTAGATAGTTGCCTTGTGCAGCGGCTTGCATATCGTCGCTTAGCAACATCGCTTGTTCCGCAAAGCCGCCATCCAGTCTGCGATAGTCGCGCACCGCGCGCTGCAAGCCCAACATCGCCAATGCCAAACTTAATGCCAGCAAGGATTGCGAGTCATCCGCCTTGTATTGCTTAGCCAATGCCGCTAAGTCATTGGCGAGCGTTTTAATCGCGCCATCATTGAGTAGTTGGCAATACTGCGCAATCAAAGTGGTTTGCGCTTGATAGGCGATGAGTGCTGTCGCATCGCCTTGGTGTGCGTGTTCTAAACTTTCTTCGGCTTCGCCCAGTTGTTCGCTAATCACCAGCAAACGTTTATTGAGCTGAGACGGGGCGAGGCTATTTGGGGCGGGTAAATAACGGTCTAAGTCGTAAGCCGTTTTGATGTCGCGACTGCCATTTTCGGCGCGACCAATGACATACAACATTTGATTGATTTCTGGATGAGTTTCGACTGGGCGCGCTTCAATTAAAGCGCGTGCTTGCAAGTCGAGACGTGATAACAGGCGCGCCACATTCAAGCTGTCGCCTTGCTCGCCCGCGCTGACGCAAGCCAAAAATTCTTCCGCCACCCACCAATAAGCGCGCGTCAAATCGGCGGGGATGGCGGCACGAATGCTGCGCACGGATTGCTGCATTTGTTGCAGCGCGGCAGGCGCGTCGAGTTGGCGCAGATAGCGCAGTAAGGCTTGCTGGTATTGACTACGCGCAGCTTTCAGTTGTGTCACAGCGTCGCTGCACGCGGCGGTGTTCAGCACACTTTCAGGCAGCTTGATGTCAAGGTCGGGAAAAAATAAATCCTCATCAAACGACATTTCCAAACCACGCAAATGCTGTAATTTTTCGTAATCAGGAAAGAGCCGCAAGCTGGCGTTATCGGCACCTTGTTCAAGCTCGTTTAGATAATCACTAAAGTTTTGCAGCGCGGCACTGAAGGTTTCGCTATGCAGTACCGTGGCTTGTGCAGGACGCAGGGCAAGTTCGATCAAGCCTTGTTCTAACTCGTTACAAAACGCCGCCAAGCCAGGCATCGCAACCATTTGACACGCGCCCGCAATACGTTTGGTTTCGGCGATGACAATTTGTATCGGCGCAATTTGCGCGCCAGGTCGCGCGAAAAATATCGCTAATTGCGCATGAATGACGGCGAGAGCCGCCTCAATGCCAGGCTTGACCACCGCAAGCGCGGCTTGATGTTGAGCGTTATTCATTTCCTGAGTCCAGTTGGGTTACTCGACCTTAAAGCCTGCGACGGACGCGCTCAACTCACTTGCCAAGCCATTTAATTGAGCGACTGACAAAGCGGTTTGGCGGGTACCTTCGGTGGTTTGCCCAGTGATGGTCAAAATGTCACGCATACTGCTAGACACCTCGCCCACCATGTCGGTTTGTACTTGAGTGGTGACCGAAATACTGTTAATCAAGGCGGCGAGTTCTTTAGAAACTTGTTGAATTTCTTGCAGCGATTGTCCCGCCGCATCTGCCAACTTCGCGCCATCGACCACCCCGATGGTGGATTTTTCCATCGCCGCCACCGCATCGTAAGTATCGCTTTGAATGGTTTTAACCAGCGCACCAATCTGCTTGGTCGCCTCGGCTGAACGTTCCGCCAAGCGCTGAACTTCTTCCGCCACCACCGAGAAGCCTCGTCCTGCTTCGCCCGCTGAGGCCGCCTGAATCGCCGCGTTCAACGCCAACACGTTGGTTTGTTCGGTAATGTCGGAAATCAAATCCACGATTTCACCAATTTCTTGTGAGCTTTCACCCAGTCGTTTAATTCGTTTCGCGGTTTCTTGAATCTGTTCGCGAATCCCGTCCATACCTGCAATCGCGTTACGCACTGCCAGCGCGCCTTGTTCGGAAGCTGCCAAGGTTTGGTTACCCACCTTGGTGGCTTTGGTCGCGGAGCTATCAACCTCTTGAATCGACTTCGCCATCAGTTGTACCGCTTCTTCGGTATCTTGAATCTCGTGCGCTTGTTTTTGCCCCGCCAACAACAAGTCTTTAGAAATGTTATCCGCTTTTTGTGTGGCATGACCCATCTTCAACGCCGCGTTGGTAATCCCCTGCACCAGCTTGCGCAATTCCTCGGCGGTGTAGTTCACCGAGTCCGCAATCGCACCAGTAATTTGTTCAGACACCGTTGCCTTAACAGTCAAATCACCATCCGCCAAATCGCTCAACTCATTCATCAACAACAGAATCGCGTTTTGGTTGGTCTGGTTAATGTTGCGTTCGCGTGCAGCGGCATGTTTCACGTCGGCGAAATACACCCGCACCAACAGCGTCAGCAATAGCACCGTCAACAACGCAAACACAATCGCCGCAATCCCCAAGCCCTTAGTTACCAAACTGGCTTGATACAATCTACGCATTTCCTGGCTTTGCTTAATCAGTTTATTACTGTTCTCTTCCAATTTGACCAGCGCGGTTTTGGCTTCCACCAAGCGGCGTGATTGACCGACCAAGGTTTCCACCGCGCTGCGATAAGGCTCAAATAATTCGGTAGCGCGTTGCACGGTTGGGTCGCTAGCGGGCATCGCGTACAACGCCGCTTCCGCCGCGTAAGTATCCATACCGAGTTGCGCCATTTGTTCCAAGCTCAGGCTCGAACCCAACAAATAGGCAGCATCACGGGAAATTTGCACCACAGATAATTGGAAGGTGGTGGACAAATCGCGGTTCACGCTGTTGCGTAATTGCTCTTGCAGACCACGGAACTCGGTATCGCCCAAGCTAATCGCCTCAATCGAGCGCGAGAGCGTCACCAACGCGCCGCGCCCTTCACCAATCAATATCGCATCTTTATTTAGCTTATTGGCGTTAATAAGTGCCGCATCCAAAACGGCACGCGGACGACCAAAAGTCCCCGCCATGCTGCCTTTACCTTTATCCAGCGTCGCCAAATCTTCAGTCAAGCTAATGCGTGCCGCCTCCAGATTATCAAACGCTGCGCTCTCACCCGTCACCGCAATTTTGGCAGAGGTAATCAGCCGTTCGGTAAGCAACTCCACGTTGGTCGCAATCAGCGCGTATTCAGTAGTACGGTTTGCGCCTCGGTTGGCATAAAACCCTGTAATCAAGGTAATCACTAAGCAGACAAACAGCGCGGCCGCCAACAGTTTTAATTCTTTCGTGCCTGGTAAGGCGCGAAATAACGGGATACCATCGCTTAGTTTTTTTAGTTTTTTACTCAGTGCCTTGTTTGCCATTACTGCTCTCCCTTAGTCGCGTATTGCGACGCGCTACTTTATAAAATATCGGCTATACGCCGATTTGTAAAAATTCGTTTTGTTGTAGCAAACCCACCACATCGAGCTTGCGCCAGACTACTTTTTGTTCGTCGAGATAGTGATCTTGCTCGACCGTAAAGCTCTGTAAGTCGCGTAAGCCCAGTACGTTATCCACTAGCAACGCGGCATTAAAACCAAATCGCTCGGCGACTAACAGTAAGCGATTTTCATTGCTGCCCGATGCCCTGCCCAGCTTGAGATAGGCGGCAATATCGCTAATGCAATACAGCACCCCGCGCACATTGGCCATGCCCATCACCCATGGCTGACTGAGTGGAATGGGGGTTGCGACTGAGCGTTCTAGCACTTCACTGATGTCCGCCATCGCCAACAAATAACGCTGCCCAGCAATCATCACACCTAGGGTCGAGATTTGTTGTTGCGCGGTCGCGCTACTGGTGATGCGCGCGGTTAGAGCTTGCTGAAACTCACGCAGATTGATGCGGTTTGCCATAGCGTGAAAGGCTTATGCCAGCGCGGCAATTTTGCCGAGCAAGTCCGCGCCGTTGACCGGCTTGGTAACGTAATCTTTTGCGCCTTGACGCAAGCCCCACACTTTGTCGGTTTCTTGATCTTTAGTGGTGCAAAGAATCACGGGAATATGCGCGGTAACAGAATCTTTGGTAATGGCTCGCGTGGCTTGAAAGCCATTCAAACCTGGCATCACCACGTCCATCACGATTAAGTCGGGCAGCTGCAATTTAGATTGCACCACGGCGTTTTCACCATCCTCAACCAAGATAACTTGGAAGCCTGCCTTAGTTAAAATTTCACCGATTAAGTGACGTTCAGTTGCCGAGTCGTCCACCAACATTATTTTCTTAATAGCCATAGTTCATTTCCTCTTTACGGGTGTGCATCAGCACGGTTTCGACAATGTTTTTTTTGTTAAATGGTTTGATGAGGTATTGATCTGACCCCACCAATTTGCCGCGTGCGCGGTCAAACAAGGTGTCTTTACTGGTCAGCATCACGACGGGAATATGTTTGAACTGCGGATTGTTTTTTATCAGCGCGCAGGCTTGATAACCATCCAAGCGCGGCATCATCACGTCGATAAAAATTAAATGGGGCTGATGTTCGACTACTTTAGATAGTCCATCGAAACCATCTTCAGCTAAAGCGACTTCGCAGCCCGCTTGCTTTAAGAAAATTTCGCCACTACGGCGGATGGTATTGCTGTCGTCTATCAGCACAACTTTGATACCTGCTAAAGGCTGCTCTTCGCTCACTACGCTCTCCCTGTTGAGTCTTTGAATGGCACTTATTTTAACTAGCTACACCGTTATCAAGCCAAGTCCCGATAGTAGCCGACTTTGTAGGGCTTTGTCATGCCCGTTCACGCTGTTTAATGAGCCACTAATGTATTTTAGTCACGATGCTGGTAGCCATTAGGTGCACGAGTCTTTATCTACGCCAGAACTGCGGTGTAAATAAAATCAATACGGTAAAAATTTCTAAGCGGCCGACTAACATCGCGATGGTGCAAATCCAAGTTTGAAAATTGGTTAGCACACCAAAATTACTGGCAGGCCCGACCACGCCTAAACCTGGCCCAGCATTGTTGATACAAGCGATGATGGCGGAGAACGCAGAAATAAAATCCAGCCCACTCATCAACAAAGCGAAGGTCAGCGTGACCACGGTCATAAAGTACAAAAAGATAAAGCCTAGTACGGCAAACACCACGCTATTAGGAATCGGCGCGCCGCCAATTTTCATCGGATTCACGGCGGCCGGATGTAATAATTTATGCAGTTCGCGCCCAGCTTGTTTGAACAAAATCAGCGTGCGTACCATTTTGATACCCCCCCCCGTCGAGCCCGAACTCGCCACCACGCTGCTTAGTAACAACATCCACATCGGCGCAAAAATCGGCCACAAATTGAAGTCTTGGCTGGCAAAGCCACAATCAGTCGCCACTGAAACCAAGTTAAAACTAGCGTGACGCAATGCCGTCCAAAAATTTGGATAAGTGCCTTGCTGGTACAGAAATGCGGCGATGCCTACGCAGCTCAAAGCAATCACGCCCACCGTTGCCAAGCCTTCTTTGTCATGCGCATAAGGCTTGAATGTTTTGCCGCGCCACACCAAAAAATGCGTGGCAAAATTCATCGCCGCAATCAGCATAAATACGATGAGTATCGCTTCAATCACGGGCGAGTCAAAGTGTCCGACGCTTGCGTCATAGGTGGAGAATCCGCCTAAACCCATCACGGCGAAAGCATGACAAATCGCATCTAGCCAATTCATCCCCGCAATTTTTAACGCGGCGATACACACCAAGGTAATCGCTAAATACACCAGCCATAAATTGCGCGCCGTCTCGGTAATGCGCGGCGTGAGCGCGGCATCTTTCATCGGGCCTGGCGTTTCGGCTTTGAAGAGCTGCCGCCCACCGATGCCGAGCAAAGGCAAAATCGCCACCGCTAATACGATAATCCCCATACCGCCCAACCAATTCAGTTCGTGCCGCCAAATGTTGATGGCGGGTGGTAGGTTTTCTAAGCCTGTCAGCACTGTCGCACCTGTGGTGGTCAAGCCCGACATGGTTTCAAAATAAGCATCGGTAAATGACAAGTCGGGCAATACCAGCAACAGCGGCAAAGTTGCCACGGCGGGCATCGCCGTCCACATCGCCACCACCAGCAAATAACCGTGGCGGATAGACAGTTCGCCGCGATGCCGATACGAGACTAGCCATAACACCACGCCAATGCTGGCGGTTGCAACCAGTGCGTAAATAAAGTCAATGGCGGTGCCATCCTGATAAATCAGCGAAGCCACAATCGGCATGAGATAGGCGAGGCTAAAAACGGCCAACATCAAGCCCAGCGCATGAACTACGGTGAGGGTGCGTTTCATCAGAAAAAGCCCAGATTGACTTGGAATAATTTTTCGACTTTACCCACCATTTTTTTGTCGATGACGAACACGATGACGTGATCTTCTGCCTCGATAACCACATCGTGATGGCCGATGATGACTTCTCCGCCACGCACGAGCGCACCTATGGTTGCGCCATAAGGCAGGTCAATATCGGCAATGTGCCGACCGACAATGCGTGATGATTTGCGATCGCCATGCGCCACCAATTCCAACGCTTCCGCCGCGCCGCGCCGCAAGGAGTGCACCGCCACCACATCGCCCTGGCGCACATACGCTAACAGCGAACCGATAGTGACTTGCGCGGGCGACAGCGCGATGTCGATTTTGCCGCCCTGCACCAAATCAACGTAAGCACTACGATTGATGAGGGCGATAACTTTGCGCGCGCCGCCTTGCTTAGCAAGCAACGCTGACATGATGTTGTTTTCGTCGTCATTGGTCAGCGCGCAAAACACATCGACTTCATCGACATGTTCTTGCTGCATCAGCTTCTCGTCCGTGCCGTCGCCATTCAATACGAGTGTATTGGTTAAATCTTCAGCCAATTTAGCGCAGACTTTTTTGTTGAATTCGATGAGTTTGACTTGGTAATGATGCTCTAAGGCCTTGGCTAGCCGTCGTCCGATATTGCCGCCGCCGACTATCATCACGCGCTTTGACGGCTTATCCATCCGGCGCATTTCGCTTAACACGCTGCGGATATTTTTGGTTGCCGCAATAAAGAAAATTTCGTCACCTTCCTCAACAACGGTCGTGCCTTCTGGCGTGATGGCGCGATCTTTACGAAAAATCGCGGCGACACGGGTATCGACTTGCGGCATGTGGCTGCGCAAAAAACTTAGCGGCTGACCCACCAAAGGGCCGCCCGAAACCGCTTTTACCGCGACTAGCTTGACTTTCCTATCAGCGAATTCCAGCACCTGCAAGGCTTCGGGAAATTCAATGAGCTTGGCGATGTAATCGGTGAGAATTTGTTCAGGACAGATGGAAAAATCCACGCAAAAATTATCTCTGCTAAACACTTCAGGGCGTTCTAGATATTCAGTGGCACGAATGCGTGCGATGCGCGTCGGGGTGTTGTACAAACTGGCAGCCAGCTTGCAAGCGAGCATATTCACTTCGTCGCTTTGCGTCACGGCCAGCAGCATATCCGTGTCAGCGATACCCGCATTTTCCAACACCGCAGGGTGTGAAGCGTTGCCCATCAAGGTGCGTAAATCCAAGCGATCTTGCAGTTGCTGCAATTTCAAACTATCCGAATCGACCACGGTAATGTCATTGGCTTCACCGACTAAACTTTCTGCCACTGACGAGCCTACTTGCCCCGCACCCAAAATTAAAATTTTCACCGCACGCCCTTAAAAGTTGTCCCAACGAGGACTATTGAAATAATGCTTGCCCTGCCCGATTTTTGATGTCGGTTTTCCATGCGCTACGGACTAAATCTGCCACGCTGTCGGGCAGCGGCACATAGCCTAAATCTACGGCAATGGCATCGCCGTCGCGATATGCCCAATCAAAAAACTGCAAGGTCGCCGCAACGTTCTCTGGCACTTTAGGTTCGCGCTCAATGACGATAAAAGTGGCGGTGGTAATAGGCCAGCTTTTCTCCCCCGCCTGATTGGTTAATACCTCGTTGAAGTCATTGGCTGCCGACCATTTAGCCGCGCTTGCAGCAGCAGCAAAAGAAGCGACTTCAGCCTTGACAAATAAGCCACTTGAATTGCGCAGCTTGACGGCATGGAGTTTATTTTTTCCAAGATCGGCAAAATCCATATAGGCAATGGCGTTAGGCGTGGACGCAACTTTTTGTGCCAGCGCACTGGCATTTTCTGCGCCTGTACCGGTTTTCCAAGCCAAGCTAAAGCCTTCGCCTAAAGTTGCTTTCCAATCAAGGCTGACCTTGCTTAGATAGTTGCTAAAATTAAATGTCGCCCCTGATTTATCGCCACGATAAATCACGTTAATCGTTTCGCTAGGCAAGCTCAGCGTGGGGTTGAGCGCGGTAATTGAGGCATCATTCCAGCGTGTAATTTTCCCCAGAAAAATCGCAGCCAGTGTTGTGCCATCAAGCTGTAATTGGTCGCTGGTGATTCCTTTGATATTGATAACGGGTACGACCCCGCCTATCAAGCTAGGGAATTGCATTAAGTTGTTTTGGTCGAGCTCCGCTTTGCTAAAGGGTTTGTCTGATGCCCCAAAGTCGGTACGCGCGGCAACAATTTCCGCCAAGCCCTTGCCTGACCCGACAGCGGTATAAATCATTTTGTTTTGTGAGCGCGCTTCATAAGCCTTGCCCCATGCTTGATACGCAGCTTTAGGGAAGCTCGCACCCGCACCAAAAAACGCCCCTGCTTGTGCGCACCCCACACTCGCCATCAAGCCCAATCCGATTATCTTGCTAAAGCTGCTTTGTTTCATTTTTTATGCTCGCTTTCTTTAAGTTTAGTTACGGTTAAACATGCGCCAATGGCGGATACGCTACTTCTTTACTGCCAAATTACTGCCAAACGGCTTGCCCATTTTTATCTTTCACGCCGTTACGCCATGCGGCACGCACGCTTTCTGCCACGCTGTCGGGCAACGGCACATAGTGCAAGCTATGCGCGAGTGCATCACCATCGCGATACGCCCAATCAAAAAATCTAATCACCTCCGCAGCCCGTTCAGGAATGAGTTGAATGCGTTCTAACAAGATAAAACTTGCCGCCGTAATCGGCCAACTCTCAGCACCTGGCTCATCAGTCAAAATCTCGTAATAGCCCGTTGCCGCTGACCATTTTGCGGCAGAGGCAGCGGCGGCAAACGAGGCGGCGTTGGGGCTAACCACACTACCGCTGCGATTGAACATATTGACGGTGCTTAAATTGCGCGCTTGTGCATCGGCCAAGTCCATATAGGAAATTGCATTGGCTGTCTCGGTCAGTTTTTTAGCCACCCCCTTAGTGCCTTCTGCGCCTGTACCGACAGGCCACGCTAGGTGCAGTCCTTCGCCAAGCGCGCTGCGCCAGCTAGGGCTGACTTTGCTCAAATAGTTACTAAAGTTAAAGGTCGTGCCAGATTTGTCGCTACGCGTGATAACCACAATTTCAGCATCGGGTAATTTCAAATTTGGATTGAGTGCGTGCAGCGCGGGGTCGTTCCAGCGGGTGACTTGCCCCATAAAAATCGCAGCAAGTGTTGCGCCGTTCAACACCATGTCGCCGCTCGCGATGCCTTTTAGATTTACCACGGGGACGACCCCGCCGATGACCATCGGAAATTGTATGAGTTGTGCTTTTTCTAGCTCGTCAATTTTGAGTGGCTTATCGCTCGCACCAAAATCCGTTTTAGCAGCGTAAATAGCCGCAAGTCCTTTGCCTGAACCAACTGGGGTATAGACCAACACTTGGTTGGTTTGGCTTTGATAGGCTTTACCCCAGGCTTGATAAACACTATTGGGAAAGGTTGCGCCAGCTCCAAAAATGCTGTCGCTATAGGCATTTTCAATACAACACGCTATTGCGAGCATAACCGCGAGGAATTTTGTAATCATAATTCGCAGATTCAATTTAGAAGTGCAACCGCTTGCGGTTGCTTGGTGTAAAGAACTTCCACGCCGAAGAATACCTCATGAGGTGTTCTAAAACCCAGCACTTTTCGTGGACGGTGGTTGAGT